>Ga0308159_1004254_pt1 | contig 13285 bp, 9 predicted proteins | sample PhyCR1_FD_201040 | JGI IMG/M metagenome (GOLD analysis project Ga0308159, IMG submission 201040) | Phyllosphere microbial communities from UC Gill Tract Community Farm, Albany, California, United States - DLSLC.R1 | ecosystem: Host-associated > Plants > Phyllosphere > Unclassified | place: USA...
GGATGATAGGGCGTGTCCTGGTGCCAGGGCGTGCGGCGGACAGGCTTGTCGGCCGCACCCTGCTTGAAGAACAGCTGATCGTGGAAATACCATACGCCGCCCGAACCAAACACGTCGCGGGCGATGTCGACGACAGGGGTATCGCGAAACATCGCGGCAAAGGCCGGCTTGGTGCTGGAATCCTCGACCGACTGAATGAACGTGCCGCCGCTCTCGGCATAGAGGTGCTGTGCGAGCGCGCTGGGGTTGTCGAAGTTGCCCTGCCACGCCGCCTCGATCAGCGCCATGTTCTGTTCGGAAAAGGCATTCTCGACGATGAGGACGCCGTCGCGGAAGAACCGTTCCGCAAATCCGTCGCGCTCAGCCAGGTTCGTCTTCACTTCCGAAACATCCACCATCGATCTTCTCCAGGCTTCCTCTACCGGCCTGCGAGGCGCGCTGCGTTTTCTACGCCAGCGCGCCTCGCGGCGTGCCGTCAGTCCTTCTTGTGCACCTGCGTGACCGATTCCGGCATCTGCAGCTGCGGGGCTTCATAAAAGCGGCTGATCTTCCACATCCCGTCCGCCTTGCGCAGGTCCAGGTCGTAATAAACGTAGACCTGCACATCGATGCCGGTCTTCGAGCGGCCCATGCCGTTGATGTAGGCATAAACCTGCGCCTCGTCGCCGTTCAGCTTCAGGACGCGGAAGTTGGAAAGGACATGCATGTGATGCGACATGTCCTGGAAGACCTGGGCGTAGAATTCGCGGATCTGCTCGTGGCCTTCGAAGCGAGGCAGGTGCAGGCCGGTGAGGTCGAGGACTGCGTCCTGCGTGAAATGGGTCATCATGAAATCGAGGTCGTCAAGCTTGTCCACGGCCACGCAATAGTTCGTGACGACCTCTTCCAGGGCGTTCTTCTCGATCAGGTATTCGATGCCATCAACCATGTCGTTTCTCCATTGTCCGGCCGAAGGCCGGGTCATTGCGCAAGCAGGATATCTGCCGCTCGCCAGCCCACCGCCATGGCGGGCGCATTGGTGTTGCCCGAAACCAGCGCGGGCATGATCGAGCAGTCCGCCACGCGCAGGCCGGCGACGCCGCGCACCCGCAACTGCGGGTCCACCACGGAAGCCCCGTCGCCGCCCATTCGGCAGGTGCCAGTGCCATGCAGGCCGCTGGTGGACAGGCGGCGAAAGCTGTCGAGAATGGCCTCGTCGGTCTGGACGTGATCGCCGGGCAGCAGCTCGGCCCCCATCACCGCGGCAAGGGCGGGCTGCGCCATGAAGCGGCGCATATAGCGCACGCTCGCGATCGCGGCCTCGCGATCGTATTCCGTATCGAGCCAGTTCGGGCGGATCGTCGGCTTGCTCAACGGGTCGCCCGATCCGGCATGGACGCTGCCTTCGCTGGTCAGCTGGAGAAGCTGGCCATAGACCGAGATCCCCGGCTTGCGATCGACCTTGCCCAGCGGAACCGGGTGGTTGTCATCGCTGAGCGCGAAAGCATAGCCGCCAAGGTACAATTGCAGATCGGTCCGCCCTTGCGGATGCGCTACGTTGCAGAACGCGCCAACCTCCCACGGTCCGTTCGCCATCACACCGCTGCGGTTGAAGACGTAGCGCAGGACTGATTTGACCAGCCCGATACCATGATATTGCTGGCTGATCCCGGCGGGAGCGGTCATGCGGTACGGCATGGCGTAGGACAAGTGCTCGCGCATCTTCTCACCCACATCCGGGCTGTCGACCAAGGTGCCAATCCCGGCGGCCTGCAACCGGGCGCCGTGACCGATCCCCGAGCGTTCGAGCAGCAACGGGCTTTCGATCGTGCCACAGCACACGATGACCTCGCCGCGCACCGCTTCCACCCAGGCCGGCCTGCCCTCCTGCTGCAGTTCCACTCCGGTAACGCGGCCGTTCTCGATGACCACCCGCCGCGCCAACGTATGCAGCATATGCTTGAAGTTCGGCCGCTTGCGCGCCTTGGAAACAAATACGCGCCCGCCGCTCTCGCGCCGGCCCTTGCGGATGTTGTGGCTGTAGTAACCGATCCGGTCGCCCGCCGCGGCGTTGAGGTCTTCGGTTTCGGAGAGCCCCATGGCCCTGCCCGCCGCGATGATCGCGTCGGTGAGGGGATAGCGGATATCGCCGGGCGTGATCCGCACCGGCCCGCCCGAGCCCCTCATCTCGCTGCCGCCAAGGGCGTGGTCCTCCAGCGCCCGGTAGGCCTCGGTCATGCTGGCCGCGTTCCAGCCGGTGCAGCCCATGTCTGCCCAGTCGTCGTAGTCATGCGCTTCGCCCCGGCTCCAGATCATGCCGTTGATCGCGGAAGACCCGCCCAGCCCGCGCCCGCGAATCCACACTTCGGGCACCTGGCTTTCCGGGTAGCGCAAGTCGGCCATCTGGTAGGCCCAGATATGTTCAGGGCTGTTGACCAGCTTTGCGATGCCCTTGGGCATGTCGACCAGCAACGACGCGTTTTCGCCGCCGGCCTCCACCAGCAATACCCGGTGCGCCGGATTGCGCGACAGCCGCTCGGCCAGCACCGATCCTGCGGAACCGGCACCGACGATGATGAAATCCCATTGCGAGGGCGCCGTCATGCCGGATGCCTTTGCTTCACGTGACGCTTCACAGGTCGAACTTGAACGTCACGCCGTATTCGCGCGGCGAGGTGTAGGAGACCTGGTTGAACAGGCCGGGATTGTTCGTGACCGCCTCGACATAATGGTTGTTGGCAAGGTTGCGGACCCAAGCCTCCAGCGTCCAGCGGCCGTCATCGGGCGACCAACCCAACGTCGCGTTGACGAAGTGCGTCGGCTGGATGCGGACCAGCGGCTGCCCTTGAAGGCCCTGCAGCAGCTTGGTGTCTGTGTAGGTGTAAAGCACGTTGGCCCGCGCCTTGCCGCCGCCGACGGCGGTTTCGTATGTCGCCCCTGCCGACGCCGACCACTTGGGCGAATTCTGCAACGGGCGCCCGCTGAGATCGACGACTGCGCCGCTTGGATCGAGGAAGTCGAACGTCTTGTACTTGGCGTCGAGATAGGCGAGCGACCCGGTCAGGGTCAGCCCGTCAACTGGCAGGGCAGTGGCTTCCAGTTCGAAGCCCTTGATCTCAGCCTTGGCGGCGTTGAAGATCGAGGTGCCGATCGTCGTGCCGTCGGGCAGGATGTAGTTCTGCGCCACCTGCATGTCGCGGTAATTGGTGTAGAAGCCCGCGAGGTTGAGCCGCAGGCGGCGGTCCAGCAGGTCGGTCTTCACGCCCGCCTCGAAGGTATCGACCTTTTCCGGATTGAAAGGTCCGATGTCCGATGCCTGGCCCAGCCGCCCGACGAAGCCGCCCGACTTGAACCCGCGCGCCCACGAGGCATAGATCAGCGTCTCGGGCGTGATCTTGTAGTCGATGCCCAGCTTCCAGCCGACGTTGTCCCACGACTGCTTGCCCCTGGCGCGGAAGCCGCCAAGCAGGACGTCGCCGCAGCTGCCTTCGTGCGGGCAGTAGAGACCGATCCCGTTCGGATTGAAGTAGTTGTCCGTGCCGGCGACCATCTCGGTCGTCTCGTGCGTGTAGCGGATGCCCGCCTGCACGCGCAGCTGGTCGGTCAGGTCCACATAAGTCTGTGCGAACAGCGATCCGGACCAGTTGTCCTGGTCCTGCGGCAGGTTCTGGCGCAGGCCCGGCGCGAACGCTTCGAGGCGCACGCTGTTGAAGTGATCGTAGTGCGTCTTCATGTAGAAGCCGCCCGCCTGGAACTTGATCGCGTCGGTCAGGTCGGCGGCGGTGCGCAGCTCCTGGCTGAACTGCCAGCCGCGCGTGCCCCGGAAAGTGTCGATGCCGAGGCCGACGACGGCATCGTTGTCGGTGAATTCTTCCAAGTGGAAGCTCTTGTACCCGGTGATCGCGGTGATGTCGCCCAGCGCGGTATTGCTGACGTTGGCCGTCAACGTGGCGCGGTAGTTGTCCATATTGCTGAGATCGGGGCCGAAATCGCGCGCGCTGTAATACTTGCTCGGCGCGCGACACGGGGCAGTATCGGACGCGCAGGGCGATGCGTACATCGGCAGCACCTGGCCCGTGGTCATCGTGCCGGCGGGTACGAAGATGGCATAGCCCGGCCCGGTCGATCCGTTGACGATGACCGGCGCGCCGTTGCGCGAGCGGCCATATTCGCCGCTTAGCGTCACATCGACATCGTCGGTGGGCGTGTAGCGCAAGTACGCACGCAGCACCGTGACGTTGCGGCTACCCATGTCGGAGCCGTCGACGATGTTGGTGTAGAAACCGTCGCGCTGCGTGTGCATCGCGGAAATCTTGCCCGCCAGAATGCCGTCGATCAGCGGCGCATCCACGGCGACCTTGATGTCCATGCGCCCCCAGTTGCCGTACGTCGCCTCGCCGCGAACACCGAAGGTGCCGGTGGGCTGGCGGGTCATCACGTTGACGACGCCGCCGGTGGTGTTGGCTCCGAACAGCGTGCCCTGCGGGCCGCGCAGAACTTCGACCCGATCGACGTCGAACAGGTCGAGCAGCGCGCCCATCGAGAAATACTGCGGGACGCCGTCCTGTACGATCGACACTGTGTTGCCGGCGAACGGATCGGGCTCGACCACGCCGATGCCGCGGATGGTGAAGACCGCGCTGTTGGGCGTGTTGGTGAAGTTGTTGATCTGGAGGTTGGGGATGGTCCCCTGCAGCCCCTTGAGATCGACCGCCTTGAGGTTCTCGATCGCCTCGCCGGTGACGGCCGTGACGGCAATCGGCACCGACTGGATATTCTCCGACCGCTTCTGAGCGGTCACGACGATTTCCTGAAGCCCTTCCTTGGGGGCTTCTGCCGCGGCGGTATCCTGAGCCCGCACCGGCCCGGCCGTGACGATACAGCCGGCGATCGCGCACAATGCGGCGCGATGGTACAATGAACTGACCATTTTATCCCCTCTCCCTATGCGCGCTCCCCGTTGCCGGGCGTTTTCGTCGCGCAATTCTTCTCCGAATTCGCCCTCCCAAGTCGGAGGGCGATTTTATGTTGTCTTGTTGTACAACGTTTTTGCACAAAGGGCGGGAGCGGGAACCTCGCACTTTGGTGAGGAGGCGCGCGAACGCATCGCCGCGACGGCAGCGTTCATGCAGGGCTTTGGAGAGGAGGCGGCTCAGCCGAGCGGAAAAACGCCCTGTAACAGGTCCTGCAACGTTTCCTTCTGCGGCCGGCCAGCCGGACCGATCCTGCGACACGAGCGAGGCAATGCCGTTCACGAAAATCTGGATACGGGTTGCCGCCTCGGCGCTGTCGATGCTGGCGGGAAATTGCCCCGCCGCCTGCGCGCCCTGAACCAGCCGCAGAAACAGCAGATGCGCGTTGTTCGTACCTTCACGCCATTCGCGCGTCACATCGGGCTCGGTGGGTGCCATGCCCCAGAATGCAAACCAGGTATGCCAATCGCGCCAGCGCTCCTCGGTCAGCGGCAGCAATTCTTCCAATGTCTCGACCAGAGGCCGTCCCTGAAGAATCGCGTTGTCGATCAGCCTTTCGGCTTTTCGACGGGCGATCTGGTGGGTGAACACCAGCATCTCCAGCTTGCTGCTGAAATAATGGGATACGATCGTAGTGCTGTACCCGACGCGTGAGGCGACTTCGCGGATTGTAACGGCCTGTATGCCCTGCTCGTAGACCAGTTGGTCCACGACCTGCGCGATTTGCAAACGACGCTCGTCGTGATCGACTATGCGCGGCATGCCGCATCGCAGGAATTTCGATGAAAGTGCATGTCTTTGCGCATAGACCAGCAGGGGGCGCCCAAGCAATTGGTGCTGTAGCGATTGTCACAACGATCCACGCAGAAGGCTGACTTTCATCCGCTTAACCGATCACAGCCGCTCCTGATGCGGCAGATGCAGACGACGCCGCAGCTCGCTCGACTGGCCGGGGACTTGCACGCCATCTCGGCCCGAGGAGCCGATATACAACACCCTGCCGCACGCATTGGTCCGATGAGCGGCGACCGGGCACCAATCGCGCTTGGGAAGGTTGTGCAGATGCGAGGCGGGCCACGTCGGGCATGCCTGATGCGAGAGGTTCACGCATGATCATGACCGTCAACGGCAAGGCCGCCGAAATCCCGCGAGACCCGCGGGTCTCGCTGCTCGATTTCCTGCGCGAGCATCTCCATTTGTCCGGCACGAAGAAGGGCTGCGATCAGGGGGCTTGCGGGGCCTGCACCGTGTTAGTCGATGGAGAGCGCGTGCTGTCCTGCCTCTCCCTTGCCGTGCAGTTCGAGGGACGCTCAGTAACGACCATCGAGGGGCTGGGGGCGCCGGGCCGACTGCACCCGTTGCAGCAGGCTTTCGTCGAGCATGACGGTTTCCAGTGTGGCTACTGTACGCCGGGGCAGATATGCTCGGCCATCGGCATGGCGGAAGAGATAGCGCGCGGGGTGCCGAGCCATGTGACCACTGATCTCGGCGACGAGGGCATTGAACTCAGCCATGACGAACTGCGCGAAAGGATGAGCGGCAACCTGTGCCGCTGCGGGGCCTACAACGGCATCGTCGCGGCTATCGCCGAAACCTTCGCCGCAGAACGGCTCGCGGAGGCAGCCGAATGAACCCCTTCACTTACGCGCGCGCCATCGATACTTCCGACGCCGTCCGGCAGGGCCGTGCTGCCGGGGTGAAATACCTTGGCGGCGGCACCAATCTCGTAGACCTGATGCGCGAGACTATCGAGCGGCCGGCGAGCCTCGTCGATGTCACCGGCCTTTCGCGCGAGATCGAGGAACTGCCCGGCGGCGGGCTGCTGATCGGCGCAGGGGTCCGCAACACCGCCCTTGCCGAGAACCGACTGGTACGCCAACGCTATCCCTTGCTGACCAGGGCTGTGGTTTCGGGCGCCAGCGCGCAAATCCGCAACATGGCGACGGTCGGCGGAAACGTCCTCCAGCGCACCCGCTGCGCCTATTTCTATGATGGCGCGGGATCGCACTGCAACAAGCGCGATCCCGGCTCGGGTTGCGATGCTATCGACGGTTTCAATCGTAATCACGCGATCCTCGGCGCATCGACGTCGTGCGCCGCAGTGCATCCTTCCGACATGTGCGTGGCGCTCGCGGCGCTCGACGCCGTGGTCCATCTGCGCGGCGACGGCGGCGAACATCAAATCGCGCTTGCGGACCTCCACCGGCTGCCCGGCGACCGGCCTGACATCGAAACCATGCTGGAGCCGGGCGAACTCATCACCGCTATCGAACTGCCTGCGCTGTCCGCGACGTCGCGCTCGACCTATCGCAAGGTGCGGGACCGTTCGAGCTACGCCTTCGCGCTGGTCTCCGTAGCGGCGGTGCTGGAAGTCGAGGACGGGCATGTCCGCGACGTGCGCATCGCGCTCGGCGGAGTGGCGCACAAGCCGTGGCGCGCGGCACGGGCCGAAGCCGTGCTGCGCGGCGGTCCGGCCGCACCGCTGGCCTTCGCCACGGCGGCCGATGCGGAACTGGCGGAGGCCCGGCCTCTGTCGGGCAATGCCTTCAAGATCGAACTCGCGCGCCGGACAATGATCGCCGTGCTTGAGGAACTCGCGGGAGAAATCGCATGAGCATCGTCGGCGACGCCAAGCAGGCGATACAGGGTGCGGTCCAGGGCGCGATGGCGAAGGCGGTGGCGCTTGCTCCCGACAGATGGATCCCGGGAGGCGAGCCCGATCCCCTGATCCGCGAACGCTACGGTCATGTCGGCAAGCCCCTGTCCCGCATCGACGGGCCGCTCAAGGTGTCCGGGCAGGCGCGCTTCGCGGCTGAATTCCCGATGGAGGGCATGGTCTATGCCGCGCTGGTCTTCAGCACCATCGCGAAGGGCCGCATCACCGACATCGACACCAGCCCGGCCGAGGCTGCTCCCGGTGTCGTCGCGGTCATGGATCATCGCAGCGCACCGCGTCTCGCGCCCCCGCCAGCGTTCATGTCGGCCCCCAAGGCGGCGGGCGGGGACGACCTTCCGATCATGCAGGGCGATGACATCCGCTGGAACGGAGAGCCCGTGGCGGTCGTTCTCGCCGAAACGCAGGAGCAGGCGAGCCATGCGGCCTCCCTTATCCGCGTGACTTACGAAGAAGCGCCCGCGCTGACGTCCTTCGCCGAGGCGCGAGCGCAGGGTACCCGCCCTGCCGTGTTCATGGGCCAACCGCTGCACGATGAGCGTGGCGATGTCGAGGCGGCGCTGGCCGAAGCCGAGGTGCGTGTCGACGCCACCTACCTGACTCCGCGCCACAACCACAACGCGATCGAACTCCACGGCGTCACCGCTGCATGGCAGGGCGACGTGCTGCGCATCCACGACGCCTCGCAACTGGTCGCCCATACCGCATGGTCGATCGGCCAGATGTTCGGCATGGCCGAGGACAAGGTGGTCGTCACTTCGCCCTTCGTGGGCGGCGGTTTCGGCGGCAAGTGCCTGTGGCAGCATCAGGTTCTTGCGGCCATGGCCGCGAAAATGACAGGCCGCCCGGTGCGTCTCGTCCTGTCGCGCGAGGGTGTCTACCGCGTGGTCGGAGGTCGTTCACCGACGGAGCAGCGTATCGCGCTCGGCGCCGATCGCGAGGGCAAGCTCAAGGCGCTGATCCACACCGGCGTCACCGTCAAGACCGCCACCAACGCGATGCCGGAGCCGTTCATCCTGCCCTCCCGCAGCGCCTATGCCTCCGATACGCTGAAGCTGGATGTGCAGGTAGTGGAGCTGGACATGCTCGCCAACACCTTCATGCGTGCACCGGGAGAGTCGGTCGGTACCTTCGCGCTGGAGAGCGCGATGGACGAACTGGCCGAGGCGCTGGGCATCGACCCCATCGAACTGCGCATCCGTAACGAGCCCGAGAAGGATCCCAGCACGGGCCTGCCGTTCTCGTCCCGTCACATCGTCGAGGCATGGCGCGACGGGGCGCAGCGCTTCGGTTGGGCGGGTCGCCAACCGCTTCCCGGCATGCGACGGGAAGGCGAATGGCTCGTCGGCATGGGCTGCGCCACCGGGACTTACCCCTATTACCGCATGCCCGGAGGCGCCGCGCGGATCACGCTCACCCGTGAAGGCCACGCCATCGTCGATATCGCGGCGCACGAGATGGGCATGGGCACCGCGACCGCGCAGACACAAGTTACCGCCGAACGCCTCGGGCTGCCGCTGGAAAGCGTGAGCTTCAACTATGGCGATTCGACGCTGCCGGGCGTCGTCCTTGCAGGCGGTTCGCAACAGACAGCGGCGATCGGAGCAGCGGTAGGTGCGGCGCATCGCGATCTGGTCAAGGCGCTTCTCAAGCTCGCCGGCAACGACTCCCCGCTGGCCGGGCTTGGGCCGGACGACGTGGTCAGTCGGGCCGAAGGGCTTTGCAAGGGCGACGAACCGTCAAGGCACGAAAGCTACGCCTCCATCCTAGCCCGCGCCGGGCAGGAGAGGGTCAGCGTCGAGGCCGAGGGGCCGCCCCCGCTGGAGACGATGCACTGGTCGATGCACAGCCATGCCGCGATGTTCTGCGAGGTGCGCGTGAACGCCGTGACCGGCGAGCCTCGCATCAGCCGCTTCCTCGGCTCGTTCGATTGCGGGCGCATCCTCAATCCCAAGACGGCGACAAGCCAGTTCCGCGGCGGCATTATCATGGGGTTGGGCCTCGCTTTGATGGAAGAGTCGCAGTTCGACGAGCGCAAGGGCCGCGTGATGAACCCGAGCCTGTCGGAATACCATGTGCCGGTGCATATGGACGTGCCCGAGATCGACGTGATGTGGACAGACATTCCGGACCCTCACGCCCCGATGGGCGCGCGCGGCATCGGCGAGATTGGCATTACGGGCACCGGCGCGGCCGTCGCCAACGCCATCTACAACGCGACTGGAAAACGCGTCCGCGACCTGCCGATCACGCTGGACAAGCTTCTCTGAGGTCGACGGTCATGGCGCACCTTTCCTATCCCAATGAGAGCGCAGCCTATCGCGAGGCACGCAATGCACTTCTCGAAGCGGAGATCGAACTGCGCGCGCACAACGAGAAGGTCGCGGCCATGCGCCGCTCGTTGCCACCCGGGGGAAAGGTGCCGGAGGATTACGTGTTTGAACGGATTGGCGAGCATGGAATGCCCGAGCAGGTGCGAATGAGCGAGCTGTTCCACCCCCATGATACGCTGATCCTGTACAGCTTCATGTACGGCCCGGAAAAGAGCCTGCCTTGTCCGGGATGCACACATCTGCTTGATGGCATGGATGGCGCGGGGCGGCACATCGGGCAACGTGCCTCACTCTATATCGTCGCAAAGTCGCCGCTCGCTCGGTTGGTCGAGTGGGGGAGAGTTCGCGGTTGGGATCACCTCAGGATGCTGTCCACTGCCGGCAACAGCTACTCCGCAGACTATTTCGGAGATACGAGCGGGTTGTCACTCGAAATGCGCAGCGCCCACGGCATTGCCGATGGCGAAAACTGGGACGAGACGATCTACAACGTCTTCCGCCGGGAAGACGACGACACGATTCGTCACTTCTGGGGCAGCGAGATGAGCTATGCGCCCTCGGAGCCGGGCCAGCACCACCGCTCGGGCGATGCTGCAAATCCGCTATGGGGTTTGCTCGACATGACCCCCGAGGGTCGCGGCAGCTTCTTTCCCAAGGTGTGGTACGATTGAGCGCATGGCCGCTAGTCTGGAATAGGCTATCGCGACCGTGGCGAAATCTGACGGCTTTGATCGCAAGGCGTTCAGGCGCAATGTTGCACACCGCTTCAGCGTAACGGCGCACGATAGAAGACGATGGGGTTCGTTGGCTCAGGCGTCGGTGAGGTTGCGCGCGCGCATCAGAGCCTCGGGATTTGGATTCCTGCCGAGAAAGGCGTTGAAAGACTCCATCGGATCGCGGGTATCGCCAACGCTCAGGATTTCCTCGCGGAAACGCTTGGCCAGCCGGGCGTCGAAGATATTGCCCGACGCCACGAACGCCTCGAAGACGTCCGCATCCAGCGCTTCGGACCACGCATAGCTGTAATAGGCGCTGGCATAACCCCCGTCAAATATATGCGTAAAATAGGGAAAGCGATGCCGCAAGCCCACTGCCGGCGGCATGCCCAGTTGCTCGAGTTTGGCCTCGACGAAAGCGCGGGGATCGGCGGCAGCCTCCTCGGAGGTATGCATGGAAAGATCGATCAGCGAGCAACTGATGAGTTCGACCGTCGCGAACCCCTGCCCATAGCTTTCCGCATTCCGCATCGCGGCGATCAGCGTATCTGGCACGCCGAAGCCGGAAAGCACTTCGCGGCTGACGATCCAGTTTTCCATCAGCTTGCTGGGAAATTCCACGAAATCACGCGCCACTGCGGTGCCCGACTGGCTGGGATAGGTCACGCGCGAAAGCAGGCCGTGCAGAGCATGGCCGAACTCATGGAACAGCGTGCGTGCCTCGTCCATGGAAAGGCGCGTCGCGCCGGTGTCCGGCGGCGGTGCGCCTGCGAAATTGGTGACGAGGTAGACGACCGGCAGGACATCGCCGTCCATCGCTTCCTGCACGCGCAGGCTGCCCATCCAGGCGCCCCCATGCTTTTCCGGCCGGGCGAGATAATCGGTGAACAACAGTCCGACAGTGCCGGCGGTATCGTCTCGCACTTCCCAGGCCCAGACATCGGGATGATAGCCGGGAATATCCACGCGGCGCGTGAAGGACAGTCCATATAGCCGTGTCGCCGTGTCGAAGGCGGCCTGCCGGACGGCGTCCAGCCGCATATGCTGCGCGACCGCCGCGCCGTCCAGCGCATAGCGCGAACGGCGGACCTGCTCGGCGTAGAAACGCCAGTCCCAGGGGCCAAGGGTAAAGCCGCCGCCTTCCGCATCGATCAGCGCCTGCAGTTCCGCCGCCTCTTCCGCAGCGCGGCGCTTGCCGGGCTCCCATAGCCGCTCCAGGAGATCCAGCGCGGCGGCAGGCGTGTGGGCCATGCTGTGCTCCAGCGCAAAATGCGCATGGTCGGCATATCCGAGCAAGGCCGCCCGCTCCTGCCTGAGCGCCAGCATTTCAGTGATCACTGTCCAATTGTCATGCGCCCCGCCATTGCAACGCTCGGTGAAGGCGCGCCACAGTTTCTCGCGCAGGTCACGGCGCTGCGAGAAGCCTAGGAAACTTTCGTAGTCAGCGCGATCGAGCGTGACGTGGAAGCGATCCGGAGCGCCTGCAGCAGCGGCGCGCGCGGCTGCGGCGTCGCATTGTGAGGCTGGCAGGCCGGCGAGGTCGTCCTCGCCCAAGTCGAGTACCCAGTCGGCCGTCGCCGCCAGCACATTATGGCCGAACTGCACGGACAGCGCCGAAAGCCGGGCGTCGATCGCGGCAAAGCGTTCCTTCTGCCGGGGAGCCAGAGCTGCGCCGCTTCGCCGGGCACCCGCATAGCTGGCTTCGACCAGACGGACCTGCGCCGGCGTCAGGCCGGCGTCGCGGCGCGAGGCATGGACGTCGGCGATGCGCGCCGCGAGCACGGCGTCATGGTTGATTGCAATCGAATGAGCGCTCAACAGCGCCGAGACTTCGCTCTCGATCGCGCGGATCGCCGCCGTTCCATGCGCCGACGACAGTGTCCAGAACAAGCGCCGCACCCGGCTGAGCGGCTCGCCAGACCGCTCCAGTGCGACGATGGTGTTCTCGAACGTCGCGGCCTCCGCCTGCCCGGCGATGGCCGATATTTCCGCACGATGCCAGCCGGTGGCTATTTCGAACGCGGGCAGGAAGTCTTTGGCCCGCACCTGCGTAAATGGCGGGGCACCGAGCGGGCCGTCCCAGGGACGCAGAAGCGGATTGGCAAATGGATCATTCAAGGGACTGGACCTCGTCGGTGTAGACGTCGAACCGCACCAGGTTCGCCGGCCCGAAGGCCGTCGTCAAGGCGACGTCGGTGGCATCGCGCCCACGTGCCATCAGGATGCGGCCGATGCGCGGCTTGTTATGGCGGGCATCGTGGGTGTACCAGCTCCCGTCGATATAGACGTCGAACCAAGCACTGAAGTCCATCGGCGCATCGACGGGCGGCACCCCGATATCACCCAGGTAACCCGTGCAGTACCGCGCAGGAAGGTTCATGCAGCGGCACAGCGTTATGGCGAGATGCGCGAAATCGCGGCACACGCCCTGCCGCTCCTGGTAGCCGTTCCAGGCCGTCTTGTCGGGGCGGGCATAGTGGTACCCGAACTCTATATGGCGGTGAACAAAATCGACGATCGCGTCCACCCGGTCGCGGGCATTGGTGTAGTGGCCGAAGTTGCTCCAAGCCACGTCCATGAGACGGTCGGTTTCACAATAGCGGCTGCCCA
>Ga0308159_1004263_pt1 | contig 13247 bp, 10 predicted proteins | sample PhyCR1_FD_201040 | JGI IMG/M metagenome (GOLD analysis project Ga0308159, IMG submission 201040) | Phyllosphere microbial communities from UC Gill Tract Community Farm, Albany, California, United States - DLSLC.R1 | ecosystem: Host-associated > Plants > Phyllosphere > Unclassified | place: USA...
ATACCGCCAACCGCCTCGAATGCAGATTTCCTAATGATGAAACCTGTGCCAATGACCCAATCAGCATCGAACATGCCGCCATCCCATGCCGATTTCATCAGATGCCGATCAACCCGCCCTTGGGCCACGGACAGCTTTCCCAATGGAGAACGACGGAGTAGGATATCCAGGTAGCTGTAGAATTTGCGCGCTGAATATTGACGCTCTCCATCAGGATAATGGAGGTCTAGTCCGACTATTCCAATATTCGATATGTTGTCCAGAATATCGATGCTTTTCAATGCGCGATCGTTGTCAAAATAGGTGTCGGGATTGAGACACATGACATATTCCGTCGATGCGCGGCGCACTGCTATATTAACGCCGTCTCCATAGCCTCTATTTTCCGAGGATTTGATAACATCGCATTCCGGCAATGCCTTTTGTAGAATTTTGAAAGAATCGTCAGGTGAGCAATTATCAAGAACAACAATTTTCTCAGGCGAACAAATTCGCTGCTCTATCAAAGAATGGACGCACCGGATAGTCATATCTGGTGTACGATAATTTACGATTGCGACTGAAAGAGTTTGATTCGCCACAAAGATATCCGATTCACGAATGTTTTCGACAGGACGCATCCTCGCGTCAGTCGAATACAATTTATTGTGCACTCACTGCCGAAATTGACACGGCCTGCGAATCTAGTTGATCGCGTGCGTTCAATCTCAGACTTTGAGCGCTGCACCCCTTTTCAGGTACTATGAAGCCCACATGCGAAAGTTCGTCATTCGCATCCCGAAGGGTACGCAGCAGCGATTGATTGGACGGTAGACATATAATCGTCCACCCTACCGGGGCCGATACGCCCGTACCTTGTGCAATGATGGTTCTCATTTGATGGGCGCCTGGCGCAAACAGAACCGTTTGCGACAGAATTGTCGTACCTGCAGGGACACCGGGTTCCACAGTTAGGATCGCATTCTTTGTATCCGTGGTAAACACCGCCTCGTCGCCCAAGTCGGAATTTGACTGCCATTCGAACGGACCAGCCGGCGTACCTGCCGCTCGACGCCCCGCGCGGACAAAACGGCCGTCGAACGGGATATCCGCCAATTGTCCTGGCGATATGTCAAAGGCCCGCGCCCAGAACGAACGAGCCCTTCGATATTCACCAAGGTCGGCCAATCGGCTGACATATTTAAGGGTTTCGTCCGGTGTCGGCGGGGCCTTTGTCTTGCGCAGTCCTGACAGCACAGCCTCCATACCCGCACTCTGTGGTACCGTCAGATACGCGGACAGGTCGTTGAAGAATGTTGGCCGCCAACTGGGACGCGCCGCCAAGCTGTTGATGAATGGGCGACGAAGTTGTGGCTCGATTAGCGATCCGAAAAATACGGTTCGGGTGATGTTTGGCAGAACTTGCCGACGAGCCAAGGCGTCGGCAATGATGACGACACGGTTTGCATCCTCGCGAACCGCTGCATCTTGCAACCCCCACACCAGTACTGGTGTGTCACGCCAACCCATCGTTTGCGCGCGGCGAAGTACCCGTGCTGCAGATTCACGTTCCCCCTCCCGTTCGAGAGCCAGACCGTAAACCCGGACCGCTCGGATGTTGAGGGGACTTCCGAGCACTGCGGCATGTGCCGTTTCACTGGCGGTGGCATAGTCTTTTGTAGAAAACAAAAACTGTGCCATCTTTGCGGCAGTATCAGGGTATTTCTTGTCTGCAAACACCGCCATCAGCTGCGGGTTCTGCACTTGCCCCGCCTGAGCCGCCAAACCTGCCGCCACGACCTTCCAGGCCAAGGCCAGGCAGGCAAGGATAGTCAAAACGATACGCAACAGAGCTAATGAGCTTAGATCACGAATGTTCGTCAGCTTCATGGCGCATCAAACCTTATCTACGCCATAATTGTAAGAATATCCGTAATCGTCGAGGTAACCGATCGCCTTGGCATCGAATTTGGTCAAAAGAACGCCGATCACCTGCGCTTTGGCGCTACGAAGACGATTCAGCGCCCCGCTAGCCCGGCGACCATGAACGCCATTGGCCTGAACGACAAAGACCGTACCTTCGATCTGCGACGCCAGCGCGGGCGCATCTGCCAAGCCCAGAACTGGCGGAGCATCGACGATAATGATGTCGTAACGCTGCTTTAGAACTTCCAGCATGGACTGCATACCAGGCCCTGCGATCAATTCGGCAGGATTGACCGGAATCGGCCCCGCCGGAATGAAGTCCATATTATCCTGATCGGTCGACAACAGCACCTGGTCGACCGTCCTTTGATTGGCCAGCACGTTTGCAAGGCCCACCTCGTTCTTTACCCCGACATTATGATGCTGTGCGGGCTTGCGCATGTCGGCATCAATCAACACGACACGCCGACCGATCTGCGCAAAGCCACGGGCCACGGCATAGGAACTGGTCGATTTGCCTTCGCTCGGCCCACTGCTGGTCACGAGAATACTGCGTGGCGGTCCCGAAGGAGTAGCGAGCATCAACGAACCACGCAGCGCCGAATAGGCCTCGGACATCTCCGACCGCTTGGCTCTCAATTCCTCGACCGGGGTCTGCCCGGTCGACAGGTTGGGAACCAAGCCGATCATCGGAACGCCCAGCTTACGCTCGATGTCTTCGACCGACCGGATGGCATCGTCGAGCTGCTGACGCAGAATGACATAGCCGATGCCCAGCAGCAAACCACTGACCAGCGCCAACGCCATGTTCAGCAACGGTCGTGGCGATACGGGATTGATGGGCGGATCGGCGCGATCAACGATCGAGACATTGTTCGAAGCAATGCCCGCCGTAGCGCTGATTTCCTTGAAACGCTGGAGCAGCGCATCATATAAAGTACGGTTGGTATCTACCTCGCGGCGCAGAATATTATAGCGAACGCTACGATCTTGCTCGGCCAAGGTGTTGTCCTTGAAGCCGGACAAGCTCTGAGAAAGCCCCGCCTCCTGTCTGCGCGCTACCTCATATTGTTGACGAATACCGTCTCGAATATTGGCCGCCAAACGATTGATCTGAGCAGTCAGCGCCTTAATCTGCTGCGCAGCTTGGGCCTGTACGGGGAATTCGGGTTTATAGCGCCCAGCATTCTGGTCGTACAACGACTGAAGGCGAGCGCGTTCCTGCACCAGGCTTTGGATTGCCGGGCTTGCCAGGACTTCGGGGAGGCTCATGACCGACGTACCCGATGCCTCGCGCCACTTTTGTTCGGCGGCAATGCGAGCGGCGATCGCTTGTGAATAGCTCTCATTGATCTGCACGAGATTGGACGTCGTCAACGAACGCGGACCACTATTGGCCTGCGCGCCGCCTTGTTGGCCGGCATTCGTATCAATCAGACGCGCATTGCGCGCATAGCCGATCATCGCGCGTTCGGATTCTTCCAAGCGCTGCCGGGTCTGGCGCAGCTGTCCGTCCAGAAAACGCCGTGCATAGGCGGAAGTGTCGTACTTACGCTGTAGATTGCTGACGATATAAGTATCGGCAAAACCATTCGCGACTTGCGCGGAAAGGCGGCGATCGGGGCTTTCAAACGTCACGCTGACGACGCTCGATTCAACCGGCAATTTGATGATCAGATGATCCTGCAGCGCATCCAGCACCTGCTCTCGCCGAGTTTGTGCCAAATTGTACACACCCTTGGGCTGCTCTGCCGGACGGATGTTCATCTTGGTCAGGAAGTCAGTGTTGCGGAACAAGCGCAGATTCTCGGCGACCTGCTCGGCAAGGCCCCGGCTTTTGACGACATCGAGTTGTGTCTGAAGGAAGCGCTCGCTGTCCTGCATCATTTTGGGTTCGACATCGTCTCCCTCCAAGATCTTCGCAGCCTGCAGATCGATCTGGATGCGCGCCGTCGCGCGATAGATCGGCGTGCTGAGAAAGGTGATGACGAGACCAATCGCGAGGCACGCCAGAATGATCGCGCCAACCAGGTAGCGGCTACGATACACCGCCGACCATATGGCGCGCAGATCGATCGCCTTCCACTCCGTTCGATCCCCTCCGCCCGCGGGCGTTATGGCGTCGCTATCCATAGGACCACGGGGAAAGTTGGCAGCATTCATATCATTCATGACCAATTCGATCGAAAATAGGATGGCATGATCAACTCTAGCCGATCAGCGGAGCAGCGGAACGAAGAGCCCGAACGCCGGAAGGACGCCCAGCACATCATACCATGTCGCCTTGATTGCCGAGGCGCCAACCACGACATAATCACCGCTCTGCAATGGCGGATCGGCGGCTTCACCGCCGCGGATCGCCTCGACGTCGAAAACCGCGCCGCTGCGTTTCCCGTCGATCGTACGAATGACGGCAACGCGCTTCAGTTCGGCAACACGCGTTGCGCCCTTGGCCATTGCGATACTCTGCAGAAGCGTCGTCTTGCCTTGCAGTTCATAGACGCCTGCTTCCTGCACCGCGCCATCGACCGTTACATTCTGTGACCGCGATGACGCCAGGATCACCGACACCTTGGGATCAACAAGGTAGCGCTGGCGAAGTTTGTCCGCAATGTCCTCGGCAAGAGCGTTGGTTGTCATGCCAGATGCCTGAACACGGCCGATCAGTGGCAAGATCAATCCCCCACCTGCTTCCACCGGAGCCTCTTCGACCGACAGATCCGGTTCACGAAAAACCGTGATCGTCAGCTTGTCCTGCGGACTGATACGATAGTCCGGCTGCTGTCCCTCGACCCGATCTGCAGGAATAACGGCATAAGCTTGCGGCCCCGCGGGAAAATCCCATCGGCTCGAAGAACTGGCGCAGCCTTCAAGGCACAACGCTGCCAACAATGGCAAAATAAGTGAAGATGCCTTCATTCGGATCTCTAACAAAATGGCCGCCCTCATGAACGGGATCATCAAAAGATCGACAGTTCGCATCGCCGCGATGCCGATCGTCAGCGCCAACTTCCGCTTATCGGTGGAAATTGCCCTTAGTCCGCCGCCTATAGCGCATGACCTCCGACGCTGCATCTTGAAAAGGTGCTGTCGAGGCAAGGATTCCGCCAAAAACAGCCATCGACCCCGCCAGGGCAAGCGTCCGCAATGGATAATCTACGGCTGAATGACACAGGAGGATGACAATGCCGATCAAGGCCACCAATAGAATGGGCATACCCGCCTTGGCTGGCTGGGCTACCATCCGATGCCATACCGTCACTGCGAACCAAACCAAGAAAGCTCCGACGAGAGCCAGCCCAGCTACTCCTGTCTCGAGCGCGATCTCGAGATAATCCGAGTGCGCGTGATTGGTGTAAGTGCGATGAACCGTCACGAGAGATTCTTCGGTAGCGTAGACCGGGACAAATGTACCCAGGCCGGAACCAATCGGAAAATAGTGTCTGATGCCTTTCAGGACGTCCGGCCAGAAATTATAGCGCTCATCCTGATCACTATTAAAGCGAATAAGCGCCTGCTCGACGATATGCGTCTGCGGCAGGATAATGGCCGCAACGATCAGGACCGCGATTGCGAGGCCGGCGCCGATCAGCAGATGCCGCCTGGATAGGTTTCGGGGCAACAGGATGAACACCGAAGCCCCTAGCCCGATCGGCAACAGAGCAAGTCCGGCACGGGATAGGCAGCCGAACACGGTCATCGCCAGAAAGCCAACCATGACGCCGCCCGCCATTCGCCTAGCCGCTGGCGCCGACGTACGTCGCCATTCCTGGCTGACCGCAGCAGCCGCGGGCATCGCCATCACGAGCATCGTCGCACAGTGGTTTTTGTTGGCAAACAGGCCCGTACCGGGCCGCGTCCCCCCAGTCATATAGGGGGTCAACCATGCCATGCCCTGCGATTGCAAAATGACCAGCAGGCCGTTGACGAGCGCAAAGCCCACGAAGATGCGCAACAGCATCACCTGACCGTTGCGATCGAGGTGCACCGTTCCAACGAACAGCACGAGCGGCACCAGAAAATAAAAGGCCGTCGCTTGGGTCGCGGAGGGATCAAGGCTAACGGGCATCCATTGCTCCGACGCTCCCACGGTGTCCAGCACACCGGCCGCCAGCAATCTCCCTGGCATTTGTCGCCAAACTGCCGGTGGCAAGGGTACGAGTTGCAGGCCAATCAGCAGCAACGTCAAAATGAGCAATCCCATTGCAACGGCTGTCGAACGTCCGGCATCGGCACGCCATCCGCGAACCCCGTACCAGCCAAGGCAGAGGGCTGCCGCAAGTTCGACGACGAGGCGAGGAAGTGGAAAGCCCACGCTCCCGCCGCCAAGCGATAGCGCCAGACCGAACAATCCCCATGCCACGATAGCGTCACCACGGCGCTTGTCGCGCGTCATTGATCCTTTTCTCCGGCGCAATTCATCGCTAAGGCTGCGCCCATCGCAGATGTTCGCAGCGGTGGCAATCATGCCGAAGCTGCGCCCCCTATCTCCAACTGCTTACGGGGTATATTTGTCCACGCCGAATTCGGTGACATCACGGACCGAAGCGCGTGAGGGCCAAGCCCAGCGCTTGTGGTTCCTGGGCGCCCTTCCTCCACCGCTCAACGGTCAGTCCAATTACAATGCGGCAATGCTGGCGTATCTGTCGCAGCGCGTTGAGGTCACGGTTCTGCCGTTGGGCGAAAGCAACAGCGCGAAATTTCGGCGTTTGTTCGTCAATAGCTGGGCTTTGTTGCGTGCCCGGCGATCCGATGTCGCCTATCTGTCACTACCCGGACAGATGGGGTTATGGCTCCTGCTGCCAGTTCTTGGTATTTTGCGGCTGAGGGGCATTACGCCTTGGTGCCACCATCATTCGTTCAGGCCGATCAACTTGGCTCCGTCTCGCGCGATGCAGGCGTTGATCGCGGTGGCAGGCAACGGACAACGTCACATCTTGCTGTCACCAGGCATGCGCGATCGTTTCGCCCGGGCATATCTGCCCTCGCGGACTGATGCCTGCGTTGCCCTATCGAACGCCTTCTTGTTCGGACCCACCGCAACCAGTCATATGGCTCGCCCCGAACGTCCCGTCACCTTCGGCCATGTGAGTGTGCTGACTAAGGCCAAAGGGGTGGTGTATCTGCTATCGCTGTTCGAGCGCCTGCATGACTGCGGCCACAATATCAGACTTGTAATCGCCGGTCCGTCGAGTGACGCCGAACTCCTGTTGACCATTGAAACGTACGTAGCCCGTTTTCCGAAAGAAATAGAGTATCGCGGCCCGATCGCGGGCGACGCGAAGGAGGCCTTTTACAGGGACATTGATCTGTTCCTTCTCCCAACGACCTTGGTTGACGAAGCGGAACCCCTGGTAATGCTGGAGGCATTTGCTCATGGTGTCGATGTTTTGGCAACCAATACGGGATGTATTCCAGATCGCATCCTGGCCGCCGATCGCCTTCTTACACTCGAACCAGATACGGATGTCACTTTAATCGAGCAGCGGATGACACAATTATGCGCCGATTGGGTATCGGCCCGCGATGCATGCATACATCATGCTTTGGCGATTAATGCACAGGCACAGGCACAGGCAGAGACGGTATTTCCAGCCTTGCTGATGACCGATGCCGGACAAAGAACAAATCGCTTGGATACAAGCCGGCCTGAACCATCATGAATACTTATTTCGTCCTTTTCATCGCATATATCATTGCACCGAAGATCGATCTTGTCGGAGGTGGCGGCGGAGGTTTAACCATTCGCCCAGAAGATATTATCAGTGTTATAGCCTTTCTTATCTATATAAATAAGCGCAAACAATTTCCAATTTTTATTCCTTCCGCGATGAAGATTTATTTTATATTCGTTGGAATAAATTACGCATCGGCACTTCTCAATATAAGTTCGATGGGAATCACCGGTTTTGTGTTTGCCACACGTCTGCTGCAATATGCACTGTGGTTTTTCGTGATGTACGAAGCCTGTCATACGATTTCTCGTCAGACCTTCCATCGTGCATTCACGGGAATCTGTTGCATCTTCATAGTTTGGGGCAGCCTGGAGTTTCTCGGGTTGATCGATCGGGTCGGCCAGTTCGCTGGTGCATCGAGCCGATTGACGATCAATACGTCAGGACCATTCGAAACGTCGGTCATGCTCGCCATGCTGACCTATGCCGTACCGAGCCTGCTTGTTACCCCTCCCATGCTGGTTCTCGTCCTGCTCACTCAGGCGCGGATCACGTTGGTGGGTATGGTCTTCAGCTTCGGGGCATCCCGGCCATTCAAGGCGGCTTTTGGTGCGGCGGTTGCGTTCATCCTGTTTACGGTCGTGGCGCAACCGATCATGGCGTCTTTTCAGGATTCCCGGCTCGTCAAATCGGACTCGCCCGCCAGAATGGTCAACGTTTTCGTCGAATCCTGGCAGCGGGCACCAGCACTTGATGACCCAAGCTATTTCCGTGAGCGGTTCCTGGATGGCCCCACCATCTTCCGTTATATGGTCGACACCAAAGGCGATCTGAGTTTTCGCTACCGCGCCGTGCGCTGGCCGATCGTCATAAAGACAGCCGTCGCTGCGCCTTGGCATTTTATCGTCGGCTGGTCGCCCGGCGCATGGGGTACCGCGCTCGACAACTATTATGTTCGGGTGTTTGGGGAAACAGGGCTGCTTGGCCTGCTCGCCTTTTTGGTCTGGCTTGGCGTACTGTTAGCCCGATTGCGGACCGCTGGACTGGCCAAATTTTCGATCGTCATGATGATGATCGTGGGATGCTTTATCGACATTTTCACCTCATCAAAGGTGATGCCGATTCTTTGGGCCTTCCTCGCGCTCGAGCATGCAGGGCATTCTTTCGCCTTTCCACAACGGGCACGACAGGCCTTGCGCCTACCGCGCCCCGGCAACCCCTCGCTAGAAGTGGATACGGGCAGAATAGGTGTTCAGTCTCGGCATCTGGTGGATCGGATTGACGATGAACCGGGTTGGCTCTGACGTCCGGATCTTGGCGATGTATTCGTAGTGTGTGAGCCCGCTGAGCGTCTTGAGCCGGCGGGCGAAGTTGTAGCCGACATGAAGTCGGCGAGGTGTGTCCGCAGCTGGTCATGGCTCTCGTAGTGGCAGCGTTTGACGGTTGCCATCCTTGATGGTGCGGTTCATCCGCTCGACCTGTCCGCTGGTCCAGGAATGGTTCGGCTTGGTGAGGCGATGCTCGATGCCGTTCGCCTCGCAGATCATGTCGAAGCGCATCTGGCGCGACCAGGCGGTGTTGCGGTTGCGAAGCTGCTCGGCGAACTGAATGCCATTGTCGGTCAGGATGGTGTGGATGCGGTAGGGCACGGCTTTCAGCAGGTACTCGAGGAACTCCCACGCTGTCCGCCTGTCAGCCTGTCAGCCTTGTCGACCAGCTGGGTGACCGCGAACTTGCTCGTGCGGTCGATGCCGACGAACAGATACAGTTTGCCTTCGGCAGTTTGCACCTCAGCGATATCGATATGGAAGAAGCCGATTGGGTAGCGCTTGAAGCGTTGCCGCTTCGGTTTGTCGCCTTCGATGTCCGGCAGGCGGGATATCCCATGTCGCTGCAGGCATCGGTGCAGCGCTGAGCGGGTCAGATGCGGGATCGACGGCTGCAGGGCGTAGAGGCAGTCGGTGTGCCGGCGGAACGCCACAACCATCGCCTCTTCGGCCTCAGACAAGGTGGTGGAATGGGGGGCCTTCGGCCCGGTCTTCATATCCTCGACCGTGGCCCGCTTCCGCCATTTGGCCACGGTCTTGGGATGATCCCCAGCTCACGGCTCAACGTCGCGAGCGAAGCTTGTGATCGCTGTATTGCTGCTCGGACGGCGTGCGTGGTCGTGGCGCACCCGTGACGTACTTGCCCCATACGGCTTCCTTCCATGCCAACGAAAGGATCGCACCATCAAACCGTGGGATCAAACAAATAAGCCCTGCCTGAAAACGGTTTTAAGCCAAGGTGCGGATCACGCGCGCGGGCACACCAGCTGCGACACTTCGTGCTGGAACCGATCGCGTCACCACCGCACCAGCGCCGATAACAGCGCCTTCTCCGATCTCGACGCCATCGAGCAAGGTGACGTTGTTGCCGAACCAACAGCCATCGCCGATGCGGATACCGTGGCGTGACACATGGCCGCTGGTGAAGCTTCCCTGATCGTCCGCAGTGTGGGATTCCGCCGACAGCGTGAAATTTGCACCGATCTGAACGTTGCGTCCGATGTCCACCGCTCCGCCGGCACCAATGACGGCGTTGGGTCCGATATAAGAAGCAGAACCGATCGAGACGCCGACGGCCGGGGTATTCAGACCGCTGCGGCATTGAATCCAGGCGCGCTCCCTAATGGTAACACGGTCCCCGAGCACGACACCCGCTGCTGCGCTGCAGTCTATATAGCTATATGATCCGATTGATACGCCACGTCCGAGCCTGAGCCGTCGGGACGATATGAACTCGATCCCCCGCCCAAGCATCAAGCCATTGGGACGGCGCAAACGGGTCATCATCCACGCCGCCCCGCGGATCATGGGCTTGGCACCCTTTTGCAGAAGATAAGCGAGATCATCGCGGTTGATTGTATAGGTACGGCCGGTCAACCGGTGGAGTAGCGCATTGAGCATGTGTTGGCTTTAAGCTATCCTGGCGGCAACGGACATGCAAAAATCACGACCCAGCGAATCGCGAATAGGGGCACTAGAAACATAAAGCGAGTTCACCTAGGACTCACTCTATCTTTCTTCCCGATCGAGTTTTCATGGCTACTATTCTCCTTGACGGACGTCCCGTGCGCCCACCGATCAGTGGCGTGGCGCGCTATTGCCTATCTCTGGCGAATGCTCTCGTAGAAGAGGCCTCACCACATATCGGTATTCCAGATGTATTAGTTCAATATGATGGCGGCAATAATCGTACGCCGGATGAATTTTATTCAAAAATACACCGTGTTGAATATTCACCATTCAGCACCTACCGAAAAATTCAAAATTTAGCGTTTGAGTTCGCTCCAAATGTATTTGGTCGCCACAAATTAAGCCAATATGACCTTGTGCACGAAACATATTTCGCAAATATTGGACGGAGACCGGGTCAGGTTAAAGTATCGACTATCCATGATGTTATTCCACTAGACCATCCCGAATTTTTCAATTTCAACAATCGCGTATTTGCCAAGCGAAATTTCTATCGGCAGGTGCGCGAGGCCTCAATGATAATTGCGGTTTCAAATTATACCAAGCAGAGAATAATTGAGATTAGCAATATTGATGAGTCACGTATCAGGGTTATTGGTTGTGGGGTCAATCGGCCTGAACAATCGCTGATCGACAGCGCGGCATGGCCAATTATGGGCCAGATTGGACGCGGACAGCGTTACGGCCTTTACATTGGCAATCTCGAACCTCGAAAGAATGTTGATCGCCTGATCGATGCCTGGGCTGCGCTGGGTTCTGAGCACAGAGAGGTAAAGCTCGTCGTCGTCGGTCGCCTTAACTATCAGGCGGAATTAACCGTGGCACGCGGTCGCGAACTGCTTGGTGATCGTTTTGTCTTTCTTGGTCCTGTGCCGGAGGCCGAGAAATGGGCTTTGCTGTCGCATGCTTCGACCCTTATCCTACCTTCTTTGTATGAAGGTTACGGTATACCGATCGTAGAGGCTTACACGTGTGGGATCCCTGCAATCTTCGCGCGCAATTCGTCTATGACTGAACTTGCGGCGGATGATCGCCAGATGTTTGATGGCCTATCGGCAAACGAAATGACCACCGTCATCGCACGTGTGCTGGATAACGAAAGCTGGGTAGCGGAGACGATCATCGACCGGACCGCTTGGGTCCATCGCAACCGCTGGATCGACGTTGCTCGACAAACAGTTCAAGTCTACCGCGACGCCTTAGCTCGTTAATTTAAATTATTTTCTATAATTTATTAATGGTAGTTTAATTAAATTAAAAGTTACTGTTATGGACATAATATAATATAACATTTTTATTAATAAAAATACTTTGGCTTGTTTGTCACTTTAAAACACTTTCAGGTTTAGAAAAATAAATCTTGAGGCAATATATCATAATGAAAAATGCAGATACGCCATGCCATCCTAAGATATTTTTCTTTTTTTCTGGCGCTTTCGTCGCTCGTGAAAACGGTGCGCATTGGCGGGCGTTTTCTTCGCTTCGTTTTTTGCTTGATAGTGGTTTCGACGTTGCCGTATACAGCTATCGGAATGATCAGATCCGCCCTTGGCAGACCTCGGATGAAGATCTTTTTGCTAAGGTTTTTCCCGAGGCAAGTTTGTATCTTGACCATCAATCGCAGCCTCTGCGACTCTTGGCCAAAATCAAGAAGTTAGTGACAGGCCTTCTACCCGGCCAAGCATCAAAGATTGCACGCCTAACTCTACCGGGTTGTTCGCCTGCGTATCACAAATTACTGAAAGATGGCTATGTTACGCCATATATTAATTATGCTACTTCTGCTTTAGATATCAATGGTATCCATCTTACCGATACTATCATCGATACGCACGATATTTTGTTTGTTCAGTTGGCAAAAAGGTCAAAGCATCGCATTTTTGCGATGAGGGTTGTCCATAAGTTTCGAACCGAAATGAGCTTATTAGAAAATTCTGCTTTGGCCATCAGCATCGCTACGGCCGACGCCAACCTGTTTCGACTTTGCCTGAATGACCATCCGGTCCTGTTTATCGCCAATTTTCCAAACGTTACGCTTGAAAAAATGCGCGTTCCCAACGCGCCAAACGGCCGCCTGCTTTTCGTGGGATCGGACAATCCATTTAATGTGGAAGGTCTTGTCGGCTTTCTGAACGCTAATCAGAGCCTTGTAGAACTCTTTGGACTGGACGTGGCAGGAAAAGTATCGCTGCATCCGGCGCTTAAGGCGTTCGATGGTCTGATACCCAATCTCCGTCTACTTGGTTTCGTCGACAATCTTGATGCGCTCTATGCAAGTGTCCGCGCGGTTATTTCACCCGTCGATGGCACGGGTATCAAGATCAAGGTGCTCGAAGCCCTGGCCGCCGGCGTTCCTGTCTTTGCATCCGAACATACAATTCAGGGCCTTCCGATCGGTCATGAAGGATGCGTCTTTCCGATCGACGGAACGATGGCCGAAGTACTGGTCGATATACCACGGTTGGAACAAGCGTCGGTAATCGCACGCCGATGGTTTGATGGCCTGTCTGAAACGCCCGACCTCAAAATCCTGGTCTCTGAACTCCGCCGGTTAACCGCCCGATCGCTCATCGACAAGTTATAATGGTGCTCAAGCCGCCTTACCCAATCGCCTGACATAGATTCGGATATAAGCCGGCAACGCCCAAGC
>Ga0308159_1004265_pt1 | contig 13241 bp, 9 predicted proteins | sample PhyCR1_FD_201040 | JGI IMG/M metagenome (GOLD analysis project Ga0308159, IMG submission 201040) | Phyllosphere microbial communities from UC Gill Tract Community Farm, Albany, California, United States - DLSLC.R1 | ecosystem: Host-associated > Plants > Phyllosphere > Unclassified | place: USA...
AAGTGTGAGCTGCTTCAAGGCTATCTTTGCGCAATTGCCAGCCTGTGTTGTGCATTGGCAGTTACGAAAAGGCGGGAAATCTGGCGGATTTTAGACTGGTGTCATTCATCAGCCGGGAAGAAATCCAATGACCCTTCGCCATATTGTTGCTATTGACCTTGGGGCCTCCAGTGGCCGCATCATGCTGGCCCGCTCCGACCTCGAACAGGGCCTGCTGACGCTGCGCGAAGTCAGCCGTTTTGCCAATCATCTGGTACATATCGATGAACATGAATGCTGGGATGTTGACGCGCTGGAGCAGGCCATTCGGGCCGGTTTGCAGCAGCTGGACGACGAAGGTATCACGCTGGACAGTCTCGGCATCGATACCTGGGGTGTCGATTTTGTGTTACTGGATGCCGATGGACAGCGTCTGGCACCCGCTGTCTCTTATCGCGACAGGCGCACGCATGGTGTAATGGCAAAGGCGCAGGCCGAACTGAGCCGCGAGGCGATTTACAGACAGACCGGCATTCAGTTTCTGCCGTTCAACAGCCTGTATCAAATGCGTGCCGTGACTCAGCACCAGCCCGAGCTGGTTGACGCTATCGCGCACGTGCTGCAAATCCCCGATTATCTGCATTATCGTCTGACCGGCGAGCTGTGCTGGGAATACACCAACGCCACGACCACCCAGATGCTGAATATCGAAAGCGGCGAATGGGACAGTAAACTGCTGCATTGGGCGGGGGCGAAAGCGGCGTGGTTTGGCCGCCCGTCACAGCCCGGCCACACCGTAGGAAGCTGGACCAACGCGCACGGCAAGGCAGTGCCCGTGATTGCCGTCGCCACTCACGACACCGCGAGCGCAGTGCTCGGTACGCCGCTCGCGGAAGTCGATGCGGCCTATCTCTCTTCGGGCACCTGGTCGCTGATGGGCTTCGAAAGCCCCGCACCCTTTACCGGCCGCGCGGCGCTCGAGGCCAATATCACCAATGAAGGCGGTGCAGAAGGCCGCTATCGGGTGCTGAAAAACATCATGGGTCTATGGCTGTTGCAGCGCGTGTGCGACGAGTTGCACATCGACGATTTCTGTCCGCTTATCGACGAGGCTTCTCGGCAACCCGCCTGCCGCTGGCTCGTCAATCCCAACGACGACCGCTTTATCAACCCTTCCAGCATGGTGCGCGAGATTCAGGACGCCTGTGTCGAAAATGCCATGCCTCAGCCGCAGACGGCCGCCGAACTGGCGCGCTGCATCTTCGACAGTCTGGCGCTGCTTTATCGTCAGGTGCTTGACGAGCTGGCCATCGTGCGCGGCAGACCCTTTACCCAGCTGCATATCGTCGGCGGCGGCTGCCAGAACCACTTCCTCAATCAGCTGTGCGCCAACGCCTGCAATCTGCCGGTGATGGCCGGTCCCATTGAAGCATCGACGCTCGGCAACATTGGCTGTCAGCTTATCGCGCTGGGCGACATTCAAGACGTCGGCGCCTTCCGCCAGCACGTTGCCGAACATTTTCCGCCACATCAAATCTATCCGCATTCCGATAGCGTCTTCGCTGCCCACTGGCCGCGTTTTCAGGCGCTGAGCCAACCCAAAAAGGAATTCTGCTTATGACCAAGCTTATCGACCAGGCATTTGAACTGGCAAAACAACGCTTTGCCGCCGTGGGCGTGGATGTCGATGCCGCGCTGGCAAAACTCGACACTCTGCCAATCTCGATGCACTGCTGGCAGGGCGATGATGTACGCGGTTTCGAGAATCCGCAGGGCGCGCTGACCGGCGGTATTCAGGCGACCGGCAATTATCCCGGTCGTGCCACCAACGCCGTTGAACTGCGCGCCGATCTGGACAAGGCGATGTCGCTTATCCCCGGTCCCAAACGTCTCAACCTGCACGCTATCTACCTTGAAAGTGATTCGCCGGTCGAGCGCACGGATATCGAGCCGAAACATTTTAGCAACTGGGTCGAATGGGCCAAAAAAGACGGCATCGGGCTGGACTTCAACCCGACCTGTTTCTCCCATGAACACAGCGCCGACGGGTTTACGCTTTCCAGCGCCAGCGCGGAAATCCGCCAGTTCTGGATTGAGCACTGCAAGGCCAGCCGCAAGGTTTCCGCCTCGTTCGGCGAACAGCTCGGCACGCCGTCGGTGATGAATATCTGGGTGCCGGACGGCATGAAAGACCTGACCGTTGACCGTTTGGGTCCGCGCCAGCGCCTGATGAATTCCCTCGACGAGATAATCAAAGAGAAACTGGATCCGGCGCAGCACATCGATGCGGTCGAAAGCAAGCTGTTCGGCATCGGCGCGGAAAGCTACACCGTCGGGTCCAACGAATTTTTCCTGGGCTACGCCGCCAGCCGCCAGACCGCGCTCACGCTCGATGCCGGCCATTTCCATCCGACCGAAGTCATTTCCGACAAGATTTCCACCGCGATGCTTTATGTTCCGCGTCTGCTGCTGCACGTCAGCCGTCCGGTGCGCTGGGACAGCGATCACGTGGTCATTCTGGATGACGAAACGCAGGCCATCGCCAACGAAATAGTTCGAAACCAGCTGTTCGACAAGGTCCATATCGGCCTCGACTTCTTCGATGCCTCGATTAACCGCATTGCCGCCTGGGTCATCGGTACGCGCAACGCCAAAAAAGCGCTGCTGCGCGCGCTGCTGGAACCTGTCGATCAACTGCGCAAGGCCGAAAACGAAGGCGACTACACCCTGCGTCTGGCGCTGCTCGAAGAACAGAAATCGCTGCCGTGGCAGGCGGTGTGGGAAACCTACTGTCTGCGCAACGACGTGCCCGCCGATGCAGGCTGGATAACCGATGTGCGCCGTTACGAACAACAAATACTCCGTCAACGTTAAGGATTTATCATGCAAAGCATTCTTTCTTCGTGGTTTGTGCAGGGAATGGTGAAGGCCACCGGCGATATGTGGTTGAAGGGGTGGGACGAGCGCAACGGCGGCAATATCAGCCTGCGTCTCCTCGAAGAGGAAGTGGCACCGTTCCAGGCCGATTTTGTTGCCGAACCGCGCCGCATCGAGCTTACCCAGCCTGCGCCCGCGCTGGGCAACTGCTGGTTTCTGGTTACCGGCTCCGGCAAGTTTTTCCGCAACGTGCAGCTGGATCCGGCCGACAGTCTGGTATTGCTGAAAGTCAGCGCGGACGGATTGTCGTATCAAATTCACTGGGGGCTGGTGAACGGCGGCGTGCCAACGTCCGAACTGGCCTCGCATTTCCAGTCGCACTGCGTGCGCAAACAGCTGACCAACGGCAGCGACCGCGTGATCATGCATTGTCACGCGACCAACTTTATCGCCCTGAGCTATGTGCTTGAGCTGGACGCCGCCCGTTTCACCCGCCAACTGTGGGAAGGCAGCACTGAATGTCTGGTGGTGTTCCCGGACGGCGTGGGGATTGTGCCGTGGATGGTTCCGGGCACCGACGGCATCGGCGAGAAAACCGCGGAGCAGATGAAATCGCACAGTCTGGTGCTATGGCCGTTCCACGGCATTTTTGGTGCAGGCCCTACGCTGGACGAGACGTTTGGTCTGATAGACACCGCCGAAAAGTCCTCTGAAGTGCTGGTAAAAGTCATCTCGATGGGCGGGATGAAGCAGACCATTTCCACACAGGAGCTTATCGCGCTCGGCAAACGTTTTGGCGTAACGCCGTGGCCCGAGGCGCTGCATCTGGATAAACGCCATGTTGCGTAAAGCCTTCGTCATGCAGGTTCATCCGCACGCGCATGAAGAGTATGCGCGGCGGCATGCGCCTATCTGGCCCGAGCTTGAACAGACGCTGAAAGCGCACGGCGCGCATCACTACAGCATTTTTCTGGATGACACCCGAGATTTGCTGTTTGCCGTGGTGGAAATCGAATCGCAGGCGCGCTGGGAAGCCGTGGCGCAAACCGAAGTCTGCCAGCGCTGGTGGGCTTCGATGAGCGAACTGATGCCGTCCAATCCGGATAACAGCCCGGTCAGTCAGGCACTGAAACCCGTGTTTTATCTTGAGTAACGACGCCTCCTCTGCGCTTAGACGCGGAGGAGGGGTATTTTGCCTGCCCTCACCCCTCAATATAAGCAGCGCTGCTAACAAAGCGGCTGGTATCGATTAAATTCACTTGCCACCCGGCGTACATTTTGTAAGGTATACACTCGCGCGCTTACGGGGCAGCAGGCTGCACTTTTCCTCTTCAAATGCGGAAAAATGAGCCAAAAAGGTGCAGACGCGCAATACATGCAGTTATTACCCTCAGGGCAGGACAGTAATTATGAAAAATGTAGGTTTCATCGGTTGGCGCGGTATGGTCGGTTCTGTGCTTATGCAACGCATGGCAGAAGAGCGCGATTTCGACGCCATTCGTCCGGTATTCTTCTCAACCTCGCAGCACGGTCAGCCGTCGCCGGTCTTTGCCGGTCATCAGGGCACGCTGCAGGACGCCTTTGATGTCGATGCGCTTGCCGCGCTGGACATCATCATCACCTGTCAGGGCGGGGACTATACCAATGAAATCTATCCGAAGCTGCGCGCTACCGGCTGGAAGGGCTACTGGATTGACGCCGCGTCTTCGCTGAGAATGAAAGACGATGCCATCATCATTCTTGATCCGGTCAACAAAGCCGTGATTCAGGAAGGCATCGACAAAGGCATCAAAACCTTCGTCGGCGGTAACTGTACCGTCAGTCTGATGCTGATGTCGCTGGGCGGCCTGTTCGCAAACGATCTTGTCGAATGGGCATCGGTTGCAACCTATCAGGCGGCTTCCGGCGGCGGTGCGCGTCACATGCGCGAACTGCTGACCCAAATGGGCATGCTGCACAACGCTGTAGCCAAAGAGCTTGAAAGCCCGGCTTCCGCCATTCTGGACATCGAGCGCAAGGTCACTGAACTGACGCGCAGCGGCACCTTGCCGACCGACAACTTCGGCGTTCCGCTGGCAGGCGGCCTGATCCCGTGGATCGACAAACAACTCGACAACGGTCAGACCAAGGAAGAGTGGAAAGGGCAGGCTGAAACCAACAAGATCCTGCGCACCTCCAACATTATTCCGGTTGACGGCCTCTGCGTGCGTATCGGCGCACTGCGCTGCCACAGCCAGGCGTTTACCCTGAAACTGAAAAAAGACGTCTCGATTCCTGAAATCGAACAGATTCTGGCGACGCACAACGACTGGGTTCGCGTGATCCCGAACGACCGCGAGCTGTCAATGCGCGAGCTGACTCCCGCTGCCGTGACCGGCACGCTGAATACGCCGGTCGGCCGTCTTCGCAAGCTGAATATGGGACCAGAATACCTGTCGGCCTTCACCGTCGGCGACCAGCTTCTCTGGGGCGCCGCCGAACCGCTGCGCCGTATGCTGCGTATTCTGCTGTAAATTTCAAGCAGTACCAGAAAAAGGGATGCCCGGGGGTGTCCCTTTTTTATTGCCGCAAGGCTGTGTTTTAGTCTGTTTTTTAGACGATTGGCAGTGTGATGTTTTTGATAAAAATTTGTTGAAATTCATGCGTTGCAGTTGGAAAGCTTTGGCTATGCTTAGTAGAAGCTGCTTAAGAATTTGAGTATGGCATTTGTCTGTTTTTTTAAAAATTGTGAATGAGAGCAGACATTGTTGGCCGAAACTGAGCATATTAAGGAGAAGGGTAATTTTCACGGGTTTAATCTGGCAAATGGGCTTATTTTCAGGATGAAAACACGACGCTAAAGGAAAACACGATCGGGCCGACACAATGATCGCTATTGGTTTTGTTGATGAATTAATCACAGGATGAAACACCATGCCAGTACTTCCCGACCAGCACGTCATTAACCAAATTATCTCCGGCCGCTATGCGGATCCCTTTTCATTGTTAGGGATGCATCAAGTCGCCGCAGGATTGGAAGTGCGTGCTCTTTTACCGGATGCCGATCAGGTTTGGGTCATCGATACCCAAAAGCAGAGTCGGGTCGCGGAACTGCGTCGCGCCGACACTCGCGGCTTTTTCGTCGGCCTGATGGGCCGCCGCAGGAAATTTTTCCGCTACCAGCTGGAAGTTCGCTGGGGCGATGACACCTATATTATCGACGATGCCTACCGTTTCGGCACGCTGTTGCAGGAGCTTGACGTCTGGCTGCTGTCTGAAGGCACGCATCTGCGCCCGTACGAAAAGCTGGGCGCACACCCGATTACACTCGATGGCGTGGAAGGGGTAAGCTTTGCCGTCTGGGCGCCCAACGCGACCCGTATTTCCGTCGTCGGCGAATTCAACTTCTGGGACGGTCGTCGCCACCCTATGCGCCTGCGCCGTGAAAACGGCATGTGGGAGCTGTTCATTCCGGCCGTGAAAGAAGGCCAACTCTACAAGTTCGAGATTATCGACTGCCACGGCAATATGAGCCTGCGCGCGGATCCCTACGCCTTCGAGGCGCAGATGCGCCCGGATACCGCGTCGGTTATTCGCCACCTGCCTGCGCCCGTTGCCCATTCTCCGGCGCGAAAAAAAGCCAACGCCCTGAATCAGCCGGTTTCCGTTTATGAAGTGCACCTTGGCTCGTGGCGTCGCCATACCGATGACAATTTCTGGCTAAGCTACGGCGAATTGGCCGAGCAACTGGTCTCTTACGTCAAATGGATGGGTTTCACGCATATCGAGCTGATGCCTATCAACGAACACCCGTTCGACGGCAGCTGGGGTTATCAGCCACTGGGCATGTACGCGCCAACGCGCCGCTATGGTTCGCCGACAGAGTTCAAGGCCTTTATCGATGCGGCGCACGACGCCGGTCTGAACGTGATTCTGGATTGGGTGCCCGGCCACTTCCCGAGCGATGCCTACGGGCTGGCCGAGTTCGACGGCACCGCACTGTATGAATATGCCGATCCGCGCGAAGGTTATCATCAGGACTGGAACACGCTCATCTATAACTATGGCCGTCATGAAGTACGCAACTATCTGGCGGGAAACGGGTTTTACTGGATTGAACGTTACGGTATCGATGGCCTGCGTGTCGACGCCGTCGCCTCGATGATCTATCGCGACTACAGCCGCAAACAGGGCGAATGGATCCCGAACTATTACGGCGGACGCGAGAATCTCGAAGCCATCGCCTTCCTGAGCTATACCAACCAGACCATCGGCCGCGAACTGGGCGGCGCTGTCACCCTCGCCGAAGAGTCCACCGACTATCCGGGCGTGACTCTGCCGCCGGAAGCCAACGGACTGGGTTTCCACTACAAGTGGAACATGGGCTGGATGAACGACACGCTGCGCTACATGCAGCTTGATCCGGTGCATCGCAAATATCATCACAATCTGCTGACGTTCGGCATGGCCTACGCCTACACCGAAAACTTCATGCTGCCGCTTTCCCACGACGAAGTGGTGCACGGCAAAGGCTCGCTGATTCACAAAATGCCCGGCGACGCGTGGCAGAAATTTGCCAACCTGCGCGCCTATTACGGCTTTATGTGGGCGCATCCGGGTAAAAAACTGCTGTTTATGGGCTGCGAGTTTGCGCAGGGCCGCGAATGGAACTTCAACCAGAGTCTCGACTGGCATCTTCTTGATGATCCTACCGGCTGGCATCGCGGTGTGCAGCACGTGGTGCGCGACCTCAATCACTGTTATCAGGAGCAGTCGGCGCTGTACGAGCTGGACTATAACCCGCGCGGTTTCGAGTGGCTGGTGGTGAACGACCATGAGAACTCGATTTTTGCCTTTGCTCGCCGCGACGAAAGCGGCAATGAAGTTATCGTGGTCAGCAACTTCACGCCGGTGCCGCGTCAGGACTATCGCATTGGCGTGGACCGTCCGGGGCGTTATCAGGAAATCCTCAATACCGATTCGCAATATTACTGCGGCAGCAACGTGGGTAATCAGGGCGAAGTGCAAACCGAGCCGCACCCGAGTCATCACCGCGAGCACTCCATTTCACTGGTCATTCCGCCATTGGCCACGATTTACCTGCGACGGGAGGACTGGTAATGACCACGCTTCAGCCCGGTAAAGCCACGCCATTTGGCGCACTTTTTGACGGAAAAGGCGTCAATTTCTGCCTGTTTTCGGCCGGTGCTGAAAAGATTGAACTGTGCCTGTTCGATGCGTCGGGCAATGAAAAACGTCATATTCTGCCCGCGCGAACCGGCAACCTGTGGCACGGCTATCTGCCGGGCGGCAAAGTGGGCCAGCGCTATGGGTTCCGCGCTCACGGCAAATTCAACCCGGCCAAGGGGTTGCGTTTTAATCCAGCCAAACTGCTTATCGACCCAAGCGCCCGCGCGCTTGAGGGCCAACTGCGCAACGATCCGCGGTTAAACGGCGGTATCGACAAACCGGACCCGCGCGACAGTGCCAAAGCGGTGCCCAAATCGATTGTCACCCATGAGGAATTTGACTGGCAAAACGACGTTGCGCCGCAGATTCCCTGGGGCGAAACGGTAATTTATGAGGCGCATGTACGGGGTCTGACCCAGCTGCATCCGGATATTCCCGAAGATATTCGCGGCACCTATGCCGCACTCGGCCATCCGGTCATGATTGCCTATTTAAAGAAACTCGGCATTACTGCGCTGGAACTTCTGCCAGTGCAGCATCATGCCGATGAACCGCGCCTGCAACGGCTCGGCCTGAGTAATTACTGGGGTTACAACGTGCTGGCACCGTGGGCGCTGGAGCCTGGCTATGCCAGCGAGCTCGACGGCGTGAGTGCCGCCCGCGAGTTTAAAACCGCCATCAGGGCGCTGCATCGGGCGGGCATCGAAGTGCTGCTCGACGTCGTGTTCAATCACACCGCCGAGCTGGACATCGAAGGCCCGACGGTGTCGCTGCGCGGGCTGGATAACCGTTCCTGGTACTGGCTCAACGACGACGGCAGCGACAACAACATGACCGGTTGCGGCAATGCGATGCGGCTGGTGGACAAGGACATTGTCGACTGGACGATAGCCAGCCTGCGCCATTGGGTCGAGGAGTTTCACGTTGACGGTTTCCGATTCGATCTCGGCACCCTGCTTGGCCGAACGCCAGCCTACAGCAAAGTGTCGCCGCTTTTCCTCGCCATCAAGGCCGACCCGCTGTTAAGCGGCTGCAAGCTGATTGCCGAACCCTGGGACATCGGCGAAAAAGGGTATCAGGTCGGGAATTTCCCGGCACCTTTTGCCGAATGGAGCGATCGCTTTCGCGATGACATGCGCAAATTCTGGCTGCTGGGTGATCTCTCGCTCGGCGGCTTTGCGCAGCGTTTTGCTGCCTCGGCGGACTTGTTCAGACACGATGGCCGTCTGCCTTGCGCCGCCATCAATATGTTGACCGCGCATGACGGCTTCACGCTTCGCGATCTGCTCAGTTTTAGCCGCAAACATAATTTTGCCAATGGCGAACATAATCGCGACGGGCATGACAACAACTACAGTCAGAATCATGGCGAAGAGGGACTGAATGTCTCCGACGCCGTGGCGATGCAGCGCCGTCTTAGCCAGCGCGCGCTGCTCGCCACCCTGTTTTTATCGCAGGGCACGCCGATGCTGCTGGCGGGTGACGAATTCGGTCATTCGCAGCAGGGCAACAATAATGCCTACTGTCAGGACAATGCCCTGACCTGGCTTGACTGGCAGAGTGCCGACACGTCTCTCGTCGAGTACGTCAGCGCGCTCTCTGCCCTGCGAAAAAAAATTCCGGCCTTGATGAACAATCAGTGGTGGCAGGAAACGTCAGACGATGTGCAATGGCTGGACGGCTCGGGTGAGCCGATGAATAAAAAAAACTGGGAACTCTGCGGACAGCAGTGTCTGCAAATTCGTTTATCCGATCGCTGGTTACTGGTGGTCAATTCATCACTAAATGACGTTGAAATGACATTACCAGAGGGCCGCTGGCAGTGTGTTGCGCCTTTTGACAATGAACAGCAAAACGTCAGGGAAGGCTCGTCTTGGCGAGTGACGGCTAAAACGCTCTGCGTATTGACCCAAGGTTAGCAGGGCATCAGGAAGGGTTCAGCTATGGCTACGTTAGAATTCAATGACCGCATGATGTTGGCGAGGCAACTGCCTCTCAAATCGGTAGCGCTGATCCTGGCAGGGGGGAGAGGATCACGTCTCAAGGATTTGACCAATACCCGTGCCAAACCGGCTGTTCATTTTGGCGGCAAGTTTCGCATTATCGATTTTGCGTTATCGAACTGTCTCAACTCGGGGATCCGCCGGATAGGCGTGATAACCCAGTACCAGTCGCACACGCTGGTACAGCATATTCAGCGCGGGTGGTCGTTTCTCAATGAAGAGATGAACGAATTTGTCGACCTGCTTCCCGCCCAGCAGCGCATGACCACCGAAAACTGGTACAAGGGGACTGCCGATGCGGTGTATCAGAATCTGGATATCATTCGTCGCTATAACGCCGAGTATGTGGTGATCCTCGCGGGGGATCATATCTACAAGATGGATTACTCGCGCATGCTTATCGATCACGTCGAAAAAGGCGGCGAGTGCACGGTGGCCTGTCTTGAAGTCCCGATAGAAGAAGCGACCGAATTTGGTGTGATCGACATCACCGCCGACTACCAGATCAAGTCGTTTCTGGAAAAACCCAAGGATCCGCCCTGCATTCCCGGTCAGCCCGATAAGGCAATGGCGAGCATGGGGGTCTATATTTTCAATGCGGAGTATCTCTTCAGACTGCTGGAAGAAGATATGGCCAACGACAAGTCCAGTCACGATTTCGGCAAGGATCTGATCCCCGAAATTACGCGACAGGGCGTGGCGTGGGCACATCCGTTCCAGTTGTCCTGTGTCACCTCGAACAGCGAGTTGCCGCCTTACTGGCGCGATGTGGGTACGATTGACGCCTACTGGCGGGCCAATCTGGACCTGGCCTCGGTGACGCCGGAACTGGATATGTACGACACCAACTGGCCGATTAGAACCCACATGGAACCGCTGCCTCCTGCCAAGTTTGTGCAGGATCGATCCGGAAGTCATGGCATGACCATGAACTCGCTGGTGTCGGGCGGCTGTATCGTATCGGGCTCTGTGGTGGTGCATTCGGTGCTATTTCCACGCGTGCGCATTAATTCATTTTGCAATATCGACTCAAGCATCCTATTACCTGATGTCAATGTTGGCCGCTCCTGCCGTTTGCGTCGCTGTGTGATAGACAGGGCTTGCCATATCCCCGAAGGCATGGTGATTGGAGAGAATGCAGAGGAAGACAGCAAGCGTTTTTATCGATCGGAGAGCGGGATTGTCCTGGTGACCCGCAGCATGCTGGCGAAACTATAAAGCCGGCCATCCGATGGAGTTATTCACTTATTTCAGTTCGCGCCATTCGAGGTGTCTGGCGCGATGAAAATTCAGGAGCGAGAATGCAGGTTTTACATGTTTGTTCCGAGCTATTTCCTCTGTTGAAAACGGGCGGGCTGGCCGATGTGGCCGGCGCACTGCCTGCGGCGCAAATCGCCGAGGGTGATGACGTTCGCGTACTGATTCCGGGCTTCCCGGATGTCAAAAAGGGCATCGGGGATACGCAGCTGGTTGCGTCGATTGATACCTTTGCCGGTCATGTCGATCTCCGCTACGCGCTGTTTGAGGGCGTCGGGATTTACGTCATCGATACGCCTGAACTTTATAATCGTCCGGGCAGTCCGTATCACGATCAGTCTTCCAACGCCTACGTGGACAACCATCTGCGTTTCGCGCTGCTGGGCTGGATAGCCTGTGAGCTGGCCTGCGGTCTGGACGGGTTCTGGCGGCCCGAAGTTGTGCATTCGCACGACTGGCACGCGGGTCTGGCCTCTGCCTATATCGTGGCGCGCGGACGTCCCGCAAAAACGGTCTTTACCGTTCACAATCTGGCGTTCCAGGGGCTGTTCTATGCGCAGCACCTGCAACAGCTGCAAATTCCCCAGGAATTCTTCCAGATGCACGGGCTGGAATTCTATGGGCAGATCTCGTTCCTCAAGGCCGGACTGTTCTACTCCGATCACGTGACCACGGTCAGCCCGACGTATGCCAAAGAGATAACCCAGCCGGCGTTTGGCTATGGCATGGAATCCTTGCTGCTCGAACGACAGAGCGAAGGCAAGTTGACCGGGATACTCAACGGCGTCGACGAGGCAATCTGGGAGCCAAGCAATGACGTGCTGCTTTCTGCGCGCTACAGCGCGGAAGATCTGCGCGCCAAAGCCATCAACAAAACCTATTTACAGCGCGCGATGGGGCTGGATGTCGACAGCTCGCGTCTGGTGTTTGCCGTCGTCAGCCGCCTGACCAGCCAGAAAGGGCTGGACCTGGTACTCGAAGGTCTGCCGGAACTGCTGGAGCAGGGCGGGCAACTGGCGGTGCTGGGCGCAGGTGACGCCGTGCTGCAACAGGCGTTTCTGGCCGTTGCCGCCGAGCATCCGGGTCAGGTCGGCGTGCAGCTGGGTTATCACGAAGCCTTCTCGCACCGCATTATTGCCGGTGCCGACGTCATCATGGTGCCGAGCCGCTTCGAGCCTTGCGGCCTGACTCAGCTGTATGGCCTGAAATACGGCACGCTGCCGCTGGTCCGCCGCACCGGAGGACTGGCGGACTCCGTTACCGACTGCTCGCTGGAAAATCTGGCCGACGGCACTGCCAGCGGGTTTGTATTTGAAGACAGCACCGGCAAGGCGCTGGGCGGCGCGATTCGACGAGCCTTTGTGCTGTGGACGCGTCCCAAGCACTGGAAACATGTGCAGCAGCATGCCATGGGTATCGACTTCAGCTGGAAAGTGGCCGCACAGGCGTATAAAAGTCTCTATCAACGTCTCTGAACCACCTTGAATTGGGAACGTAACGCTATGACTTTACCGATTAACTACACCTCGCCGACCGTCAGCGTTGAGGCGCTTAAGCATTCCATTGCCTATAAGCTGATGTTTATCCTTGGAAAGGATCCGTCCGTTGCCAACCAGCATGACTGGCTGAACGCCACATTGTTTGCGGTACGCGATCGCATGGTCGAGCGCTGGTTGCGTTCCAATCGCGCGCAGCTTTCACAGGATGTGCGACAGGTGTATTACCTGTCGATGGAATTTTTAATCGGGCGGACCCTGTCGAACGCGCTGCTTTCAATGGGTATCTACGATGATATCAAGCAGGCGCTCGACGAAATGGGGCTGGACCTCGAAGAGTTGATTGGTGAAGAGAATGATCCGGGGCTTGGTAACGGCGGCCTTGGGCGTCTGGCTGCCTGTTTCCTCGACTCGCTGGCGACGCTGGCGCTGCCGGGACGCGGTTACGGTATTCGTTATG
>Ga0308159_1004266_pt1 | contig 13237 bp, 10 predicted proteins | sample PhyCR1_FD_201040 | JGI IMG/M metagenome (GOLD analysis project Ga0308159, IMG submission 201040) | Phyllosphere microbial communities from UC Gill Tract Community Farm, Albany, California, United States - DLSLC.R1 | ecosystem: Host-associated > Plants > Phyllosphere > Unclassified | place: USA...
GCTGAGCCTCTGGCGGATCCGCCAGGGTGCGGCTCCGGACGCCGGTGGAGCGCCGAGCGCGGGTAACACGGGTGTCACACGCGTGCTGTTCACTGGAGGAGCGCGCACCCCGCGGGCACCGGCGAGAGGCGGAGCATGGACCTCAGCACGATCCAGCGCGTACGCGTGGTGCGCGAGCGCGGCGAGCTGGCCGCGATGGGGCTGCGCACGGCGGTCATCGGAGGCGGCTCCTGGGTCTTCTCGCTCCCCCACGACCACCTCGACGAGCTGCTCGACCTGCAGGGCTTCGGCTGGGAGCCGCTGCGCTCGAGCGCGGACGGCCTCTCGGTCGCCGCGACGTGCACCTTCGCCGAGCTCGCGGCGATGCCGGACACGGGCCGCGCCGCGCACCGCCTCTTCTTCCAGTGCTGCACGGCGCTGCTCGGCTCGTTCAAGATCTGGAACGTCGCGACCGTCGGCGGCAACATCGCGAACGCACTGCCGGCCGGGCCCATGATCAGCCTCGCGGCCGCGCTCGACGCCCGTGCGCTCGTCTGGCGGGCCGACGGCTCCGACGACCTCGTGCCGGTGGCCGAGCTCGTCACCGGGAACATGACGACGCTGCTCGAGCACGGCGACGTGATCCGGTCGATCGAGTTCCCGGCGCACGCTCTTGACGCCCGTACCTACCGCAAGATCGCGCTGTCGCCGCTGGGCCGCTCGGGAGCGGTCGTCATCGGCCGGCTCGACCGCGACGGCGCGTTCGTGCTCGCGGTGACGGCCGCGACGATCCGGCCCGAGGTGCTGCGCTTCCCCCGGGCGCCGTCCGCCCCCGAGCTGGCCGCGGCGATCGACGGGATCGGCACCTGGTTCACCGATCCGCACGGAGCCGCGGACTGGCGGCACGCGGTCGTCGGCGTCCTCGCGGAGGAGATCCGCGAGGAGCTCGCCCGCACCGAGCCCGACGGAGGCGTCGCATGAGATTCACCGTGAACGGCGAGCAGATCGACGCGACGCCGCGCCCCGGTCAGGTCCTGCGGACCCTGCTGCGCGACCACGAGCACTTCGAGGTGAAGAAGGGCTGCGACGCCGGCGACTGCGGCGCCTGCTCAGTGCTCGTCGACGGAACCCCCTTCCACTCCTGCCTCTACCCCGCGCACCGCGTCGAGGGGCGCTCGGTGACCACGGCCGCGGGGCTGGGCACTCCCGAGGAGCCGGGCCCGGTGCAGCAGGCGTTCGTCGACTCCGGCGCGTTCCAGTGCGGCTTCTGCACCGCGGGCATGGTCGTCACGGCCACCGCGATCCAGGGCGCCGACCCCGTCGACGTGCCGCGACTGATGAAGGGCAACCTCTGCCGCTGCACGGGGTACCGGGCGATCGGCGAAGCGATCGCGAGCTGCGATCACGAGCATCCGACCGGGCTCACCCCCGTGCGCCGCACCGGCCGGCCCACCGCCGACGAGTCGCGGGTCGGCCGCTCGCTCGGCGCCCCCGCGGGCCGGCGCATCGTCTCGGGGCAGGAGCCGTACACGCTCGACGTCGCCGTCCCGGGGCTGCTGCACCTGAAGGTCCTGCAGAGCCCGCACGCCCACGCGCGGATCGTGTCGATGGACACCCGCGCCGCGCGGGATCTGCCCGGCGTGGTCGCCGTGCTGACTGCAGACGACGTGCCCGACGTGCTCTACTCCACCGCCCGGCACGAGTCGCGGCTCGACGATCCCGACGACACCCGGATGCTCGACACCGTCGTGCGGTTCCGCGGGCAGCGGGTGGCCGTGGTCGTCGCCGAGTCGGTCGCGCAGGCCGAGATCGCCTGCCGCGCGATCGAGGTCGAGTACGAGGTGCTGCCGGCGGTCTTCGATCCGGAGGAGGCCCGTGCGCCCGGGGCGCCCCTCCTGCACGGCGAGAAGGACCCGATCGCCTCGCGCATCGCGAAGCCGGAGTCGAACGTCGTGGCGGAGCTCCACGGCGAGTACGGCGATGTCGAGGCGGGCTTCGCCGAGGCGGACGTCGTCGTCGGCGGCACCTGGACGACCTCGCGCGTCGCGCACACCGCGCTCGAGACGCACGGCACCATCGGCTGGCTCGAGGGCGACGAGCTGGTGCTGCGCACCTCGACGCAGGTCCCGTTCCTCGTCCGCGACGAGATCGCGCGCCTGTTCGACCGCGATCCCTCCCGCGTCCGGGTCTTCACAGCGCGCGTCGGCGGGGGCTTCGGCGGCAAGCAGGAGATCCTCACGGAGGACGTCGTCGCCCTCGCGGTCCTCGCGACCGGGCGCCCGGTGCAGTTCGAGTTCACCCGCTCCGACGAGTTCACCATGGCGCCGTGCCGGCACCCCATGCGGGTCGGCGTGCGCCTCGGCGCGCGGCACGACGGCCGGCTGACCGCGATGAGTGTCGACGTGCTCTCCGACACCGGCGCCTACGGCAACCACGGTCCCGGAGTGATGTTCCACGGCACCTCGGAGTCGGTCGCCGTGTACAACGCGCCGAGCAAGCGGGTGGACGCGCAGGCCGTCTACACGAACAACATCCCGTCGGGCGCCTTCCGCGGCTACGGCCTGGGGCAGGTGATCTTCGGCATCGAATCCGCGATGGACGAGCTCGCCCGCGCGCTCGGGATCGACCCGTTCGAGCTGCGGCGGATCAACGCGGTGCGCCCCGGCGATCCGCTCGTCGTGACGCACGTCGAGGGCGACGACATCGGCTTCGCCTCGTACGGGCTCGACCAGTGCCTGGATCTGACCGAGCAGGCGCTCGCGCGCGGGAACGGCGTCGCAGCGCCCAGGGGTGAGGGATGGCGGGTCGGCGAGGGGATGGCCGTCGCGATGATCGCGACGATCCCTCCGCGCGGCCACTTCTCGGAGGCGACGGTCACCGTCGACGCCGACGGGATCCTGACGGTCGGCGTCGGCACGTCCGAGTTCGGCAACGGCACGACGACGGTGCACACCCAGCTCGTCGCGAGCGCGTTCGGCGCCTCGGCCGATCGCGTGCGCATCCGGCAGTCGGACACGGCCGCCGCGCGCTACGACACCGGCGCCTTCGGGAGCGCGGGCACGGTGGTGGCGGGCAAGGCCGTCTACGCGGCCGCCGTGCGGCTGCTCGCCGACCTGCGCTCGCTCGCCAAGCGGATCACGGGGCACGACGACTTCGAGCCCGACGACTCCGGGCTCCTCGCGCCCGACGGCACGCGGGTCACCTTCGACGAGCTGGTGCGCGCCGCCGGCGGTCCGGTCACCGCGACCGGCACCGAGGACGGAGCGAAGCGCTCGCTCGCCTTCAACGTGCACGGCTTCCGCGTCGCAGTGCACGTGCCCACGGGAGAGGTGCGCATCCTGCAGTCCGTTCAGGCGGCCGACGCCGGCTACGTGCTGAATCCCGACCAGTGCCGCGGCCAGGTCGAGGGCGGCTCGGCGCAGGCGATCGGCTCGGCGCTCTACGAGGAGGTGATCCTCGACGGCGAGGGCACGGTGACGACGGCGATCCTGCGGAACTACCACATCCCGCAGATGGCGGACGTGCCCGTGACCGAGGTCTTCTTCGCCGACACGGCGGACGACCTCGGGCCGTTCGGGGCGAAGTCGATGAGCGAGGCGCCGTACAACCCGGTGGCTCCCGCGCTCGCGAACGCGGTGCGCGACGCGGTCGGCGTGCGGCCGTTCGCGCTGCCGGTGTCGCGCGACCGCGTCTGGCGGATGCTGCACCCGGGTGCGGCGCCGATCCGCACGGTGGACGCGCAGGCCCCGCAGGGCTGAGCCCGCCCCGCGGAGGCGGCGTACCGAGACCCACGGCTCCCAAATGAGGTGGATCTCGATACGCCCGCTCCGCGGGCTACTCGATCAGCAGGCACGGGTCGCCGCCGTTAGTGGCACACCGCCGTGCTGGTCGAGTAGCCGCCGGAGGCGGCGTATCGAGACCGACCGCTCCCGGGAGACGGGGATCTCGATACGCCCGCTCCGCGGGCTACTCGATCAGCGAGGAGCGGGCAGCCGCTGCGGGACTCGATCAGTCGGACGCGCGGTCAGACGCGGGCCGCGAGGTCCGCGCTCGCGCGGGCGACCTCGCGGGCGATCGCGTCCTCGTCGGCGTTCACGAGGCGGCCCTCCGAGACCGTCGGGCGGCCGTTGACCAGCAGGAGCGAGAGCGGGGGCTGCGAGCCGAGGGCGAGGGCGGCGACCGGATCCGCGATGCCCGCGTGCTCGATCCCGTCGACCTTCCAGAGTGCGAGGTCGCCGAGCTTGCCGACCTCGATCGAGCCGATCTCGTCCTGCCGGCCGAGGACCCGCGCTCCTCCGATCGTGGCGATCGAGAGCGCCTGACGGGCGCTCATCCGGTCGGCCCCCGCGCGCAGCCGGTTCATCAGCACGGCCTCGCGGATCTCGATGCCCAGCTGCCCCGACTCGTTCGAGGCGGCTCCGTCGACCCCGAGCCCGACCGGCACCCCGGCCGCCAGCAGCTGCGGCACCGGGGCGATGCCCGCGGCGAGTCGGCCGTTCGACGACGGGCAGTGCGCCACTCCGGTGCCGGTCGCGGCGAACTTCGCGATGGCGTCGTCGTCGAGGTGCACGCAGTGCGCCATCCACACGTCGTCGCCGAGCCAGCCGAGCGACTCGAGGTAGTCGGTGGGCGACATCCCGAACGCCTCGCGGGTGTAGGCGTCCTCCTCGATCGTCTCGGAGCCGTGGGTGTGCAGCCGGACGCCCAGCTGCCGGGCGAGCACGGCCGACTCGCGCAGCAGGTCAGGAGTGACTGAGAACGGCGAGCACGGCGCGATCGCGACGCGCACCATCGAGTCGAACGAGGCGTCGTGGTAGCGCTCGACGGCCGCCCCGCTCGCCTCGAGCGCCGCCGCGGTCGTCTCGACGGCGAAGTCCGGCGGCAGCCCGCCCTGCGACTCGCCGAGGTCCATCGACCCGCGGGTCGCGTGCAGCCGCACTCCGAGGGTCGACGCCGCGTCGACGATGCCGCCGACGATGTCGCCCGAGCCGCGCGGGAAGACGTAGTGGTGATCGCCGACCGTCGTGCAGCCGGAGCGGGCGAGCACGCCCATCGCGCCGAGCGAGGCCGACCGGGTGAGGTCCGCGTCGATCCGGGACCAGGCCGGGTAGAGCGCCACGAGCCAGTCGAAGAGGATCGAGTCCTGCGCCCAACCGCGGGTCAGCCACTGGTACAGGTGGTGGTGCGTGTTGATCAGGCCGGGGGTCAGCAGGTGGCCGCGTCCGTCCACGCGGGTGATCGCCACCGCCTCCTGCGCGGGGAGCCCGGTCGGCGCGCGGCCCTCGACGGCCCACGCGGGAGCCTCCCCGGCGCCGACGGCGACGATCCGCGAGTCGTCGACCACGACGTGGCCGCTCGGATGCTCGGTGCCCGCGGCGTCGACGGTCGCGACGTGGGCTCCGGTGATGATGTGGCGCTGCATCCTCCGAGCATGGCAGCGGAGTGTTTCGCGGCGGTTTCCCGCGGTCGGAGGACCGGTCAGGCGGTCGCGGCGTGGATCGGACCGGCGCCGGCGCGCAACGGCGCCCCCGACGCACCTGCCCGCGTCGCCAGCACCTCCGCCAGGATCGACACCGCGGTCTCCTCCGGTGTTGAGGCGCCGATGTCGAGGCCGATCGGCGAGTGCAGCCGCGCGAGCGCCTCTTCGGCCACCCCCGCCTCGCGGAGGAGGGCCAGCCGCCGCTCGTGGGTCCGGCGGGACCCCATCGCGCCCACGTAGCCCACGGGCAGCGTCAGCGCGAGCTCGAGCAGAGGGATGTCGAACTTCTCGTCGTGGGTGAGCACCGCGACGACCGTCCGCTCGTCCACCGCCGTCTGCGCGAGGTAGTCGGAGGGCCACTCCACGACGACCTCGTCGGCGGCGGGGAAGCGCTCGGCCGTCGCGAACACCGGGCGGGCGTCGCACACGGTGACGCGGTAGCCGAGCAGCGATCCCGCGGCGCACAGGGCGGCCGAGAAGTCGACGGCGCCGAAGACGAGCAGGCGCGGCTTCTCGGCGCTGACGACGAAGGTGACCTCGAGCTCTCGACCCCGGCAGTCGATCTCGATCGTGGCGGAGCGGCCGGAGTGGAGCCGCGCGTCGCGTTCGGCGAGGATCCGGCGCACCGTGGCCTCGTCGAGGGAGGGGCCGACCACGTCCTGCGCGCGGGTGGCGCCGGTCAGCACCAGGCCGACGAGCTCCTCCGGCCCGCCGACGATCATCGCCAGAGCCGCGGGGCGGCCGGCACGGGCGGCCCGCAGCTCGGCGAGCACGGCCCCGGAGCCGGCGTCGATCGCGTGGCCGAAGACCCGCAGCTGCCCGCCGCAGGAGAGGCCGGCCGAGAACGCGGCCTCGTCGTCGAAGCCGAAGTGGTCGGCAGCCCAGGCGCCCGTGCCGAGCACCTCCTGCGCGAGCGCGTAGGCCTGCGCCTCGACGCAGCCGCCCGAGATCGAGCCGATCGCGGCTCCGCTCCCGTCGACCGCCATCGACGAGCCGAGGGCGCGCGGAGCCGAGCCGAACACGTGCGTGACGGTCACCACCGCGAGCCGCTCACCCGCGTCGACGCGCTGCAGGATCGGGACGGCGAGCTCGAGCATGGCGGCCTCCTCGGGCAGCGGGTGGGAGGCGGCGCTGCCGGGGCGCGGGGTCGGCCGGGAGGGCTCGTCCGCACGAAACATGCCGAGTATAAGGTCGATCCATGCCTTCGGACTCCCCCTCCCTCGACCTCGTGATCCGCTCCTCCGCCGTTCTGACGGAGCACGGGTTCCAGCCCGCCAGCGTGGCCGTGGCCGAGGGGCTGATCGTCGCGGTCAGCGCCATCGACGCGCCCTGGGAGGCGCGGGAGGTCGTCGAGCTGCCCGCCGGCCAGGTGCTGATCCCGGGGATCGTCGATACGCACGTGCACGTCAACGAGCCGGGCCGCACCGAGTGGGAGGGGTTCGCCTCCGCCACCCGCGCCGCCGCCGTCGGGGGCGTCACCACGATCCTGGACATGCCGCTCAACTCGATCCCGCCGACGACCACCGTCGCCGGCCTCGAGGCCAAGCGCGCCGCCGCCGGTCCGCAGGCGCTGGTCGACGTGGGCTTCTGGGGCGGGGCGGTCCCCGGCAACCTCGGCACCCTCCGCGAGCTGCACGACGCCGGCGTCTTCGGCTTCAAGTGCTTCCTGTCGCCCAGCGGTGTGGACGAGTTCCCGCACCTCTCGACCGATCAGCTGTTCGAGGCGATGCACGAGATCGCCGCGTTCGACGGCCTGCTGATCGTGCACGCCGAGGACCCGGACGAGCTCGACGCGCACACGAACGACGGAGGCACCTCCTACGACGCGTTCGTCGCCTCCCGACCCGACGCCTCCGAGAGCAGCGCGATCCTGCACGTGATCGAGGCGGTCCGCGAGACCGGCGGGCGCGCGCACATCCTGCACCTCTCCTCCGCGAAGACTCTGCCGCTGCTGCGCGAGGCGAAGGCGGAGGGGCTGCGCATCACCGCGGAGACCTGCCCGCACTACCTGACCTTCGACGCCGAGACGATCCCCGACGGCGGCACGCAGTACAAGTGCTGCCCGCCCATCCGGGACGAGCGCAACCGCGAACTCCTCTGGAAGGGCCTGCTCGACGGCACGATCGACATCATCGCCTCCGACCACTCCCCCGCCACGAAGGAGCTGAAGTTCGCGCACGACGGCGACTTCGGCCTCGCCTGGGGCGGCATCTCGGGCCTCGAGCTCAGCTTCCGCGCCGTCTGGACCGGAGCCCGCGAGCGCGGGATCCCGCTCGAGCAGGTCGTCGCGTGGATGTCGACGGGAACGGCGGCGTTCGCGGGCCTCGGCCAGAAGGGCCTGCTGCGGGCGGGCGCCGACGCCGATCTGGTGGCGTTCGATCCGGAGGCGCAGTCGCGCGTCGATGTCGAGGCCCTCGCGCACAAGAACAAGGTGTCGGCCTACGACGGACGGACGGTGCGCGGAGCCGTCACCGGGACCTGGGTCGGCGGCCGGCGGATCGACGCGGGTACGGAGGCGCCGGTGGGCCGCCTGCTCGACCGCCCCTGATCACCGTGTTCCGGTCGCGTTTCGGGCGTGTGAACGCCCGCGGGTCCGGGGCGGGATCCGGGCGGATCGCACAAGACTGGGCCGCGAGGAGCGCGTGATGCTGAACGCTCCGACGAAGCGGCACCCGGCTCAGGAGCGGCATCCTGGCAGACGGGCACCCGCCGCCGCCCACCCTCGAACGCGAACAGGAGCGGACATGTCGATCATCCTCGGAGACCACCAGTACGGGAAGGCCGAGAACCGCGTCGTCAGGATCTACCGCGACTCCCCGCGTCACGAGATCCACGACGTCAACGTCTCGACCGCGCTGCGCGGAGACTTCGAGGCCGCGCACCTCGAGGGAGACCAGTCCGCGGTGCTGCCGACCGACACCCAGAAGCAGACCGCCTACTCCTTCGCCAAGGAGAAGGGGCTGCGCTCGATCGAGGCCTACGGTCTCGAGCTCGCCCGGCACTTCGTCGACGGCTACGCGCCCGTCCACGGCGCGCGCATCGAGATCGAGGAGTTCGCGTGGGAGCGCGTGCTCGTCGACGGGCAGGAGCACGACCACACCTGGGTCAGGAAGGGTCAGGAGGTGCGCACCGCCTCGGTGACCGTCGAGGGCGTCGGCGAGGACCATCGGATCTGGATCACCGGCGGCTTCAAGGACCTCACGATCCTCAAGTCGACGGGGTCGGAGTTCCACGGGTTCCTGACCGACCCGTACACGGTGCTGCAGCCGACGAACGACCGGGTGATGGCCACGTCGCTGGTGGCGAAGTGGCGCTTCGCGCTCACTCCGGACGAGCTCGCCGCGATGGACTGGGAGGCGGTCTACTCCGGAGTGAAGGCCCTGATGATCAGCCGCTTCGCCACCGTGCACTCGCTGGCGCTGCAGCAGACGCTGTTCGAGATGGGCAAGGCGGTGCTGGAGGAGTTCCCGCAGATCGTCGAGATGCGCCTGTCGGCCCCGAACAAGCACCACTTCGTCTACGACCTCTCGCCGTTCGGCGTGACGAACGACAACGAGGTCTTCCACGCCGACGACCGCCCGTACGGGCTCATCCAGGCAAGCGTCGTGCGCGATGACGCGCCGGACGCCGGACCGGCTTGGTACGCCTACACGGGACTGGTGTGACCGCCGCTGTCCACCGCGGGCACCTCCTGCACGTCGCCGGCCGGCCCGCGCTCGAGCAGGCGCGCGCGTCCCTCGTGTCGATCCCGGACGGCGCGCTCGTCGTGGACGACGCGGGCGTCATCGCCTGGACCGGCCGCTACGCCGACCTGCCCGACGCGTACCGAGCCCTGCCGGTGACGGGCGACTCCTCCGCGATCCTCGTGCCCGGGTTCGTCGACGCGCACGTGCACTTCCCGCAGACCTACTCGCTCGACGGCTACGGCGGCGGGCAGCTGCTCGAGTGGCTCGACGGCACGATCTTCCCGGCGGAGGCGCGGCTCGCCGATCAGGCGTTCGCCTCCCGCATCGCCCGCGACTTCACCCGACGCCGGATCGCCGCCGGCACGACCGCGGCGATGGTCTTCGGATCCGCGTTCCCGCACGCGCAGGACGCCCTGTTCGAGCGCAGCCGGGACGCGGGACTGCGCCTGGTCTCGGGGCGCGGCGTGCAGACCGTCGGGCCCGACTCCGCGGCGCCGCTGCTCACCGGCGAGGCCGAGGCGATCGACCTGGTCGCCGACGAGATCGAGCGCTGGCACGCCGTCGACACCGGCGATCCCGCGACGGCGCTGCTGCAGGTCGCGATCGTGCCGCGGTTCTCCCTCTCCGTCACTCCGACGACCCTCGGCGCCCTCGGCGACCTGTACGAGGATGTGCGCGGCCGCGGCGTGTACGTGCACACGCACCTGAACGAGAACGACCGCCCGGGCGACGGCGAGATCGCCGCGGTGCTCGCCTCGTTCGGCACCCGCAGCTACCTCGACACCTACGACGGGCTGTTCCTCCCGGGATCCGCGCGGGGCGGCTCGTCACTGCTGGGCCGGCGCACGATCCTCGCGCACGCGGTGCACTGCCAGGACGCGGAGCTGCGCCGGATGGCCGAGACGGGCACCTCGATCGCGCACTGCCCGACGTCGCAGCAGTTCCTCGGCTCGGGCACGATGCCCTGGCGGCGCACCGTCGCGAGCGGAGTGACGGTGGCGCTCGGGAGCGACGTGGGGGCCGGCGACGAGTGGCTCCTGCCGCGCGTCGCGAACGATGCGTTCAAGGTGCACCTGTCCGAGCCCGGCGATGCGTCGGTGGCGCTGCACCCGGCCGAGCTGCTGTTCTCGGCGACCCTCGCAGGAGCTCGCGCGCTCGACATGGAGGACCGCTTCGGCAACCTCGACGTCGGCAAGGACGCCGACTTCCTCCGGATCGAGCCGGCGCGCTGGGAGCCGCTGGCGGACGTGCTCGAGCACGGGATCCGGGCGGACGACGAGGAGACGGCGACGGCGCAGCTGCTCTTCGCGCTGCTGATGGGGATCCGCGAGCCCGCGATCGCGGCGGTGCACGTGCAGGGTCGCGAGGTACACGTTCGGGAGTAGCGCGGGCGCGCTCCGCGGCGTCCGCACGATCTGCAGGCATCCACGCGATCTGCAGGCATCCGCGCGATCTGCAGGCATCCGCGCGATCTGCAGGTGTTCCGCGCGGGATGGCGCCTTCCTCCGCATCACGGCATCGGGCGACCCGCGGATCCCCTGCGAATCGCACACAGCGGGTACCCGCAGACGCGCCCTCAGCGCAGCTGCAGCGCCAGGAACAGGTCCGCCCGGTCCGACGTGTTCGACAGGTCCCGCTGCGTCAGCTCCTCGACCCGCGCGATCCGGTACCGCACCGTGTTCAGGTGCAGGTGCGTCTGCTCCGCCGTCCGCACCCACGACCCGCCCGACTCCAGGAACGCCGCCAGGGTCGCGACGAGCGCGGAGTTGTACCGCGCGTCGTGCTCGATCAGGCGACCCAGCACGAGCTCCACGAACACCGTGCGCAGGTGGTCCGGCACCGCGGTCAGGAGCTGCACCGCCGAGGTCACCTCGCCCGCGTCGTTGATGCGCACGCGCGAGCCGTCACCGGGGACGCCCGGCAGGAGCATCCCGTAGCGCGCCGAGCGCAGTGCTCCGCCCAGTGCCGCGAGCGACGTCGCCGCACTCGTGCCGACCCGCAGGACCTGGCCGTCGAGCCCCGGTCCCACGCGCCGCAGGGCGGCGGTCACGACGGCCAGCGGATCCGCTCCGGTGGGGATCGCGTCGGTCGCGTCGACCGGCAGCACCGCCACCACGCGCCCCTCCGCGTCGCGGCCCACGACCGCCCGACCCAGGTGCGAGGCGGCGTCGGTCAGCAGCCGGCGGGCGAGATCCGCGGAGGAGTCGTCGTCGAAGCCCGCGGCGATCACGGCGCAGCGCCCGACCCCGCCGAGCCCCAGCTGACGGAGGTAGACGGCCGTCTCGGGCTGCTCGCTGTCCTCCTCGACGAGCTCGAGCAGCCGGTCGGCGAGCGCGGTGTCGGCGAGCGTCTCGGCGTCGCGCTGCAGCCGGTAGAGCCCGACCACTCCGGTGAGCTCGGTGACGGCGTCGAGCAGGGACGGGTGCCAGCCGTTCCAGTCGCCGGCGACCACGACGAACCAGGCCGTGGCGCGGTGCTCGTCGGCGCCGGTGACGGCGAAGACCGACAGGGTCCCGCCGTGCGCGTCCGGCACCGTGACCGGGTTCTGGCGCGCGGTCAGTCCGGCGTGGACCACGCGCTCGATCTCGGTCAGCCCGAGCGGCTCGGCGGCGGCGGCCGCGCGCCCGGTCCCGGTGAGGACGCGGACCGGCCGGCCGAGCTCGCTCGACGTCCGCGCGATCAGCTCGTCGAGCAGCTGCCCGCGGTAGACGTCGGTCAGCAGCTGGCGCTGGCGGGCGAGCCCCGCCGTGAGCCGGGCCACCCGGTCCCCCGCCAGGGCGTTCGAGAGGTGCGCCGTGATCGACGCGAACGAGACGTCCGCCGGTACCGCGAAGAGCGCGACTCCGTGCGCGCGGCACGCCTCGATCACGTCGTCGGGCACGAAGCCGTAGAGGCCCTCGCCCGCGAGCAGCGCCACCGCCCCGGAGGCGGCGACCGCCGAGACGAACACGTCGCTGTCCTCGGGGGTGCGGCGCCACATCATGCCGGTCAGCACGAGCTGGTCGCGGGCGAGGTAGCGGCGCGGGTCGAGCAGGTCGGTGGTGAAGGTCCAGTTCACGGGCCGCGCGAGCGCCTCGGGAGTCGTGTACACGGCCCGGATCCGCAGCTGCGGAGCGTCGAGGACGTCCTGGAGCTGCACGCTCAGCTCCCCCGGTACGTCGAGTAGGCGAACGGGCTGAGCAGCAGCGGCACGTGGTAGTGCGCGCCCTCGTCGGCGAGCCGGAAAGCGATGACGACCTCGGGGTAGAACGACTCGACGTCGCCGAAGTAGGCGGCGGTGTCGAAGACGACGCGGTAGACACCGGCGGGCAGCGACTCCGGGCCGAATGCGGTGACGCGCCCGTCGGCGTCGGTGCGCTCCTCGGCGAGACGCTCCCAGCCGGAGTCGGCGCGCGCCTCGAGCACGACGGGCACCCCCTCGGCCGGCCGTCCCCGCACGGCGTCGAGCACGTGGGTCGTGACGTGGCTGGCGTGCGCGCTCATCGGGCGGCCTCCTCGACGACGGCCCCCGACTCGGAGCCGAGGGCGCGCACGCGCAGCACCGTGATCTCGCGGAGCTGATCGGCGACGATCGCCCGCTCGACGGCGTCGTCGAGGGTGAGACGCCGTTCGAGCTCGGCGACGATCTCGGCGCGCGAGCGCCCGGCCGCGCGGATCAGGAACACCCGGTCGAACCGCTCCTCGTACGCGCGGTTGCCGGCGATCAGGCGCTCGGCGAGATCCTCGTCGCTCGACGCGCTCGCAGCCTGCTCGGCGGCCGAGAAGGCGGAGGCGCGCCCCGAGGCGGCGTGCCGCTCGCCGATCCGCGGGTGGTCGGCGAGGGCGGCGTCGATCTCGTCCGTCGTCAGCGTGCGCGCGACGCGGTCAGCTGCCTCGGCGAGCTCCTCCGTCGAGGCGTAGGGCGCTCCGTGGGCGACCTCGTCGGCCCAGCGGGGCACGGCGAGGCAGGCGAGCAGGGCGTCCCGGCGCGGGGCGGGGGCGGGAGTGGTCATGGTCTCTCCTCGTCGGGCGGCGGGGTGGGGCACGATGGTGGGATGGATGCGGCCGTCGTCACCGGGATCGTCCTCGCGGCGGGCGCGGGGCGTCGCGCGGG
>Ga0308159_1004267_pt1 | contig 13236 bp, 6 predicted proteins | sample PhyCR1_FD_201040 | JGI IMG/M metagenome (GOLD analysis project Ga0308159, IMG submission 201040) | Phyllosphere microbial communities from UC Gill Tract Community Farm, Albany, California, United States - DLSLC.R1 | ecosystem: Host-associated > Plants > Phyllosphere > Unclassified | place: USA...
AGAAATCATTTCTAAACCATTAGCTGCAACATAAGGATGAGCAGTTAAATAGGTAGCAGCATCGCCGGCCGTTAAAGCCATGGATGGATCAAACTGAGATAGATAAGTCATTGCGGCGGTAACGCCAGCATTATAGTGTGCAGCTGCCGAGCCACCAATATTGAAGCGTTGTGCGGCTTCTGCCCAAAGTAATTCAGTTTCGGCATAGGTAAGAATAATGGTATTTCCATCTCTTTTTAACATGCCTGGATTAGGAGAAGAATAATCGGTAAAATCGGTATAAGAAGCATCCTGACGGACATCTCTGCCTGCAATACCACTTAAATCTTTACCATTTGGCATCCCTTTTTGAACCGATGCAGTTGTAATAAAAGCAGGATTCATGTTTGGCTCTCCCTTTAAATCATCTCTTAAAAATAATTTTGTAACAGCTACCTTGCTTAGCCTAGGATCGTTATTAGTTTTTAAGTAATTGATAAAAGTACTGCTCCATCGAGTATAATAGTGCTCCTGACCACCATCGCCCAACAACACCTGTGCAGCTCTATTTTGAGTTACCCGGCCACCGTTAGCATCATGTTTAAATAAGGCGTTATCGGCATCGCCAGTCATGGTTTTACCAACAGCTTTTGTAATATAGCTTTGTGCTAAAGTTGCATCAGCTTTCGTTAACCTCATCGCCATGCGCAACATTAAACTGGCAGCAAAACGCTTCCATTTGTTTACATCACCACCATAAACCAAATCGCCCGTTACTGCATCACCACCAACTGTAAGCGCTGTTCCTGCTTCATCAACTTCTTTTAAAAGATCGGCATAAATAGCCTGCTGTGAATCATATTTTGGATATAAATTTCCGGTGTAATATCCTTTACCAGCATCGAAATACGGTATATCGCCATACAAATCTGTCAACCGTTGAAACATTAGCGCTTTCCAGATTCTACCAATTTGATGTACGTTGTTGTACTGCGCTTTCCCTTTGGTAAACTCAACCAAGTCTGCTGCATATTTTATTTGATCAGGATAAGCTTTTTCCCAATAGGCGGCGGTGTAGCCCTCATTCAGCATGTATTTATCACCAGCCCAGTACCCAATTACTGATGACATGCCCTGCATCATTGTTGAGGCATAAATCAGGTTGCCACGCCAGGTTTCATAAGCAAAATCAACACTGCCCGTATAATTCAATTGGGCTGTTGATAATAAATAATTTGGGTTAAACTGTTCTTGATTTACCGATAAAGGGTCGGTATTAATTTTCTCGAAGTTTTTAGTACAGCTTGTTATTAGCGCCAGGCCTGATAAAAGAAGTGGTACGTATAATTTTATGATCGTTTTCATTTTCAATTCTTTTTAAAGATTATAACTTAACACTTAAATTTAAACCATAGGTACGCACCGGCGGAACGCCCCCGAGTTCCATCCCAGGAATGGTTGCGTTATAGCTGGATTCGGGATCGATATTATCGGTTTTCTTCATTAAGATGAACAGATTACGCCCTACAAAACTTACGTTTAGGCCTTTAATTCTGTTATTAAAAACCTTTGCTGGAAAGTTATATCCCAATATAAATTGACGGAACTTGATGAAACTGGCATCTTGCACAAACTGTTTGGAAACATTGTTGGCGTAAGTGCTGTAATAATTTGCTGCACCAATACCCAATTGATCACGGTTTTCCAATGTGGCTTGGTGTAAACCAAAAACATAGCCATAATAATCTGTTGCTGAGAAGATTTTACCACCCCATTTCCCATCGATTAAGAAAGAAAGATTTACGCCTTTATAATTAAATTCGTTATTCCAGCCGGCAGTCCATTTATGATATGCAGAACCATAGTCTTTTAATTCTCCTCGTTGTGGAACACCATTAGTATCTCTTACAATGTTTCCATTTGCATCGTATTGAAAATCGTAAGCCATGATCTGTGCAATAGGCTTACCTTCTAGATTTTGAAGAAAACCCACGTTACTCCGTGACGTTGCCAAACCCTGCGATGCCGTTCCAGGAGCAAGCGTGAGTACCATATTATTATTACGAGATCCGTTGATGCTTGATGTCCAGCTAAAATCCTGATTTTTTAATATCACCCCAGAAACCAATGCTTCAATACCCCGATTTCTTAACTGACCAATGTTTAATACCGCCCCATTGTATCCTGTTGTGGTAGAAGTGGGCACATCGATAATTTCATCTTTTGATTTTTTGTTGTACCAGGTGAAATCAACATTTAACCGATCTCCGAAAAATCTCAACTCCGTTCCAACTTCTAACTCGGTTGCACTTGATGCAAATAAAGAAGCGTTCGGAATTGCGCCGTTGACAATATTACCCAGTGGATTATTGTTGATGGACTCGCTACGTAAATTGTAATACAATTGCGTTTGGAAAGGACTAGTAGCCTGACCAACTCCAGCGTATCCTGCTCTCAACTTACCAAAGCTTAAGAAAGATGGTTTCCACAATTCTGAGAAAACAAATGATCCGCTAACTGCAGGATAGATTGTATATAATTTATTGTCTCTTCCAGGAGTTGCCAATGTAGAAAACCAATCACTGCGGGCACTTCCTGTTAAGTATAAAATATCCTTATAAGTAACTTCCAGAGTACCATAGATGGATTGTGTTTCCTGATCTTGTTTATAGGCAGAAACAGATTTTCCACCCGTATTGGCCAAGGTATAAATTCCGAAAAGCTGGAAATTCGCACCACTATTGGTTATCCCTTCACTATGTGTTCTACGGTAACTAGCGCCAATATTGGGCGTGATAGAGATATCATCAATTTTGAATGATTTACCAATTAACCCATCCACATTGATATCAGAAAATTTACTGCTCTGTTCGGTATATCCTCCGTCAGCATCATAGGCGGTGCCAGATGGCGTAACTGCAATGTACGTATCCTTATAAGAATCTCTTCCGGCTCTGGCTTGCAAAAACAATCCATTATCAAAAGTATATTTAGCACTTACCGAACTTAACAAACGTTCTCTATTGGTATCATGAATAAAATCGTTTGCAGCGAACCAAGGATTTGTAGCATACGGATTGCCTGTATTGTAAGAAAGTTCATTTCCATCGGGCTTTTTGCCTGGCTGTAATGTGGCTATGTTTACACTCGTTGGCAAAAATGCTGCATTATAATTGGCGTTACCTGCCCCATCTGATAACATCGGGCGGTTTTTTGCCTGCTCCAAAATGTAGTTGACACGGGCATCAATCACCAGGTTTTTGATCGGATCGAATGTGCTCGACAAGGTAAAGTTTTGTCTGTTTAAGCCTGAATTTGGCACCACCGAACGATTCGTTAAATCACTTGCAGATAAACGAATTACTCCACCTGTAAACGATTTGTTCAAAGCCAAAGTGTTTGTCCAGCTGCCACCAGTTCTGTAAAAGTCTTCGATATTATCTTGCTGTGCTGAATACGGCCTGCTTACCCCATCAAACTGAATTACGCTTGATCCATCAAGAGGTGCACCCCAACTCGAACTTCCTGTAGAAGCCGCAGCCAATTGTGTGGTAGGTTTCTGTCCGTTTACCCCCTGACCGTAAACATATTGCCAGTTGGTTCTGTCCATTACCTGCTCTGCAACATAATTACTGCTAAACTCAATGCTGTTTCCTTTACCACTTTTTGTGGTGATCAAGATTACCCCTGCTTTCGCCCGGTTGCCATATAACGCTGACGCTGCAGCTCCTTTTAATACTGAAATGCTCTCGATATCGTCAGGATTGATGTTGCTAATGGCATCTCCCAAATCTGGTGCGTTATCGTATTGTCCCCCATTGTTTCCAATACCGATGGTACTTTTATATCCTACCGGCGAGTTTTCCATCGGTATCCCGTTAACCACATAAAGCGGCTGACTTGATGGACCCATGCTTGAAACGCCACGAATAGTGACATTGGTAGCTGCTCCCGCTCCTCCTGAAGTTCCAGCAATATCTAAACCCGCAACTTTACCTACTAACGAATTGGTGATGTTATTTTCTCTGGCTTGCGTTAAAGTTTCGCCGGAAAGCTGCGTAACCGAATAACCAAGTGCCCTTCTTTCTTTCTTAATACCCAGTGCAGTTACCACTACATCAGTAAGTTGTTTGGTATCTTCAACCAATGTAATACTGATCGTCGTCTGGCTTCCGATAGAAACTTCTTTGGTTTGAAAACCCGCATAAGAAACGACTAAAACAGCGTTTTCTGGTGCATTTAAAGCAAATTTGCCATTAATATCGGTGGAGGTTCCAATTCCTGTTCCTTTAACGCGAACGCTTGCACCCGGCAATGCACCTCCTGAGGCATCTTTGATTGTGCCAGTAATTGGTACTTCTTTATTCCTGCTAATGACGATCAAACCAGCATCAGAAACAGAATATTTCAGGTTCGTTCTGTTTAAAATAGCGGCTAAAACATCAGTAACCAAAGTATTGGTTACAGTAATGCTTACATCTTTATTTACCGGGACATAAGAAGCGCTATACACAAAGTGGTAGCTGCTCTGCTGTTCGATAATCTGTAAAACCTTACCTAATTTCGTTTTCTTTACATCAAGTGATATTTTTTCCTGGGAAAACACCGATGCAGAAACATTCAGGCAAGTAATGAAAACCATAATACAGGCCAATTTCATTAGCAAAATGAATTTTAAGAGCTTCCGGCGAAGCGGATGCTCTTGCAGTAAGTAATAATAAATCATATTTTTGTTTTTTTGGTTGCATAAGTTCTTGGCAGCAATCTGTTTGCGCATAAACTGCCATTAATTAATCAAAGAAGAAATATTAAGGGCGGTGCTCCAACACCGTCCTTTTTTATCCTTATTTTGAGATGATCACCTCATTTCCTTTTATCTCATATTTAAAATATTCTACGTTTTGTAATGCTGAAAGAACTTGTTCAATGGTTTCGTTGCTGAATGTAGCAGTGAAACGATACTTTTCGACTTCACTGTTGGTAAACTTGATTTTGACATTGTACCATTTTTCCAAAACAGCTTTGATTTCCTCAAAATCCTGATCGTAAATTTCAATGCGATTTTTAGTCCAGGCGGTTTCTACAATGGTGCTGTCTTTTATAACGGTATAATGGTTTATTGCGATTTCTGGTCGGGCCAGCGACGGCTTTGATAACTTGGCTTTTTTTATCGATGGTTGGGTTTTGTAAAACGTTACCTTCTGGCTTGGTTTCAAAGTAATTGTACCTCCATTGCCATTTGCGGCTTCCATTGTAATCAACCCGCGGATCAAAGTCGCTTCGGAAGTGATTTCATCTGGATAAGATTTAACGTTAAATGCTGTACCCAAAACATTGATATCAAAATCGGAAGTATGTACTTTAAAAGGTTTTTCTTTATTATGAACGACATCAAAAAAAGCTTCGCCAACAAGGTTTACTTCTCTTTTATCATGATTAAATCCTTTAAGAATTGAAAGTGTACTTTTTGCATTTAGCAGAACTACCGTTCCATCCTGTAGCTTGATTTTTTTTCTTTCGCCGCTTTTTGTTGCCCAGGTGAACACTTCCTGTGTGGATTCGCCGCTCTTAAAATTAAGATAGCTTAAATAAAGTAAAGTGGCAGCTAAAACTACCACAATGGCCGCTGCAATTTTTAGCCATAAAAAAGACCTTATTTTAGCACTCGTCTCCTGTTGTGGAAACATCTCTTGCTTAAAAGACTCTACTTTTAAATTTAACTGGCGTTTGTTTCCGCTCAAAATCACATATAATTTCTTCGCTTCGGCAATTACTTCCGCCTGCTCCGGGTGGACATTAATGTACTTCTCCCAATATCCAACACAAAGTTTGTCGGTTCCAGCGCAATATTGCTGAAATGTAGAATCGACAAGGAAATCTTCTGCGTTGAACTTACTTCTATCAACCATTGTTGTTTGCCTTTTATATATCAGTGCCTAAATGTTTAATTTTTTCCTAAAGAAAATTTAACTTTTTTATAACATTCAGAATAATTGGCCTCTGCAGGCTTGAAAACAGGAAATAAAATTGCGGGAGAAAGTGATTCTTCGATAATTTTATTATTATGGAACGATGAAATCTTGGAATGCTGTGAAATGATCAGAAAAGTTCTCTCCACTACGTTGCGATTCGGTCGAGATGACGGACAGAGGAACACCTGTCGAGATGATGGGCGGTTGAGCGCTTCTTGAGAAGACCAGCGGCGGGCTTTCATTGAAATGCAGCAGGTTAATCTTTGGTTGAGGAACTGCGACGAAGCCAAGCTTGGCTTAATATGCGAAGTAGCAATCTTATTTATCCCTTAAACTCTTTCCTCAATATTTTTAGCGCATCATAAATGGTGTTGTAAGCCGTTTTAATACTTTGGCTCGTTTGTTCAGCAATCTGCTCGTAGCTTAAACCCTCAAAAAACTTTAAATGAATCAGTTGTTTCTGACGAAAAGTGAGTTTCTCAAGCGCGTTTTTGAGTTGGTGTTTAACCAGTTCATCGCTTTGCATCTTTACCATAAACTCCTCATAACTCATTTCCATCCAATCTCCATCGGCACCAGCGTTCGAAAGTGCGTCGTTAATTTTACGTTTTCGCTCGAGGATTCGCAAGAGTTTGCGTTTTAAAAAGGTTCGAAGATATGCCTCTACATTATCTACCCGATTGAGTGTTTCATGCTTTTCCCAAATGGTGGTAAAAACCAGATCCGTAGCTTCGCTGGAAGTATCTGCATCGGCACAAACCCGAATTCCAAAATTTACGAGTGGATAATAAAGAGTTCGGTAAAGATCAAAAAACGCATCTCTGTCGCCAGAACGAAGTCGTTCCCATAACAGGTGATGCGTTAATTTTTCGTTCATTTAGGATGAGTTGTTGTTAAAACAATATTAACTAAAAACATCAAGATTATTAAGACAGAAGCCGCAGATTTACAGATATAATCGAATTAAAGTGCAAAACGGCAGCTTCGAAATGAAATTATAAAAGCGCTATTTCAACACACTTTTACTGAAAATATGATATTCGCCTGGAGCCAAAGTCGCCGTGTAAGCGTTAGAAGACAAGTTAATGTTGCTACCAACTGCATCAAACCACGATCCGGAAGATCCGAAATCAATGTTTGCAGTTTGATTAACTACATCAAAGTTGCCAACAACAATTACCGTATTCGAATCCTCTATAAGCTTGATATATTTAGTCCCTCCAGCTAAACTATAACTTGAATTTGCCGTATTAAAAATAGAATTGTTCTGTTTCAAACGTATAAATTTTGCATAGGCATCAAACAGCGTCTTCCGGCTAGGATCGGCGAAATATTCCCATCTGATGGGTTTTTCGCCAGTTCTTCCATTGAAATCGATACTGACATCGTAGCCCAATTCGCCGAATTGCCACACCATTTTGGGCCCGGGAATAGCCAATAGAAAAGCTGCCGCCATTTCTTCTCTTTTTAAAGAGATAGCTAAATTGCCTTTGATTGAATAAGCACCAGCGGCATTTCCATAGGTGAAATTTTTAAAATTTAAGCGCTCTTCATCGTGACTTTCACCATAGGTAACCAGGTTCTCTGATTTTGAAAAACCATGATTGGCATAAAATCCCCATTGGAAATTGGAATTCCCTAACCAGCCCATGGTGGCTTCATTTATGTTGTAGTTTATGTTGTTCCAAAGCATCATCCCACCGTCAGCCAACACTTTTTCTTCTGTCGCATCAGCAAAATGTTCCAAAATAACATAGAAATTATTAGGGTCGATGCTTTTGATATAGTTATTGTATTCTTTCCAAATCGCAATTCTGCTTGCATCATAAGCACTCATGTTAGCATCATCTGTAGAAATTTTTTGGGTGAAGCCTTTTGACAAATCAAATCTAAATCCATCAATTTTGTATTGCTGCATCCAGAATTTCATCACATCTTTCGAAAACTTTTTGGTTGCTGCACTTTCATGATTAAAGTCGTAACCTACATTATACGGATGTTTCGCATCAACATTAAACCATGGGCTATTTGAAGTAGGTTTCGAATTATCAAAATACATTTGTACCATTGGCGATTGACCAAAAGAATGATTCAAAACGAGGTCTAAAATCACAGCAATTCCTTTTCCGTGACACTCATCGATAAAGTTTTGCAATGCCGTTTTGCTTCCATAATATTTATCCGCAGCAAAGTAAAACGAAGGATTGTAACCCCAGCTTAAATTTCCTTCGAACTCGTTTACCGGCATTAATTCGATGGCATTGATGCCTAAAGTTAATAAGTAGTCGAGTTTGGTTAACGTAGAAGCATAGCTGTGATCAGTTGTAAAATCGCGGATCAGCAGTTCATAAATAACCAAATTGTTTTTTTCGGGTCTAGAAAAGCTTGCATTTTTCCAGGTGTAAACCGGTTGATTAGCCTGCATCACACTCACAATTCCCGTAGTTTTTCCTACCGGATAAGCTTTCAGATTTGGATAAACAGTTGCAGATATATACTTGTCATTATCCGGATCAAGCACTTTTTCGCTGTAAGGATCGGCAACCTTTAATTTGCCATCAATAAAAAATTGATAAGCATACTCGGTATTCGGATTTAGGTTGTCTACCTGAATCCACCAGGTGTTACCATCTGCAGTTTTTTTCATCACCGAAGCCGTTGCAGACCAATCATTAAATTCACCAATAAGTGAAACTGAATTTTTCCCAGGCGCATAAAGCGTTACAATTGCCGAAGTTCCGTTGTTAATGAAAGCTACACCATCTTTTGCGCCCCCAGGTAAATCTACCGAGGGTTGGGTCGGAATTTCTGTTCCGCTCTCTGTGGAAGATTTTTTGCACGAGGTATTAAATGCTGTAACCAGCAGTAACAGGTAAATAATTTTTTTCATTTGGTTAGGGATTAAGGGAGTTTTACCATCGAGCACACAGAGCGTTTAACAGAGTAAACAGAGCAAAATATTCAACTCTGTTTACTTTGTGAATTTTCTTTTTGTTCTCTGTGGTTACAAATTATTTGCAGAGTTATTAGACCGATCTATTTTCTTCAATAGCCAGTTCTGAAGCTAATGTTTCATCTGTTTTCTTCGGCTCTCTGATAAATAGATAACAAATAATAGCGGCTAAAATCATTAATACGCCACCCAACTGAACCGCTAAAAGCCTATCATTATTTAAAACATTACGCATTAACCAGCCGAAACCCAGTGATGCAATGATCTCAGGCAAAACGATAAAGAAATTAAAGATCCCCATGTAAATACCGATTTTATCTTTTGGTAAAGAACCACTGAGCATGGCATAAGGCATTGAAAGAATACTTGCCCAAGCGATACCAACACCAGTCATACATAGGTAAAGCATATTTTTATCATGTACCCAAGCCACGCTGATTAGTCCAAGTGCGCCACAAAGCAAACAAATGGCATGAGTTGTTTTTCTGCCCAATGCATCAGCAATTTTAGGTAACACCAATGCAAAGAGGAAGGTAATAACGCTGTAATAGGCAAGTGTTAAACTACCAAAATCTGCTCCCTGGGCATATGCAGGATCGGCAGCATCTTTGCCACCAAAAACATTTACCGCCACTGCTGTAGTGTAATAAAACCACATTAGAAATAAGCCTGGCCAGGTAAAAAATTGTACAAGAGAAACAATTTGCATACGCTTAGGCATGTTGCTTAATGCATGAAAGATCTCTTTTGCACCACCTAAAAAACCACTGCTGTTTTCCTTCAACTTCTCTTTAAAATCGGGATCTCGTGGTGGATATTCTTTGGTGGTAAAAACCGTCCACAATACTGCGGCGAAAAAGAAAAATGCACCGATATAAAAAGAGAATTTTACATTCTCGGGAATCTGACCTTGAGCCGCTGTATTCTGTAAATCAAAAACATTGTTCATCAACCAAGGTAAGGCCGAAGCTACACTTCCACCTAAACCGATCATCATGCTTTGCATAATAAAACCGCGATTTACCTGGCTATCTGGCAATTTATCGGTAACAAAAGCACGGAAAGGTTCCATCGCAATATTACCAAATACATCTAAAACCCAAAGTAAGCCCGCAGCCATCCACAAAGCGCTGCTGTGTGGCATAAAAATTAAAGCGATACTGCTTACAATTGCCCCAATCATAAAATAAGGCCTTCTTCTCCCCCATTTCGGGTGCCAGGTTCTATCACTTAGATAACCAATTATAGGCTGAACCAACAAACCCGTTAACGGGGCAGCTAAAAATAATAGCGGAACCTGATCGGGGTTTGCGCCCAGGTTTTCGTAAATACGCCCCATGTTGGCACGCTGCAAATCCCAGCCAAACTGAATTCCGAAAAACCCGACACTCATATTGATAATTTGTGCAAGCGTTAGTTTCGGGTTCTCGAATATTGTTTTTAAGCTCATTATATCTGGTTTTTATTTAACCGCAAAGTACGCTAAGTGAATAACGCAAAGGCGCAAATTTTTTTATTGCAATTCCTCGGTATGTGTCCTCACAGACCGAAATGTAAATTTACAATGGTCTGTGGAGACATGGTCCATCAAACTCATCATTCTAAAATTCTATTACTTGTGCCGAAACTGGTGCAAGTTTAACGGGTATAGTTGTTCCTGCCGGTATGTTCAGTTTTGTATCCGTTAATAATTCCGTAACCGGAGAGGAATTCTTAACTTTCAATACCTCTTCAGGGATTTGGATATTGGTCTCCACCGTTAAATTTCTATCGAAATTTGCCACTACCAACAAACGTTGCCTACCAGAGTAACGAATGAAAGCATACATCCGGTTATTCATGTTTCCGCTTTGAGGAATCTCATAGATTTCGCCGTTCAATACTGCATCACTTGCCGATGTGACTTTCAAAAGCTGTTTGTAATAAGCTCTTAAATGTTGCTGGGCAGCATTAAGTTTATGTCCATCAAACAAGCCACCATTCATCCATTTTTGATGATTTGGAACACCCCAATAATCAAAGATAGTGGTGCGGTTATCATCTCCGCCATAACCTTCTTTACCTTTTCCCGGTTCTCCAACTTCCTGTCCGAAATACAACATTACCGGACCAGCACCTAAGGTAGCCGAAACCACCATTGCAGGTAGCGCAAGTTCGGCCTTGCCCGCAAAGCCTGTAGATGCAATCCGTTCTTCATCGTGGTTCTCTAAAAAGCGCAACATTTTTTTTCCAAAGCCAGCGCTTTCTTTCTGCCACACGTAACGAATAGCCGACACATCTGCCTCGGGTTCATTTCTAATCAGCTTTTTTAAGCCATCGTATAAACCCACTTTATCGTACAGGTAATCAAATTTTCCTTCGTCTAAATATTGTTTATAAACCTGAGGATTGTAAGCTTCACCTAAGAAAATCAAATTAGGATTAACTTTTTTAACCTGTGGAATAACCCAATTCCAAAATGCAATAGGAATCATTTCGGCCATATCGCACCTGAATCCGTCAACACCTTTATCCGTCCAAAAAACTAGAATATCTCGCATCTTCGTCCAAACCGGAGGGATGGGATTAAAATATTCTTTTCTTCCGTTCAGATAATCCACGCCATAGTTCAGCTTAACGGTTTCGTACCAATCGTCGTATTTTGGAGCAGCAGTAAACGCATCATTGCCAGTAGCCTTTGCCGGGTTTTCGTCGAATTTTCCATCTTGAAGAATAGAAAGCGGCGTCTCTTGTCCGTTCGTAGGCACTACAAGTGGCTGACCAGGGATGTAATAAAAATCATTTTTTGTGCTGAAAGCTTTAGTTACCTCGTCATTAGCGCCAAAGTCGATAACTTTTTCTGGTTTGGAATAAGAATGGTAACCTCTGGCTACATGGTTTGGAACAAAGTCGATAATGACCTTTAAATTCTTTGCATGTGTTCTGTTCACCAACGCTTCAAATTCCTGCATCCGGTTTTTTACATCCACCGCTAAATCAGGATTTACATCATAATAATCGCGGATTGCATAAGGCGAACCAGCTCTTCCTTTCACCACGTCAGCATCATCAACCTTAATTCCATAATTCGAATAATCGGTTAGGCTTGCATGTGCAATAATGCCCGTGTACCAAACGTAATTTACATGCAACTCTTTGATCCCATCTAGCGCCCTATCTGTGATATCGTTAAACTTGCCAGAACCATTTTGCTCAATGGTTCCGTATGGAATGTTGGTGGTATTCTTGTTTCCGAATAAACGGGGCAATAACTGATATATAACGATTTGCTTATCGTTCATACTTTTACTCTTTTTTTGTGCAAAGGATGATTGTGAAATTAATAAAAGGGAAACCGCAATTATACAAGCTATCGCATTAAGATTGCTTCGTTCCTCACAATAACGAGGAATCGAAAACAATTTCAATACATTTTCCATTTTATGTTTTACCTCTACAATCATACCAACTCCGCGTTATTTACTTCGATTTTTGCGTTTCCAGACAGTTTATAAAACTGATTTCTGATTCCGATTTCTAAATCAACAGCGTTATTATTTTTAATATTGATGCCGTTTTCAGTGATATTTATTTTCAAAGTTGCACCTCTAAAACCAATGGTAAACGAGAACGATTTCCACTGCTTTGGTAAGAAAGGATTAAACTGCAATTTGCCATCGCGAACACGCATACCGGCGAAACCTTCTACTACACTCATCCAGGTTCCGGCCATCGATGTAATGTGTAAGCCATCTTCCGTATCGTTGTTGTAATCGTCCAAATCTAAACGGGCAGTACGTAAGTAGAATTCGTAAGCACGAGCTTCATCATTTAATTTAGCGGCCAAAATACTGTGTACGCAAGGCGATAATGAACTTTCGTGAACGGTACGTGGCTCATAAAAATCGAAGTTTCTTCTGATAGTTTCCAGGTCGTAATCCTCTTCGAAGAAATACAGTCCTTGCAAAACATCTGCTTGTTTAATAAATGGAGAACGCAAAATCCTATCCCAACTCCATTTCTGGTTAATTGGTCGTTCACTTGCTGGTAAATCCTTAACTAAAGTTTGCTCTTTGTCCAAATAACCATCTTGCTGCAAGAAAATGCCTGAATTTTTATCCTCCGGATAATACATTTTCTCGATGATATCTGCCCAATCAGCAAATTCCTGAGCATCGAAATTTAAGCTTTTTAATAAGCTGTTATATTTTTCTGGCTGCTGATTTTTCACAATTTCCGAAGCTTGTGTTGCATACTTCATGCACCAGGTTGCTAATAAATTGGTATACCAGTTGTTGTTTACGTTGTTCTCATACTCGTTCGGACCAGTAACACCGAGCATTACATATTGCG
>Ga0308159_1004268_pt1 | contig 13234 bp, 14 predicted proteins | sample PhyCR1_FD_201040 | JGI IMG/M metagenome (GOLD analysis project Ga0308159, IMG submission 201040) | Phyllosphere microbial communities from UC Gill Tract Community Farm, Albany, California, United States - DLSLC.R1 | ecosystem: Host-associated > Plants > Phyllosphere > Unclassified | place: USA...
GTTCACTTCTTCAAGGCTTCCAATCAAACCACCGGCTCCGCCGCTCGCGGGCCCCGGGGCGCTTCACGCGCCGCGCAGGGCCATGCGAATCTCCCTCGCCAGCGCAGCACGCAATTCGGGGCGCACGTAGCGCCCCACCCGCACCGACCGCCCCTGGCCCGAGACCTCGATCAGCGAACGGTCGCTGGCCTGAGGTTCCACCCGGACCTGGTGCTGCAGGAATTCGGCGCGCTCCACGGTCCCGCCGTTCTCGAGCTCGACGACCAGGCGTCCCTGCTCCAGGGCGATGCGTTCGCCATCGGTGGCGTGGCGCGCGTAAAGGATGAAGGCCAGCCCGACCGCAGCCAGTTCGAGCCAGGCGAAAGGAAGCACGAGGCGGGCGCCATGCACCCAGAAGACCAGCCCGATGCCCATCGACACCACGCACAAGGACGCGTACAGCCAGCCCAGCTGGCTCGGCGTGATCGAGCAGTTGCGCCTCAGGAACCAGTGGACGTTCTGGCCCGAGACGGTGGCGAAGCGAAACACGGAATTCGGCACGTGCGAGTTCAGCAGATCGGGTGGTGCGCCAAGCCGGGCCGGACGGGAATCCGGGGACTTTGGTCAGGGGACCATCCCCCGAGGTTCACGCAACGAAGGATTGTAGCGCGGGCATCCCGCGATCCCGGCACCCGCGCACCGGCGCGGGGCGCGCGTGAGTCCGCTGCGCGACGCCCGCATGCAGGGGGCCGGCCGCTCTCGGGGATTTCCCTGTGTCCGCCCGAGCGCTCAGTCGGGCCGGCCGCGTCCCAGCATCGCCTTCATGTCACGCAGCGAGACCGCACTCTCGCTCGCCACCGACACCCGGGCGGCCGGCCGGAAGGCGTGGCCGTAGATGACCTCGAAGGTCAGCGCGATGCGGCCGTCGTGCTCGCCGGGCACGGCGAGGCCGCCCAGCGCCTGCGTCAGCGCCGCCTTCCAGCCGCGCCCGCGCAGCGCCGGGAACCGCGCCGGGTGCAGGTTGCGGCCCAGCGTGCGCAGCTCCGCCAGCGCCGCCTCGGGCGTGCCCCAGGTCAGCACGATGCGCTCCATGTCCATCACCGGCTCGGCGAACCCGGCGTGGACCAGCATGTCGCCCCAGTCGTGCATGTCGGTGAATTCGTGGCCGGCGGGCGCGCCGCCCAGGCGGGCGTGCACGGCGCGCAGCTCGCGCACCGTGTCGGGCCCGAGGCAGGAAAACATCAGGAAGCCGTCCACCGCGACCTGGCGGTGCCACTGGCCGATGAGCGCCTCGGGGTCGGCCGCCATGTGCAGCGCCATGTTGGCCCAGAGCAGGTCGACGCCGCCCTCGGGCAGCGGCTCGAACAGGTGCGTGCGCCCACCCCGCCAGCGCTTCGCGCTCCACCAGGGGGATGCCAGCGCCTGCGCGGTGGCCGGCTGCAAGGCCGGTTCCGGCTCGACGACCCAGGCCTGCGCGTCGGCATAGCGCTGGGCGACCAGGGCATGCGCCTCCAGCCCGCCGCGCAGTGGCGACCAGTCGGCCCAATGGCGCGGCCGCGCCTTGATCCATTGCAGCCGGTCCTCCATGCGCCGGCCGACCTCCTCGTGCAGCCAGGGCGAGCCAGGGGCCGGCGCGCGCCCGGCCCAGCGCTGCGCCGCCACGGGGTCGATGGTCGGCGGGCGCCGGTGAGATTCGGTGGGCATGAGGGCAAAAAGGTCACGAATGCCGGGCGAAAGCCGCAGGGCGCGGCGTGCGACATCGCGAAAGCGCGCCAGTATAGGAAGGCATGCACGCCCTTTCTCCTGCACGGCTGTTCCGTTCTTGGCTCGGCGGGTTGCCCAGCCAGTGCGCCGTCTGCCACGTCTGGCCCGCCCGCACCCTGTGCGATGCCTGCGTGGCCCGCTTCGCCCAGCCGGTGCCTCGCTGCCGCACCTGCGCGCTGCGGGTGCCGGCGGGTGTGTCGCAGTGCGGCGCCTGCCTGCGTCAGCCGCCGCCGCTGGACAACTGCCTGGCCGCCTGCGACTACGCCTGGCCCTGGACCGACTGCATCGCCCGCTTCAAGTTCCAGGGCGAGGCCGGCTGGGCCGCCCCGCTGGCGACGCTGATGCGCGCCACGCCCTGGGCGGAGCCCGCGCTGGAGGCCGCCGACCGCGTGCTGCCCATGCCGCTTCATGTTCAGCGCCTGCGCGAACGCGGCTTCAACCAGGCGCTGCAGCTCGCGCGCCGGCTGGCCCCCGGACGCTGCGACGCCACGCTGCTCCTGCGCACGCGTGACACCGCCTCGCAGGCCGGCCTGCCCCGCGCGCAGCGCCTGCGCAACCTGCGCGGCGCCTTCGCCCTCGAGCCGCTGCGCCGCGCCGAGATCAGCGGGCGCCGTGTCCTGCTGGTCGACGACGTGATGACCACGGGCGCCTCGCTCGCCGCCGCCGCGCAGGTGCTGCGCGAAGCCGGCGCACGCCACGTCGACGCCCTGGTTCTCGCGCGCACGCCGGCGCCGTGACGCCCGGGCCGCGCGGGCGGCTATCCTTCGCGCCCCACCCTCCTGCACCCGCCCATGTTCCACATCGTCCTCGTGGAGCCCGAGATCCCGCCCAACACCGGCAACGTGATCCGGCTCGCCGCCAACACCGGCTGCGACCTGCACCTGATCGAACCCCTGGGCTTCTCGATGGACGACCGGCTGCTGCGCCGTGCCGGGCTCGACTACCACGAGTACGCCGAGGTGCGCCGCCATGCGGACTGGGACGCCTTTCTCGCCGCCTGCCGGCCCGATCCTGCCCGTGTGTTCGGATTGAGCACCCGCGGCACGGGCAGCGTGCACGCAACGGCCTTCCGCCCCGGCGACTGGCTGGTCTTCGGCGCCGAGACGCGCGGGCTCGCGCCCGAGCTGCGCGAGCGCTTTCCGCCGGCCCAGCTGCTGCGCCTGCCGATGCGGCCGGGCCAGCGCAGCCTGAACCTGTCGAACGCCGTCGCGGTCACGGTGTTCGAGGCCTGGCGGCAGAACGGCTTCGGCGGTCTGCCACCCGAGTCGTGAGCTCGCAGCCGCTCGCGTGGTCGACCGGGCACTCGCGGCCGGTGCGGCCCGAGAAATCGGTCGCCGATTGAATCCGGGCCGGCCCCCGTGGCGTATGGACAAGGGTGGCGCACCGTGCGCCACGACACCCGTCGTCCACCCTCACAGGAGTCCGTCATGAAGCGCATGTCCCTCAGCCTCGCCGCCCTCGCCCTGCTGGCCGCCACTGGCGCCCACGCCTTCCAGGGCGAACAGAACCCGAACCCGCCGGCCCCCTTCCAGTCGACGCTCTCGCGCGCCGAAGTGCAGGCGCAGGCGCGCCAGGCGCAGCCGATCAGCAACGGCGGCACCGGCGTGCAGCGCACGAGCGCCGGCAACGTGGACCGCGAGGCCGTCCGCGCCGGTGCAGTGGCCGCAGCCCGCCGCGGCTCGGCCAGCTACGGCACCATCGGCATGCCGATGTAAGAGGGCGTGGCGCCGCGCCCTCAGGGGTAGCGGCGCACCACCGACTCGGCCACGCAGGCCGGCTTGCTCGCCCCCTCGAGCTCGATGGTGGTCTCCCACACCATCTGTAGCCCGCCGCCATCGATCGGCTCGCTCGACAGCAGCTTCATGTGGCCGCGCAGCCGGCTGCCCACCGGCACCGGCGACATGAAGCGCACGCGGTTGAGGCCGTAGTTCACGCCCATGCGCGACTCGATCACCTCCACCCCGGCCTCGAAGATCTTCGGCAGCAGCGACAGCGTGAGGAAGCCGTGCGCGATGGGCGCGCCGAAGGGCCCGGCCTTGGCCCGCTCGACGTCCACGTGAATCCATTGGTGGTCGCCGGTCGCGTCGGCGAACTGGTTCACCTGCTCCTGCGTCACGGTGATCCAGTCGCTGGTCGCCACCTGCTGGCCGACGCAGGCGGCCAGGTCCTGGAGGGTCTGGAAGGTCTTCTTGGTCATGCGGCGCATTCTGGCGCCGGCCGTGCGGGCTGCGATGTCGGCACGGCGACAGGCCCCCTCAGGGATTCACCTCAGCGCGCGCCCAGCCAGGCCGTGAGCGGCTCCCATTGCGCCAGGTCGCGCTGCACGCGGCCCGGAGCGATGTCGTAGAGCGTCAGTCCGCGCGCGGCCAGCTGCACATAGTTCTGCGTGTCGCGCAGTTCGGCCACCACCGGCAGCCCGAGCTGGCCGACGAATTCGCGCAGCCGCTCGGCCGCCAGCGTGCGCGCATCCACGCGCATGCCGACCAGCCCGACGCGCGTGCGCGTTCCTGCCGTGCGCTCGCCCAGCCGGTCGAGGAAATCGCGCGTGGCGTAGATGTCGAAGATGCTCGGCTGCAGCGGCACGACCACGGTGTCGGCCAGCGCCAGCACCTCCTTGAGGCGCCGGCCGTGCAGCCCCGCTGGCGAATCGAGCACCGCATGGGTGGTGCCGGGCGGCGGCTTGAGCAGGTCGCCTTCGGCATTCGCCTCCCAGCTGCGAATCGGCGCCGCCGCGGGTGGCCGCAGCCCGAGCCACAGGCGCGAGGACTGCTGGCGGTCGATGTCGCCCAGCATCACGGCATGGCCCTGGCTGGCGAAATAACCCGCGATGTTCGTCGCGAGCGTGGACTTGCCCACGCCGCCCTTGGGATTGGCGACCAGAACGACCGGCATGGCAGCGACTCCTGCAACGTGCGATGGGGCCCGATGGTAGGGGCAAGCGGGCCGCGCCGTCGCGCGCGCGGCACAAGCCGTCGGCTTCGGTTATGTTCGCGCCCATGACGACGACAACACCAAAAACTTCAGGGAGCCGCGCGTCCATCTACCTGCTGGCCGCCCACCCCCACTGGCGCGACTCGCGCGTGAACCTCCGGCTGCTCGCCGCGGCGCGCGAGGTGCCGGACGTGGATGTGAACGACCTCTACGCCACCTATCCCGACTACTCCATCGACGTCGAGGCCGAGCAGGCCCGGCTCGAGCAGGCCGACCTGCTGGTGCTGCTGCACCCGATCCAGTGGTATTCGATGCCGCCGCTGCAGAAGCTCTGGCTCGACGAGGTGCTCACCTACGGATGGGCCTACGGGCATGGCGGCCAAGCGCTGCGCGGCAAGGACCTGTGGCTGGTCGCCACCACGGGCGGGCCCGAGGCCAGCTACCACCCCACCAGCTACAACCGCTATTTCTTCGACGCCTTCCTGCCGCCCTACGAGCAGACTGCGGCGCTGTGCGGCATGCGCTTTCTGCCGCCGCTGGTGCTGCACGGCGCCCGCAGCGCCTCCGAAGCCCAGGTCGCCGCGCACGTGCAGACCTTCGCCGAACGCCTTTCCAGCTATCCCGACTGGCCCGAAATGGACGGGCTGGACGCGTGCCCCACCTGCGAAGTGCCCGGCTCCGATCGGCCGAACGACGAGGAAGCGGCGATGAGCCGCGCGGCCTTCGCCAGCGCGCTGCAGCGCACGCAGGCCGCGGTGCAGAGCCCGTCCGTGGAGGTGCGCTGATGGAACACGCACCCGCCTGGCTGACCAACAGCCTTGTCTACCTGAGCGCCGCCGTCATCGTGGTGCCGCTGTCGCGCGCACTCGGCCTGGGCGCGATCATCGGCTACCTGGTGGCCGGCATCGCGATCGGGCCGGCCGGCCTGGGTCTGGTGTCGAGCGTCGAGGACGTCCTGCATTTCGCCGAGTTCGGCGTCGTGCTGATGCTGTTCCTCGTCGGCCTGGAACTCGAACCCAAGCGGCTGTGGAACCTGCGGCGCCCCATCTTCGGCTGGGGCACGGCGCAGGTGCTCAGCTGCGCGCTGGTGCTCTTCGGCATCGGCTGCGCGCTGGGCGCGGACTGGCGCGTCTCGCTGGTGGCGTCGCTCGGGCTGGCGCTGTCGTCCACCGCGATCGCGCTCCAGGTCTTCGGCGAGCGCAACCTGCTCAAGACGGCCAGCGGCCAGGCCGGCTTCTCGATCCTGCTCTTCCAGGACGTCGCGGCCATTCCCATCCTGGCCCTGCTGCCGCTGCTGGCCGGCAGCACCGACCATGCGCCCATCTCGACCGTCGACCGCGCGATCGAGGCCGCCAAGATCGTCGGCGTGATCGCCGGCATCATCCTGGGCGGACGGCTCGCCCTGCGCCCGCTGCTGCGCTGGATCGCGCGCAGCAACACGCCCGAGATCTTCACCGCCACCGCGCTGCTGCTGGTGGTGGCGATCGCGGCGCTGATGCAGTTCGTGGGCCTGTCGATGGCACTGGGCGCCTTCCTTGCGGGCGTGCTGCTGGCCGAAAGCGAATACCGGCGCGAGCTGGAAACCGACATCGAACCCTTCAAGGGCCTGCTGCTGGGCCTGTTTTTCATCGCGGTCGGCATGAGCATCGACTTCGGCGTGGTGCTGGCGCATCCGCTGCTCATCGCGGGGCTTGTGCTCGGCTTCATGGCGCTGAAGTTCGCCGTCATCTACCTCCTGGCCAAGGCGATGGACATTCCCAAGGACCAGCGGCCCGTGTTCACGCTGCTGCTGGCGCAGGGCGGCGAATTCGCCTTCGTCGTGTTCCAGGCGGCCGGCCCGCAGGTGCTGCCGCCCGAGACCACGTCGCTGCTGATCGGCGCGGTGGCGCTGTCGATGCTGGTGTCGCCGCTGCTGCTGGTGGCCATCGACCGCTACGTGCTCGTGCGCTACCGCGAGAAGCCGCCCACCGATCTCGAGGAAATCTCGGAACAGCAGGAGGCCAAGGTGCTGATCTGCGGCTTCGGCCGGTACGGCCAGATCGTCGGCCGCGTGCTGCTGTCGCAGGGCATGCGGGTCACGGTGCTGGACCACGACCCCGACACCGTGGAGGGCCTGCGGGAGTTCGGCTTCCGCGTCTTCTACGGCGACGCGACGCGGCTGGACCTGCTGCGCATCGCGGGCGGCGCCTCGGCCCGGGTGATCGTGGTGGCGGTCGACGAGATCGAGACCTCGCTGGAGATCGTCGACCTGGTGCGCGAGAACTTCCCGCAGGCCCGCATCGTCGCCCGGGCCCGCAACATGGGCCACTACTACCAGCTGCGCGACCGCGGCGTCGAGATGGCCGAGCGCGAGGTGTTCGAATCCTCGCTGCGCAGCGCCCGCTCGGTGCTCGAATCGCTGGGCTGGCCGGCGCACGAGGCACGCGAGACCACGATGCGCTTTCGGGCGCGGAACATCAAGATCGCCGAGGCCAGCTACCCGCACTACAAGGACCGCGCCAAGCTCATCGCGGTGGCCAAGGAAGGCCGCCACCAGTTCGAGGAGCAGATGGCGCGCGAGCGCGAGGAGCGCCGGCAACGCACCGGTCGCCACTGGGACCCGGACCTGCGGGACAACGACGTGGACGATACGAAGGAAGTCCGCGCCTGAGGGCGGTACCCCACGCCGCCAGCGGCGGCGCGCAGGCTCAGGCGGCCGCGCCCAGCTTCAGCAGCCGCATCGCGTTGGCCTTGAGGATGCCGGGCATCACCTCGGGCTTGAAGCCGGCATCCTCGAAGTCCTTCATCCAGCGGTCGGGCGTGATGAGGGGGTAGTCGCTGCCGAAGAGGATGCGGTCCTTGAGCAGGGTGTTGGCGTACTGCACCAGCTGCTTCGGGAAGTACTTCGGGCTCCAGCCCGAGAGGTCGATCCACACGTTGGGCTTGTGCGTGGCCACCGACAGCGCCTCGTCCTGCCACGGGAAGCTGGGGTGGGCCATGATGATCTGCATGTCGGGGAAATCGATCGCCACGTCGTCCAGGTGCATCGGGTTGCTGTACTCCAGCCGCAGGCCCCCGCCGCAGCGCATGCCCGAGCCGATGCCGCTGTGCCCCGTGTGGAAGACGGCCGGCAGGTTGTATTCGGCGATCACTTCGTAGATCGGCCAGGCCATGCGGTCGTAGGGGTGGTAGCCCTGCACCGTGGGGTGGAACTTGAAGCCCTTGACGCCGTGCTCCTCGATCAGCCGGCGCGCCTCGCGCGCTCCCATCTTGCCCTTGTGCGGGTCGATGCTGCCGAAGGCGATCATCACGTCGCTGTTCTTCATCGCCGCCTCGGCGATCTCCTCGTTCGGGATGCGGCGGCGGCCCATGTTCGACTCGGCGTCGACCATGAACATCACCAGGCCGATCTTGCGCTCGCGGTAGTAGTCGATGCTTTCCTGGATGGTCGGGCGGCGGCCCGACTTGAAGTACTTGTCGGCCGCGCGGTCGTACTCCTCGCCATAGTTGTCGAAGGGGTTCCAGCAGCTCACCTCGGCATGGGTGTGCATGTCGATGGCGATCAGGTTGTCGATGTCCATGGGTCGTCTCCGGCTAGGGTAAACACTGAGTCGGCAGGGCTGCGCCGCGCTTGAATTGATTATTTTCCATAACCATAATCGATTCACTCCCAGACCGCAATGATGACGCCCCCATGAGCACTTCCGCAGATCTCCACCTCGACCTCCAGGGCGACATCGCCATCGTGCGCCTGACCCGCGCCAGCAAGCGCAATGCGCTCAACGACGCGCTCATCCTCGCACTGCGCGACACCTTCCAGAACCTGCCCGCGTCGGTGCGTGCCGTCGTGATCGACGGCGACGGCCCGCACTTCTGCGCCGGGCTCGACCTGTCGGAGATCAAGGAGCGCGACGCCGGCCAGGGCCTGATGCACTCGCGCATGTGGCACCAGGCGCTGGCGTGCATCGAGCAGGGCCCGGTGCCGGTGGTGGCCGCGCTGCACGGCGCCGTGGTCGGCGGCGGGCTGGAGCTGGCGAGCGCCTGCCACATCCGCGTGGCCGACGCCTCCACCTTCTATGCGCTGCCCGAGGGTTCGCGCGGCATCTTCGTGGGCGGCGGCGGCTCGGTGCGCATTCCCAAGCTGATCGGCGTGGCCCGCATGACCGACATGATGATGACCGGGCGCGTCTACGACGCCGAAGCCGGCGAGCGTGCCAACTTCGCGCAGTACCTGGTGCCCGAGGGCGCGGCACTCGACAAGGCGATCGAGATCGCCCGGCGCGTCGCCACCAATGCGCCGCTGACCAACTACGCGCTGATGCACGCCCTGCCGCGCATCGCCGAACAGCCGGCCGACCATGGCTTCTTCACCGAAGCCTTGATGGCCGGCATCGTGCAGGGTGCACCCGACGCCAAGGAACGCGTGCGCGCCTTCCTCGAAGGCAAGGCCGGCAAGGTCACGAAAAGCTGACGCGCACCCACCCACATCGACGGAGATCGACATGACGGAGACAACGATGGCGGCCGCCGGCCGCACGCAGGCGGCTGCGCCCAAATACCGGCCGCTGGCCTTCGGCGTGACGCGCGGCGTTCTGCGCGAGGGCGAGGGCGGCGCGCAGTACCTGGCCGCCGAGACGCCGCTCGGCCCGCATGCCCACCGCATGACCGACCGGCTCGTGTACTGGGCGGCCATGGCGCCGGAGCGCACCTTCATCGCACGCCGCGCACGCCATGCCGACGGCAGCACCGGCGACTGGGTGCGCATCACCTACCGCGAGGCGCTGGCCAAGGCGCGCGCCATCGGCCAGGCGCTGCTCGACCGCGGCCTCTCGGCCGAGCGCCCCGTCGCCATCCTGAGCGAGAACGGCATCGAGCATGCGATGCTGGCGCTGGGCTGCCTCTACGTGGGCATTCCGCACTGCCCCGTCTCGCCGCCCTACTCGCTGGTGAGCAAGGACTTCGAGAAGCTGCGCCACGTGATGGCGACGCTCACGCCGGGCCTGGTGTTCGCGTCCGACACGCGCTATGCGGCGGCCATCGCCGCCACGGTGCCGGCCGACACCGAGGTGGTGCTGGGCGGCGGTGCGCTCGAGGGCCGCCGCGTGACGCTCCTGTCGGAACTGATGTCGGCCGAGCCGACGGCCGCGGTCGAGACGGCGATGCACGGCACGCACCCCGGCACGATCACCAAGTTCCTCTTCACCTCGGGCTCCACCAAGAACCCCAAGGCGGTGATCAACACGCACCGCATGTGGTGCGCCAACCAGGCCCAGCTGCGCGCCTCCATCCCTGCGCTGGGCGACGAGCCGCCGGTGCTGGTCGACTGGCTGCCCTGGAACCACACCTTCGGCGGCAACCACAACGTGGGCATCGTGCTGGACAACGGCGGCACGCTCTACATCGACGACGGCAAGCCCACGCCCGCCGGCATCGCCGAGACGCTGCGCAACCTGCGCGAGATCGCGCCCACGGTGTACTTCAACGTGCCCACCGGCTTCGAGTACGTCGCGCAGGCGATGGAAGAGGACCCGGTGCTGCGCAGGAAGCTGCTGTCGCGCTGCCGCATGTTCTTCTACGCCGGCGCCGCCCTGCCGCAGGCCGTGTGGGACCAGCTGCATCGCATCCAGGAGGCCGAGGTCGGCGAGCGCCTGGTCATGGGCACCGGCCTGGGCATGACCGAGTCCGGCCCCTTCGGCCTGTACATCACGCGCCCCGAGGTGCAGACCGGCGACCTGGGCCTGCCCACGCCGGGCATGGAGGTCAAGCTGGTGCCCACCGACGGCAAGGTCGAGATCCGCTACCGCGGGCCGAACGTCACGCCGGGCTACTGGCGCCTGCCCGAGGCCACGCACGACGCCTTCGACGAAGAGGGCTTCTTCAAGACCGGCGATGCCGTGACCTGGATCGACCCGGACAACATCCACCTGGGCCTGCGCTTCGACGGCCGCATCGCCGAGGACTTCAAGCTCGCCACCGGCACCTTCGTGAGCGTGGGGCCGCTGCGCGCCAAGGTGATCGCCTTCGGCGCGCCGTACATCCAGGACGTGGTGCTCACGGGCCTGAACCTGAAGGAAGTCGGCGCGCTGATCTTTCCCACGCAGGCGGTGCGCGAGCTCTCGCGCCTGCCGGCCGGCGCGCCGCTGAAGGACGTGCTCGAGAGCGCCGAGGTGCAGCAGCATTTCCAGAAGGTGATCGACCGGCTCGCCGGCGACGCCACCGGCAGCGCGAACCGCATCGCCCGCGCTGCCCTGATGGCGCAACCGCCGTCCATCGACAAGGGCGAGGTGACCGACAAGGGCTCGATCAACCAGCGTGCGGTGCTCAAGCACCGCGACGCCGAGGTCCAGGCCCTGCACGGCGACACGCTGCCCTTCACCCTCAAGCCGCAATGGCAATGAGTCCATCCATTCCGAGGAGACAAGCACCATGAAGATCGAAGGACAGAGCGCCCTGGTGACGGGCGGCGCGTCGGGCCTGGGCGAAGCCACCGCACGCGAACTGGCGCGCCTGGGCGCGAAGGTGGCGGTGCTCGACCGCAACATCGAACAGGCGAAGAAGGTGGCGGCCGACATCGGCGGCGCGGCCTTCGCCTGCGACATCACCGACACCGCGAGCGTCGAAGCGGCGCTCGCCGGTGCCGAGGCGGCGCACGGACCGGCGCGCATCCTCATGAACGTGGCCGGCATCGGCAGCGCCAAGCGCATCGTCGGCAAGGACGGCAGCGCCGCGCCGCTGGAGGACTTCGAGCGCGTGATCCGCGTCAACCTCATCGGCACCTACAACATGAGCCGGCTGTTCGCGGCGCGCTGCGCGAAGCTGGAACCGGCCGAGGGCGGCGAGCGCGGCGTGATGATGTTCACCGCCTCGGTCGCGGCCTTCGACGGCCAGGTGGGCCAGCAGGCGTACAGCGCCTCCAAGGGCGGGCTGGTCGGCATGACGCTGCCGATGGCGCGCGACCTGGCGCAGCACGGCATCCGCGTGTGCACCGTGGCGCCCGGCATCTTCGCCACGCCGCTGCTGCTGGAGCTGCCCGAGCCGGTGCAGCAGTCGCTGGCGGCGTCCATCCCGTTCCCGCCGCGCCTGGGCAAGCCCTCGGAGTTCGCCGAACTGGCCTGCCACATCGTGACCAACGGCCACCTCAACGGCGAAGTCATCCGACTGGATGGCGCGCTGCGCATGGCGCCCCGCTGACCCCCCACCCGATTCCCAAGGAGACAAGCATGCAACACCGTCGTCAGTTCCTCCACACGCTCGGCGGCGCGGCCGCACTGGGCGCGCTCGCACCCCTGAACGCCTTCGCGCAGGCCATCGACCAGGTCAAGATCATGTACGGCTTCCCGGCCGGCAGCGCCGGCGACAGCGTGGCCCGCCGCGTGGCCGAGAAGATCGCCGGCACGCCCTACGCCAAGGGCGCCTTCGTCGAGAACAAGCCGGGCGCCGGCGGCCGCATCGCGGTCGAGACGCTCAAGAACTCGCCCGCCGACGGCTCCGTGCTCACGCTGGCGCCGGTGTCGGCGCTCGCCGTCTACCCCTACATCTACCCCAAGCTCACGTACAAGCCCGAGGATGTGGCGCCGGTGTCGATCGGCGCGATCATGTTCCATGGCCTGGCCGTGGGCCCCGCCGTGCCGGCCGAGGTGAAGACGCTGAAGGACTTCCTCGCCTGGGCCAAGGCCAACCCGGGCCAGGCCAGCTACGGCTCGCCGGGTGCCGGCTCGATGCCGCACCTGCTGGGCGCGCTGCTCGGCCTGCGCGCGGGCGTGGAGCTCAAGCACGTCCCCTACCGCGGCACCGTGCCCAGCATCACCGACCTCGTGGGCGGCCAGATCGCCGCGGCGATGAACCCGAGCGGCGACTACCTGCAGTACATGAAGAACGGCCGCGTGCGCGTGCTGGCCACCTCGGGCCGGAAGCGCTCGCCCTACCTGCCCGACGTGCCCACCTTCACCGAGCTGGGCTACCCCGACGTGACCTCGGAGGAATGGTTCGGCTTCTACGCGCCCGCCAAGACGCCGGCCGCCACCATCGCCTCGGCCAACGCCGCGATCAACGCAGCGCTGAAGGACAAGTCGGTCATCGATTCGCTGGCGCTGGTGGGCCTGGTGGCGCACGGCAGCACGACGCAGGAGATGGCGGCCGACCAGAAGGCCGAGTACGACCGCTGGGGCCCGCTGGTCAAGCAGATCGGCTTCACGGCGGAGTCATGACGCCCCCCCGTCGGGCCGCCCACAAGGGGGCGACGACTGCGGGCCGGCAAAGCCGGTTCCGCGGGGTTCCCGCGAGGGCGGGCACGGCGTTCGCGGCAGCGCTGGCCCTGGTCGCCTGCGGCGGCCGGCCCGACGCCGGCGCCAGCCTGCCGCGCCTGGCGGCGGCCCAGCCGGGCACGCTGCAGCATTGCGCCGACCTGGCGCGCGGCGCCCTGCCCGCCGGCACGCGGCTGACGCGCGTCGAGCCCGTGCCCGCAGGCACGGTGCAGGCCGGCGGCGCGCCGGTCGTCGTGCCGGGGCACTGCCTGGTGCAGGGCCAGCTCAACGAACGCACGAGCCCGGTCGACGGCCAGCGCTACGCGATCGGCTTCGAG
>Ga0308159_1004270_pt1 | contig 13227 bp, 11 predicted proteins | sample PhyCR1_FD_201040 | JGI IMG/M metagenome (GOLD analysis project Ga0308159, IMG submission 201040) | Phyllosphere microbial communities from UC Gill Tract Community Farm, Albany, California, United States - DLSLC.R1 | ecosystem: Host-associated > Plants > Phyllosphere > Unclassified | place: USA...
TCTACTTCCGATTCGCGAATGTAGTACCGATCGGAACGGGCAAACATCTTCCAGTCTAAAGAGCGCAAGTCATCGCCAGGCTGGTAGCTTCTATATTGACTAAACTCTAAGCCAGCGCCCTTAACCGTACTTTTATTAATGCCGCTCATAAAGCCATCTATCGTCATTTTAGCCGATAAATTCAGTTCTTTAATTGCCATCAATACTTTCGGATCGAGCAGTTTACTCATTAAATGTTAGCTTTTGGTTTTGATATTGCCTTAATCAATTCATCTGTTACTTTATCTGAAGAAACATCTTCCGCTTCGGCTTTAAAATTCATTAAAACCCTGTGGCGAAGTACTGGATAAGCCATTGTCTGTAAATCTTCTAAAATAACGGCATACCTGCCTTTAAATAAAGCCCTGGCTTTTGCAGTAAGAATTAACGCTTGTCCTGCCCGTGGGCCAGCACCCCAGCGCACCCATTCTTTAACAAATGGTACTGTTGTGGTATCTGGTCTGGTTGCACGAATCATTTCACTCACGTAAGTAATTAAATCATCGCTAATGCTTACTTCGCGGGTTATCGATTGTAGTTCCTTAATTTCTTCAGCTCCAATAATGGGGTTAATGGTTGCTTTTGTAGCACCAGTTGTACTACTTAAAATTCTTGATTCTTCGGCAGCTGTTGGGTAACCGATTTTAATGTATAATAAGAAGCGATCGAGTTGTGCTTCGGGCAGGGGATAAGTTCCAGCTTGTTCTATTGGATTTTGCGTAGCCAGAATAAAAAATGGTCTGTCTAAAGGATAAGTTTGTCCGCCATAAGTAACTTCAAACTCCTGCATGGCTTCTAAAAGTGCCGATTGTGTTTTCGGAGGTGTTCGGTTTACTTCATCAGCCAAAACGATATTAGCAAATAACGGGCCTTTGTTAAACTTAAAGAAACGTTTGCCTGTTACATGGTCTTCTTCCAGAATTTCTGTTCCAACAATATCAGTAGGCATTAAATCGGGTGTAAACTGAATTCTTCTAAAAGATAAATCTAATGCTTGCGACATGGTTTTAACCATTAAGGTTTTAGCTAAACCAGGCACGCCTTCTAATAGACAGTGTCCGCCAGCCATCAAAGCAATTAACATTTCCTCGATTATTACATCCTGCCCAACAATTACTTTTTGTATTTCGCTTTTTAATTGGGAAATCTTGCTGATCAATATTTTTAAGTTAGTTTCTGAACGCTCCAAAACGATTTTTTTTAGTTTGAATGAATATTGTGCCTCAATATAGTGCATTAAGGCATATATCTTTAGGCTAATTGGAAAGAATATCAAAAAATTTACAAGATTATCTTATTAAAAACCCGAATTAATAAAAATAGGCGTTAATTTAGAGCCATGCAGAGATCGAAGTTTACATTTGCTAGGCTAAAATATAATTCGGGCGATTGGGATACAGATCAGCGTATGCCATCGAACGTACTAAATTCTTTGTTGGAATACACCACCATTCCGCTTGATGAAGAAGAAAAGATAGTAGAGTTAAGTAGCCACGATTTGTTCAAATACCCATTTTGTTATTTAAGCGGCCACAAACTGGTTCAGTTTAACCAGCAGGAAGCCTCTAATTTTAAAATGTACGTACAGAATGGTGGTTTTGTTTTTGTAGATGATTGCAACCACGATATAGATGGTTTATTTGCACGCTCATTTGAAACACAGATGAGCAATTTATTTGGTGCAACAGCTCTGAAGAAAATCCCAAATAATCATGCGGTTTACAATTCATTCTTTAAATTTGAGAAAGGTCCTCCTACAACCTCTTTCGAGTTAAATGGTTGGGGAGATGATTTAGTACATGATTACCTGAAAGCCATAACCATAAATAATAGAATTGGGGTGTTGTACAGCAATAAAGACTATGGTTGCGAATGGGATTACGATTTTAGGAATAAACGTTTTCTTGCAGAGGATAATACTAAATTTGCCGTGAACATTATTTTGTACGCCATGGGCGTAAATAGTTAACGTTACTAAAAATAAATATCTTGAAAACTAACCTAAGCAGATTACTTTTTCTAACGGTGATCTTACTATCAACCGCTGCGAGCGCTTTTGCCACTAAAAATCAATACTATTATCAGTTAAAAGTTTATCATTTAAAAACATCAGCCCAGGAAGTTATGGTTGATGAGTATTTAAAAGATGCTTTTTTGCCTGCGCTTCACCGTGCAGGAATTAATAGTGTTGGCGTTTTTAAACCAATAGCAAAAGATACGGTAGAGCAACTGGTTTACGTTTTTATCCCATTTAAAAAGATGGACGACTTCGCGAAGCTGAATGAAACCTTATCAAAAGATAAAGAATACCTTAAAGCAGGCGCGACCTATTTAAACGCGGAATACAATGCAACCCCTTATACAAGAATCGAATCTACCTTATTAAAGGCTTTTTCGGCTATGCCTGAATTTGCCGCTCCGAATTTCAATTCGCCGAAAAGTGAGCGGGTTTACGAACTTAGAAGTTACGAATCGGCTACCGAAGCCTTGGCAACTAATAAGATAGGTATGTTTAATGATTACGAAGTTGATATTTTTTCGAAGTTAAACTTTAATGCCGTTTTTTACGGTCAGGTTATTTCAGGAAGCAAAATGCCAAACTTGATGTATTTGACTACTTTTAAAAATAAGGCAGATCGGGACCAGCATTGGGTAGATTTTGGTGCTGAGTACAAAAAGATTAGTGGTTTACCCCAGTATCAGCATAATGTTTCAAAAAATATAACCTTGTTTCTTTATCCAACAGCGTATTCCGATTTTTAACGGATTTATTTATCAGAAATGCAAGGGTATCTCGGTGTTACATTAAGCACTTTATATCCATTTGTTAATTAAGTTTCAGACAAGCTTTCCTGGGGAATTCTGGGGTTCAACTCCATATCAAGTCCATGTTAAGTCCATGTTTTGCTGGTAAAATACGGACTTTCAGTTGAGTTGATTTATTCTAGTATGGGGTATGGTACGAATGGGTATGCCTGATGATTAGCTTCATCTAGGAGAGAGGGCTAGGTTTAACCTAACGGATAAATTTTGTAAGTAAGCTTTTGGGTTTCTAAATCATCATGAAAACTATAAGTCCGATAATTAAAGCAACAGCAAAGGCGCCTGCCATCATTAACATTACAAATTTTTCAAACGAGTCTAGTGGTTGCATATTTCTCTAACTTATAAAATTGAATAATGTTTGTAAAATATAAGTTATGAAAAAAAATTGCAAGGAGATTTATACTGTTAATGGTAAATGAAGCTTAAAATGCGCCGTCAACCAGCCATAATATATAATATACAATATTATGGCCAGTAGACTATTAATTACATTCGACTGTTCGGACGGGCTAACAGAGCCAAAATTCCAACACTCATAATCAACGTAATTATTCCCGCGATCAAATTAAATTTCTCTGCCATAGTTTGTTTGGTTTGAAATCTAAAATATAACAAAGCCGTTACAAAAACAATAGTTAAACAGAAAAAAATACGGTTTTAATGAAATTATTTTTCCACAAAATATTCGTTAAAAAAAATAACCCTCATAAATTAATATGAGGGTTAAATGATTCAGTAACTACGATCTGATTATAGATCACGTAAAATTTGTTGTGCATAAGTCCATTACGGCTTAACCTTATCTTTTTATGAGGAAACTGGTCGGTATCTTCATCATGCTTTTTATGAAGCAGAAGCGGAAAGATTATAATAGTTAAGCCAAAACATGGGGATGCGTCCCCGATAGGACAGCCTATCCTTATCGGGCATCATTCAGGTCTGACCGCAAGTAAAGGGATAAGATATTGGCAATGGCACTAATGCGATAGGGCAAATCAACAATGGCAATATTTCTTATTCTTATGACCCATCTGGAAATCGGGTATCGAAGTTATTTAATAATAAATCAACCTGGTATGTAAGGGATGCACAAGGGAACAGTTCGGCGGTTTATGATAACGAAAGAGGCCACACCAACTGGAAAGAGCAGCAGCTTTATGGGAGCAGCAGACTGGGGATGTGGAAGCCAGAACTGAACCTGGATTCAATAAGTACCAATCTTTTAAGTCTTACTGGGAATAAAAACTATGAACTGACCAATCATTTGGGGAATGTGATGACTGTGATTACCGACAGCAGAACGCAGGTTGGAAGTGAATACGAAGCAGATGTAATTAATGCACAGGATTATTCACTGTTTTTAATTTATTTTTAATTGTGTTCATGAGCTCGCCAAAGGCTCGGTTATTATGCATTTGGTTCTCAAATGCCAGGAAGAATATTTAATTTAGGGGGCTACCGTTATGGATTTAACGGTAAGGAGAATGATAGTGAGGTGAAGGGTGATGGTAACCAGCAGGATTACGGGATGAGGGTTTATGATCCAAGGGTAGGGAAGTTTTTGAGTGTGGATCCGTTGACAAATAAATTTCCTTGGTATACGCCTTACCAGTTTTCAGGAAACAATCCAATTAATTATATAGATTTAGATGGAGCAGAACCTAAAAAGAAAGAGCCAAATTATGGAAAATCAGTTATGATTGGTTTAGTTAATACAACTAGTTTAACCGATAATTTTTTAAAGCAGTTCAAAACTCTAAATAATAACTGGATTGGAAAAAGTGGTAATATCCAGGAAGGGTTAGCATATATTTCATATTTACAAAATGATATGGCTAAAGGAACACAGTTAACAAATGTCGTATTTAATACTCACGGAGGCTTTGTTTCGAATAAAAGACCTTACATAACTGCTTTTATTTCTGATCCATTTGTAAAGGAAAGTTACATTTTTGGAAAAGATATTCAGAATTTCATGAATGATCCAAATAGTGTAAATGACGCAAAGAAAAGTGCGATTACTAGTTTAAAAGGAATTTTTGATAATATGGCTGATGGAGGTAATTTTGTTTTTTCTGTATGTAATTTAGGAAAAGATGATAATTTTGGTAAGGCTTTACAGGAGCTATCGGGAGGTCGAATAAATATTTATAACTCCTGATCTTGTTAGGATATCAGGAAAGAAAGAAGGAAAGTGGATAGATATTAAAGAGTTGAATCTTCAAAGAATCCAAGATGGAAGATGGCCAGTAAAAGATGACCAAAATTATCAAGAGGGTTTTATTCTTTTTCCTAAAGGGTTTGGAGAAGCTAAAAAATTAAATAAAAATATTACACTACAGTCTGTCGGAGATAAACCCGTTGATGTGAAAACACCAGTTCCTAAAAAATGATAAAATGAAATATTTATTTTTAATACTTATGTTAATGACTTATGATAGTATGGGGCAAAATAGAACTTATAAATATTTTTCTGAATTACAGTATGATATGGTTAAACTCTATCAATTTAATGGTGAAACAGAATTTGATTTTATTGCTCACAACATGTTGTGTGATACAAGTTTGATTGATGTACAAGATAATTGGGCTCATTCTGTATCGAAAGAAAATAAACTTATTTCAAGCAAAGATATCGCTGAACTTTTTAGTGTTATAAAAATTTTTGGAAAGGATAAATCAACTGGAGACCCAAAAGGATGTTATATTCCTAGAGTTAGTATTGTGTTTTTTAAAAAAGATGATGTTATTGCTCACATTGATGTTTGTTTAGAATGTAATAAATTTATGCTCGAAATATTCGAAAGAAATTTAAAAGGGAAAAAAATCAAATTTTATATTGAGCCATCAACAATGGGAAATAAGACTAGAATTTTTTTTAAGAAAATGTTCGTAAAATATGGTGTTTCCTAGGTTTGTATAAATGAAGACTGAAAAGTATAAGCGAAAATGCATTTGCAGAACTCGCTTACGAAACTGGGATTTCGACTATTCGATATCAATACGCATTGAAAGCCCATTTTGGCTATGGAGAATGGAAAGCCGAAGATTACGATAAATTGCCCCTCTAGTCTTAGCGTCCTGCTAAGAATTTTTTTGCGCTTGCTTTTTTTTTGTTTATTTAGCGAACACCTTTTTGGTCTTGTTGTTTTATATGTTGGTGTCCATGGACGTTGAATAGGAACGTCTGGGTATCTGCATTCATCATTTGTATGTCGTTGATGCGCTCAACGTTCTCCTTTTCGTAGGATGCTCCCTCGCCTGCGCCGATGAGGGTGAGTGGAAAGGTAAATTTACTGGCTTATCAGCATGATAAACCCGACGCTTTTTATTATCAGTATAAATATGATGCGGAAAACAGGCTGATAGAAGCCTGGAGCAGTACGCAGGCAACTATCGTAAGCTATGGTTTCGGAAGTAGTTTATCAGACCCTTCACGGAAACTGGATGCAAGCTATCAGTACTACCTGCATGGACCACTGGCCAGAATGGAACTTGGACCCAACTTAGCATTGGTACAGGGCACGGATTATGCCTATACTTTGCAAGGCTGGTTAAAAGGGGTAAACGGCACGCATCTGGATAGTCAGGAAAGTGATATGGGACAAGACGGTGCAGTGGTAGCCAAAGATGCTTTAGGGTATAGCCTTGGCTATTATGCAGGCGATTATCAGCCTATTGGCGGAAGCAGTGCGAATGCTTTTGCCTCTACTTATCAACAGGCTTTGGGCGATATTACTGGTCAAAACCTTTACAATGGCAATATTGGCAATAGCACGTATGCGATAGGGCAAATCAACAATGGCAATAGTGTTGGTTACACCTATAGATACGACCAGCTTAACCGCTTAAAAGCACTTCGTCAGCATGGGTTATCGGGAACTGGAACCTGGTCGGCATCTACTTTAAGTGATCACTACAAAGAAGATTTCAAATATGATGGTAATGGGAATATTTTAGCCTTGCTTAGAAATGGCCCAGGCGGACAGGCGATGGATCAGTTGAATTATCGCTATAGCAGGGATAAAGCAGGGCGTTTATTAAATAATAAACTGGGTGGTTTAAGCGATGCGGTAGATAGTGGACAACAAGGGGAATTGGCAGGGAATACCAGTTACAGCTATGATGCAATCGGGAATTTGATCAGAGACACCAAAGAAGGCATTACCGGAATTGACTGGAGTGTTTATGGAAAAATCAAACAGATAAACAAATCGGCAGGGAATATCTCTTATTCATATGACCCATCTGGAAATCGGGTGAGTAAGTTATTTAATAACAAATCAACCTGGTATGTAAGGGATGCCCAGGGGAACAGTTTAGCTGTTTATGATAATGCAAACGGCCATACCAATTGGAAAGAGCAGCAGCTTTATGGGAGCAGCAGACTGGGGATGTGGAAGCCTGAAATGAACCTGGATTCAATAAGTATCAATCTTTTAAGCCTTACGGGGAATAAAAACTATGAGCTGACCAATCATTTGGGGAACGTTATGGCCGTGATAACGGATAATCGTACGCAGGTTGGAAGTGAGTACGAGGCCGATGTAATCAATGCACAAGATTATTATGCATTTGGTTCTCAAATGCCAGGAAGAATATTTAATTTAGGGGGCTACCGTTATGGATTTAACGGTAAGGAGAATGACAACGAGGTGAAGGGCGATGGCAATCAGCAGGATTACGGGATGAGGATCTATGATCCGAGGATAGGGAAGTTTTTGAGTGTGGATCCGTTGACTAAAGATTACGCTTATTATACCCCATATGCTTTTGCTGGAAATATGCCAATTGAGGCAATTGATTTAGATGGTTCAGAGCCGTATAAGAATGCCTATAAATTTGCATATAAAACAGACCCAACTTTGAATTTATTTCATTCCGATAATTTGGTCGATATGAATGGTTTTAAAGGAACGAGCTATAATAGTTTAGGTTGGGCAAGAAATAGTAAAGGTTTTTGGGATACATGGAAAAATACACCATTGGGAAAAAATTCTTTAAGTAAAAATAATCTAGCAATAATAAGTAAAGGCGGTTCCCCTGTCGTTGATGAAATGTGGAATGGAGCAATGAAACAATTTGGAAATGATGGGGTTGTAGATGAAGTGATTCACCATCATCATCTTAACAAAGGAAGAAATGCTATACCAGTTCCTGCTTCCAGGCATATAGGAGAAGATGCTGAAACTGCTATGCACTCTATGGGTAGAAGAGGAGGGAAAGTTAGCCAGCTTGCGAATAAAAATATGGGACGTGCTTTTGCCTTAATAAATTTAGGTTCCTTATTCCTTGATTCTCCAAACTCAATATTATATACCTATCATCAGATGGGGATGCCTAGTTCAGAACAAAATAGGGCATATCCTACTAATGATAAAGATGCGCCTTCTGATTATTACGAATGGAGGTCTGTAGGTAAAGAGGGGGCTGGCGATAGAGAATTGATTTTCTTTAATGACTATAAAAAAATAGATGGAAAATGGAGAGGAGTGGATGAAGTTCAGCGTAGAACTTTTGATAAAGAGGGAAAACAAAAATCTACTTCTGAGACTAACCTTTAATTAAAATAATAATTAATGAATATTGAATATTTTATTGCAGAATTAAAAAAAATGGAACCATCAGAAGCATTGATGATTCAGGAAGGTTTTACAGGTTTACCAAATAGTATAATGAGAAACTATGACCTAGAAAAAAAAGAACCTTCAATGAAGAAAGAAGAAAGAAACGTTTTATATGTTTTGTTTAATGAATATGACCTTCAGTTTCTAAGGTTTCAGGATTTCAGTTTTGACAAAAATATATCTGAAATTAATGGAATAAATAAATTCTGTTCTAGTTCGGGAACTTTCTTAGGTTTCCAATACGACCATGATGAAGTAGTTGAATATGATTTTGAAGAATTATCAATAGTTAATTATTGCGCTAAGAATATTGATTCGTTTTTAGCTAGTTTGCTTAAAGTTTTCGAGTTACAATCTCTTCGATTGCAAGGTTTAGTGGTAATGGATGATGAAAAAACAAATAATAGTTTTTTTGAAAAATGTGTATCGGAAGCCGGCGGGGTTAGGTATTCAAATTTCTTTAAAAATATAATATACTAATCCCCCTAATCTCAATTATTCTAGCGCATAGCGCCGTGTTTCTACTTTAAAATAAATGCTAAATCAAGAAAGCCATTAGGTAAAACGACTACCGGGGCTGCTAAAGCTGAAGAGGCGGCGGCAGTGAAAAGCCAAAGGGCAAATGGAAAAAAAACCTTCTCGCCTACGCCGATGAGGGTGAGTGGAAAGGTAAATTTATTGGCTTATCAGCATGATAAACCAGACGCTTTTTATTACCAGTATAAATATGATGCAGAAAACAGGCTGATAGAAGCCTGGAGCAGTACGCAAGCAAATATCGTAAGCTATGGTTTCGGAAGTAGTTTATCAGACCCTTCACGGAAACTGGATGCAAGCTATCAGTACTACCTGCATGGACCACTGGCCAGAATGGAACTTGGACCAAACTTAGCATTGGTGCAGGGCGTGGATTATGCCTACACTTTACAAGGCTGGTTAAAAGGGGTAAACGGCATGCATCTTGGCGGTCAGGGAAGTGATATGGGACAAGACGGTGCAGTCGTAGCCAAAGATGCTTTAGGGTATAGCCTTGGCTATTATGCAGGCGATTATCAGCCTATTGGCGGAAGCAGTGCAAATGCTTTTGCCTCTACTTATCAACAGGCTTTGGGCGCTATTACCGGTCAAAACCTTTACAATGGCAATATTGGCAATAGCACGTATGCAATAGGGCAAATCAATAATGGCAGTAGCGTTGGTTATACCTATAAATATGATCAGCTGAACCGCTTAAAAGCACTTCGCCAGCATGGGTTATCAGGAGCTGGAACCTGGTCGGCATCTACTTTAAGTGATCACTACAAAGAAGATTTCAAATATGATGGTAATGGGAATATTTTAGCCTTGCTTAGAAATGGCCCAGGCGGACAGGCGATGGATCAGTTGAATTATCGCTATAGCAGGGATAAAGCAGGGCGTTTATTAAATAATAAACTGGGCGGCATAAACGATGCGGTAGACAGCGGACAGCAAGGGGAACTTGCAGGCAATACCAGTTACAGCTATGATGCGATCGGGAATTTGATTAGAGACACCAAAGAGGGCATTACTGGAATTGACTGGAGTGTTTATGGTAAGATCAAGCAAATCAATAAGGCTAATGGCAATATTTCTTATTCTTATGACCCATCTGGAAATCGGGTATCGAAGTTATTTAATAATAAAAGCACCTGGTATGTAAGGGATGCACAAGGGAACAGTTTGGCGGTTTATGATAACGAAAGAGGCCACACCAACTGGAAAGAGCAGCAGCTTTATGGGAGCAACAGGCTGGGGATGTGGAAGCCAGAACTGAACCTGGATTCAATAAGTCCCAATCTTTTAAGCCTTATCGGGAATAAAAACTATGAACTGACCAATCATTTGGGAAACGTTATGGCCGTGATTACCGACAACCGAACGCAGGTTGGAAGTGAATACGAAGCAGATGTAATTAATGCACAGGATTATTATGCATTTGGTTCTCAAATGCCAGGAAGAATTTATAATTTAGGGGGCTACCGTTATGGATTTAACGGGAAAGAGAATGACAGCGAGGTGAAAGGTGATGGCAATCAGCAGGATTACGGGATGAGGATCTATGACCCGAGGGTGGGAAGGTTTTTGAGTGTGGATCCGTTGCAAAAAGATTATGCTGAGTTAACTCCTTATCAATTTGCGAGTAACACACCAATTGAAAGCACGGATCTTGATGGTTTAGAGCGAAAAAGTAGTAATGAAAATACCTATAAAAATTCTTTGGGTTTAATAGCGCTTGGAACAACCACAGAAAGCGCTTCAAAAGAACTTGCTAGACAAGCTCTACTTAGAGCGGCAGCAAAAGAAACGACAGCTAAAATTGCGCAAGAAAGTTCTAAAAGATTATTTCAATTCACAAGGACTGGTGTTTCTGGAGCACTAATGTTCGTCACATTAATGCTTTCGCCTCAGTCTACTGGTGAAGGAAGTGATATGTCGAAGAGAAATGCTGCATTAAATGAATTTGAACGTCTCACTAATGATCCTACAAAGTTATCTGACTCTGATGTAAAAAGAGTGCTAGATAGAATTAATAGATCTCAGGCAACTCCACAGGATTTAATCTATAGAAGATCGATCTTGCAGGATAGATACCCAAATAGTCTTGGAATTGGACAGAAATTGGATAAAGAACCTAATTCAGCAATATTGTCTCAGAATCTATTAGCGGAGGGATACAATCGAGAACCTAATATGGCTGCACACCACATAGTTGCAGGGAATGATCCAAGAGCGGCCGAAGCAAGAGGTATACTAAAAAGAGAAGGTATTGATATCAATGAGGCTGTAAATGGGGTATTTCTTCCCTCTAATGTTAAAAATGAAAAAGCTCCAGCCGTAACTCACTCAACTGTACATACTGATAAATATTATAGAGAAATTAATAAAAGATTATCTGAAGCAAGACCAGGTAAAGTTGCTAATGAGTTGAAAGAAATTGGTAAAGAATTAAAAAACGGAACATTTCCAAAATAATAAATGAAAATATATAAGATAACTGAAAATATAGATATTGTACAATGGGTTTTACCTAGGGTTTCAGAAGATAGGATTTTGAAACTTTTAACTTTTGACTGTGAGTTGAAAGGGAACGCTTATGAAAATATAAATTGGTATATACATAATCCTAAAAAGAAGAGAAGTAACTTCTACATGGGGATAAATGGGGCTTTAATTTTTGATAAGGTGGTCTACGATAGTGAGATTTATACTTCTCTAGAAATGGCCGGTGAAATCCTAAAAATAAAAATGGAAAATGGAGAATGTCTATTTGTTTTAAATGTAATGGAATGTATTAATATTCTAGATTATAATAAAACAATCTGGAATTATTATGATGATGGAAGCCGTGGACGTATACTTGAATATGCTTTCTACAATGAGGGGGTTTCTGAATCTACGTTGTTTAAGATACCAGAAACGTCAAGCGTAGATATTTTTACCTATTCTGAAGCTAAACATCAAAACGACGAATTTTACTTTTTGTATAAACAATTTGGATTTACAGGTTTAAATTTTGAAGAAATTAAGACATTCCCAATTAGTGACAGGAGTTAAAATTGATGGAATCAAATCATCTAGTATTTATCAGTGCATAAACCAGGATCGATCGACCCCTTCTCGTTAAAATTAAGCTGCCAGTATATGATTGACATTAACCAGCTTTCCAAGATGTTGAGTAGGGCATCTAGAAATTTCAATGAAACGGGATTTGTAATCACATCAAGCGATCATTATTAAAAGAATAGCTGAATACAGGTAGGAAAAGTTAGTGCTGTTATTGGTGAGAATTTGAGGCTTGGTAATATTTGGGAAAATGTTGAATTAAAAGCACTTAAGGTAAATAAAAAAGTCACAGAAATAATTACAATAGACCCTAAAACACTTAAAGAAACAACCATCTTTAAAAGATAAAAATGAAAATACCAGGTACACGAAGTTATATAGACGTAGATTTTGGTGATAAATCTGTCAGAATTGATGGCGAACTTACAACAGTGCCATCTTTTTATGCATGGATTGATTCAATAAAATATTGGAAAACTTCAAATGGAATGATTCTAATTGATAATGAAGAACGTGATTGGATTATTGCTGAAATTAGGAATCATAACAACCCGAAATTCGAAATTATTTTTGAAGATTGAGGGGGATAGTGTACCCTGGGCAACAGTATGGTGGTCATCAGCAATAAGTGCACTTTAGTAGGCGGTGTTTATGTTGCCGATGTGGTGAATGCAAAGGATTACAGCTATACCCCGTATGATGTTTTGGGTAGAATCAGCGAGGTTGGAAAGAAAAATATCGGAACAAATGTTTTGGTTGATCCGGGTTATCTGGCAACCAGTGATATCTCAACCTTCCAGCAAAGTGGCACAAACACTGAACTGACCCAGACCATTTATGATGAGGCACCCCTAGCGAATGGTGGTATTCCTTCTGGACTTATCCAGAATAATTTACGAAAAAGGGTAGCGGCGAGTATTTACAGGGAAACGCCTGTTTCAACCGCCATTAACGCCAGTTACTATAACTATGATATGGCGGGTAACGTCAAAAAGCTTTATCAGCAGGTTAATGGCCTTGGACTAAAAACACTAGATTATGAATATGATCTGGTGAGTGGAAAGGTAAATTTACTGGCTTATCAGCATGATAAACCCGACGCTTTTTATTATCAGTATAAATATGATGCGGAAAACAGGCTGATAGAAGC
>Ga0308159_1004273_pt1 | contig 13216 bp, 13 predicted proteins | sample PhyCR1_FD_201040 | JGI IMG/M metagenome (GOLD analysis project Ga0308159, IMG submission 201040) | Phyllosphere microbial communities from UC Gill Tract Community Farm, Albany, California, United States - DLSLC.R1 | ecosystem: Host-associated > Plants > Phyllosphere > Unclassified | place: USA...
TACTGGCCGTGCCGGTAACGACGGTCTGGCGATCTCGCTGATCTGCCACGGCGACTGGAACCTGATGTCGAGCATCGAGCGCTATCTGAAGCAGAGCTTCGAGCGCCGCACCATCAAGGAAGTCAAAGGCACCTACGGCGGGCCGAAGAAGGTCAAGGCCTCGGGCAAAGCGGTGGGCGTGAAGAAGAAAAAGACCGACGCCAAGGGCGACAAGAAGAAAACCGCGGCCAAGACGCCGACCAAGCGCAAGAGCGCCAACCGGCCAAAACCGGATTCACTGGTGAGCAGCGACGGCATGGCCCCGCTCAAGCGCCGCAAGCCGGCAGAGCCTGTCGCTGAGTAAGCGTTTAATACGTGCATAAAAAAACCGGACGATGTCCGGTTTTTTTATGCCTTCAGCTATCGGCTTTTTTCTCTGCCGAGCCGAGTTCTTTCAGCCGCTGATCGATCAACTGGCACTTGTCCGGCAGATCGGCACTGGCCGTGCCCAGATCCATCTTCTGCAACTCGGCGTTGATCTCCTTGGCTTTTTCCGGATTCTGCTCGGTGAGTTTCGAGACTTCCTTCGCCAGTTGTTCACGTTTGATCGTCGCCTCTTCCGGCGTGCAGGCCCAGACGGGCAGGGAGCAGGCGAGGGTAGCGGCGAGGGTGAGCTTGATCAGGGTTTTCATCGGGGCAGGCCTCAGTTCCGGTTAAGGCGGGTTACGCGGTTGAGGGCATGAGGCAGGGAAAAGTTCAGTAAGCTTCGCAGCAGGGAACTTAGGTCAAGAATCCACCCAGTTATCGACGTGCCGATGCAGCGATTAAATATATCGAAGCAATCCGGAGCGTTGTCAGCACCGTATTCATTACTCAAACCTTTACGTGCCGGACGGCTTTCAAGGCCGCCTCCCGAGTAGGGAGTTTGATCTCTCCATCACAAGGTGAAGGAGCGAAGCCTTCCAGGCGCAAACTAGCTGCAAAGTTGGCTTTGCGATGCTTGGCAAACCAGATTTTCTTGGTTTCTAAACTGAGCTTTTCCACATTGCCCCTCAGTGTCAGGTGCGCCTATTGAAGCGTACGGACGCCCCAACGGCCCAATGACTAAGCATCGCACAATCGCAAGTCCTGATGAATCCGCCCGTCGGGCCTCTCTGCGCAGAAGTACCCTTGGTTAGTGAGGTCACAAGTTTCGCTTATGACCGCTGATCACCCTGGCAGCAACTCGATTTCGGCGCACTGTCATACCGATCATGATGCCGCACCCATTCCATGATCTCGTCTTCATTGCGGCCCTTGGGCGTGAGATCAAGGTAGTGGTAGGCGCCGACCAGCATGTCCAGGCCGCGGGCATAGGTTGAATAGGTGTGGAAAATTTCACCCTTGTCGTTGCGGTAAAACACGCTTAAACCGGGCATTTCTTCCTCGGCGCTGTCGGTCTTTTCGTAATTGTAGCTAGCCGTCCCAGCCGCGACGTCGGCCGCGTGTGCGCAGACGCCGAAGTCGTAGTTGAAATCGCAGCCCTCTGAGGACACCCAGTCGAATTTCCAGCCCATGCGGTTTTTGAAAGCCTGGAATTCGCTGAACGGCGCGTGAGACACGGCCACCACGGCCACATCGTGATGAGCCAGATGCAGGTTGGCGCCATCAATGTGGTCGCTGAGGAAAGAGCAACCCTGACAACCTTCCTGCCAGTCCTTGGCGAACATGAAGTGGTAGATGATCAACTGGCTGTGCTTGCCGAACAGGTCGGTGAGCTTCAGTTCGCCGTTCGGGCCTTGAAAGTGATAGTCCTTGTCGACCTTGACCCAGGGCAGGGCGCGACGCTCGGCGCTGAGACGGTCGCGCTCGCGGGTGAAGGCTTTTTCGTGGGCCAGGTGTTGCTGGCGTGCAGCGAGCCATTCTTCGCGCGATACCACCGGATGGTTTTCAACGTTCATGACGATGTCTCCTGCGGGGTTGAACCGGCTGTTTCAGACTAGTCGTTCAACCGCCGGGCAAATCGACAGACCGCCGGTCGGTCAGTGCCGCAAACGCGGCTGAACGGCTGTGCGCCGCTCCGGTCACAACCTAGGAACGCACCATTACCGATGCGCACCGGAGGTTGAATCAGGATGACCAAATACGACTGGGATTTGATTGAACGCTTGCTGCATGAAGTGCAGAACAGCGCCGGGCACAGTTTCACGCCGCGCCCCTATGCCGAGGAGCACGCCGCGAATATGGCGGCATCGGGTGAGCCGGTGGGAAATCTCGATCATTTGAAGACACAGGCGTGCCAATACGAGAAATTGCTGTTGGAACGCGGTTTCATCGAGCCACGGCCAGAGGATGAGGGCGGCAACGGCGAAAACTTCGTCCTGACCCCGCGCGGTGCGAGCCTGTTGAGCCTGATCGACAGCAGCATTCCCGGCAATGACCACCCGCGTCAGGTGCTGGACGAGCAGGAAGATGCACTGAATGAGCTGACGTTTGATGAAGTGGCGTCCAAGGCGCAAATTGCCTGAATCTGAGTGAAAACCCATGTGGGAGCGAGCCTGCTCGCGAATGCGGTATGTCAGTGATATTTGAGCAGTCTGACAGTACGGATTCGCGAGCAGGCTCGCTCCCACAATGGGCCAATGGTCCATTCAGGATTTCTGTGCGCCCTTCAGGCACTTCAAATCATTGAAATCCTTGCGCACGCCCTCGATCTTCTTCAACAAGCGTTCACGCTGCTGCGGCGTGCTTTCGGCCATCAGGTCCACCGCCAGCGCGCGGCCCTGGGCTTCGGTGTTGGCGTAGGCCTTGCGATAATCCGCCGTCCATAAACGCTCACGGTTGACCAGCAGCGTCTCGATGCGTTGGGCGAACTCAGGGCTTTGGCGCTGCGCCACGGCGGCGCTGAATTGCTGCTGCCAGTGGGCGCGGTTGGCGATCCACTGGGTGTTCTGATCGCCCAGGGCAGCGGACCACTGCGCCACCCGTTGTTTCTGCTTGTCGCTGAGTGGGCCGAGCCAGTCGCCGAGGCGTTTCTCCATGCGCTCGCCGCGCTCCTTGATCTGTTGTGCCACGGGCGGCTCGACGTATTCCTTCTGGCGCTTGCGCAGGTCCTTGGCGAAGGCGTCGTTCATTTCGGCGACCTGTTTGCCATCCAGGCCGTGCAACAGCTCAATGGCCGATGGCGTGATCTCACGCGCAGTTTCGGCGATCGCCTGTTTGGCTTCGGCGGTGCGTTGCTGCAGCGCGGCGTCGGTGACCTGATTGCTTTCAACCATGCTTTGCAGGCGATCAAGCCAATCCAGATAACCCGGCAATTGCGTGGTGCAATGCCAGCTCAGGTGCTCCTTGAGACGTTCGTTGAACCAGTCTTTCTGCTCGCCGTTCATGTCCAGGTAGTCGCCCAGCGTCCATGGGATGATCACGTCGAGGTTGCGGTAGGCGAGACCGACACGGCTGCAGGCGCCGAGGGCGAGGGTGAAGACCAATAACGCGGCGATGTGTTTGAACCAGCGAGACATGGGCAAATCCTTGCGAGAGCCTGGCGTCGGAAATCTGATTCTTATGTGATGCAGGATGAGCGCGGCAGTTCAGCCGATCAATAGAACGTGCGTACAGCCTTGAGGGTGACGAGGCCGTCGCACTCGCTGTTGTGCCCGGAATAGGCCGAGCAATCACTGCCGCTGAGGCTGGAGTCGCTGTAGATCAGATCAAGATCGACGCCCATGAATGGCCGCGACAGTTTCACCGACCAATCAGTGAAACTGCTGATGTAACCACCGTCCACCGCCGCCGGTGTATTCAACTGGTGCGTGGTGTATTTCATGCTGATGCTGATGCCGATGCCGAACGGCTGATTGCCGCCAAGGTCGGCAAACAGGGTGTTGTTCTGTTTATCCGGGTCATTGCTCAAGGCTACGCCGAAACGGCTGCCGAGCAGGGTCAGGCCGCCAAACAGCTCCTGACTGTCGAGGGTGTCCACGCTGGGATAGCTGTAGTGGATCATGCCGACTTCGTAGCCGAGGACCTGATCGAAAGGCTGTTTGAAGCCGACGTAGGAATCGATTTCCAGATCCTTGCCTGGCGTCAGGCCCATGCTCGGAGCGTACTGGCCGACATACAGGCCGCTGTCGTGGCTCAGGTCGAGGCCGCCGTGGAACGAGCCGACCGCCGCCGGTTTGACCAGGCCTTGGGCCATGCTGCGGCTCGGGGTGGTGCCGAGCTTGAGGTCGAAGTCGCCCAGTTCACGCTGAAACACCTGCGCAGGCGCAGACGCGCTGGCACAAAGGCTGACGAGCAATAAACAGGAAGATGGGCGCATGCGTCACTCCATGAACCGCGAGGGCAGGGCTGTGCCTGCTGAAACGCTTGATCTAGACGCGTGCAAGGATACCGGCGAATGCACGGCGTTGAAGGCCGTTCGTCGATTTCAGGGATTTTTGTTTAATGCGAAGGGGAATTGCGCGGTGCCAGTCCAGGCGCTTCGAAGCTCAAAGCGCCTCTGGACGGGTGTAAAACCGGGTATTACTTCTTGCCCAGGCTGATCTGCTTGGACGGGCCGAATGTCTGGCCACTGACGCCTTTGGCAATTTGCTGAATCTCGCCGCCAGACTTGAGGAACGCGGCGATCTGATCGTTGATCGATTCGCTGGTTTCAACGGCTGGAGCTGGCTTTGCTTTGCTGGTGGATGCTTTTACACGCATGGCGGCCATTAACCTGTAGAAAGTAACTCGGCCAGGCATCGTACAGGAATAACTTGACAATTGCTTGGTAAATATCCTTCGGAATAACCAACCGCAGCGCTGCAGCATTATCGCTTCGATATCCGAAATAACCGTCTAACCCGCTGTTTTAAATAAGAAGATTTATCTGACGCAGGCGTTGAATATTCATTCGGGCGTAGCGTCGTCGGTCTGACGAATGGCATAGGGACCGTCGGCAAATCAGCTAGATCAAGGCCTTGCGCAGATTAAACGCGGCTCGCCGATCTGTCGCCCGACGCTCAGGCCAAAAACGGGTAGAATGCCGCCCACGCAATGAGGGTTCTGGAAAATGGCTTTAGTCGGGCGTTACAACAGCTTGCAAGTGGTTAAACACACTAACTTCGGTTTATATCTGGATGGCGGTGCTGACGGCGAAATTCTTTTGCCCAACCGTTATATCCCCAAAGATATTCCCAGCGAAGATGAAGACTGGCTCAATGTTTTTGTTTATCTGGACAGCGAAGACAAACTGCTCGCGACCACAGAAAAACCGAAGGTCCAGGTCGGCGAGTTTGCCAGCCTGAAAGTCGTTGAGGTCAACAGCATCGGTGTGTTTCTCGACTGGGGGCTGCCCAAGGATCTGCTGCTGCCGTACTCCGAAGAAAAACGCCAGATGACCGCCGGCGAATACTGCGTGGTGCACGTCTATCTCGACAAACACACCCGCCGCATCACTGCCACGGCGCGGCTGGATCGCTACCTCGACAAGACCCCGGCCAACTACAGCCCGGGCCAGGAAGTCGACCTGCTGGTTGCCGAAGCTACTGACATGGGTTTCAAGGCGATCATCAACAACAAGCACTGGGGTCTGATCCACAAGAACGAGATCTTCAAGTTCATGCGCGCCGGCATGCTTGAGAAGGGCTACATCAAGGAAGTGCGTGCCGACGGCAAGATTGCCCTGAGCCTGCAACCGGTGGGTCAGGAAGCGGCCAGCAGCCTGAGTTCGAAGATTCTCGCCAAATTGCGCGACAACAGCGGCACGCTGGCGGTCAGCGACAAGAGCGACCCGGCGCTGATCAGCAGCCTGTTCGGCGTGAGCAAAGGCAACTTCAAGAAGGCCATTGGTTCGCTGTACAAGGAAGGCAAGATTGTCATTCACGCCGATCGCATTGAACTAACCTGAGCCCTGAATGGCCCATGCTCCATGGGCACACAGGGGAACGGTTCGATGAAAAAGACGCTGATCGCTTACGTCGCCACGCTGCTGACGTTTCTGTTGCTCGACGGCGTCTGGCTCGGCCTGTTGATGGCGCCGACTTACCGTGAACTGCTCGGACCGCTGATGCTCGACAAACCGCTGCTGGTCCCCGCAGCGGTTTTTTATTGCCTGTACGTTATTGGTTGCGTGGTGTTTGTGGTGGTGCCGGCCCTGACCTGGCAACGCGCGGCGAAGATGGGCGCGTTGCTCGGGCTGGTGGCGTACGGCACGTATGATCTGACCAACTGGGCGACGTTGCGCGGCTGGTCGGTGCAGGTGAGTCTGATGGACTGGGCGTGGGGGACGTTTGCCACGGCGGTGGCGTGTGCGGTGGGGTTTTTCGTGGTGAACCGGATGGTGCGGGCAGATCGTTGAGTCTTGTTGTCTGGCCTGGCTTCTTCCCGAGCAGGCTCGCTCCCACAGGGGAATGCGGGCAAATTGTGGGAGCGAGCCTGCTCGCGAATGACGGCGAAGCCGGCAGCCCTTCAAAGTTGACGTCACTGAAAAACAAAATGTCTTTTCCAGACGCCTTTTTCCGCGCGCCTGATCAATAATCCCCGATTCTGTTTCTGACCATTGGATGGCCTGCCCATGTTGTGTGTGTTCGAGGTGTTGCGGTGAGTGTCGAGCGGCGCAATGCCGACCGCTTTGCCCTGCAAGTGATGATCGGCCTGTGCCTGATCTGGGGTGTACAGCAAGTGCTGATCAAGTGGGCGGCGGCGGATATCGCCCCGGTGATGCAGGCGGCGGCGCGTTCGGGGGTTTCCGCGTTGCTGGTCGGCTTGCTGATCTGCTGGAAGGGCGGTTGGGGTCAGGTCGGTAGCACCTGGCGCGGCGGCTTGCTGGCCGGTGCGCTGTTCGGTCTCGAGTTTCTGTTCATCGCCGAGGGCCTGCAACTGACCACCGCCGCACACATGTCGGTGTTCCTCTATACCGCGCCGATTTTCACCGCGCTCGGTGTGCACTTTCTGCTCGCCAGTGAGCGCCTGCGACCCCTGCAGTGGCTGGGGATTTCGCTCGCTTTTATTGGCATCGCAATCGCCTTCGCCGGCGGTGTGTCGTGGGACAACCTCGATCGACGCATGCTGCTTGGCGATGCGTTTGGCGTGCTGGCCGGGGCCTGCTGGGGCGCGACCACGGTGGTGGTGCGCGCCTCGCGGCTGTCGGAGGCGCCGGTGACGCTGACGCTCTTTTACCAGTTGATTGTCGGCTTCCTGGGTCTGTTGCTGATTGCGCTGTTCAGCGGCCAGATCACCCACATCAGCCTGACCACTGTGGCAATCGCCAGTGTGCTGTTTCAGGGACTGATCGTATCGTTCTTCAGTTATCTGGTGTGGTTCTGGCTGCTGCGTCGCTATCTGGCGGCGAACCTGGCGGTGTTTTCGTTTATGACGCCGTTGTTCGGGGTGACCTTTGGCGTGTTGCTGTTGGGCGAACAACTGACGCTGAATTTCATCATCGGCGCCGTGCTGGTATTGCTCGGCATCACCTTCGTCAGCGCCGAGCAGTGGCTGCGTCGGCGTTTGCGCAGCGCGCTGGGCCAACGCTAGACGCCTGCATCGCCAGGCGGCCAGCGATCAGCAAGCCGCAGCCGGCGATCACCAGCGCCGGTTGCAGATCACCGCTGAAATGGCTGCTCAGCGCCGCCAGCAAGGGGCCGCTGAGTTGGCCGACGGCGAAGCAAGCCGTCAGCAAACCGGCGTTGCGCTGAGTGGCGTGAGGCGCCAATTCCCTTGAGCGCTGCATCACCAGTTGCATGCACGCCAGAAACGGCGTGCCGCACAGGATCACGCCCAGGCCGAGGCCAATGCCGCTGCCCAACAGGCAAGCGAACACTCCGCCCGCTTGCAGCCACAACGTCGCCATCAACCAGTGCCGCGTGGTCTGCGGATCGTGACGACGCAGGCTGACCAGCAACACCCCCAGCGCTGCCGCCAGACCGAAGCACGGCCAGAACAGATCGGCCTGCCATTGCCCGTTGAATTGTGCGTTGGCCATCTGTGAGAGGAACGTCGCCGGGATGATGTAGCCGATTCCGTACAACGCATAAACCAGCGCCAGCCTGCCGATGCCGCGATTCGCCGGGCTCGACGCAGGCGCAGCCACTGCAACCGTGGCGACTGGTGTCGGCAACAGGCGCCAGACGCTCAACATCATGACCAGCGCGGCGGCGGCATAAATCAGCCATAACGTCGCCGACGTCTGCTGCAATCCGTGCGAGACCAAAGCCAGTAAACCGGTCAGAAAAATCCCTAGCCCCGGTCCGGCAAATACCAGTGCGCCCAGCCGTGGTCGACCCGCCGCCGCGGCCAACGGCTGACTCAACGCGGTGATCATCACCAGCACCCAGGCGCTCGCCACCCCGGTGCCGAAGCGCAACAGCAAGTGCGACCAGAAGCCGTCCGCCCAGAACGACGCCAGCGTCAGCACCACGCACAGCCACAAGCCACCGTGCAGGCGCCGCTGCACTTGCGACGGGCGGTGCGCAAACATCGCATCCACCGCGCCGAGCAGATAACCCAGGTAATTGGCCGCAGCGATCAGGCCGGCGCCCGTCAGGTCGATCTGGCCTTCGCTGAGCAGGTGTGGCATTTGCGGGGTGAGGGCAAATCGACCGATGCCCATGGCCATCATCAGGGCAACGAAGCAGGCGGATAAGCGAATCAGAGGCGACATGGTCGGGCTTCCGTCGAGAGAGCAATGACCGTCAGGCTAGGACTGATTGACTTTCTTTAAAATTGAATAATAGTGAGTAACTTGTTCTGTTCTGGAGAATGGTAGTGGAGTTCAGTCAACTGCGGATCTTTCAGGCCGTCGCCGAGGAAGGTTCGATCACTCGCGCCGCCGAGCGCTTGCATCGGGTGCCGTCGAATCTGTCAACCCGGCTTAAACAGCTCGAAGAGCAATTGGGCGTCGAATTGTTCGTGCGTGAGCGTCAGCGTTTGCAGTTGTCGCCTGCGGGAAAAGTCCTGCTGGACTACACCGCCAAGCTCTTCGCGTTGCGCGATCAGGCCAGCGCGGCAGTGATGGGCGGGCAACCGGCCGGGGATTTTGTGCTCGGCACGATGTACAGCACGGCGGCGATTCATCTGCCGGAATTGCTGGCGCGCTATCACCAGCAATATCCGGCGGTGAATCTGCAAGTGCAGGCGGCGCCGAGCGGCGAGTTGCTGGAAGGTTTGCTCACCGGGCGCCTCGACGCTGCACTGGTCGACGGCCCGCTGGAGCTGGCCGGGCTCGACGGCGTGCCGTTATGCGACGAGCGTCTGGTGTTGATCACCGAACCTGAACATCCGCCGGTGCGTACCGCTCTGGATGTCGCCGGACGTGCGGTGTTCACCTTTCGCCAGGGCTGCTCGTACCGCATGCGCCTGGAAGCCTGGTTCGCCCATTACCACGCCGCGATGGGCCGTCCGATGGAGATCGAGTCGTATCAGGGCATGCTTGCCTGTGTGATTGCCGGCAGCGGCGTCGCGCTGATGGCCGAATCGATGCTCGCCAGTCTGCCGGGACGCGAGCGCGTGGCCGTGCACCCGCTGGCCGAGCCATTCGTGGGTGCGACAACATGGCTCATGTGGCGTAAAGGCATGGTCGGGGCCAATCTGAATGCCTGGATCGACGTGCAGCAAGCGGTCTATCCCGCGCCTGTGGCGCAAACGCGCGAAACAGCCTGAACCAATGGCGGCGGATTCTGATCAATTCAGTAACAGATCATTGCGGATTTGCCCGAGCATTGCGTAGGACTTCGGACTATTATCAGTGCGAAGCGACCTCAGAATTCCGGCCGCTCAGCACCACCCTGAAGGGGGCACAACGATGAAAGAGAAAATTCAAAACTGGCTGCACGATTTGGGTGTTGCGCTCGGCTTGATCGAACCGCCAATGCAACCTGTGCCGATTCGCACCGATGACGAGCAGCGCCGCCGCCAGCCACGTCGGCGCTAACGCCCTCAGGGTTCCAGATTCAGAAAAATCGCAGTCTTCGGCCGCGCCCGCCAATAACCGGCAGGCGCTGCTGAAGGCTGCGATTTTTTGCTTTCTGCAGACATAAAAAAACGGGTGTGGCAACCGACGCCACACCCGTCGAAGAAAGCATCAAACCGTTACATCACGCTCAGATCGCAGGCGCCACAGCCGCCGGACGCGGCGAAAACAGGCTGACCAGCACGAAGCTCACCAGGCTGACACCGAGGCTGTAATAGATTGGCGTGTTCGCGTCCATACCGTCCTTGACCATGAACACCAGCGCGGTGATGAAGCCGAGCGTCATGGCGCAGATTGCCCCGGCGGTGGTTGCGCGTTTCCAGAAGATCGCGCCCATCAGCGGGATCAGCATGCCGCCGACGAGCAGGTTGTAAGCCAGAGTCAAGGCACTGATCACGTCGTTGACTACCAGCGCAATGCCCAGCACCGCCACGCCGGTCAGCAGAGTGAACAGACGGCTGACGGCGACGTTCGACTGTTTGCCGCCACGCAGTTTCGGCAGCAGGTCTTCGGTCAACGTGGTGGAGGCGGCGAGCAGGCCGGCGCTGGCGGTGGACATCATCGCCGCCAGTGCTGCAGCGATCACCAAGCCACGAATGCCGTCCGGCAACGAGACTTTGACGATGGCGGCGAAGGCGTTGTTGACGTTGTCCAGATCCGGAATCAGCACGTGCGCGGCCATGCCGATCAGCGCGCAAACCAGGCCGTAGACGATGCAGTAGATCCCGGCCGAGGTGCCGGCGTACTTGGCGACCTTCTCGCTTTTGGCAGTGAACACGCGCTGCCAGATGTCCTGACCGATGAGGATGCCGAAGAAGTAGATCATGAAGTAGGTGATGATCGTGTCCCAGCCGATGCTGGTGAAGTTGAAGCTGGCCGCTGGTAGTTGCGCGACCAGTTGATCCCAGCCACCGACGCGGTACAGGCAGATCGGCAGCAGCAGGAACATCAGGCCGACGGTCTGGATGCCGAACTGAACGATGTCGGTCAGGGTCAGCGACCACATGCCGCCAATCGTCGAATAGATCACCACGATACCGCCGCCCAGCAACACCGAGATCCAGAAGGGCAGGCCGAACAGCACTTGCAGCACGGTGCCGATCGCCAGGATCGAGGTCACGCCGATCATCAGCGCGTAAGCGAGCATGATGGTTGCGCTGGCGGTGCGGGCCATCGGGTTGTAGCGCTTTTCCAGCACCTGAGTGACGGTGAACACCTTGAGCTTCAGCAGTGGTTTGGCGAGGAACAGGTTCAGCGCGACGATCCCGCAACCCAGTGCTGCGCACAGCCAGAACCCGGAAATGCCATGCACGTAACCCAGCCGCACGGTGCCGACAGTGGATGCGCCACCGAGAACGGTTGCGGCCATGGTGCCCATGTACAGCGACGGCCCCAGGTTACGCCCGGCGACCAGGTAATCCTCGTGGGTCTTGGCCTTGCGCATGCCGTAGTAGCCGAGTATCAGCATCGCGGCGGCGTAGAGGAGTACGACGAATAAATCCAAAGCCATGATGGCGAGTCTCCGATTGTCTTTTTTATGGTCAAGCAAATGGGGTCTGCAAGGCTTCCTGTGGGAGCGAGCCTGCTCGCGAAGTCGCACGCACATTCAATAACGATGTGACTGACAGATCGCTTTCGCGAGCAGGCTCGCTCCCACAGGGTTTTGCGTTTATTCAGGCGGCCTGGCGCATGGCGGGTTTAGCCGGGGCATCGTTGCTTTGGCTGCGCACATCCGTTGGCCCAAACACCTCCCGAGGTTCGGGGAACAGGCGTAGCAACGTCAGGTACACCACCGACGCCAGGCCCAGGGTCACCGGCAGGCTGATGTCGATGCCGCCAGCGAGTTCTCCGAGCGGGCCGACGAACTGGCCCGGCAGGTTGACGAAGCACAAGCCAACCGCCGCGCTCGGGATCCACGCGCCCAGACCGCGCCAGTTCCAGCCGTGGCTGAACCAGTAGCGCCCGCCCTGTTCGCCACGGGTGAATACCTGCAGGTCATCCGGGCAGTAGAAGCCGCGACGCACCACCAAGCCGATGATCATGATCACCATCCATGGCGTGGTGCAGGTGATGATCAGCACGGCGAAGGTCGACACGCTCTGCACCAGGTTGGCGGCAAAACGGCCGATAAAGATGAAGGCAATCGACAGCACGCCGATCAGCAACGTCGCCTTGACTCGCGACAGCACACGCGGGAACACGCTGGACATGTCCAGCCCGGTGCCATACAGCGAGGTGGTGCCGGTGGACATGCCGCCGATCACCGCGATCAGGCACACCGGCAGGAAGAACCAGCTCGGTGACACCGCCAGCAGGCCGCCGACATAGTTGTTCGCAGCGATGTAGTCGGGTGCCTTGATCGCCACGATGGTCGCGGTGGCGAGGCCGAACAGGAACGGAATCAGCGTCGCCAGTTGCGCCGCGATCACCGCCAGCATGATCTGGCCCTTCGGCGTCGCCCGCGGGATGTAGCGCGACCAGTCGCCGAGGAACGCGCCGAAGGAAATCGGGTTGCTCATCGCCACCAGCGCTGCGCCAATGAACGCCGCCCAGAAACCGGCCTGGCCGAGCGCGACGCTGCCGGCGTACTGGCTGTCGAAGGCCGGAGCAAAGGCAAAGATCCCGAGCAGAAACAACAGGCTCGCGGCCCACACCGCGATGCGGTTGACCCACAACATGAAGCGGAAGCCGTAGATGCACACGGTCAGCACCAGCAGCGCGAACAAGCCGTAGGCCAGGCCCAGGGTCAGGTCGGTTTCCGGCAGATCGAGCAGGCGTTTGGCACCGCCGACCAGCGCGTCACCCGAACTCCACACCGACAGTGAGAAGAACGCGATCGCGGTCAGCAATGACAGAAAGGAACCGACGATCCGCCCGTGCACGCCGAAGTGCGCACCGGAAGACACGGCGTTGTTGGTGCCGTTGAGCGGGCCGAACAGGCCCATCGGCGCGAGAATCAGCGCACCGACCACCACTCCCAGGACAATCGCCCAGACGCCGGCCTGAAACGACAGGCCGAACAGCACCGGGAAACTGCCCAGCACTGCGGTGGCAAAAGTATTGGCGCCGCCGAAGATCAAGCGAAACAGGTCGCTGGGTCGGGCGGTGCGTTCGTTGTCCGGGATCTGTTCGACCCCGTTGGTTTCGATGCTGCTAAGGCTTTTTTCGTTGTTGTTGTTATTCATGATCTGCTCCGATCATCAGGCGCGCTCATCGTGCGTGAGCGTCACCATTGGCTAAGGGGATGGCAGCCCTTCCGGCATTGCGGACAAATGTTCGTGACAGGCCAGCCATAGGCCTTGTTGTTCA
>Ga0308159_1004274_pt1 | contig 13212 bp, 10 predicted proteins | sample PhyCR1_FD_201040 | JGI IMG/M metagenome (GOLD analysis project Ga0308159, IMG submission 201040) | Phyllosphere microbial communities from UC Gill Tract Community Farm, Albany, California, United States - DLSLC.R1 | ecosystem: Host-associated > Plants > Phyllosphere > Unclassified | place: USA...
GGGCGCAATGACGGAAGGTTCCGCCGACCGCTACTTCCAGGACCCGGCCAACAACGTCGACAAGCTCGTGCCCGAAGGCATCGAAGGCCGCGTGCCCTACAAGGGCAGCGTGCTGGCCATCGTGTACCAACTGGTTGGCGGCGTACGTGCCTCGATGGGTTACTGCGGCTGCGCCACCATCGACGACATGCGCAACAAGGCAGAGTTCGTACAGATCACCTCGGCGGGTATCCGCGAGTCGCACGTCCATGACGTGCAGATCACCAAAGAAGCCCCCAACTACCGGATGGAGTAAGTCGACCGGCAGTACGGGCGGCCCGTCGCGCAAGCGCCGGGCCGCTTGTGTTTTCGGCGCCCACACATATGCACGATAGAATCCTGATCCTCGACTTCGGCTCGCAAGTCACCCAGCTCATCGCACGCCGTGTGCGCGAAGCCTCGGTCTACTGCGAAGTCCACGCCTGCGACGTCACAGACGACTTCATCCGCGAAGAGCAAGCCAAAGGCCTCAAAGGCATCATCCTGTCCGGCAGCCATGCATCGTCGTACGAAGACGGCTCCATGCAAGCGCCCAAGGCCGTGTTCGAAGCCGGCGTGCCCGTGCTGGGCATCTGCTACGGCATGCAGACCATGGCCGCCCAGCTGGGCGGCAAAGTCACCTACAGCGACCACCGCGAATTCGGCTACGCCGAAGTGCGGGCCCACGGCCACACCAAGCTGCTGGAAGGCATCGAAGACCACCGCACCGCGGAAGGTCACGGCATGCTCAAGGTCTGGATGAGCCACGGCGACCAGGTCACCGCGCTGCCGCCCGGCTTCAAACTGATGGCATCGACCCCGTCGTGCCCCATCGCCGGCATTGCGGATGAAGACCGCGGCTTCTACGCCGTGCAATTCCACCCCGAAGTGACGCACACCGTACAAGGCATGGCCATGCTGTCGCGCTTCGTGCACGACATCTGCGGCTGCGGCACCGACTGGAACATGCCCGACTACGTCGAAGAAGCGATCGAAAAGATCCGCGCGCAGGTCGGTTCTGATGACGTCATCCTGGGCCTGTCCGGCGGCGTGGATTCGTCCGTGGCTGCCGCACTGATCCACCGCGCCATCGGCGACCAGCTGACCTGCGTCTTCGTCGACCACGGCCTGCTGCGCCTGGACGAAGGCAAGCAAGTGATGCAAACGTTTGCCGACAACATGGGTGTGAAAATCATCCACGTAGACGCGACCGAGCAATTCATGAGCAAGCTGCACGGTGTCACCGACCCCGAAGTCAAGCGCAAGATCATCGGCCGTGAATTCGTCGAAGTGTTCCAGGACCAGGCGACGAAGCTGAAAAGCGCCAAGTGGCTGGCACAGGGCACCATCTACCCGGACGTGATCGAGTCCGCAGGTGCCAAGACCGGCAAGGCCGTGACCATCAAGTCGCACCACAACGTGGGTGGCTTGCCGGATACGCTGAAGCTTTCGTTGCTTGAGCCGCTGCGCGAGTTGTTCAAAGACGAAGTGCGCAAGCTGGGCGTCGCCCTGGGCCTGCCGCCGTCGATGGTGTATCGCCATCCGTTCCCCGGACCTGGCCTGGGTGTGCGGATTCTGGGCGAAGTGAAGAAGGAATACGCAGACCTGCTGCGTCGTGCCGATGCGATCTTCATTGAAGAGCTGCGTGGCACGATTGACCCGGCGACGGGGAAGAGCTGGTATGACCTGACTTCGCAGGCGTTTGCGGTGTTCTTGCCGGTTAAGTCTGTCGGTGTGATGGGCGATGGGCGGACGTATGACTACGTTGTGGCGTTGCGGGCTGTTGAGACGTCGGACTTTATGACGGCTGGATGGGCTGAGTTGCCGTATTCGCTGCTTGGGAAGGTTTCGGGGCGGATCATCAATGAGGTTCGGGGGATCAATCGGGTGGTTTATGACGTGAGTTCTAAGCCGCCGGCTACGATTGAGTGGGAATGATTCAGGAAGGCGCAAGCATGCGCGTTAACGAGTAAAGACGAGACTTAAGCCCTGTTCTACAGGGCTTTTTTGTCGCTGTGTAAGAAAGCGCAAAGAAGAAAAATTTAACCATAACTATTCCGAGTTTTTTTCCGGTTTAACTTCGACAAGATTCTAACTGGCTGTGGTCTGTAACGGTGTGCCCGAGCGTTTGGATAGACTCCTATTGCGTGGGGCGGCGTAGATCGGGCGTTCGTTTTTGTCGTGAAACCCTAGCGGGCTCAGGCGTCTCTATGTAAGAAACCAAGCCTTCGTAACAGCGTCGCAGTGTGCTCTCTGTTTGCTTTGCAAATCTCCACATTTATTGACGCTCATGCCTTTTTCCAGATATCAGACAAAAATTAATTGGTACTTGGGGGAAAATTGCTCCTTGCGTCCAGTTGTACAAGAAATTCGAGATCAGTTAAGGCAGAGCGCGTTTTAACTAGCTCGCGGTTGCGTTAAGGAAAATCCGTTCAACAGCAAACCCATTTTTGCATTGCTCTACGCCTATGTTCTTCGACGACTCATGCTTGCACTTACCACTGTAGGCTGTGAGAGAGCTTCCATCGATCTCTATCTCAATAAAGAGGTCACCCTCCCCACCTATCAAGTCTGGATGGTGGTGAGCGAGCCGTTGATCTAAATAAATAGAACCGTCTTGAACTTTTACAGCATTCAAAATATGCTGAGCGAGTGGCGGCGCGCCGTTGTACTTCGAGTCTTCACTGAGAAAGCGAACGATCACTTCAACCGGCGTGCCGCCGCGAGGAAGTTCGCGCGTCAACTTGATCGTTCGCGATCCGTACACTTTCTCCCACGTCTCAAACGTTGTAAACCCCATGCGCTGCCAGAAACCCTCTGATGACACCGGTGTGCACTCGATTAAAAGAAGGGGTTCATTGATGGCGCAACTATGCTCCACTAAGTGTCTAACGAACCTTGATCCCACTCCTGAATTTCGGTGCGTAGCTTTGACTTCCAGAATGCTGCTTGGGTCGTTCAGAGAGCCCCAAAAGTAAGCTATGGCCTGGTCAGTCTCCTCGTGCGCATATACAAGCATGCCGGACTCGGCGTATACGTTCTTCGTGAGATTCCAGTTCACTGCTAACGTTTCTTCAGATTGCTTTTGATCTTCTAGCCATCTTTCGATGAAAGGCAAGTCTGCATCGCGTGCGGGGCGGATGGGGCTTGACGTTGAGTGGCTCAAAATAAGGTGTCCTGCAGAGATAAGCGCAAGCTAAGTTCGGTATTGGATGGATGTCTTAGGATAACGATGGGCGCCGGCGTCTGCCTTATTCGATTACATCCGCTTTCTAGTCGGCGCGACGTAAGTCGACCCGCTAATGCAAATGAGCTTGCTAAATTCTGTTGTCGAAAGCAAGCCCAGCAGGTGCCGACTTCAACCAGCGACTTGCAGGCACAACATCGCGAATTCCTGTCGCACCGGAGTGCATAGCCTAAGGCAGGCAGGGAAGGGCCACTGACCAAATCGTCCTCCTTGCCGTTCACCTCGCGTCCAACGTGGGCTGCCAGCGGCGAGCTCCCGGCGTGCCGAGAGCGTCCGTAGACCGAAAATGGGCCCTGACGTCCTGGAAGCGTCCCACGCTCGGTTATAGACTGGTCGCTGGCGTCGTGCCCAGGAGGTCGACGGACAATTTCTGTTATGCAGCGCGGCTAAACATTGTCGTATGAGGGTAGGGGCACTCTACGGGTCAAAGTTGTCTTCAAACTTTGCCCAAGCCTTCATCGTTTGAGACGGCTGAGCATGGTCCACTTCTACTATCAGCATTGATAAGCAATCATTCCTCCGTCGGCGGTGGTGGCCATAGATGCGGGTAAGCGTCGATCAGATCCATAACCTCACCCGCTGCGGCAAGTGCGTCGCCGTGCAGAATCGAATTGGGAGTGTCGCGAGGCGCTGTTCCAATGGAATGCAACCACGCCGCGGCCTCCATGAGAGCGTCGTAAGCACGGCGGTGTGGGTCGCAGCTGTCGGTTTCCATCTCAACAGATTGCCTTTGGCTGGGTGAGCAGAGGAGGCTGGAAAATACGTACAATATATGACCAATGAAGCCTATTAGAAGAAATTTAGAGGATTGCGAGCAAGTGAGGCACGCTGCGATGCGTCTAAATGCTCGCTCACCGACTCGCTTCGGCTTTTAATTTTTTTTGGCATTAGTTAAAATTATGGCTCGCGGCATTTCTAGCCTCGTCCATGACCTCTGTAGTTGTCTCGGTAGCGCGGCCTTAGAGAGTCAATCGGAAATAATTAATAAAACCTTATGAGAGTGACAGTATTAATTTAGCTGGTCTAGGGAGGCGCGGGCTCGGGTGCTACGGTGGGGTCGGGTTTATGGGCATTGCCGTCGGGATATACAGCGAGCAACGGTATAAGATGGTTCATCAGGCAGCGTAGGGAAATAGATTTACGCTAGTTGTGGTCCTGCGTTTATCAAATTAAAATTTGCTTATTGTCATCGGCTTGATGGCTGTGCAGGCGGGGCATGTGCCAGCTCAGCATCAGGTCGCGAATGTGGAGCGAAGAAATCTTAGAGGCTTATCAATGCACGCTCCGGTAAAATCTTGATGACATCAATTTTGTGAGAGCAGTATTCTGCGCCGATATGGACAGCTCAGCGGCACCAAACTTATGTTGCTTTCTCGCTTACAATGTACAAATTAGTCGTAAAATAAGTAGCTAAATTCTTTACGTGGTTGGTAGATGAACAGAAATTTGGAACTTCCCTTTGCCGTCACGCCGGCTGTCGAGACGCCTTATGAGGCAGCCTCAGCTGTGGACTTGATTGCCAAGATTCAGCAGACTACGTCTGTCACTCTAGCTGACTTAGCTGAGAGGCTAGGAACGTCGCTGTTGGCGGTGTCGCGTTGGCAAAGAGGGGATCTTCAACCCACCAATGCCGATCTAGAGCGACTTCGCCTTGAAGTTGATGGACTTCTCTTAGGGAAGCTTTCGGGTAATAACGAAAAGAATGCGTTCGCGGGAAAGGGGACCAGGAGCGGACGAACGAAAGCCCAAACCTTCGAGGCAGGAGACGTTAAGTTTGTGGACGACGGTGCTGCTCTCAGTATCATGTCGCGTATTACAAACAAGGAATTTTGGAAAAGCAGTGCAAATATATCGGTTTCTGAACTGATTGGCGAACATTTGCATGCCGCAAAAACCGTCTCTGAGCCCATGGCAGACGGAGTATCAGCTGGCAAGAATACATACACCTATGACGCTCACACTTATCACACAAAAGTGCCACCGCAAGGTATAGCTGCAGTTATAAAGCGTTATCTTCCTGAGGGTGGATTGATTCTTGATCCGTTTTCAGGGAGCGGTATGACAGGCGTCGCCGCGCGGGTTTCAGGTGCCGATGTTATCCTCAATGAGCTGTCGCCAGCGGCCAGTTTTATCAGTAGCTGTTTTACTGACGAAATATCCCCCGAACGCTTTGAGACAAGCGTTGAGGCACTCTTAAATAGAACCGAGGGCAAGAGGAGGCAGCTTTATTCGACGCAATGTAGAGAGTGCCAAAAAACGGTCGAAACCGCTTACACCGTTTGGTCTTATAAGGTCTTATGCGGTTGCTGCGATCACGAGTTCGTCTTGTGGGACGAATGCAGAAGCTATGGCTCGAACGTTAAAGAACACAAGATACTTAAGGAGTTCGCTTGTCCAGCGTGCGGTAAGGTTTTGCGAAAATCATCGCTTAAGCGAACCGTCGCGGTTCCGGTAATGCTTGGCTATAAGTGCTGCTCAAAATCTATTGTTGAACATGATTTAAGCGAAGCAGACCTTAAAAATGTCGAACATTTTGAAGTGCTGCTGATGGAAACGGCACGTTACTACCCCAAAAACGGTTTGCCAGCTGGCGTTAATTTGAATCAACCGCGTAAGCACGGAATCGATTCTATTGATAAGTTTTACACTCCCAGAAACTTGTTGGCAATGGCTGAGCTCTGGCATGAGCTTAATAAGGCTGATGATCCGTTGGTTGCAAAATACCTGGCGTTCGCCTTTACCTCTCTCTACCAGCGAGTTACGCGAATGTCGGAGTATAGGTTTTGGGGGGGTAGTGGAAACACTGCCAATTTTAACGTTCCTTACATATTTAGGGAAGCAAATGTTTTCGCGACTTATGAGCGTAAAGCTAAATCTATACACGATCATTTGAGTACTACAGGTTCGCTCTATGATGGGCGCGCCGTCGTCAGGACGGGATCTGCAACTGACCTTGGTTTTCTTCCCGATGGATGCATAGATTTCATTTTCACTGATCCTCCTTTTGGAGCGAATATTAATTATAGTGAGATGAATATACTTTGGGAGTCGTGGCTTGGGAGGTTTACAAATACAAAGAATGAAGCAATTGTAAGCAAGGCACAAAATAAAGATTTGCCCGCTTATGAAGCTTTGATGAAACAAAGCTTAAGTGAATGCTATCGTGTTCTTCGGCATGGGCATTGGATGATCGTTGTATTTATGATTTCCTCTGCTGATGTGTGGAATGCAATTCGCAATTCGATAGTGGACAGCGGTTTCGAAATTAGGCGAATGGACGTCTTTGATAAGCAGCACGGGACTTTTAAGCAGTTTGTTAGTGATAATACCGCGGGTTGCGATCTCATGTTGCACTGCTACAAGGGAGAAAAGCAGGAGCGTCAGGTTAAAGTCGCTTCGAATTCAGTCGATGTTTCGGCTTCAGTTGTACGGTTTCTGGCGGAGCGGGTGCGTGCATTGCCTATTCTTCCTTTCATCCATGTTTCACGGAAACAAGAGATTGACTACAGGCTGCTGTATAGCGAATTTCTTTCTTCAAATATGTTGAGCGAGTATGAATTGGTAGACTTTTCATATTTTAGAAAAGCTGTGGATGAATTTGTTAGGAGTAGTGTTTAAACTTATGCGTACATTGTCGGCGTTCTCGGATGAAGAAGCTCGGTTGGCCAAGTTATATTTGGCAGGTGCTGTTGCGGCTATGATGGGACGAAAGTTAGAGGAGGGGGACTGGAGTGCCGTTTATTGTAAGGCGAAGGGTATTCCTGATGCAGGTTGGAGTAATCTTAATATAGATATTAACTATAATGGTCTCGGGCTAGAGCTGAAGCTTTTACGCATTTCTTCGTTGGGGCGTCGTTCTATTAGGGACGTATGTGGAACTGCATTAATGCATCCATCGGCAACCAGGTCGATAAGGATTGATAATGTTAATGTGGATCCTGATGTCGTGATGCGCGACATTTTGACTCAGTACGGACAACTAATTAGTGATAGAACTAATACTGTTCGAGCTCAGTCCCCTAGTATGGTCCCCGATATGCGTACCGGCTGGCTACTTTGGGAGGATAATCTTGCCGAGTTTCTTTACTTCGAAGAGTCGATGGTTTCGCCTGATCCGAACAGGTATTACGCTACTTGGAACGACACGCCGGCAAGAGGGGCACGCAAGCCAAGCCGAAGTTTATGGATTTATGATAAAGCGACTGGTAAGAAATGTTATTCTGTCACTACATCCGCAGGTATTAAAATACAACCATATTTCGACGTCCCTGCGCCGACCGATCCCAATCTCTGTTTTTTCCGGGTTCAAGGAGAGCCAGTCGACAGCCGAACTACGTTGTTATGGGTGACTTACTCGACCGCCCAGGCTCTTACTGCCCGGCTCGGTAATATCGCACAGCAGTATATTAGTGGTCGTATATCGGCGTTGTTAGACTCCGGTTATCAGCCGGTCGTGCAGGCAACTCACGATGAGGAGTGTGCAAGAGCAATACCTATCGATACAGATGTTTACAACCGCTGGGTAGCCCTCTGGGCTGCGAAAAGCGATGAGCATAGAGCATTATTGTTATTGAAAGCATTGCAAGTTTAGTGCTTGCCTAGAACAGGCAGCAGCTTTCAGACCGCAGCTTGTTTTGCGGTCCTCTTATGGACGAACTGTTCAAAGGTCTAAGACCTAGGCGGGGCTCAAGGCGCCGTCAAGTGAGCGGAGCGACTGGACGTTGAGCGCGGGGTCTTGGTAGCCGATGGCGACGGATGCGGCAGAGAGGTGAGTCATTGGAAGCTCCATTGGTTGGTAAGAGCCCCCATCTTCTTTGTTCCGAATCTATCCAGATAGCCATCATTTTTGGACGGTTCGTCTTGCGGGTGGAACACCTGTTTGCACAGTCGTGACGAGATGAGCGACTTTCACAGGGTAGCGGCGCTCGCCGCAATCGAATCCCCGAACCTAGCCTGCGCCAGACTGCTCTCGCTACGTCGATGCCAAATCAGATGAAACACGACCGATGGCAAGTTCAGGGGTGGCGGAAATAGCGCGAGCTGTCTGCCTGCCTCGGACGAGAGTGCAACGCGCCTCATCACGGTGGCCGTTATGCGAGTGCGCGTCACGACGGCAGGCACGGCGAACATCTGCGGCGTTAACGCAAGTTGGCGTGTCTTGCCCTGCTGCGCCAGCGCCTCATCGACAAGGCCGCGGCACTCGCCTTCCGGTGACACCAGTACGTGGGCCAATGAGAGATAGGTCTCTAGCGTCATGGCGCGCTGGGCATCGGGATGGTCGCTGGGCAGGATGGTGACGAATTCATGTTGCAAAACCGGGATGCTCAGTATTCTGCTGTCAGCACGGGTCGGTGCTACGCCTATCGCCACGTCGATGATGCGGGGGTCCAGCATGTCGACGGCATGGTCTCTGTCATTGAGCGCGCGCTCCATCATCTATAGTGGTCAAGGCATTCCGAACGTGCAGATCACCATCCACGACATGGTGCAGCAGCCCGGAAGATCGGTGTCCGCGCGAAGATCAGCGGGACCCACCAAGGCGTGTTCTTCGGGATCGCGCCCACCGGAAAGAAAGTGAGCTTCCGGCTGCACGAGTTCCATACCCTCAAAGATGGCTTGGTGACGACGACGTGGCATATGGACGACTGATTTGGGCTGTTCATTCAGCTGGGACAACTTCCGCCGCAAGGCTGAACGCGAAAGGAGTTTTGCCAGAGGCCGGGCCGGGGCAAGCAGACTGCGTGTTCCGCCTGCGAGACGAAGTGTCCCGGTATGACGCCTATTCGAATTGACGTGGAGCAGGAAAGATCTGGTTTCGCTTCCGCCAACCGGAGTTCCTCATGATTTATTCGACAGCTACCGTACCCGTCAATCCCGCTGGCGAAGTTTCCGCTGACCCGCGCCCAGGCGTGGGCAGGCCTGGTTCTCAAGGCGCAAGATGCGCGACTGTTCCTGCCTGCCGGCCTGTGCACGCGTTGCGACGTCACGGAAGAAAGCGCCACTCACTTCGTACGCGAAGCGACGATCGCCAGCACCGATCTGCGCGAGATCATCACGCTCGAACCGCAAAGCAAGGTGACCTTCTTCCAGGCCACCGGCCCGCGCGAAGGCGCGATCGTGAACGAACTGTTCGAGGACGAGGCCGGCGAACTGCAGCTTCGCTTCTATTGTTTCATCGGCCTGCGCGGCAAAGCGTCGAACGGCCCTGAAGAGCAAGCCGAACAGGCGCTGTTCGACAGCGACAAGGCTACAAGGCTACAAGGCAGCGATGCTGTCGACGCTTGCGCGTACGCGTGAGCTGCTTGCGCAGGGCAAGCTCAAGCTCGCGCCTGCCGCATCGTGAGACGCGAGCGGGAGACGTGACAAGACCGGCACTTGGCACGTTGCACCAGGGGCGGGTCTTTCGATGTTCAGGTCTCGTCTGAAATTCGTGTTGGTCCAATACACCTTGCTACCGCGCGCTGGCGCTGCCCGGTTCCAGACCTAAGGGCGCTCGACTATTACGCATCGTCCGTTCCCACGTCTCTTGCTTCGAATGCAGAGCGCACCGCCTCCACAATCCGTTCCGCCCGATGCGCATCTTCAAGTTGCGGATACGCCTTCTTCAGCTTCCCAGAGACTTGCCAGCCGTTGTCCTTCAGAGAGCGGATGATCCGGTTCGCATCCTGGTCCGGCATTTCCAGCACTTCTTTGAGCTGCTCTTGGGCGCGCTGGAAAATGATCAACACACGGGCCTCGTCGGCCATCTCGGTGCGAACGGTATGCGCCACGACTTGGGCGGTGTACAGCACGTGCTCGGTCAGGTCGGGATAGCGCCAGGCAAATTGCGCATCGGCGTAGTCATCAAAGACCAGGTTGCTGCGGGTGCCGTCATCAAAGGCGACGAGTTCGCCAAACCGGTAAGACGCTGCGTAGCGCTGCATGAATGGCCGCGAAAATACCTCCAGCGTGCGGTCATAGCGTGCGCGGAAATCGACGGAGCTGGTGATGGTCGCCGACACCGGCAGGATCACGCCGTCGGGCACAGCCTTGTCGCGGATCAGGATGTCGTTGATCAAAAAGCGATGGATCCGGCCATTGCCGTCGCGCATGGGGTGGATGTACACAAATGCGAAGGCTAGCGCGGCTGCCCGGGCGAGCGGCTCGGCGCCCCACGTCGCCAGCTCGAAGGCTTTCAGTCCATCGAGCAGTCCGGGCACGGCCTCGAATGGCGGTGCGATGTAGTGCACGATGTCTTCGCGCATGCTCGCCTGGCCGACAAAGACTGGTGAGCGCCGCATGCCCAGCCCAATAGCGTCGTGACCCAGGATGCCGGCTTGCAGTGTGTGCAAGCTGTCGCTGCTGAAAGGGTCGTCGAGGTGGCCGCAGTACTTGGCGATCACGTGGGCAAAGCGCTGAATCCGGTCGGCCTGGTCGGCTTCTTTCTCGATCAGAAAACTTGCGCGCGACTCCTTCAAGGTCAGCCAGCTTGCTGTTCGCATCAGGATGTCGCTGCCAAAGGTCTGGTTCAACTCGCGCAACGCTGCGCCCAGATCGAACTGCAGGGCTTCCTGTACCGTCTCGGTACGCCGGACCAGGGGGCAGAACGCAGGCACCCCCGGCAGGTTGTCGTTGATGCGCCAGCGCCGTACCCGCTGTGGCTCGCTGCGGACCAGATACCGTTGCGATGCAATGGCATCCACGTAGCCGCCGTTGGTCACGTCTGGCGCATCCAGGCGCTGTCCGGTCAGCCACTCGTACAGGAATCCGGTGCGGCGAGCATATTGGCCGAAGGGGGCTTGCCGGCACCATGTTTCGATGGGCTCAGGCCCCGTTGCCGCAAAGAGGCGTGCGAAGAATTCAAGGTGGATTTCTTCGTACTTGAGTCCGAACTCGAAATGGCCCGCGAAGTCGTCCGATGGCTGGTAGCTAGCGGGATATTTGTTCTCGACAAGCCCGTTGCTGTCGCGGTTCACGCGAGTGGTGCCGATGGTCGATCCGACCCGCAGGGGTTGCGCAGGCGCGATGCCGTAGCGTTGGGCGAGCGCCTTGAAGCCTACTTGCATTGTCGAATTCCCTAGCGGACGCTGAAAAACGTTAACTAAAAGGGAGTTGTACGCGAGAACGGTAATTTTGAGGGTGCGAAAACGCTAACCCCTACTCAAATTTGGTAATGAGAAAGCCGTTTGCGCCTAAAACGATACTGTTTCCACATCAGATGCACTTCCGGACTGAATGGGCGTCATGGCTTTGAGCCGCTCGGCGGCCTGCTGGAAGTTGAGCGTCTCGGTCACGGTGATCGGTGGCTAGACTGATTTGATGACGGCATCGATGCCCTTTCCAGTGCGCACCCTTTAGGCCTAGCCAGAAGCCGCGACTGTTGGCCTTTACCGCCGCGCGCCTTGAGCGCGCCTTGCCTGTCGATGTAGCGTCAAAGGCCTACAACGAGCCCCACATGTACAGGCCCTTGTCCTGCGCGAGGGCCTCGCGAGACAGCTCGACAAGCGCCTGCACCACCGGCAGCACCGCCTCTGCATCGCAATCCAGTTCCTCGGACCGCGCCCATTCCTGCGCAGCGGCTTGCATGGCGTCGGCGTCGAGACCGGCGAGCAGTCCTGCGTATTCGTCCTGAAATTGATGCAGCCAGGATTCATGTTCTTCGCCGAAAGCCACATCGACAAGCATGTGGCGGTCGACGTTCCATTCCTGCTTCTCCAGGATGGCCCACAGCGTGCCGAACTCCAGGCTGGTCAAGCCCTTGAATTCACGAACGGACAGGCCCTCGGACCGCTCGGGGACACCCTCGCGCGCCATGTCTGCGTAGGACAAGGCCGCATTCCTGTCGGCCACGAAAAGATCGCACAGCAAACCCATTGATGACAGTCCTCCAGGTCGGCCGATCGTGTCGGCCTGTTTGATGTTCATGCGTCGTTTGACGCGAAGCTTTCGTGACAAGGCTGCGGGGACGCGACCCGGCCGGCAAGGCACGTCAGCCGACGCTACTTTGCCAAGTCGTATTCCCACTGCACCGGCTCGTCGTTGCTGTACCAGTTGCCTTTCGTCCAGTACAGCTTGCTGCCTTGCGAAGACAGACCCATCACGCCCAGATATTCGGGGATCGCCAGCTGATGCCAGCTGCGGCCGCCGTCGCGGGTGTAGAAGTGGGACTCGGTGTCGATTTCGGCCCGCTTTTTCAAGAAGGGAATCAGCATTCTGGACACCATGGTCTTGCCCGACTGGCTGACGACCTGGTAGTCGCCGTTGTTCCAGAAGTAGCGCGTCGACGTGCGGTCCTGGGCCAGCCAGGCGGGCAGCAGGCTGGGCGTTTTCTGACGTTCGATCCATTCACCGGTCTTGGGGTCGAGCCTGGCCAGCCATTCGCCTTCCTTGTCTTGCAAGATCGCATAGGTTCGGCCGTCCTGCGCGGTGCGCAGGTGGGCGATACGCGTGCCGGGCTGGCGGGTGACTTTGGTAATTTGCCAGTCGCCGTTCGGGCCACGTCGCGCGAGTTCGGCCCGGCTGGTGAGTGTCAGCCGGCGGCTGTCATTGCCTACCCGGTACCACATGAACTCGGACGCCCACGCGTAGGCGTGCGTGTCGTCGATCTGCACGACGAAGCGCGTCTGGTCCATGTCCCGGCGGCCGGAGAAGTCGGCATCTGGCGCACCGGTCATCTCGCGGAGGTAGGACTGCGGGGCGATCAAGGGGGCGGGGCCGTAGACGGCCGTCGATGTCTCGCCGCCGTTGGCGGAGTGGAAGAGGGCGGTGGGCTTGAGGTCGGTGCCGTCGGGCGCCTTGCGGGTCTCTGCGGCCAGGGGTGTGCCGGACATGTCGGCGGCTTCCTCTTCCTCAGCGGCTTCCGGGCCCCACGCCCACACGCTTTGCCCGGGGCCGAAGCTGGGGTGGAGGTTCCAGGCAAGCTGATCGGCCTCGGGCATGAGTCCCGATTTCATCCACGCCCAGGTCTT
>Ga0308159_1004275_pt1 | contig 13209 bp, 13 predicted proteins | sample PhyCR1_FD_201040 | JGI IMG/M metagenome (GOLD analysis project Ga0308159, IMG submission 201040) | Phyllosphere microbial communities from UC Gill Tract Community Farm, Albany, California, United States - DLSLC.R1 | ecosystem: Host-associated > Plants > Phyllosphere > Unclassified | place: USA...
CCTCAACCTGGTCAATGTCTTCGCCGCCGGCGCCGCCACCCGCAATCGCGACGGCCAGCGCATGGCCGAGATCGGCCTGATGCACGAGGCAGGCGCCCTGTATTTCACCGACGGCGACAAGGTCATCGCCTCCAGCCGCACCCTGCAGCGGGTGATGAGCTACGCCGCCGCCTTCAACGCCCTTATCGCCTGCCGCCCGGCCGATCCCTGGCTCAGCGAAGGCGCCGTCGCCACCTCCGGCGAACTGGCCACCCGCCTTGGCCTGTCGGGCGCGCCCGCCATCGCCGAGCGCATCCAGCTGGACCGCGACCTGGCCCTGGTCGAGCAGACCGGCGCTCGCTTCCTGATCGATCAGATCTCGACCGAAGGCGCCCTCGACAGCCTGGCCCGCGCACGCGCCAAGGGGCTGGAGGTCGCGGCCTCGGTCTCGATCAACCACCTCTGCTTCAACGAGATCGACATCGGCGACTACCGGACCTTCTATCGGCTTGACCCGCCGCTGCGTCCCGAGAGCGACCGTCAGGCCCTGATCGAAGCGGTCCGCGACGGCCTGATCGACGTCATCACCTCGGCCCACGCCCCCCTGCCCGCAGAGGACAAGCGCCGCCCCTTCGCCGAGGCCGCGCCGGGCGCCATCGGGCTCGAGACCCTGCTGCCCGCAGCCCTGACCCTGCATCACGAGGACGGACTGGCCCTGCTCGACATCCTGCGCCCCCTGACTCAGGGGCCGGCGTCGCTGCTGGGCCTCGACAGCGGCGTGCTGGAGCCCGGAGCGCCGGCCGATCTGGTGCTGTTCGATCCGAACGCGCCGATCGTAATCGATGCGGCGACGCTCAAGTCCAAGTCCAAGAACTCGCCCTTCGACGGGCGGCGGCTGCAAGGCAAGGTCGCGATGACCTTCGTCGGCGGGCGTCTGGTCCACGGCGCGCGGTGAAAACCCGCAAGCCGACTGTCGGCGAGTGGCTCGCGATCGTGTGGCCATTCGGGTCGCTCGTCCTGTTGGCGTTTATCCCGGCGATCGGCGACTGGAACGTCTTTTTTGTTCCGCTGATCCTGTGGTCCTGGCTGCTGGCAGGGCTTTGCGTCCTCGCCGCCCTCCTGATCACCCGCTCTTGGCGAGCCGCAGGGCTGCTGGCGATCCTGGCCTTCCTGACCGCATTCCTCACGCCATTCGTCTCGTCGCTGGGAGCGGGCGTCTGGAACAGGGCCCAGTTCAAGCGATCGGAGAAGGTCTACGCAGACGTCGTCGCCCACGCTGCGCGCCTGCCTAGTGAAGGGAGCATCGGGACCGTCTCCTATCGCATCGAGCGGCGCCCGATCACACGGATCGCCTTCCCCTTGCCGGTCGGCGTCGCCGACAACTGGAGCGCGGTCGTTTACGATCCGTCCGACGCCGTAGCGACGGCCAGGGGTTGGGGCGAACGACCCGGCGACTACACGGCGCGGTCTGACCTGCGTGGGCTCTGGGGCGGCGAACTGGTGGCCTGCACCAGGATCACGGGTCACTATTTCCGCTGCGACTTCACCTGATCAGCGCGGACAGGCTGCGGCCGCCGCGACTTCCGCGCCCAGCACGCTCTTGACCGCCAGAGGGGTGTCCGTCGAGATCACGGTAACGCCCTGTTCGAACAGCCGGCGGTATTCCGACACGTCGCCGTCGGCGGCATAGGCCGCATCCAGGCTGCGGCTGACGGGACCGAGGGTGCCGAACTGGGCCTCGACGCCCGCCGCCTTCATCGCCGCCCAGAGCGCCGGATTGGGCTCGCGGGCGCCGGTCCAGCCCAGGATCTGAGGCCGATAGAGCCCCTCCAGCCCCGAAATCTCCTTCATGCCGGCCGAGATCATCATCTCGGGAGCCAGAGCTGCGACCGCGCGCGCCGATTCGGGCGTGTAGGTGATCAGGATGACGCGCCCTTGCGCGCCGGCGCGCCGCACCTCATCAACCACGGCGCGCGCCAGCACCATCGTGGCCTCCTCGCTGGCCGGCTTGAGATCGATCGCGGCGATGGCCCCCACGGTTTCAGCGGCCGCCAGCGCCTCGGCCAGGGTCGGCGGCGCGGCGTCGGTGAGCGTCCCGTCGGGCGCGCGCAGGCGGCTCGCCTTGATCTCGGCCAGCGTCAGGTCAGCGATCTTTCCCCGGCCTGTCGTGGTGCGATCCAGGGCGTCGTCGTGCATCAGAACCAGATGCTGGTCCCGCGTCAGGACGGCGTCGATCTCGACGATGGCGCCAGGAATGGCCCGGCCGGTCGCCAGGATGGCCGCGATCGAGTTCTCGGGCTGGTCTTCCGCCGACTGCCCCCTGTGGGCCGAGATGGCGACGCCGCGTTCGCGCACACAGTCGAAATAGCTCGCCAGGATCGGCCCGTCCTGATTGGGCCGCGTCGTCCCGCAGGCGGCCAGCAAGGGGAGCACGGCGAGGCAGATCAGGGTCGAACGGGTCATGGAGGGCCTTTTCAAAGCGTCGCGGACCAGTGCCACATCACGCATCAAGGTCAAGCGTGGCCTTCAGGCACTTGCCCGCAACCCGCCGCCGACGCATCTTGCGGCCACACGAACAAGGGGAGCGACTCAGTTGCAGGATCTGGTGGCGCCGGCGATCGGCGGCCTCGCCGCGGTTGCCGTGGGCGGTTATCTGCTGGGGTCGATTCCGTTCGGCGTAATCGTCACCCGTCTGGGCGGCGCGGGCGACGTTCGCAGCATCGGCTCCGGCAATATCGGGGCGACCAATGTCCTGAGGACCGGCCGCAAGGACCTCGCCATCGCAACCCTACTGCTTGACGCCGGCAAGGGCGCCCTGGCTCTGCTGCTGGCCCGCTGGCTGTTCCACAGTGATCTGGCGGGAGCGATTGCAGGCGGCGCGGCCTTCCTGGGCCACCTCTTCCCCATCTGGCTGAAGTTCAAGGGCGGCAAGGGCGTCGCCACCTTCTATGGCCTGTTGCTGGCGGCTCATTGGCCGCTGGGTCTGCTGGCGGCGGCGATCTGGCTGCTGGTCGCGTTTGGCCTGCGGTACTCGTCCCTGGCGGCCCTGGTGTCGGCGGCCTGCGCCCCGGTTTTGGCCATCTTGCCGCTGCCGGCGCTCGGCCTGCCCGCGCCCCAGCCGATCGCGGTCCTGGCCCTGTTCACGGCGGTGCTGATCTACATCCGGCACCATGAGAATATCGGACGCCTGCTCAAGGGCGCCGAACCCCGCATCGGCGCAAAGAAGGCGTGACCATCCCGGCCGTTCCCCTCGATGAGGCGGAGCGGTTCGCGCGGCTGAGGCTTGCGCGCACGGACCGGGTCGGGCCGGTCTCCTTCAGTCAGTTGCTGAGCCGGTTCGGCGCCGCCACGCGGGCTCTGGAGGCTCTGCCCGAGCTTGCCGGCCGTGCAGGCGCGACCGGATACGCCCCGCCGCCTCGCGAACGGATCGAGGCCGAACTGGCCGCGGGCGAGGCAAAGGGCGCGCGCCTGCTGGTCCTGGGCGACGCCGCCTATCCGCCCCGCCTCGCCGCCGTCGATCCGCCTCCGCCCGTGCTGTGGACCCGAGGCGACGCCAGCCTGCTGTCACGCGAGACCATCGCCATCGTCGGCGCCCGCATTGCCTCGGCCGGCGGCCAAAGAATCTCGCGCGGCCTCGCCCAATCTCTCGGTCAGGATGGGTTCGTGGTCGTGTCAGGGCTTGCACGAGGCATCGACGCAGCAGCCCACGCCGGATCGCTGCCGACGGGTACGGTGGCGGTGCTGGGCGGCGGGGTCGACGACATCTATCCGCCCGACAACGCCGGCCTCTACGACCAGATCGTCGAACAGGGCTGCGTCGTGTCCGAAAGCCCCATGGGCGCCAGGGCTCAGGCGCGCGACTTCCCGCGCCGCAACCGCATCATCTCCGGCCTGTCGCGGGGCGTCATCGTGGTCGAGGCCGAGCTGAGATCGGGCTCTCTGATCACGGCTCGGCTGGCGGCCGAACAGGGTCGTGATGTCTTCGCGGTTCCCGGATCGCCGCTCGACCCGCGTTCCAAGGGCCCCAACGAACTGCTGCGTCAGGGCGCCATTCTCTGCGAAGGCGTCGAGGACGTGCGGCGCGGCCTGGAGACCCTTCGGACCCTCTATGAACCGGCGGGCGACAGGTTCGACGCCATGCCGGACGAGATCGACGCGGGCCTGATCGAGCGGGTCGCCGCCCTGCTCTCGCCCACCCCGACGCCGCGCGACGAACTGGCCCGAGCCTGCGCCGCGCCGGTCGCCCAGGTCGCCGGGGCCCTGCTGGAACTCAGTCTTGCTGGGCGGGCGACGCTACTGCCTGGCGGCCTGGCGAGCCTCTAGACAGAGCCTTCGGGAAGGGCTCGCCCAGCGCCTCGGCCATCGCCTGCTGGGCCAGCAGGAAGACCTCGTCCCGCTGGTGATAATTGTTCGACAGCACGATCACCGTGACCTGCTGGTCCGGTTGATAGAGGATCAGGTTGCGGAACCCGGACCAGCTGCCCGTGTGATAGATCTGGCGGGCCTCGAACGAAGGCGAGACCTGACGGCCCAGGCTGTTGGTGAAGATGCCATAGCCCCAGGTCCGGCGCGGCCTGCCGCGTTCGTTCGGCGTATCGGCCGGGGCGTGGTCGGCCAGGAACTGAGCGTAGGTGTCGGCCTTCAGGACATGGCCGCCGTGCAGGGCGCGCTGCCAGATCAGCATGTCGTCCAGCGTCGAATACAGCGCGCCCGCGCCCGTCACGACGCTGACGTTGGGCTGGGTCTGGGCCGCGAGGCCGCTGGGGAAGTTGGCGTACCCGACCGCGATCCCGTCGGTGTCGCCAAGCCCCGTGTGGCTCATGCCCAGAGGCTCGAACAGCTGGGTGCGGAGATAGGCTTCAAACGGCATGCCGCTGGCCTTCTCAACGATGGCGGCGGCCAGGTTAAAGCCGGCGTTGTTGTAGCGGACCTTGGAGCCCGGCTCGAACTGAAGGCCGTACTTCTTGGACTCTTCGGTCAGCTCGTTGAGGTCAGTCGGCGTCACGCGGCGCAGACCCCAGAGAGGACGCGCCATCAGGTCGGGAATGCCCGAGGTATGGGTCAGCAGGTGACGGATCCGAATCGGGCCCCAGGCAGCGGGGCAAGGCTGGATCCATTTGCAGACGGGATCCTCGACGCTCAGCTTGCCCTCGTCCTGAAGCTTCAGGACAGCGACTGCCGTGAACTGCTTGGACACCGAAGCCAGACGGAAGGGCGTGTCGAGCGCCAGATCCTTGTGCGCAGAGACGTCCGCCGGTCCCTGAACCCTGCGGAACAGCACCTGGTCGCCTCTGGCCACCAGGATGCCGCCCATGAAGCGGCTGTGCCTGTCCAGGCTTGCCGACAGGTTGGGCAGCGAATCGACCAGCACGATCGGAGGCCGGGGCGCCGAGGCCATGGGCCGGGCGGCGAATTTCGCCACCGGCTCGGAGGTCTTCACCGCCGCCCAACCCGCTGCGCCGACGACCAAAGCGCCGATCACAGCCAGGGTGGACATCACGACACGCGGGTGGCCGCCTGCGGTCTTGGGGACATGAAACACGGTACGCGTTACTCGGAACTAGACGTCATACTCCAGGCCAAACTGGGCATAGAGAGCCCGGCTGTCCTGCCATTTGGGGTCGACCTTGACGGTGATGAACAGGTGGATGGGGCGGTCGAGAAGCTCGATCAGCTCTTCGCGCGACTTCTGGCCGATCCACTTCAGGGTCTGGCCGCCCTTGCCCAGGATGATCGGGCGCTGGCTCTCGCGCTCGACATAGATGGTCTGTTCGATCCGCGCCGAACCGTCGGGCTTTTCGTCGAAGGCCGTGGTCTCGACGGCGGCCGAATAGGGCAGTTCCTCGTGGACCCGCAGATAGACCTTCTCGCGCGTGATCTCGGCGGCCAGGACGCGGATCGGCACGTCGGCGCTCTGGTCCTCGGGATAGAGCCAGGGCCCCTTCGGCATCGACATGGCAAGACGCGACTTGAGGTCGTCCACGCCGTCGCCGGTCGCGGCCGAGATCATGTAGACCTCGGAATAGACGCCGGTCTCGAACAGCGAGTGCGACAGCGCCAGCAGGGTGTCGCGGCGCATGCCATCGATCTTGTTGAGCGCCAGGATGACCTTGGTCCCCGTCGCCTTCAGGTTTTCGATGATCGTCTCGGTGTCCTCGGCGGACTTGCGGTCGGCAGGCGTGCCTTCCTTGCCTTCCGAGGCGATGTGCGAGGCGGCGTCGATCAGGTGAACAACCACGTCGGCGTCATTGGCGCCGCCCCAGGCCGAGGCCACCATGGCGCGATCCAGCCGGCGGCGCGGCGTGAAGATGCCGGGGGTGTCGACCAGCACGATCTGGGCGCTGCCGTCGATGGCGATGCCGCGCACGGGAAAGCGCGTGGTCTGGACCTTCTGGGTGACGATCGAGACCTTGGACCCCGTCAGCCGGTTGACCAGCGTCGACTTGCCCGCATTGGGCGCGCCGATGATCGCGGCGAAGCCTGCGCGCTGGTCGGGGTTCTGGGTGGTGTCGGTCAAATCACGCCTTCTCTTTTGAGCATCGCCACAGCGGCGGCTTTTTCTGCGTCCTGACGCGAACGTCCAAGGGCGATCAAGGGTTCTAGCCCCTCGACGGCGACCTGGACGGTGAACGTCGGCGCGTGGTCGGAGCCGGTGCGACCGGCGATGGAATAGATGGGCAAGGGCCGCCCCTGCGCCTGCGCCCATTCCTGAAGCGCGGACTTGGGATTGGTCAGAGAGCGTTCGGGGGGCTTGGCGATCTCGTCGGCCCAGGCCCGGTCGAAGACCTTGCGCGCCGCGTCGATGCCGCCGTCCAGATAGACAGCCGCCAGAACCGCCTCGACAGCGTCGGCGATGACGCCTTCCTTGCGACGGCCGCCGGACTTGGTCTCGCCGGGCGACAGTCGCACGGCGTCGCCGATGTTCAGCTGCGCGCCGACGCGACCGCAGGCATGCTTGTCGACCAGGGCGTGCAGCCGCGACGAAAGCTGGCCTTCGTCAGCCTCGGGGAAGTCATTGTGCAGGCGTTCGGCCACCAGAAGACCCAGGACGCGGTCGCCCAGGAACTCCAGCCGCTCGTTGTCGCGCGGCGCCTTGGAGGTCTGGGGCGCAACCCCCTCTCCGACGCTGGAGTGGGTCAGGGCGCGGTCCAGCAGCCTGGCGTCGCGGAAGTCGTGACCGAGTCGACGGACCAGTTCGGCCACCGCGTCGGCCCTTGAGTTCGCCATCAGTCGAGAACGTGGAAGAAGCGGCTGGGACGGATCTTCGTGAACCAGCTCACCGGGTTGAACAGGCTGGCGCCGGGCTCCCACGAGAAGGCGATGATCTGCGCCTTGCCGACCAGGTTCTGGGCCGGGACGAAGCCCACCCCCGCCGATTGCTCGACGCGGCTGTCGATCGAGTTGTCGCGGTTGTCGCCCATCATGAAGTAGTGGCCGGCCGGAACCTCATAGACGCCGGTGTCGTCCAGATCGCCGCCGGGCCCGAAGTCCTGGCTGTCGAAGCTCTTGCCGTTGGGCAGGGTCTCGCGGACCTTGACGACCGAACGCGGGCCGAAGACGTCGGCCGCCTCGGCCTCGCCGATCACCACGTCTTTGACGGGCACGCCGTTGATATAGAGCTTGTTGGCGATCATCTGGATCTTGTCGCCGGGCAGGCCGATCACCCGCTTGATGTAGTCGGTCTTGTTGTCGCGCGGCAGCTTGAACACGACGATGTCGCCGCGGTTCGGCGCGCGGCCGAAGACGCGGCCCTCGCCCACCGGCAGGTTGATCGGCAGGCCGCTCGAGTATTTCGAATAGCCGTAAGACCACTTCGACACGATGATGTAGTCGCCCTCATAGAGGTTCGGCTCCATCGAGGCCGACGGAATGGTGAAGGGCTGGAACAGCAGCACCCGCAGCACGAAGGCGATCAGCAGGGCGAAGACGATCGTCTTGACGATCTCGGCGAACTCGCCAGCCGCAGTCGGCTCGGCGGTGCGGGCGGGCTTGGGGCCCTTGATGTTGCGAGCCTTGATGGGCTTTTCCTTGGGGTTCAGGGCTTCTTCGCCGTCGTTGAACGGGGCGTCGCCATTATCGCTCCAGACGGGGGTCCGTGTGGCGCTGGTCACCGTCGACGGGGCAGCAGTCCCTTGCACGTCATCGGATCCGTGCGGCTTCTGGTCTTCGCTCATCGTCTGAAAGGCCTGTCCCACGCGCCCAATGGCGGGGTCTATTCCGTTGCCGACTATAGCCTGATTACGCCAGCGGCAAGGCCTCGATCACCACGAAGGCGAGTGCATAGGGATGTTCGTCGCTGAGGGTCAGATGAATATGCGGGCGATGACCTTCGGGAATCAGCCGGGCCAGATGTTCGGCCGCATGTCCGGTCAGCGCCAGCGTCGGCTGACCCGACCGCAGGTTCACCACCCCCATGTCCTTCCAATAGACGTCGCGGCGCATGCCGGTGCCCAGGGCCTTGGCGCAGGCTTCCTTGGCCGCGAACCGCTTGGCGTAGCTCCAGGCGGCGTCGGGCTTCCGGTCAGAGCGGGTCCGTTCGATCTCGGTGAAGCAGCGGGTCTTGAACCGGTCGCCGAAGCGGTCGAGCGAGGCCTGGATGCGGCGGATGTCGCACAGATCCGCTCCGACCCCGATGATCACGCCGCCGCCTCCTGCTCGATCCTGCGCGCCTGATCCATCAGGGTGCGCATCCGGCGGATCGCGGGGCCCAGGCCCACAAAGATGGCCTCTCCGATCAGGAAGTGGCCGATGTTCAGTTCCATGATCTGCGGGATGGCGGCGACCGCAGCCACGGTGTCGTAGTCGATGCCGTGACCGGCATGGACCTCGAGCCCCAGGGCCGTCGCCTGCTCGGCGGCGGCTGTCAGGGAAGCGAGTTCGCGCTCGGCGTCGTCCGCCCTGCCCTCGCGCACCGCGTCGCAATAGGCGCCGGTGTGCAGTTCCACGACGGCAGCGCCCGTCCGATGAGCGGCCGCGATCTGGGCCGGATCGGCGCCGATGAACAAGGACACGCGCGAGCCCGCCTCGTTCAGCTGGCCGACAAAAGGCGTGATCCAGTTGCCGCCGCCGACGACGTCGAGGCCGCCCTCGGTCGTACGCTCTTCCCGCTTTTCGGGCACCAGGCAGACCGCGTGCGGCCGGTGATGCAGGGCGATGGCCAGCATCTCCTGGGTCACGGCCATCTCGAGGTTCAGCGGCCGCGCCTGCGCGCTGAGCAGCGCCGCCAGGCCGTCGATGTCGGCGTCGGAGATGTGGCGTCGGTCTTCGCGCAGGTGGGCTGTGATGCCGTCCGCACCGGCAGCAAGCGCGTCTTCAGCCGCCCGCACCGGATCGGGATAGAGGCCGCCCCGCGCATTGCGGACGGTGGCGACGTGGTCAATGTTGACCCCAAGGCGCAGGACTGTGGGCAATTCCAACTCCGCTCATCCCCGCGAGGGCGGGGACCTAGTGATTTGGGCGATCAGACCCTGTGATCAACCCTACGCCCGATCCAGCGCGCGTTGCAAAAGCGCTGGATCCCCGCGCGCGCGAGGATGAACGGTTCTCTATTTGGCGATCCGGCGGCTGCCGGGATCCTGAACCGGTATGGCGGCCAGTTCGGGGGGCAGGCTGTCGGCGGGATAGGCGGGCACGTCCAGCGTGGCCAGGGCGATCAGGGGCACGCCGACGTCGGCGCGACCGCCCGAGCGATCCACGATGCAGGCCGCAGCGACCACGTCGCCGCCAGCTTCCTTGATGGCGGCGATGCATTCGCGCGACGACAGGCCCGTCGTGACGATGTCCTCGACCATCACGACCTTCTGGCCGGGCTCGATCTGGAAGCCGCGACGCAGCTTGAAGACGCCGCCCTCGCGCTCGACATACAGGGACGCGACATTGAGCCAGCGCGCCGTCTCATAGCCGGGAATGATCCCGCCCACGGCCGGCGAAATCGCCACATCGACCGGACCGACCGTCGCCGTGATCTTTTCGGCCAGGGCCTTGCACAGACGCGCGCAGCGGTCGGCGTGCATGAAGACCAGGTTCTTCTGCAGGAAGACCGGGCTGTGCAGCCCCGATGACAGGACGAAATGCCCCTCGCGCAGGGCGCCAGCGGCTCGGAACTCGTTCAGGACGTCTTCAGTGTTCATGGACAGGGGTCTTAGCCCTAGCCCTTGACCCGCTCAACCGTGTCGACCGACGGATTGGTGCGAAGCGCGGCCATGATCATGGTGGCATGCTTGGCGTCCTGGACCTCGACGTCGAAACTCAGGTCGAAGAAGTCTTCCTGGCGGTGGGTCAGGTTCAGGTTGCGAATGTTGCCGCCCGCCTCGCCGATCAGGGTGGTGACCTGGCCCAGCACGCCGATGCCGTTCTTGACCGTGGCCCGCAGCTTGACCAGGCCGATGGCGCCCTGCTCGGCCTGCGGCGTCCACTGAAGGTCCTGCCAGACCGAATCATCGTCGGCGTATTCGACCAGCTTCTCGCAGTCGATCGTGTGGACCGTCAGGCCCTTGTTGGGCGACAGGATGCCCACGATGCGGTCGCCCGGCAGTGGCGTACAGCACTGGCCGAAGTGAATGCTGACCCCAGGAGTCAGGCCGCCGCCGCGCACGAACAGGCGGGCGCGGCCGTCCTGGATCGACTTGCGCTGCTGGGCCGGCTTGATCTTGCCCGCAAGGCTCGGGAACAGGATTTCGGCGACCTTGATCGGCGAGATGCGCCCGCGCCCGATGGCCTCGAACAGGTCTGCTTCGGTCGCCACGGCCAGGACTTCGAGAACCGGCTTCAGCGACACATCGTCGATCGACTTGCCGGCCTTGGTGATCGTCTGCTCAAGCGTCGCACGGCCCAGGCGCAGGAACTCCTCGCGCTCGGCGCCTCGGATGTGCCGGCGGATGGCCGAGCGCGCCCGACCCGTCACGGTCAGGGAGCGCCAGTCGGCCGGCGCCTCGCGCTTGGTCCCGCGAATGATCTCGACCACGTCGCCGTTCTGCAGCGCGGTGCGCATGGGCTTGAGCTCGCCGTTGATCTTCACGCCAACCGCCGTGTCGCCGACATTGGTGTGGACCGCATACGCGAAATCGAGCGCCATACCGCCGCGCGGCAGGGTGATCAGCCGGCCCTTGGGCGTGAAGACGAAGACCTGGTCCAGGTACATTTCGAGCTTGGCGTGCTCGACCCAGTCCTCGCCACCTTCGCCGTGCTCGATGACCTGAACGAGGTGGCGCAGGTTCTGCAGCGGATCGCGCCCGCCTTCAGCCGCCATGGCCTCGGTGTCCAGGCCATAGGAATGGTTCTTGTAGGCCCAGTGAGCGGCGACGCCGTCCTCGGCGATCCGGTCCATGAGCTCGGTGCGGATCTGCATCTCGATGCGCAATCCGCCGGGCCCGACCACCGTGGTGTGCAGCGAGCGGTAGTTGTTCGACTTAGGCGTCGAGATGAAGTCCTTGAACCGCTCGGGCACCATAGGCCAGGCGCGGTGGATGACGCCCAGGGCGCGATAACAGTCGTCCTCGAACGGCACGATGACGCGGAAGCCATAGATGTCCGACAGGGACGAGAAGCCCACCGTCTTCCTCTGGAGCTTCCTCCAGATCGAATAGGGCGTCTTCTGGCGGCCGAAGACGCGGGCGGTGATGCCGGCCTCGGACAGGACCTGCTCGACCTCGCGGGCTACCACCTCGGTGGCGCTGCCGTGTTCGAGCTTCAGCGCCTCGAGACGGCGTTCGATGGCGGTGCGGGCCGTCGGGTTCAGATGCTCGAACGCGAGCTCTTCCAGCTCCGAAGCGATCGAGTGGATGCCGATGGACCGCCCCAGGGGCGCATAGACTTCCAGCGTCTCGCGGCTGATCCGCTCACGCTTCTCGGGCTTGACGTATTTCAGCGTCCGCATGTTGTGCAGACGGTCGGCCAGTTTCACCAGCAGGACGCGGACGTCCTTGGAGATGGCCAGGATGAATTTGCGCAGGTTCTCCTGCTGGCGAGTGTGCTCGGCCTGAAGCTCGAGTCGGCTGAGCTTGGTGACGCCTTCGACCAGGACGGCGATCTCTTCGCCGAACATGGCGGCGATGTCATCACGCGTGGCCGAGGTGTCCTCGACCACGTCGTGCAGCAGGGCCGTGACGATGGTGGCGGTGTCGAGCTTGTAGTCGGTCAGGATGCCCGCGACCTGGATCGGGTGGGCGAAATAGGGATCGCCCGAGGCCCGCAGCTGCGAGCCATGCATCTTCATCGCATAGACATAGGCCTTGTTGAGCAGGGCCTCGTCGGCGGTCGGATCATAGGCCTTGACCGCCTCGATCAGCTCGAACTGGCGCAGGACCGGAATGCGTTTCGCCGCCGGCTCTGTCCCTGAAGCAGGGGGAGCCGACGGCGAAGCGGGATCGTTGTTATTGGCAACAGCTTGCTGCGGCGGGGTCGTACCGGACCGCGCCGGGAGGATGGTGATACCGTTGGCGGGTTCCGCCGTCAGTAGCGTTCCTCCTGTCCGCCGTCGCGGTCGCTTTGCAGAGCGCGGATCAGCTCTTGCTCGGCCATGTTCATGTGTTGCGGCTCAGCCAGCAGGCCGACGATTTCGGCCTCGTCCTCGGCTTCCGTGCGCTCGTCGACGCGTTGCAGCGCGACGATGACGGTTTCCAGCAGCTCGGCCGGAACGACGGTTTCCTCTGCGATTTCACGCAGGGCTACGACGGGATTCTTGTCGTTGTCGCGGTCCAGCGTCAGCGGCGCGCCATTGGCGATCGCGCGGGCGCGGTTGCCGGCCAGCAGGACCAGACCGAAGCGGTTCGGAACCTTCTCGATGCAGTCTTCGACGGTGACGCGAGCCATGGGAATCCTTCGGAGGTCGGGACGGGAGTCGGCGGGAGAACCGCGCCAAATACAGATAAGGCGGCCTTTGTGCAACGCCAGAGGGGCGAATCTGAGGCGATGACCTAGCTAATCGGGTGAGCATCCAGGCCGACCGAGGCTGTTTTCGCCAGCAAGGCCGCGCTCGGCCCCGTCGGATGCACCCAGTCCGGCGCGATCTCGGCCAGCGGCCCCATGACGAAGCGCCGTTCGGCCGCGCGGGGATGCGGAAGGATCAGGCCCTCGCAGTCGCCCTGCTCACGCCCATAGGCGATCAGATCCAGATCCAGGGTCCTCGGCGCATTGCGCGTGGATCTGCGCCGCCCGAAGGCGTCCTCGATCCGCCCCAGGGTCTGCATCAGTGAATGGGGATCATGCTCGGTGCGCACGATGACCACGCCA
>Ga0308159_1004277_pt1 | contig 13207 bp, 9 predicted proteins | sample PhyCR1_FD_201040 | JGI IMG/M metagenome (GOLD analysis project Ga0308159, IMG submission 201040) | Phyllosphere microbial communities from UC Gill Tract Community Farm, Albany, California, United States - DLSLC.R1 | ecosystem: Host-associated > Plants > Phyllosphere > Unclassified | place: USA...
TCGTCCAGGTCGCGGTCCTCCAGGCGCTCGGCGCGAGCGCCATCGAGGTCCGCAGCGCCTGGGGCGTCAACGTCGTCGACCTCGACGAGGACCAGCTCGCCGGACTCCACCGGCTGCTCGACGAGCGCGGGCAGACCGTGTCCGCGATCGCCTCGCCGATCGGCAAGGTGCCCGTCGACGAACCCGTCGAGCACGAGGTGTCTCGGCTCGCCCGTGCGATCCGTGCCGCGCACGCCCTCGGCACGACGAACATCCGGATCTTCTCGTTCTACTTCGAGGGCCGCAGCCCCGAGGACGTCCGCGACGACGTCCTCGTCCGGATGCGGGCGCTGGCCGACCTCGCCGAGCGTGAGGGCGTGACCCTGCTGCACGAGAACGAGAAGGACATCTACGGCGACGTCCCCGCGCGGGTGCTCGACATCGTCGAGAGCGTCGGTTCGTCCGCGCTCCGCCTGGCCTGGGACAACGCGAACTACGTGCAGTGCGGCGTCCGGCCCTTCACCGACGGCTGGGAGCAGCTCGCCCCGTTCGTCGACTACCTGCAGGTCAAGGACGCCCTCGCCGCCGACTCGTCGGTGGTCCCCGCGGGCGAGGGTGACGGCGAACTGCTCCAGACCCTCACCGCGCTCCGCGACGCCGGCTACTCCGGGTACGCCTCGCTCGAACCGCACCTCAGCGACTTCACCTCCCTCGGCGGGTTCTCCGGCCCCGCGGCCTTCGGTCGTGCCGGCCGGGCCTTCCGCACCCTCACCGACCAGATCGGAGTCACCCTGCGATGACCGAACCCACCAACCCGCTCCGCCTGGCCGTCGTCGGCGCCGGTGTCATCGGACGCCACCACGCCACCGTCGCCGTCCACCACCCCGACCTGCAGGTCGTCGCCCTCGTCGACGCCGTGCCCGAAGCCGCCACGAGCGCCGCGGACGCGGTACAGGAGCTGGGGGCCGCCCGCCCGATCACCACCTCCACCATCGAGGAAGCGATCGACCAGACCGACATCGACGTCGTCGCGATCTGCTCGCCGTCCGGCATGCACGTGCAGCTCGCCGAGGCCGCCCTGGCCGCCGGCAAGCACGTCGTCATCGAGAAGCCGCTCGACACCACGATGCCCCGGGCACGGCAGATCGCGGCACTCGCCGCAGCGGCTCGTGACCGCGGGCTCGTCACGAGCGTCATCAGTCAGCACCGCTTCGACCCGGCGTCGGCGGCCGTCGCCCGGGCCGCGCACGACGGCGGGTTCGGCACCGTGACCTCGGGGCTCGCGAGCGTCGCCTGGTACCGGTCGCAGGGGTACTACGACTCCGGTGACTGGCGCGGCACCTGGGCGCTCGACGGCGGCGGCGCGGTGATGAACCAGGGCGTGCACACCGTCGACCTGCTCGTCTGGGCGCTCGGTCGTCCGGTCGAGATCTCGGCCCAGACAGGGCTCCTCGCGCACGATCGCATCGAGGTCGAGGACACCGCCGTCGCCACCGTCCGGTTCGCCCGCGGGGCGCTCGGGGTCGTCCACTGCACGACCGCCGCGTACCCGGGGCTCTCCGCCCGGTACGCCGTGTACGGGACGCACGGCTCCGCCATCGTCGACGACGACCGGCTCGCGTACTTCCACATCGCCCCGGACACCGCCACGCTCGAGTCCGCCGCGACCACGTCGAACGCCACCGCGGTCGCCGGTGCGGTCGACCAGAAGGACCAGGTCGTCCCGCCCGAGCACGTCGTCGGCGGCCCGGCTGAACCCGACCACTTCGCCGCGGGGCACGCTCGGCAGTACACGGACATCGTCGACGCGATCCGGCAGGGACGCGAACCGGGTGTCACCGTCGACGCCGCCCTCGTGTCGCTCGCCACCGTCCGCGGGCTCTACGTCAGCGCGACGCTCGGGCGCCCCGTGCGCATCGACGACGTGATCGAGGGAACGTACGACGACGTGGTGCCGGTCGTCGGCACACCCGCCACCGCCAGCGCGACCGAAGGAGCCACCCGATGAAGTTCTCCGTGTTCACCGCCTCGACCCCCGACTGGACCCCGTCCGAAGCCGCCGAGACCCTGGCGGCGCAGGGCTGGGACGGCATCGAGTGGCGCATCGTCGACGACCGCCCGGCCGACGGCACCGAGGTCCCCGCCGAGCGGTCGTTCTGGGCGGGCAACAACTCGACGTGGCAGTACACCGGCATCCGCGACCGGGTCGGCGAGATCGCCCACGTCACCGACGCCGCCGGGCTCGAGTACTCGGGCATCGGTGGCTACCAGCCGGCCGCCGACCACGACGGCGTCGAGACGATGCTGCGCGTGACCAGCGAACTCGGTGCCCGGCAGGTCCGCGTCACGATGCCGCACTACCGTGCCGAGAAGGAACGCAGCGGCGAGACCTACCCGCAGCTCTTCGACCGCACCCGTGCCGACCTCGAGTGGGTCGCGTCGCGTGCGTCGGAGCTCGGCGTGAAAGCACTCGTCGAGCTGCACCACATGACGATCACGCCGTCGGCCTCCGCGGCACTGCGGCTGATCGACGGTCTCGACCCCGCACACGTCGGCGTCATCCACGACCTCGGCAACCTCGTGATCGAGGGGTACGAGGACCACCTCGCCGCGTTCGAACTGCTCGGGCCGTACCTGGCACACGCCCACGTGAAGAACGCCCGCTGGGTCGACACCGGCGACACCCGTGCCGACGGCAGTTCGATCTGGCAGCACGAGTGGGCACCCCTGCGCACCGGCCAGGCGTCGGTGTCCGAGTACCTCGACGCGCTCCGCCAGGTCGGGTACGACGGGTGGGTCACCATCGAGGACTTCTCCACCGACCTCCCGCTCGAGACCCGCACCGCCGACAACCTGGCGTACCTCCGCTCCCTCGTGCCGGTGTCGGCATGACCGATCGGCGTCCGGGCATCGTCCACCTGGGGGTGGGCGCGTTCGCTCGTGCCCACCTCGCCTGGTACACCGCCCACACCACGGGGGAGCCGTGGGGCATCACCGCCTTCACCGGCCGCTCGCCCGCGGCCGCGGACGCGTTGGCCGCGCAGGACTGCCGGTACACGCTCGTCACCCGAGCCGCGTCCGGCGACGGAGCCGAGGTGGTCGACACCATCGTGGCCGCCCACCCGGGCAGCGACGACACGGCCTGGAGGCACGTGGTCGCGTCCCCGGCGACGACCATCGTCACGCTGACGGTCACCGAGCAGGGCTACCGGCCCGGTTCCGACGTGCCCGCGCGGCTGGTCGCGGGGCTCGACGCCCGCCGTGCCGCCGGGTCCGGGCGCATCGCGCTGGTCAGTCTCGACAACCTGACGCACAACGGGGCGGTCCTGCGCGACGCCGTGCTCGACGCCGTCACCGACGACGCCCTGCGCGACTGGATCGAGGCGAACGTCACGTTCCCGAGCTCGATGGTCGACCGGATCACCCCGGCCACCACCGACGACGACGTCGCGCACCTGTCGGAACTGCCGGGTGCGCTCGCCGGAGACCGGGTCCCCGTCGTCACCGAGCCGTTCGCCGAGTGGGTGCTCGAGGACGCCTTCGACGGGATCGACCGCCCCGCGTGGGAGACCGCCGGGGTGCGCATCGTCGACGACGTCACCCCGTACGAGCAGCGGAAGCTCTGGCTGCTGAACGGCTCGCACTCGCTCCTCGCCTACCTGGGGTTGCAGCTCGGCCACGACACCGTGGCCGAGGCGATGGACGACCCGGTCTGCCGCACCGCCGTCGAGCAGCTCTGGGACGAGGCCGCGCTCGAGCTCCCGCTGCCCGAGGCCGAGGTCAAGGACGCCCGCGCGGCCCTGGTCGAGCGGTTCGCCAACCCGCGCATCCGGCACACCCTGCGGCAGATCGCGTCCGGCGGCTCGCAGAAGCTGCCCGTCCGTGTCGTCGACGTCGTGCGGCACCGGCTCGCCCGCGACCCCTCGGCCGGCATCGGCACCGGAGCGGCCACCGCCCTCGCCGCGTGGTGGTTGCACGTCACCGAGCAACCCGACCTGGTGGACGACCCCGGTGCCCCCGGGCCAGACTCGGACGTGCACGACGTCCTGGCCGTCGTCGCGCCCGAACTCGACACCACCCCCGTGGTCGCCGCCGTGACGGCGGCGGCCGACCGCATCCGCACCGCCGCGGCACGCGCCCGCGAACGCTCCAACGGAGGAGTCCACGCATGACCGACACGACCACCACCAACCCCGCGGCCCCGGTCCCCGGCGCCACCGACAGCGGGCCGGCCGAGACCACCGCCGGCCGTCCGGACACCTGGGCCTCGGCGGATCGCGGCCAGCTGATCGAGCGGGCCGAGGTCATCGTGACCAGCCCGAACCGGAACTTCGTGACGCTCAAGCTCACCACGGCCGACGGCGTCACCGGGCTCGGCGACGCCACCCTGAACGGCCGCGAGCTCGCGGTCTCCGCGTACCTGTCCGAGCACGTCGTCCCGCTGCTCGTCGGCCGTGACGCCAGCCGCATCGAGGACGCCTGGCAGTTCCTGTACCGGTCGTCGTACTGGCGCCGTGGTCCGGTCACGATGGCCGCGATCGCCGCCGTCGACATGGCCCTCTGGGACATCAAGGCGAAGGTCGCCGGCATGCCGCTCTACCAGCTGCTCGGCGGCGCATCGCGCACCGGGCTCATGGCGTACGGCCACGCCTCGGGCAAGGAGCTGCCCGAGCTGTTCGACTCCATCCGCGAACACCAGGAAGAGGGCTACCGCTCCATCCGCGTGCAGACCGGTGTCCCCGGCCTCGAGTCCATCTACGGCATCGCGTCGAACAGGACCACCGAGGGCAACGCCGGCGTCCGCTACGACTTCGAGCCCGCCCAGCGCGGTGCGTACCCCGCGATGGAGGACTGGGACACCCGCGCCTACCTGCGCCACGTGCCCACCGTGTTCGAAGCCGTCCGCAACGAGTTCGGCCCCGAACTGCCCCTGCTGCACGACGGCCACCACCGGATGACCCCGCTGCAGGCCGCCAAGCTCGGCAAGTCGCTCGAGCCGTACGACCTGTTCTGGCTCGAGGACTGCACCCCCGCCGAGAACCAGGAAGCCCTGAAGCTCGTTCGGCAGCACACCACGACGCCGCTGGCGATCGGCGAGGTCTTCAACACCATCTGGGACTTCAAGGACATCATCCGCGACCAGCTCATCGACTACGTCCGCGGTGCCGTCACCCACATGGGCGGCGTCACCCCGCTCAAGAAGACGATGGAGTACGCCGCGCTGTACCAGGTCAAGTCCGGGTTCCACGGGCCGACCGACATCTCCCCGGTGGGGCTCGCCGCGCAGATGCACCTCGGGCTCGCGATCCACAACTTCGGCATCCAGGAGTACATGCAGCACGGACCGCAGACCAACCAGGTGTTCCACCAGACGTTCACGTTCACCGACGGCTACCTGCACCCGGGGGACGAGCCGGGCCTCGGGGTCAGCCTCGACGTCGACGAAGCCGGCAAGTACCCCTACGAGCAGGCGTACCTGCCCTTCAACCGCCTGGCCGACGGCACCGTCCACGACTGGTAGTCCGCGGCGCCGTGGCGGGCAGGGTCCTGCGCGGGCGCGGTGTTGAACGGGCACAGTGGTCGCATGGAGTTCGCGGACGTCGCCAGGGAGCTGTTGCTCGTCGCGCCGCAGGACTTCGTCGCCGAGCGCACCGCACGGCAGCGCGCGGTGCGGCAGGACGACCGTGCCCTCGCCACGACGGTCGGGAAGCTCCGGAAGCCCGCCCCGGCCGCCTGGGTGATCGACCTGCTCGCCCACGACGGTGCCCTCGACGACGCCGTCGACCTCGGACCGGCGCTCCGCAAGGCGCAGGCCGACGCCGACCCCGACGCGATCCGGACCCTCCGTCGGCAGCGCGCCGAGGTCGTCGACGCCCTCGCACAGGCCGGTGCGGACCTGGCGTCCGACGCCGGGCACCCCGTCACCCCGGCGGTGCTCGAGCAGGTCCGGTCGACGATCGAGGCGGCGATGGCGGACCCGCACGCCGGTGCGGCCGTCCGGTCGGGGCTGCTCGTGACCGCGCTCGAGAGCGTGGGGTTCGACGCGGTCGATCTCGACGGGGCGCTCGCGGATCCGGACGCGGTGCCCGATGCCTGGTCCGGCAGCGATGCCCCACCCATCCCCATCTCCCAGGCGAGGGGTGCGCGGAAGGCGAGCCGTGCCTCCAGGCCCACGCAGCGCGACGCCCCGGAGTCGGAGCCGGACGCCGAACCCGAACCGAAGCGCGACCCGGCCGCCGACCGGAAGGCCGCACGCCAGGCCGAGACCGCAGCGCGCACGGAGTCCCGCGACGCCGACGCAGCACTCGACACCGCCGAGGCCGATCTCGAACAGGCGGAGGAGCGCCGCGCGGAGCTCCAGCGTGCCCTCGAGCAGGCCGAGGCCGAGATCACCCGGCTCGAGGCAGCCCGCGACGAGGCCGAGGCAGCGAGCGACCGGGCGCGCGACGTCCTCCACGCCGCGCAGGAGCACCGGCGGGAGGTCGGCCGCTGAGCGTCGTCGCAGCCGGAGCGGGCAGATCACGGGACGACACGCCCGGACGGTCCTGCTACACTCAGTCCCTGACTTCGGCGAGGGCTGCGTACGCGCGGCCGTGATCGACGCGGTGGGATACCCGGCAAGACCCTGGGATCGTTCCTCACGCGTGCACGCGTTCGAGTTGCAACACCACAGACCCCCACGATGCCGGCACCCCGGCGTCGTCCCCGACACCAGGAGGCACCATGGCCGACTACACCAAGCTCGCAGCGGAAGTCCGCACCAAGTTCGGCAAGGGCGCTGCTCGCAAGCTCCGCGCGGCCGACAAGATCCCCGCGGTCGTCTACGGCCACGGCACCGAGCCGAAGCACATCTCGCTGCCCGGTCACGAGACCATGCTGCTCGTCCGTACCGCCAACGCGGTCGTCGACCTCGACATCGAGGGTGCTGCGCAGCTCGCCCTCGTCAAGGACGTCCAGCGTGACCCGGTGCGCCAGATCATCGAGCACATCGACCTCGTGGTCCTCCGCCGTGGCGAGAAGGTCACGGTCGACGTGCCCGTCGTCATCGAGGGCGAGTCCTTCTCCGGCACCATCCACGTGCAGGACCTCAACACGATCTCGCTGCTCGTGCTCGCCACCGACATCCCGGAGCACGTCTCCGTGAACGTCGAGGGCCTCGAGGACGGCGTGCAGATCCACGCCTCGCAGCTCGAGCTCCCCGAGGGTGCCGAGCTCGAGACCGACCCCGAGGCGCTGGTCGTCGCGATCGTCACCCCGCGTGGCACCGCTGACGACGACGCTGCGGACGAGGCCTCGGCCGAGGCCGGTGCCGAGTCGGGTGCCGAGGGCGCCGCGGACTCCGAGTAACACCCCTTCGAAGACATCTGGTCGACGCTGTGACGGACAACATCCTCGTGGTGGTCGGGCTCGGGAACCCCGGGCCCGACTACGCGGGCAACCGCCACAACGTCGGCCAGATGGTCCTCGACGAACTCGCGTCCCGCATGGGAGCGACGTTCAAGAAGCACAAGACGCCGAACCAGGTCGCCGAGGGGCGCCTGGTGCCCGGCGGCACACGACTCGTGCTGGCGAAGCCCGGGTCGTTCATGAACACCTCGGGCGGACCGGTCTCCTCGGTGCTCGGGTTCTACAGCGCCACACCGGCCGACCTCGTCGTCGTGCACGACGAGCTCGACCTGCCGTTCGACACCGTCCGCCTGAAGGGCAGTGGCGGGCACGGCGGGCACAACGGCCTGCGCGACATCATCAAGGCCACCGGGACGAACGAGTTCATGCGCGTCCGGGTCGGCATCGGGCGTCCGCCCGGTCGGCAGGACCCGGCCGACTACGTGCTGCGTGACTTCTCCGCAGCCGAGAAGAAGACGCTGCCGATCCTGCTGGCCGACGCCGCCGACGCGGTACAGGCGATCGCCGAGGTCGGGCTGCTCGCCGCACAGCAGCGCGTGCACGCTCCGTCCTGATCGCTCCGCGCCGGGCGTCGGCGCTGTTCGCCCGTCGCGCACGCCGCGGCCGGTGTCGGTGGCGGCCGGTACCATCTCCTGAGTGACGATCTCGGGCATCATCCCTGCGCTCTCGCGCGCCTCCGCCTTCGATCGCGTGCTGCGCGCCGCACCGCGCGACGCCGACTTCTCCGTCGTGGACGGCCTGCGCGTGCCGCTGCTCGGCGCGCTGCTCGCCGAGCGCAACGGCCCGCAGTGCGTCCTCGTCATCACGGCGACCGGGCGTGAAGCCGAGGCGGTCCGCGAAGCGTTCGGCAGCTACGTCCCCGACGCGGACGTGCTCGAGTTCCCGGCGTGGGAGACCCTGCCGCACGAACGCCTCAGCCCGAGTGCCCAGACCGTCGGCACGCGCATCGCGACGCTCCGGAAGCTCGCGGCGTGGCAGGCGGCGGACCCGGCGGATCGTCGCCAGACCATCGTCGTCGCGAGCGTCCGCGCCGCGCTGCAGCCGATCGCGAGCAACCTGACGTCCCTGGCGCCCGTGGTGCTGCGGACCGACTCGCGGGGCAACGACCTGGCGGCGATCGCGTCCCAGCTGGTGGACCTCGCCTACTCGCGCGTCGACCTCGTCACCCGCCGTGGTGAGTTCGCGGTGCGCGGCGGCATCCTCGACGTCTTCCCGCCGACGGCCGACCACCCGGCACGCGTCGACTTCTTCGGCGACGAGATCGAGGCGATCAAGGCGTTCTCCGTCGCCGACCAGCGCACGACCGAGGACGACCTCGGTTCGGTCGAGCTGACCGCCTCGCGCGAACTCCTGCTCAGCGACGACGTCCGGCAGCGGGCGCGCGAGATGCTGCACGAGTTCCCGAACCTGTCGCAGATGCTCGCGAAGATCGCCGAGGGCATCCCGGTCGAGGGCATGGAGTCCCTCGCTCCGGCGCTCGTGCAGGACCTCGTGCCGATGACCTCCTACCTGCCGGACGACGCCACCATCGCGGTGTTCTCGCCCGAGCGGGTGAACGGCCGCGCGAACAGCCTCGCCGAGACGAACACCGAGTTCCTGCAGGCGGCCTGGAGCGCAGCGGTCGCGGGTGCCCAGGCACCGATCGACCTCGACGCGGGCAACTTCCTGACCGTGCAGCAGCTCAAGAACACCCGGGGGCAGCGCACCTGGTGGACGGTGTCGCCGTTCGACTCCGGCCTCGACGAAGGGGACACCGAGCGCGTCCTCACCGACGCCGAGGCCGCTGCCGAGGCCGGCGAGTACATCCGCGTCCGGGCCGAGGCCGTCCCGAGCTTCGCGGGCAGCGCCGACGGGGCGATCGCTCACGTCAAGTCGCTGACCGACGACGGGTGGGCCGTGGTGGTGACCGCGCAGGGCCAGGGCCTCGTCGAGCGTGCGGTGCAGGTGCTCGCCGACGCCGGGGTCGCCGCCCGTGCCGCAGCGGTCGACGCGCCGCCCGAGCCCGGGTTCGCCGTCGTGACGACCGCGACCGTCGAGCACGGCTTCGCGATCCCCGACCCCCGCATCGCGGTCCTGAGCGAGGCGGAGTTCTACGGCCGCAGCGTCCAGCAGGGCGCCCGCACCGTCAAGAAGCTCGCGAGCCGCCGCAAGAACGTCGTCGACCCGCTGCAGCTCAAGCCGGGCGACGTCGTCGTGCACGCGACCCACGGCATCGGCAAGTTCGTCGAGCTCGTCAGCCGCGAGGTCTCGAGCGGCGGCCGCAACGCCGTGAAGACGCAGCGCGAGTACCTCGTGCTCGAGTACGCGCCGTCGAAGCGCAACTACCCGGGTGACAAGCTCTTCGTGCCGACCGACCAGCTCGACCAGCTGTCGCGCTACGTCGGTGGCGAGTCCCCGACCCTGTCGAAGATGGGCGGCTCGGACTGGTCCGCCGCCAAGTCGAAGGCCCGCAAGGCCGTCCGCGACATCGCCGTCGACCTGGTCAAGCTGTACTCGGCGCGCATGGCGTCGAAGGGGCACGCGTTCGGTCCGGACACCCCGTGGCAGCGCGAGCTGGAAGAGGCGTTCCCGTTCGCCGAGACCGCCGACCAGCTCACCACGATCGACGAGATCAAGCGCGACATGGAACGCCCGATCCCGATGGACCGCCTGCTGTCCGGCGACGTCGGCTACGGCAAGACCGAGGTCGCGATCCGTGCCGCGTTCAAGGCCGTGCAGGACGGCAAGCAGGTCGTCATGCTCGTCCCGACGACCCTGCTCGTCCGCCAGCACATGGAGACGTTCCAGGAGCGCTTCGCCGGGTTCCCCGTCCACCTGCGCGCCCTGAGCCGGTTCCAGACCGAGAAGGAGTCGAAGGAGACCATCGCCGGGCTCGCCGACGGCACGGTCGACATCGTCATCGCGACCCACCGGATCCTGTCGCAGGGCATCACCTTCAAGGACGTCGGGCTCGTCATCATCGACGAGGAACAGCGGTTCGGCGTCGAGCACAAGGACCAGCTCAAGAAGTTCAAGACGAACGTCGACGTCCTGGCGATGTCGGCGACCCCGATCCCGCGCTCGCTCGAGATGGCGGTCACGGGCATCCGCGAGATGTCCACCCTCGCCACCCCACCAGAGGACCGCCACCCGATCCTGACCTTCGTCGGACCGCAGTCCGACCTGCAGGTGGCGGCGGCGATCCGCCGCGAGCTGCTGCGCGAGGGCCAGGTGTTCTACGTGCACAACCGCGTGAAGGACATCCAGTCGGTGGCCGCACACCTGGCCGAGATCGTGCCGGACGCCCGCATCGCCGTGGCACACGGGCAGATGTCGGAGACCACCCTCGAGCAGGTCATGGTCGACTTCTGGGAGCGCCGCTTCGACGTCCTCGTCTCGACGACGATCATCGAGACGGGCCTGGACATCGCGAACGCGAACACGCTCATCATCGACAAGGCGGACAAGTACGGCCTGTCGCAGCTGCACCAGCTGCGTGGTCGTGTCGGCCGTGGGCGGGAGCGCGGGTACGCGTACTTCCTCTACGACTCCGAGAAGCCGCTGTCCGAGACCGCACAGGACCGCCTCGAGACCATCGCGGCGAACAACGAGCTCGGCGCGGGCATGCAGGTCGCCATGAAGGACCTCGAGATCCGCGGGGCCGGCAACCTGCTCGGCGGGGAGCAGTCCGGCCACATCGCGGGCGTCGGCTTCGACCTGTACCTGCGGATGATCGGCGAGGCGGTGTCGCAGTTCCGTGGCGACGTGGCAGAGGGGCAGACCGAGCTCCGGCTCGAGATCCCCGTCGACGCGCACATCCCCGAGGACTACGTCGAGTCCGAGCGACTCCGGCTCGAGGCGTACCAGAAGCTGTCGGCGGCCTCGGCCCCGACGGCGCAGCCGAACGCGATCGACATGGTGCTCGACGAGCTCACCGACCGCTACGGGCAGCCGCCACAGGCCGTGCAGACCCTGGTCGAGGTCTCCCGCCTCCGTCGCATGGCGCAGCAGGTCGGCCTGTCCGACGTCGTGGTGATGGGCTCGAACCTGCGGGTCGCCGGCAAGGAGCTCGCCGACTCGTCGCAGGTGCGCCTGAAGCGCATGTTCCCGGGTGCGCGCTGGTTCCCGCAGCAGAACGCGACGAGCATCCCGATGCCGCGTCCGCACGACCAGGCGCTGCCGGACGACGCCCTCATCCAGTGGGTCGAGAGCATCCTCACCGCCGTGTACGGCGCGACGACCCCCGCAGAGGCACCGGCCGCGTAGACGCGAGCGGAGACGGCCTGGAGGCACGGTGCGGGCCCGCACCGTGCCACCAGGCCGTCCGTGGCCACGTCCACGGCGTGCACGCCGTCCGCGACGAACCACGCGTCGAACGACGCGTGGCCTGTCGTGGAACGGGTGCGAACCGCGGGCCGCGGGCCGCGAGCCGCTACTCGGTGTCCTCGGCCTCGGACAGCTCGCGGCGCGCGCGGTACGCCCGCGCCCGCAGGGTGACGACGACCGCCGACGCGACGATGGCGATGCCCGAGCCGACGAGCACGGCGAGGACGCCCTCGTCGAGGATCTCCTCGTTGCGGGCGAACGCCAGCTCGTTCATCAGCAGCGACACCGTGAACCCGATGCCGCCGAGCACGCCGACGGTGATGATCGAGAAGAACGACAGCGACGAGCGGCCGGGCGAACGGAAGATCCGCGTGGCGATCGTGCCGAACAGCGTGATGCCGATGACCTTGCCGACCGGCAGCGCGAGGACGACCGCCCAGAACGTGGGGGAGAGCTCGCTGATGCCGACCGAGGGGATGATGACGGCGGCCGACGCGAACGCGAACACCGGCAGCACGATGGCGTTCGACCACGGCTCGACGTTCTCGTGCAGGGTGTGGCCCGGGCGGCGGGGCAGCACGAGCCCGAGGGCGACGCCGGCGATGGTGGCGTGCACACCGGAGTGGTAGACGAGCCACCAGGTCAGGAGCCCGACGACGACCATCGCCACGATGATGAACGTCTGCCCGCTGCGCCCCGGACGGAGCATCCGGCCGAGCAGCCAGAACACCGCGAGCGTGACGACAGCGCCCGCGAGGGCCAGGAAGTCGGTGTCGTGGGCGAACACCACAGCGATGATGATGATCGCGATGAGGTCGTCGAGCACGGCCAGCGCGAGCAGGAACACCCGGATGCCGCTCGGCAGCCCGCGACCGAACATGGCGAGCACCCCGAGCGCGAACGCGATGTCCGTCGCCGTCGGGATCGGCCACCCGTGCGTGTACTGCGTACCGGCGGTGACGAGCAGGAAGATGCCAGCCGGGACGAGCACGCCGCCGACCGCGGCGATGGCGGGGATGATCGCGGTCTTGGGGTTCGACAGCTCGCCGTCGACGAGTTCCTGCTTCAGCTCGATCGCGACGAGCAGGAAGAAGACCGCGAGCAGCCCGTCGCTGATCCAGTGCGCGATGGACAGGTCGAGGCCGAGGGCACCGAGCGGCAGGTGCGCGTCGAGCAGCTGTTCGAGGCCGGGGCCGATCGGGGAGTTCGCCACGACCAGGCCGAGCACGGCGGCGGTGAGGAGCGCGATGGCGCTGAAGCGGGGGGAGCGGACGAGGGACGACATGGATCTCCGTCTCGAGGGGTCGGGTGAGTGTCCGTCGACCAGACTTCCCGACACACCACGACCAGTCTACGCGGGTGGCACGATGACGTGATGACCGCCGTACCGGACCTCGTGACCGTCGTCGAACGCCTGCTCGCCGAGGACGGTGGGTGCGTCTGGAACCGGGCGCAGACCCACGCCTCGCTCGCGCGCTACGCCGTCGAGGAGTCGTACGAACTCGTCGACGCCATC
>Ga0308159_1004278_pt1 | contig 13205 bp, 15 predicted proteins | sample PhyCR1_FD_201040 | JGI IMG/M metagenome (GOLD analysis project Ga0308159, IMG submission 201040) | Phyllosphere microbial communities from UC Gill Tract Community Farm, Albany, California, United States - DLSLC.R1 | ecosystem: Host-associated > Plants > Phyllosphere > Unclassified | place: USA...
ACCCTTCCTTCCGTGACCCTGCAGGAATACTCGGAAGTCGAGGGCGAAGGGTGCAGCATCGGCCCGAATCCGGTGGACGTGGCGAAGGCCTCCGCAGGCAAGACCATCGCGCTCTTCGCGCTGCCCGGTGCCTTCACGCCCACCTGCTCGGCCAAGCATGTGCCGGGCTACGTGCAGCACTTCGACGACTTCAAGGCCGCAGGCGTGGACGAGATCTGGTGCCTGAGCGTGAACGACGCCTTCGTGATGGGCGCCTGGGCACGCGACCAGCAGACCAACGGGAAGGTGCGCATGCTCGGCGACGGCAGCGCCGACTTCGCCAAGGCCACGGGACTGACGCTCGACCTGACGGCACGCGGCATGGGCCTGCGCAGCAACCGCTATTCGATGCTGGTCAAGGACGGCAAGGTCGCGACGCTCAACGTCGAGGCACCCGGCAAGTTCGAGGTGAGCGACGCCGACACGCTGCTGGCGCAGGCCAAGGGCTGAGCGCTCCCCAAGGCCTCAGAGCTCGACCTTGAGGTAGTGGGAGCCCGCGATCGGGTTGTGGTAGTAGGGCGGCACCTCGACGAAGCCGAGGTCCTCGTACAGCGCCCGGGCCGATTCCATGTCGTCCAGCGTGTCGAGCAGCACGCAGGTGTAGCCCGCACCGCGGGCGGCATCGAGCACGGCTTCGACGAGCTGGCGTCCCAGCCCCAGGCCGCGGAAGCCGGGGCGCACGTACAGCCGCTTCATTTCGGCGGCATTGGCGTAATCGACCGTGTCCAGTGGCCGCAGGGCGCAGCAGCCGGCCACCTGCAGGGTGCGCCCGTCTGGGCGCACCAAGGCGGGCGCGGCCGATGGGGTGGCCGTCGCACCGGCCTCCACCAGGGCCAGCAGCAGCGTGCCGCGGGGCTCGGCGTAATCGCCCGGCAGGCTGGCCAGTTCGGCGTCGAAATCCTGGAAGCACAGGTCGACCTTGAGCGACGCCGCGTACTCGCCGAAGATCGCCCGCGCCTCGGCCAGTTCATGCGCTTCGTCGGGCACGGCCAGCACGATCGCGGGCGTGTCGGCCAGCGGCAGGGGGCGGGAGCCGAGCACGCTCATGGCCGCACCTCCGGCGCGGCGAAGCAGGGTCGCATGGCGGATTCCGGCTTGTTCATGGCTGCAGGGTGGAGACCCACGCGGACAGTCCCGCGCTGAGCGCGAACAGCACCAGCGCGAGCAGCCGCGAGCGCCCGTCGTCGCGGCTCGGCGCAGGGGCGTGGCCCGGTGCCAGCGCGCGGTCGCCCGACAGCATCGGCCTCACCATCCGCACCCGCTTGACCCCCGCGTAGAACAGCACGGCAAGCACATGCAGCGCCGTCAGCGCGATGAGCAGCCACTGGCCCGCTCCCTTGTGCCAACTGGTCGCGGCATCGGACCAGCTGCCGGGCACCATGGCGGCCAGGGGGCCGGTGAAGGTGATCGCGTCGTCCGACACCAGCCCCGTCGCCACCTGCAGCAGCAATGCGGCCAGCAGCGCGAACACCGAGACGGCACCCAGCGGGTTGTGTCCGACGAGGTGGTCGGGATGGGAACGTCCGCGCAGGTAGGCGAGCATGCTGCCCGGCGCATAGAGGAAGCTCGAGAAGCGCGACCAGCGCCCGCCCACGAAGCCCCACGCCAGCCGAAAGACCAGCAGCGCCATCACCGTGTAGCCAAGGCGGAAATGCCAGTCCATGGCGCCCATCTTGGCCGTCGCGACGAGTCCGATGACGGCGGCCGCGAGCGCCCAGTGGAAGAGGCGGGTGGGCAGGTCCCAGACACGCACCGTGCGCGTGGCGGCGGTAATGACGGCGGACTGGGAAGAAGAAGCAGGGGCTGGCATCGGCGGTCGGGCAGGGGCGGCGCGGCATCCGGCGGCTGTGGGCGGCCCGCCAGATTAACAAAAATGGGCCGCGCGCCGCGTGGGCGTGTGCCAAGACGGGCTTTCTCCGGGCTGGGGCGCCTCCGGCCCCTAAACTCCGCCCCGCCGCATTTGCGGCCCACCCACCAGAAGGAAGAACCCACGATGCCTTGTTCCCGTACCGTTGTCACCGCCGCCTTCGCCCTTGTTGCGGCCCTCGCCGCCGTGCCGGCGTTGGCCCAGCCGACGTTCGCCACTCCGCAGGACGCGATCAAGTACCGCCAGCAGACCCTCAAGGAGATGCAGCAGAACTTCAAGCGCGTGGCCGACATGGCCAGCGGCCGCGCCGATTTCGACGCCAAGGTGGCCGAGACCAGCGCCGCGCGCGCGGCCGAGCTGATCAAGATGCCCTGGGTGGGCTTCGGCCCCGGCACCGAGGGCGGCAAGGCCAAGCCCGCCATCTGGAAGGAGCAGGATAAGTTCAAGGCCGCCGCCGTGCGTGGCGAAGAGGAAATGGCCAAGGTGGCCGCCGCCGCCAAGACCGGCGACCTCAACGCCATCAAGGCCGCGATCGGCGGCGCGGGCGCGGCCTGTAAGGCGTGCCACGACGTGTATCGGGAGTAACCCCCCCCAAGCCGCGTCGCGGCTCCCCCTTTCTGGCGCCTTCGGCTTGGAGGGGGGCGCACCCAGAGGCCTAGCCAAGCCAGTTCCTCGGGTGCCCTGGGGCTTCGCTATGCTCGCGGACCGACGGTTCGATCGCTATAAATCGGTGCCAATTCGCGCTCGCCCAACGGACGCTGCAGGCCGAAAAGGCCTGAAAGCCTGGCCGCTCAGGCCTCGGCCAGCAGTTTCTCGATCAGGCGGTGCAGCTCGTCGAAGTCGGGCTCGCCGACGTAGCGCTTGACGATCTCGCCCTTCTTGTTGACCACGTAGGTGGTCGGCGTGAGCTGCACGTCGCCCCAGGCCTTGGCGACGGCACCGGTGTTGTCGATCGCAACCTTGAAGGGCAGCTTGCGCGTCTCGGCGTAGTTGATGACGTAGCTTGGCGGGTCGTAGCTCATGGCCACCGCCAGCGTGTCATAACCCTTCGCCTGGTACTTGTCGTAGGTGGCGATCACCTTGGGCATCTCGCCCACGCAGGTCACGCAGCTGGTGGCCCAGAAGTTGACCAGCGTCACCTTGCCCTTCAGGTCCTCGGTGGTCTTCTTGCTGCCATCGAGCAGCACGAAGGTCGAGGCGGGAGCCGGCGAACTGCCGGTGCTCACGTACACGCCCACGCCGACAGCCAGCGCGACCGCGATTGCGGCACCATAGAGGGCTTTATTCATGGCCGGGCCGCCCCAAGATGAAAAGCGCGCCTTCGGGGGGGCAGCGAACACACGAAGTGGGGAGCGTGGGGGGCATTTCTCATCGCCGACCTCCCGGGCATGAGGACCGAAGCGCTCCCACAAGGGGCACCGTACACGGGGCAGGGAGAGCGTGAAGGCGAAGATGCATGGAGCGGATCGATGAAGCAGCGCGATTTTAGTTCCGCGGGCGAAGGCGTGCTGCCGATTCGGCGGGCGGCCGTGCTCGCGGCCGCGGCGGTGCTGGCGGTGGCCTGCAGCCCGGTCTTCAACTGGCGCGAGGTGCCGGTGGGCGAGTCGCTGGTCGCCATGCTGCCCTGCAAGCCCGACCGCGCCGAGCGCAGCCTGCCGATGGACGCCACCACCGTGTCCATCGACATGGCCGGTTGCGAGGCCGGTGGCGCCACCTTCGTCGTGGCCCGCCTGCCGGGCGGCGATGCGTCGCAGGCCGAGGCGCGGCTCGCCGCCTGGCGCCGGGCCGCGCGAAGCCCCTGGACCGGCGCGCAGCTCACCGAGGCCCCATGGAAGCTGCCACGCGCTGCCACCGCGCCCGCGCCGTGGGCGCTCGATGTGGCGAACACCGCGGCCGACGGCCGCCCGCCGGAAGCGCACCTGCGCTGGTTCGCCGGCCCCGACGGCCAGGGCGGCACCACCCTCTACCAGGCCATGGTGCTCGGCCGTCCTTCGGCCGCGGACGCGGCCGAGACCTTCTTCGACGGCCTGCGCCTGCGATGAAAGCCCGCTCCTGAAGGCCGGGTCGGCCCCAGGCGCGCCCGCATAATGCTTGCGAGCCCACGCCGCCCGCATGAACAGCATCCTCCTCATCGCCCATTCGCCGCTGGCCCATGCGCTGCGGCAATGCGCGCTGCACGTCTTTCCCGAGGCCGAGGACTGCGTCGGTGCCCTCGACGTGCTGCCCAACGTGTCGCCCGAAGAGACGCTGGGCGCCGCGCGCATCATCCTCGCGCAGCAGCTCGGGCGCGCCCCCCGTGCCCAGGTGCTGGTGCTGACCGACGTGTTCGGCGCCACGCCCTGCAACGTGGCGCAGCAGCTCGTCGACGGTGCGCGCTCGCGCCTCGTCGCGGGCGTCAACCTGCCGATGCTGCTGCGCGCCGTCACCTACCGGCACGAGCCGCTCGATGCCCAGGTGCAGCGCGCGATCGCCGGCGGCACGGCCGGCGTCATGCAGGTGGCCGTGGCCGCCCCCCAGAACCAGGTGAGAAGAAAATACAGTGATCAAGACATCCGTGACCATCAGCAATAAGCTGGGCCTGCATGCCCGCGCGTCGGCCAAGCTCACCAAGCTGGCCGGCAGCTACCCCTGCGAGGTGTGGATCTCGCGCGGCGACCGGCGCGTGAATGCCAAGAGCATCATGGGCGTGATGATGCTGGCCGCCGGCCTGGGGGCCACCGTCGAACTGGAGACCAGTGGCGACAAGGAGCAGGAAGCCATGGATGCGCTGGTCGCGCTGATGAACGACAAGTTCGGCGAGGGCGAGTGATGTCGCCCCCACGCTTCCCCGCTGCGCGAGGTCCGCTGCCCCCCGAGGGGGCTGGCCGCGCTTGGGGCGGCCCGGCGCGCGTCCGCATTCACGACGTCGCCATTCCATGACCTTCGCGCTCCACGGCCTCCCCGTCGCCCGCGGCATCGCGATCGGGCGTGCGGTGCTGGTCGTGTCCAGCCGGGTCGACGTGGCGCACTACTTCGTGCAGCCGCACGAGGTCGAGGCCGAGATCGGCCGCGTGCGCACGGCGCGCAACGCGGTGGCCGAGGAGCTGCAGCGCCTGCAGGCCAACGTGGCGCAGATGACCCCGCAGGAGGCGCCGCACGAGCTGTCGGCCCTGCTCGAGGTGCACCAGATGCTGCTGCAGGACGAAGCCCTGACCGATGGCGTGAAGCACTGGATCACCGAGCGCCTCTACAACGCCGAATGGGCGCTGACCACGCAGCTGGAGATCGTCGCACGCCAGTTCGACGAGATGGAGGACGAGTACCTGCGCGAGCGCAAGGCCGACCTGGAACAGGTCGTCGAGCGATTGCTGCACCAGATGAAGGGCACGGCCGCGGTGCTCGCGCCGCCGCCGCCCAAGCGCAGGGCACGCACCGGCGAGGAGGGGGACGACGGCACCGACGACGGCTTCGACGTGCCGCTCGTGCTGATCGCGCACGACCTCGCGCCGGCCGACATGCTGCAATTCAAGAAGAGCGTGTTCGCCGGCTTCGCCACCGACGTCGGCGGGCGGACCTCGCACACCGCCATCGTGGCGCGCAGCATGGACATCCCGGCCGTGGTCGGCGCGCGCGGTGCCAGCCAGCTCGTGCGGCAGGACGACTGGGTGATCATCGATGGCGACGCCGGCGTGGTCATCGTGGACCCCTCGCCCATCATCCTGGCCGAGTACGGCTTCAAGCAGCGCCAGGGCGAGCTCGAGCGCGAGCGCCTCTGGCGCCTGCGCCACAAGCCGGCCGTCACGCTCGACAACCAGCGTGTCGAGCTGCTCGCCAACATCGAGCTGCCCGACGACACGGCCGGCGCCGTGAAGGCCGGTGCGGTGGGCGTGGGGCTGTTCCGCAGCGAGTTCCTCTTCATGGGCCGCACCGAGCGTGGCGAGAAGCTGCCCGACGAGGAGGAGCAGTACGAGGCCTACCGCCGCGCCATCGACGGCATGCAGGGCATGCCGGTCACCATCCGCACCATCGACATCGGTGCCGACAAGCCGCTGGACGCCAAGAGCACCAAGCAGGAATACCTCAACCCCGCGCTCGGCCTGCGCGCCATCCGCTGGAGCCTGGCCGAGCCGGCGATGTTCCTCACCCAGTTGCGCGCCATCCTGCGCGCCGCGGCGCACGGGGCCGTGCACCTGCTGATCCCGATGCTCGCGCACGCATCGGAGATCCGCCAGACGCTGGCGCTCATCGAGCAGGCGCGCGCCGAGCTCGACATGCGTGGCCAGGCGCACGGCGCCGTCAAGCTCGGCGCCATGATCGAGGTGCCTGCGGCGGCGCTCACGCTGAAGCTCTTCCTGCGGCACTTCGACTTCCTCTCCATCGGCACCAACGACCTGATCCAGTACACGCTGGCCATCGACCGCGCCGACGAAGCCGTGGCCCACCTGTACGACCCGGCGCATCCGGCGGTGCTGCGCCTGGTGGCCGACACCATTGCCGAGTGCCGCCGCCAGGGCAAGGGCGTGAGCGTGTGCGGCGAGATGGCCGGCGACGTGCACTTCACGCGGCTGCTGCTGGGCCTGGGCCTGCGCAGCTTCTCCATGCATCCCTCGCAGATCCTGGCCGTCAAGCAGGAGGTCCTGCGCGCCGACACGACCAAGCTCGCGCCCTGGGCGCAGCGCGTGCTGGAGTCCGACGAACCGGCCGGCATGATTGCCGGGTGAGCCCGCGGGCGCGCCCGCTGTGGCGATGCCCAGGCGGCGCACAAGAAAGGGCCCGAGCGCCCACCCCCATCTGCGCGAACAGCGATCCATTCCACGGCGCTGAAATCAAACGAAACATAGCGCGACCGCACTGAAAAGACGGCGCCCGCCCGCGTGCGCACCATCGAGGCTCCTTCATCACTTTCACCCGAAAGGCCTCGACATGAACAGCATCCGCGCCACCTTCCTCGCCGTTTCCGCCCTGGCTCTGCTGGGCACCACCGCCGCGCAGGCCGAAAGCTACGACGGCGTGCATGCCCCCGCCGGCGCCCTGGGCCGCAGCGCGGTGCAGGCCGAGGCCGTCCGCACCGCCGCCGCACGCGACCAGAACGTGGTGCGCGGCTCGCGCGGCGCCGAGACGGTCGCCGTCTCGCAGGCCCGTGCCGGCGTCCAGGCCGAGGCCGTGCGCACCGCCGCCGCGCCCGACCAGAACGTCAGCTCGGGCTCGCGCGTGAACAGCCGCGTCGTCTCGACGATGCGCAACCCGGTCGACGTGCGCGCCGAGGCACAGGCCCGCAACACCAACGCAGCGCAGTGACGCGCTTCCCGCTTCCCGCTCCCTCATCACTCAAGGACACACGCATCATGAAACCCTGGATCCGACGCGCCCTCTTCGGCCTCTTCGGCGGCGCCCTCGTCGCCGGCAGCATCGCCGGCTGTGCCGGTCACCGCCACGGCTGGGGCGCGGCCGACAGCACCGAGTTCCGCGCCAGGATGGTCGAGCGCGTGGGCAGCAAGCTCGACCTCGACGCCGCGCAGAAACAGAAGCTCGACGTGCTGGCGCAGAAGCTGCAGGCGCAGCGCCAGGCCATGCGCGGCACGGGCGATCCGCGCGCGCAGTTCAAGGCGCTCTTCGCCGGCGACCGGCTCGATCAGGCCGCGGCCACGAAGCTGGTCGAGGAAAAGACCGCCGCCGTGCGCAGCGGCAGCCCCGAGGTCATCGCCGCCATGGCCGACTTCTTCGATCACCTGAACCCCGCGCAGCAGCAGAAGGTGCGTGAGTTCATGGACCGCGGCGGGCGCCGCTGGTCGCGCCATGGCTGAGCCGCTCGCAGCCGCTGCGGCCACCGCGTCGTGGCCGGCGCGCAGCACCTGGCGCCGGGCCGCGGCCAGCGCAGCCGGCGACGGCGCGGCGCAGGGCGGCGTGCGCACGCTGTTGCGCCTGGAAGGCCTGGCGCTGCTGGTGCTCGCCGTCGCGGGCTATGCGCAGCTCGGTGCGGGCTGGGGCGGCTTCGCGCTGCTCTTCCTTGCACCCGACATCGCGTTCTTCGGCTACCTGGCCGGTCCGCGTGTCGGCGCGGTGCTCTACAACACGACGCACAGCCTCGTCGGCCCGGCGTTGCTGGGCGGTGCGGGCCTGGCCTTGGGCGCGCCGGTGGCGATGGCCTTCGCACTCGTGTGGGCCGCGCACATCGGCTTCGACCGCCTGCTGGGCTACGGCCTGAAGTACACGCGCGGCTTCGGCTTCACCCACCTGGGCCGCCTCGGGCCGCGCGACGCGTGGTGACGCGCCGATGCCTGCCGGCCTCATGCTCGCCGCCCTGTTCTCGCATGGGCACAATCCCGCCATGCCGCGCATCCTGCTGATCGACGACGACGCTCACCTCGCGCCGCCGCTCACCACTTACTTCGCGCGTTTCGACTGCACGCTCGACAGCGCGCAGCGGCCGAGCGAAGGGCTCGCCAAACTAAGGGCCGGCGACTACGACGCCGCCATCCTCGACGTCATGCTGCCCGAGATGGACGGTTTCGCGCTGTGCCGGCAGATCCGTGCCGAGAGCGACATCCCCATCGTCATGCTCACCGCCCGCGGCGAGGTGATGGACCGCGTGGTCGGCCTGGAGCTCGGCGCCGACGACTACCTGCCCAAGCCTTTCGAGCCGCGTGAGCTGGTGGCACGCGTGCAGACCATCCTGCGCCGCCAGCGCGTGCGCGCCGCCGTGCCGGCGGCATCGGCGCAGCGCCTGGTGTTCGACGGCCTGTCCATCGACCTCGACCGCCGCGAGGTCCACCGTGCCGGCGAGCGCGTCGAACTCACCGGCACCGAGTTCGAACTGCTCGCGCTGCTGGCGGCCGAGCCGGGCAAGGTCTTCAGCCGCGACGACATCCTCAACCGCCTGCGTGGCCACGAGGCCGACCTGTACACGCGCGCGGTCGACATCGTCGTGAGCCGCCTGCGCCGCAAGCTCGAGCCGCTGGACTGCATCAAGACGCTGCGCAACGCCGGCTACACGCTGGCCGTGGCGCCCGGCACCTCCGGCGCAGCAGTGGCGTGAGAAGTCGCGAGCATCCGCGCAAAGGAAAGTGGCGGCATCGCCACCGCCCGCGCTGGCGCCGCTCGCTGCGCGTGCGGCTGGTGATGTGGTTCCTGGTGCTCGCGCTGGTGATGGCCGGCATCTTCCTGGGCGGCATGAAGCGCTCCTTCTCCAACGGATGGGGGGCGGTCGCGCAGCCGCTGCTGATGGACTACGAGGACCGCATCGTGGCCGAGCTCGGTACGCCGCCCGACGTGGCGAAGGCGCAGGCGCTGGTCGCGCGCCTGCCGATCACGCTGCGCATCAGCGGCCCGCGCGTGAATTGGGATTCGCATCCCCACCAGCCCGAGCACGGCTTGCTGCGCGACGCGCGCCCTGTCGGCGAGGACGAGCGCTGGTACGTGCGCCAGACCGCCGACGGCCACCGCGTGGTCTTCGGCTGGGCGCCGCGCGTGTGGGAGCAGGCGCCGCGTGCGGCGGGCTGGGGCACGCTGGCCGCACTGCTGCTGCTGGTGGTGGGTGTGTATGCCGGCATCAGCCGTCTGCTGCGCCCGCTGATCGACATCCGCGAAGGGGCCGAGCGCTTCGGCCGCGGCGAGTTCGAGACGCCCATTCCCATCCGGCATTGCGACGACCTGGGCGATCTGGCGCAGCGCATCAACACCATGGCCCACGACATCCGCGCCATGCTCGATGCCAAGCGCACGCTGCTGCTGGCGATGAGCCACGAGCTGCGCTCGCCGCTCACCCGGGCGCGGCTCAACGCCGAGCTGCTGCCCGAGGGCGGCGAAGGCGCGGCTGAGCGCGAGGCGCTGCTGCGCGACCTGGGCGAGATGCGCGAGCTCATCAGCGACCTGCTCGAGAGCGAGCGCCTGGCCAGCCCGCACGCGGCCCTGCAGCGCGAGCCGGTCGACCTGCCGGCGCTGGTGCGCGAGGTGCAGGACGAGCTGGCCGCCCGGGGCGTGCCGATGGCGCAGGCGGTGCAGCTCGACCTGGCACCCGGCCTGCCCACGCCGGCGCTGGACCGGTCTCGCGTGCGCCTCTTGCTGCGCAACCTGCTCGACAACGCGCTGCGCCACGGTGCCGGCGGCGCGCAGGCACCGACCGTATCGCTGCGGCCCGCGAGCGCCGACAGGGGCCAGGACGGCGGCGGTATCGAGATCGAGGTGCGCGACTTCGGCCCCGGCGTGCCCGACGAGCAGCTCCTGCGCCTGGCCGAGCCCTTCTACCGCCCCGACAGCGCGCGCACCCGCAGCGCCGGCGGCGTGGGCCTGGGCATGTACCTGTGCCGGCTGGTCGCGCAGGCGCACGGCGGCCGGCTCACGCTGCGCAACGCCCAGCCGGGCCTGGCCGTCACGGCGCTCCTGAATTCCTAGTGGCCCGGGCGGCGTGCAGGGCGCCGCGCGCCGATTCTTCGCTCAGAGCTCGGGCACCAGACGCTGCAGGTGCTCCGCAAAGGCGGTGACGAGCGCGGGCGGCCGGGGCAGGCCGAAGCGCACCTGCAGGCCCACGGTGGGCAGTGGCGGCAGGCCGTCGCCGGCCGCCAGCACCTGCAGGTCGGCCGGCACCGCCGACTGCGTGAGCACCGCGATCGCCTGGCCGGAGCGCACCACCGCCAGCAGCCCCGACATGCTGCCGCTCGCGTACGCAACGCGGTAGGGCCGCTGCGCCGCGTCGAGCTGTTCGCAGGCGGCCCGGTGGTCCAGCGTGTCGGGGTCCGACAGCGCGATCTGCAGCGGCTCGCGCAGCGCCGCCGCGTCGTGGCGGTGGCCGACCCACACCAGCGGCTCGCGGCGCAGCGGCGGCGCCAGGTCCTCCGAATCGGAGGTGGAGACGAGCGCCAGGTCCAGCCCGTGCTGCTGCAGTTGCGTCAGCAGCCGCGGCGTCGGCGCGCACACCACCTCGACCAGCACGTGGGGATGCTGGCCCGCGAAGCTGCGCAGGATCGCCGGCAGGAAGGCCGCCGCGTAATCGTCGGGGCAGCCGAAGCGCAGCGTGCCGGCCAGCCCCGTGCCCGACAGGTCGGCCACCGCCGCATCGTGCTGGCGCAGCAGCGTGCGCGCGTGGCCCAGCAGCCGCTCGCCATGCAGCGTGAGCGTCACGCCGCGGCCGGTGCGGTGGAGCAGCGGCTGGGCGAGCATGTCTTCGAGCTTCTTGACCTGCATGCTCACCGCGGCCTGCGTGCGGCCGATGCGCGCGGCCGCGCGGCCCAGCGTGCGGGTTTCGGCAATCGCGACGAAGGTGCGCAGCAGGTCGACGTCGAGCAGGGGTTTCATCCGGATGGGCAGCGGTTCGTCGGCAGACGGAGTGCCGAGTGTCGGTCCCCTCGAGGCGTGGACCGCCGCCTTCGTCGCGAACCCTGGTTGCAGCCGTGCGCCGGGGGTCGGCCCTCAGGAGAACTCGCGCGCCGGGACCAGGCGCCAGTCGCCGCCGCCGCGCAGCTCCAGCACCTGCGTGTGATAGCGCAGCACGGCCTGCCGGTGCGCGATGCTGACCAGGGTCGCGCCGGTATCGCGCAGCCTTTGGTAGAGCGCGGCCTCGGTGGCGGCGTCCAGCGCACTGGTGGCTTCGTCGAGGATGACGGCGCGGGGCCGGCGCGAGAACACGCGCGCGAAGGCCATGCGCTGCTGCTCGCCCATGGACAGCAGCTTCTCCCAATCCCGCACCGCGTCGAGTCCGCCGACGCGCTCGGCCAGCCCCCCGAGGTGCGCGGCGTCCAGCAGTTCTAGCAGCTCTTCATCGGTGTGCGCGCTGCCATCGGCCGGATAGAGGATCTGGTGGCGAAGCGTGCCCAGCTGCATGTAGGGCCTCTGCGGCAGGAAGCACACCTGCTCCGGCGCCAGCGTGCGCACCATGCCGCTTCCGCTGTGCCACAGGCCGGCCAGGGCGCGCAGCAGGGAACTCTTGCCGCACCCGCTGGGCCCGGCAATCATGAGCCCATCCCCAGGCCGAAGGCGCAACGACAAGTCGCGGATCAGTTGGCGCTCGGAACGCGGGACGTACAGCGTCACGTTTTCCACGCAGAGCTCGTCGTCGCCGCATTCGCTGCGTATCCTTCCTGCCAGGCCGGGCCCCGTCTCGCACGCGGGCTCGACCGGAACCACCGCGCGGGCCAGGGCATGCAGGCGATCGATGCCGGCCACGAAGCGGCTCAGGCCCTCGAAGTTGTCCACGATCAGGCCCACGGCGCCCAGCACGGCGGCGAAGGCGCCGCCCGCCTGCACCGCCCGGCCCACCTCCATCCGGCCCGACAGCACCTCGTTGGCGAGGATGATGCTGGGCACCACCAGCGTGAGCTGGCTGAAGGCACGCTGGAAGAGGTTGAGCGTTCGCTGCTTGCGGATCAGGCGGCCGTAGTTGGTGAACGCCGCCTGGAAGCGCGTGTTCAGTTCGGCCCGCTCCTGGGCCTCTCCGCGGTAGAACGCGATCGATTCGGCGTTCTCGCGAAAACGCATCAGGCCAAAGCGGAAATCCGCTTCGCGCCGCAACTGCCAGAAGTTGAGGCGGATCAGGGGAGCGCCGAACACATACAGCGCGACGAAGGTGCCGAAGGCCGCATAGACGGCCAGGAAGATCACCAGCGTCTTCGAGATCGACCACAGGACCGCGCTGAACGCGACCAACTGCATCAGCGAGCCCAGGAAGATGAGCGCGTAGTTGATCGACCGGCCGGTGAAGGTGTTGATGTCCTCGCTGATACGCTGGTCCGGGTTGTCCAGGTCCTCGCGCGAGCCCAGCTCGTAGTAGCGCCTGCGGTGCAGGTAGCCGTCCAGGAAGTGGTGCGTGAGCCACCGGCGCCAGTGATTGCCCAGGTAGTCGCGCAGGTAGTAGTAGCCCGCGTACATGGGCGCCGCGAAGGCCAGCACCACCAGGCTCCAGCGCACGGCGGTCCAGAAGCGGCCCGCGTCGCGTGCCGCCAGCGCCGAGGTCATGTCGCCCGCGCGGGAGATCAGCATCACCGCGAGCTGCGTCTCGCACAGCATCACCACGATCAGGATGCCCAGCAAGGCCCACGCGCGCCGCCGCTGTTCGCCCACCCAGTAGGGCCGCGCGACCTCCATGAACTGCTTCCACGCGGCCATCGACAGCGTCGGCGGCCGGCGCGCATGCCGCCTCGGGTCGGGTGGCGGGGCGGCCGGAGCGCTCGCTCCAAGATGGGGTGGCGCGATGGCGGACATCAGGCGTCCGAAACGGTAAAAGGACAGCAAAGGCCCGCGCGCTCGAGCGCTGACGGGCACGGACGTCCTTCAGGCCGGCGCACCCGTGGGCGGCACGTTGCGCGACGTATCGACACTCAGCGCGACA
>Ga0308159_1004279_pt1 | contig 13204 bp, 13 predicted proteins | sample PhyCR1_FD_201040 | JGI IMG/M metagenome (GOLD analysis project Ga0308159, IMG submission 201040) | Phyllosphere microbial communities from UC Gill Tract Community Farm, Albany, California, United States - DLSLC.R1 | ecosystem: Host-associated > Plants > Phyllosphere > Unclassified | place: USA...
GCGCTCGGCACGCTGCGCGGCGGCGCGCGCCGCCGCCTCGAAACCCTGGCCCGCGAGCACGCCACCGTGCGCGCGGCCGTGCTGGTATGGCAGGGCCGCTGGGCCGGCCTGACCGAACTGCAGCCCGAGCAGGAGCCCCCGCCCGCCGTCTGGGTGCGCATCCGCAACCTCGTCGATGCCGAGCAGGCGCGCGAGGCGCAGCGTGCCCGGCGGGCGCAGCCGGCACCTGTCGCGGCGGCCGCGCCCGCCGGCGGCGGCTGGCTGCGCAGCCTGGCGCTCTGGCGGGGCGCGGCGCTGGCCGGCGCCGTGGCGACGCTCGCGGCCGTCGTGGTGGGCGCCGGCCTGCACGGTCGCCTGCGGGAAGACAGCGGGGCGCGCATCGCCGCGCTGCAGCGTGAACTCGAAACCGCCGCGTCGCAGGTGCGCTATGTCGCGGTGCTGTCGGACCCGCAGTCGCACCCCTCCCTGCTGGTGACCTTCGACGCCGCGAAGAACGCGCTGGTGCTGCAGCGCGTGGGCGACTACCGCGAGGCGGCCGACAAATCGCTCCAGCTCTGGGCGCTGCCGCCGGGCGGCGGCGGGCCCCGTTCGCTCGGCGTGCTCGGCAGCCAGGCGCTGCTCACGCTGCCGGCGCCCGAGAGCGCCGTGCACGGCGTGCCGGCCCTGGCCGTGAGCCTCGAGCCCCACGGCGGCGTACCCGGCGACCGCGGGCCGACCGGCCCGGTGCTCTTCAAGGGCGCGCTCATCGAACGCATGACCTGAGATCGCCGGCACGGTCTCATGCGGTGCGAGCTGCCGCGCGCCACGCAGCAGAACGGTCGAAACCCGGAAAACCAGAGTCCGCGGAGGCCCTCCCGCTGGCATACTTTGCCCCGGGAGGGTTCATCCATGAGGTTTCGCCGCTGGCTCGCCCTGCGAGCATTCCACGTGCCCGTGCTCGCCGGCCTCGCGCTGGCGCTGCCTGCCGCCACGGTCGCCGAGACCGGCAAGCTGCCGCTCACGGGCGGCGTCAGTTCCATCTCCGGCGCCGCGGGCGGCGGGCTCACGCCCTGGGCCGTGATCGGCACCAACGCCACCGAGGGCGAGATCGGCGTCAGCGCCTTCGCCACCCGCCTGCGCACGCGCGACTATGGCCTCACCAGCTCGGGCCTGGCGCTCGGCCTCTACGACCGGGTGGAGCTGTCGGTGGCGCGCCAGGATTTCGGCGCGGCGCCCGCGGCCGCGCTCAACGCAGTGGCCCCGTTCGGCGTGGAGCCCGACCTGCACCTCAAGATGGACATCATCGGCGCCAAGGTGCGGCTGCTGGGCGACGCCGTGCTCGACAGCGACTCGCCCATGCCGCAGATCGCCGTCGGCGTGGAACACAAGCGCCTGCACCCCGCGTCGGCCGGCGGGGTGGTGCAGTTCCTGGGGGCCGACACCGAAGGCACCGACGTCTACATCAGCGCCACCAAGCTGCTGCTGGACCGCAACCTGCTCGTGCACGCCACGCTGCGCTCGACCAACGCCAACCAGAACGGCCTGCTCGGCTTCGGCGCGAATGCGCCCGGCCGGTCGAGCCGCTCGCTGCAGCCGGAATTCTCGGTCGCCTACCTGCTGCGGCGCGACCTGGCGATCGGCGCGGAGTGGCGCTTCAAGCCCGACAACCTGCGGGCCCTGGGCCGCGCTGCCGGGCTCGGCGACGCGCTGCGCGAGGACGACTGGCGCGACGTGTTCCTCGTCTGGGCGCCCAGCAAGCACCTGTCCGTGACGCTCGCCTACGTGGACCTGGGCCGCGTCGTGCCCGGCGTGACGGCCAACCGCCGGCAGCGCGGCGCCTACGTCTCGCTGCAGGCCGCGTACTGACAGACCCCGACGCCGGAGCGCAGCGCCATGCCCACCCGTTTCCTCTTCTCCTCGTCCTTCTGTTCCGCGCGCCCAGCGCCGTTCCGCCCGCGGCACTCCGGCGCTGCGCCGGCCCGGTCCCGCCCGGCCGCCATGGCTTCATCCGCCGCGCTGGCGTTCCTGATGGCAGGAGCGGCCGTGCAGGCCGGGGCGCAACCGGTGCCGCCGGCGCAACCCGGGCCCGCCGCCGCGGCGCAGGCGCGCGCGGCCCTCGCCCCGAGCGTGTCCGCGAGCGTGCCGGCCGGCGGCATTCCCGCGGGCCTCTACGACGCGCTCGGCCGCAAGGAGGGCATCGCGCGCATCATGGACCGCCTGGTCGATTCGGCTTTCCGCGACGCGCGCATCGGCCCGATCTTCAAGGAAACCAAGCCGCAGGCGCTCAAGGAAAGCCTCACCGACCAGGTCTGCGTGCTGACCGGCGGGCCCTGCGTCTATGAGGGCGCGGATATGCGGGCCGCCCATGCCGACCTGCAGATCCGCAAGAGCGATTTCAATGCCCTCGTGGAACTGCTGCAGGCCGCGATGGACGCCGAGGGCGTGCCCTTCACCCAGCAGAGCCGCCTGCTCGCGCTGCTCGCGCCGATGCACCGGGACGTGATCACGGTCCGCTGAGCGTTGCCGTCCGCACGCCTGCGCACGGGTGCCGAAACGCTCCGCAGGCACTGCGGGGCTTCCCTGGCGAGGCCAGCGCGGCACCCGCCCACGCGGCACAATCCGGAGCGTGAGCGCCCCCACCGATCCGCCCGTCCCGCCGCCGCCCGCACAGGCGCCGGCTCGGCCCACGGAGCCGTCGCTGCCGCGCCGCATCGCCCACCTCGACATGGACGCGTTCTACGCCTCGGTCGAGCTGCTGCGCTATCCGCAGCTCAAGGGCCTGCCGGCGGTGATCGGCGGCGGCCGGCGCAGCGAGGACGACGCGCTCGCCCGCGCCTATGCCGGCCGCGAATCCGAGATCCCCGTCGAGGCATTCCCGCTGCTGCGCGACTATGTGGGGCGCGGCGTGATCACCACCGCCACCTACCCGGCGCGGCAATTCGGCGTGGGCTCGGCCATGGGGCTCATGAAAGCGTCGCGGCTGTGCCCGCAGGCCATCCTGCTGCCGGTCGATTTCGCGTCCTACCGGCGCTTCTCGCGGCAGTTCAAGGACATCATCCTCTCGATCGCCCCGGTCATGGAGGACCGCGGCGTGGACGAGGTGTACATCGACTTCACCCACGTGCCCGGCGGCCAGCGCGAGGGCGGGCGCGTGCTCGCGCGGCTCATCCAGAAGAGCATCTTCGACGCCACGGGCCTGACCTGCTCGCTCGGCGTGGCGCCCAACAAGCTCATCGCCAAGATGGCGAGCGAATTCAACAAACCCAACGGCATCTCGATCGTGCACGAGGGCGACCTGGAATCCGCGATCTGGCCGCTCGCCTGCCGCAAGATCAACGGCATCGGCCCCAAGGCGGACGCCAAGCTGCAGTCGTACGGCATCCACACCATCGGCGACCTCGCCGCGCGCCCGCGCGACTGGCTGGTGCGCACCTTCGGCAAGGCCTACGGTGCCTGGCTGCACGAGGCCGCCTGGGGCCGCGACGACCGCGCCGTGGTGACCGAGAGCGAACCCGTCTCCATGAGCCGCGAAACCACGTTCGACCGCGACCTGCACGCGGTGCGCGACCGTGCCGAACTCGGCCGCATCTTCACCGACCTGTGCGAGCGCGTGGCCGAAGACCTGCGCCGCAAGGGCTACGTGGGCAAGACCATCGGCATCAAGCTGCGCTACGACGACTTCAGGATCGCCACGCGCGACCAGACCATCGCCACCTTCACCCAGGACGCCGCAACGATCCGCCGCGCGGCCGGCGAATGCCTCAAGCGCGTACCGCTGGACAGGCGCCTGCGGCTGCTCGGCGTGCGCGTGGGCAATCTGCTGACGGAAGAGGAGGCGCGCGAGGCGGAGGCGGCGGCCCGGGTGCCGGAGACCGGGCGGCTGTTCGACGATTAATGTTACTTCGCGGCGCGGCGGGGTTTGGCCGCCGTCCGCTGCCGCTCGGCGTCCTCCAGGTGCTTCCTGGCCTCTACCAGTTCCCCGTCACCCAGCAGCCTGTCGCCGGGCACCAGAAACCACCCCTTGATGCAGGCCAGGTCCTGGACGGCGATCTGGATGTGGGTGTCCGCGCAGATCGAGCTGCCGTCGGAGACGAGCCCCCCTTGCTCGAAGGCGCCCCGGGCCGCCTGGTAGGGCGCAGAAGCGACGATGGCCGCGGTGTCCTGGTCCCGAAGGGCCTGCTCGTGCAGGATTTTGCGGAACGCATGCACCATGTCGCACGCGGCCTTGTCGAATGCGCGGTGCAGGAGATCCGTGTCGCCGTCGAATGCCGCCTTGTTGACCGGCGGCGGCGTTCCCCTTGCCGCGCTTCCGCTCACCACGGCCTGGGCGGCGTGCGTGAAATCCGCGATGCCTGCCTGCGTCGTCAGATCGAGCCAGCGGTCGACCTCCAGGACCGCGCCGACCACGGCAGGCGTCGCGATCGGTTTGCGGGTGAGCAACAGATGGGGATGATCGTGGGAGAACCGCGCCAGTTTCAATGCGCGGGTCCAGTCGCCTTCAAAAAAATAGAGCCCGTCGCCCAGCCAGTCGTAGAGGTTGCTGGAGATTCTCGGCTTGACCTCGCCACGGACGAACCCGTCGCGGGTCGTGATGTCGCAGCCGTGGTAGGCCAGGACGACCCGGCCCATCAGCGGTACTTCTTCGCGAGCCTTCCGTTCTCGTTCACGATGCCGGCCGCCTGCATGAGCGCGGCGGCTTCCGTCCCGGAAAGGGCAGGGAACCTGAAGTCGGAGCCGCCGGCTCTCAGCACGCGCCTCACGGCGGTGCCAATCTGGGGCTGGAGGTCGGCGTCCACCGGCGCCGTGTGCTTGCGGACACGGCGTTCTGCGGGGGGGTGCACAGCGTTGACCATCTGGAAAGTGTGCCACAACCGGCTGGATCGCGCTGCGGGGCAGGGTTCTCAGGCGCGCGCCGGCTCCGACGGCGTACCCCCGCGCCCGAACCGGTGCCACGCGCGGCGCAATTGGGTGTCGGAGCTGAAGCCTGCCATCGCCGCCGCCTGCGTCACCGTGTGGCCCGCGTTCAGCGCCGCCTCGGCCGTGGCGAGGCGGATGGTGCGCAGCCAGGCCAGCGGGGCGATGCCCGCATGGTCGATGAAGAGGCGCGTGAGATGCCGCGGCGACGTGTGGGCCAGCCCGGCCATGGCCGGCACCGTCCAGCCGCCGGCCGGGTCCTGCGCGACGGCGTCCTGCACGCGGTGCAGGGCGGGGTGCAGGTGGTTGCGGTGCGCCAGGAACGGCGAGAACTCCGGATCGTGCGGACCGCGGCGCAGCGCCACCACCATGGTCTGCGCCACCTGCGCGGCGATGGCGGGGCCGCATTCGTCGGCGATGCGGTGCAGCACCAGATCGATGCCGGTGGTGACGCCCGCGCTGCTGTAGAGCGGGGCGTCCGCCACGAAGACGCGATTGGCCACCACGTCGCACCGCGGCTCCACCTGCTGCAGCTCCGCGAGGTGCTGGTGGTGCGTGGTCGCGCGCCGGCCCGCGAGCAGCCCGGCGTGCGCGGCCAGCACCGAGCCGGCGCACACGGTGAGCAGCTCCAGCCGCCCGCGCTCGGGGCGCAGGCCGCGCAGCCAGTGCAGCAGGGCGCGCGCCTCGTCGCCCGCCACGTCGATCGCCGCGCCCGGCAGGCCGATCAGCACCACCCAGGCCGCCTCGGGCCACGCGGTGGGCAGCGGCTCCAGCCCGGCGAGCAGGGCGCCCACCGAGGTGACCGACTGCGGCGTGGGGCTCGCGAAGCGCAGCACGAAGCGCTCCGGCCGCCCCTGCGCGCGCAGGCACTGGTTGGCGATGCGCAGCGCCTCCGCCGGCCCGGCCCAGTCGAGCACCAGGCTGTGCGGCAGCAGCGCGAAGACGACGTGGACCGGCGGCGGGCCGGCGTCGGCCTTCAGGGCTGCGGGATGCTGCGGGGATCGGGGTTCCATGGCGTGTCCATCTGCCGGGCCGTGCGTTCGGCGAGCGCGCGGCCGGCGAGGCGTTCTACCAGATGCAGCGACAGATCGATCCCCGCGCTGATGCCAGCCGAGGTGAACAGCCGGCCGGCGCCGCCATGATCCACCCAGCGCACCCCGGTGCGCACGTCGAGTTCCGGGAACCGCGCGCGCAGGTCGTCCACGTCCTCCCAGTGCGTGGTCACCGCGCCGTCCCGCACCACGCCCGCGGCCGCGAGCAGGAAGGCGCCCGTGCAGACCGAGGCCGTCACCCGGGCCCCGGCGGCCGTGCGCGCGATCCACGCCAGGGTGGCGGGGCAGGCGAGCGCGCCGTCGACCACCCCGCCCGGCACCACCAGCACGTCCACGTGCAGAGGCGCGGCATCGGCGAAGCCGGCGTCCGGCACGAGTCGCAGGCCCGCGCGGGCCCGCACCGCCGCGCCGGGGCCGGCATCGCGCGCCACGCAGCGCACGTCGAAGAGCGGCGGCGCATCGGCGTGCCGGCGCGCATGCATGCGCGCGGCGGTGGTGAAGACTTCGTACGGCCCGGCCAGATCCAGCGCCTCGACGTCGTCGAACGCGAGGATCGCGACGCGCCACGTTGCCGGTGCTGCCGGTCCCTGCGCGGAGCCGGTCATGCCGCGGCCCCGGTGGCCGTTTCCCTGCCCGCGGTGGCCCGCGCCAGGGCTTCCTCCACCGTGCAGAGCGTGGCGAAGCGCCCGGCCAGCACCGTCTCCGTGCGCACCCGGATGTCCTCGGCCGGCAGCACGCGGCCATCGGGCTGGCGCATGTCCCAGGTCAGCGTGGCCTGCGTGACGTAGTCCACCTCCCAGCCGAGGTCGCTGGCGTGGCGCGTGGTGGTCTCGCAGCACTGCTCCGTGCGGATGCCGCTCACGATCAGCCGGCCGATGCCGTTCCGCGTGAGCCACACGTCCAGCCCCGTGCCCACCAGCGCGCTGTGGCGGTGCTTGGTGAATTCCGCCGCGGGCGCGAACGCCGCCAGCCCGGCCAGCGGGCGCACGTGCCCGGATTCGACGGCGAACGGATTCGAGGCCTCGGTCGGCCCGTCGCTGTGCAGGATGCGCACGATCGGCACGCCGCGCGCCGTGCAGCCTTCGATCAATGCGTTCTGCGCGGCGAGGTAGGCGGGAAGCCCGTCCTCCGAGAAGAACGGGCGGTGGCGGAACGACTCCTGCACGTCGATCACTAACAGACAGGTTTTCATGGCAATCTCCCCCGTGAGGGGTGTGGTGGAATTGCCTGTATCGTGCCTTTGCAGCGAACTTCCGTCCGGTCGAGGCCGGACCACTGTCGATCAATTTCGGACGTCTTGATGGAGCCTGCGCCTCACACCAGCCGCACGGCTTCCAGTTCCTTCTTCAGGTACGCGTAGAACAGCGGCGCCGCCACCAGGCCCGCCGGGCCGAACACCGCCTCGGCCACGAACATCACCGACAGCAGCTCCCACACGCCCATGTGCGTGCGCTGGCCCACCACCTTCGCATTGATGACGTATTCGGCCTTGTGGATCAGCACGAGGAAGGCCAGGCAGGCGATGGCCGCCGTGGGCGAGACCGACAGGCCGACGATGGTGATGACCGCGTTGCACAGCAGGTTGCCCACGATCGGCACCAGCCCCGCGAGGAAGGTGAGGGTGATGAGGGCCGGCGTGTACGGCAGGCGCAGGTCCCAGAGCGGCAGCACGGCGAGCAGGAAGAGGGCCGTCAGCAGCGTGTTGAAGGAGGCGATCCAGAACTGCGCCGCCACGATCTGCCGGAAGGCCTCGCCCAGGTAGGTGATGCGCTCGCCCAGCGCCACCGCGAGCGGCCCGCGCGCGCCGCCCAGCGGCCGCACGGCGGCCAGCGCGCCGATGAGCAGGCCCACGTAGGCATGCAGCAGGCCCGCCAGCCACACGCGCCCGGCCAGGGCCAGCGCGCCGGCCTTGGCGCCCAGGTAGCCCGCGATGGTGCGCTGGATCTCCGCGGCCCCTTCGGGCAGGTGGGCGCCGATGTCGGCGGGCAGCTTCTGGCGCAGCTCCAGCACGGTGCGTGCGAGGAAGTCGAGCAGTTCGCGGTACTGCTGCGGTGCCTCGACGATGTAGGTGCGCGAATGCGTGGCCGCGACCGCCAGCAGCACCAGCGGCGCGATGCCCACCAGCGCGGCGGCCACCACCTGGCCCGTGCGCAGGGCGCGGCCACTCGCCTGCCAGCCGCGGGGCAGGGCGGCCGCCAGCCGCGGAGCGAGCCAGCGCGTGAGCAGGAAGCCCAGGCACGCGCAGATCAGGCCGGGCAGCAGGCCCTGCCACATCACGAGCAGCAGGGCGCCGCCCATCAGCAGGTAACTCGCCGTGCGCACGCCGCGCGTCGGCGCGGCGGGGGGCGCTTCGGCCGTCGGGAGCGGCTCCATGGGGCGGGTGGCGCGAATCGAAACCGGGCGATGCCGGAGGATCAGCCCACCACGACCGGTGCGCCCGTGCCGCGCTCGGCGATCGTGCCGATGGTGTGCACGGATTCGCCCTGGGCGCGCAGCGTGGCCGCCACGGCGTCGGCCTGGGCGGCGGATACCACCACCACCATGCCGATGCCGTTGTTGAAGGTGCGGTTCATTTCGATGTCGTCGATGCCGGCCGTCTTCTGCAGCCAGGCGAAGAGTTCGGTCTGCGGCCAGCTGCCGGCCTGCAGGTGCGCAGCGAGCCCTTCGGGCAGCACGCGCGGAATGTTCTCCAGCAGGCCGCCGCCCGTGATGTGGGCCAGGGCCTTGATGCCGCCGGCCCCGGCCGGGTGCTGCGCGAGCGCGGCCAGCACGCTCTTCACGTAGAGGCGCGTGGGTTCCATCACGGCCTGCCTGAACGGCTTGCCGTCCAGGGTGGCGGGGGCGGAATCGCCGGCGCGCTCGATGCACTTGCGCACGAGGCTGAAGCCGTTGGAGTGCACGCCGGCCGAAGCCAGGCCCAGCACCACGTCGCCGGCCGCCACGTCGCGGCCGGTGAGGATCTTCGACTTCTCGACCGCGCCCACCGCGAAGCCCGCGAGGTCGTATTCGCCGGCCGGGTACATGCCCGGCATCTCGGCGGTCTCGCCGCCGATCAGCGCGCAGCCCGAAAGCTCGCAGCCGCGGGCGATGCCGCCCACCACGGCGGCGGCCGTGTCCACGTCGAGCTTGCCGCAGGCGAAGTAGTCCAGGAAGAAGAGCGGCTCGGCGCCCTGCACGAGCACGTCGTTCACGCTCATGGCGACGAGGTCGATGCCCACGGTGTCGTGCATGTTCCACTCGAAGGCCAGCTTGAGCTTGGTGCCCACGCCGTCGGTGCCCGAGACCAGCACCGGCTCCTGGTAGCGCTTGGGCACCTCGAACAGCGCGCCGAAGCCGCCGATGCCGGCCAGCACGCCTTCGCGCATCGTCTTCTTCGCCAGCGGCTTGATGCGCTCGACCAGCGCGTCGCCCGCGTCGATGTCGACGCCGGCGTCTTTGTACGAAATGGGGGTGGAGGAGGCGGAAGAACTCATGGGCTGGATGGGGAGTGGTGCAGGGCCCGCGAGGCAGGCCGGAACGCGCGGATTCTAAGGCCGCGCCCGCCCGGCGGCCCAATGCCCCCTGGCGGGGCACCGGGCTCGCGCAGGGTTTGCGGCGATCCCCGGGCCGGCCCCGTGCACCCACGGGGCGGCCATGCACCGGGCCCGTGGCCGGCCAGCGGCCGCGCCAAGGCGCCGGGAACCTTCGCGGCAGACTAAAATCGCCGGCTGCACCGGCAGGCCGGCCTCCCGCACGGCGGGCCGGCCTGCCTCGCCGCAACACCGCGCGTGCCCGGAGCCGGCCGGGTGCGGCGGGCGGCCGTCCCCTGCACGGCATATCCACTGCGCTTCCTTTTTCCACCGACTTCGTCCGCTTCCGCCACCAACCCATGCCGCTGCCGCTCCCACCGCTCCGCGCCGCCGCCGTGCACCCCGCCGTGCCCGCGGGCCTTCGTGCGCCGACGGCCGATGCCGCCTGGCCAAAGGAGCGCGCATGAAGCAGCTGGCCCTCGACATCGGCCTCGCCACCGGTCCCACGCTGGCGAACTTCTTCCCCGGCGCCAACGTCCAGGCGCTGCAGCACCTGCGCATCGCGGTGGGCGAGGGCGACGGGGCCTCAGGCGCCGCGCCCGTGCGCTCCCCGGTGCCCACCTACCTCTGGGGCGAATCGGGCAGCGGCAAGACGCACCTGCTCGAAGCCGTGCGCGAGGCGCTGCGCGAGCAGGGCTGCACGGTGGGCTGGCTCGACGCCGCCTCGATGCGGCCCACGTCGTTCGACGAGCGCTGGTCCGCCGTGGTGCTCGACGAGGTGCACCTCTATTCCACCGCCCAGCAGGCCGCGGCGTTCAACTGGTTCATCAATGCGATCAGCCCCGCCGTCGGCGCCCCCCGCTGGGTGCTGGCCGCCGGCGACCTGCCGCCCGCCGACCTGCCGCTGCGCGACGATCTGCGCACCCGCCTGGGATGGGGCCATGTGTTCCAGCTCCATCTGCTCGACGAGGCGGAGCGCCGCGCCGTGCTGCGCCAGGAGGCCGACGCGCGCGGTATCCTGCTCGGCGACGACGTGGTGAGCTACATGCTGCACCGCTTCTCGCGCGACCTGGGCAGCCTCATGCAGTTGCTCGACCAGCTCGACAGTTTCGCGCTGCGCACCCAGCGCGCCATCACCATCCCCCTGCTCAAGACCATGCTGGAGTCCGAATAGCGCGCCGACGCCGCTGCCGACGACGCCTGTTCCCCTCCGAACCGAATGCCCGCATGACCCCCGACACCCCGGCCTCCGCAGACCGCCGCCCCCGGCTCGCGCTCTTCGACCTGGACCACACCCTGCTGCCGCTCGATTCCGATTACGAGTGGGGCGAGTTCACCATGCGCATCGGCTGGACCGACCGCACCGAATTCGGCCGCCGCAACAAGGAGTTCTACGACCACTACGTGGCCGGCACGCTGAACGTGCACGACTACGTGCGCTTCGCCGTCGATGCGGTGCGCCAGCGCGGCCCCGAGGCAGCCGCGGCGGCGCATGCGCAGTTCATGCGCGAGGTGATCGGCCCGGCCATCCTCCCGCCCGCGCTCGACCTGCTGCGCGCGCACCAGGACGCGGGCGACGAGGCGGTCATCATCACGGCCACCAACGAATTCGTCACCGCCCCGATCGCGCGCGCCCTGGGCGTGGAGCAATTGCTGGCGGTGGAACTGGAGCGCGACGAGAGCGGCTGGATCACCGGCGGCATCCGCGGCGTGCCCTCCATGCGCGAAGGCAAGGTGCAGCGCATGGAACAATGGCTGTCGGCGCGCGGCTGGCGCTGGAGCGACGTGGAAGCCACGTTCTACAGCGACTCCATGAACGACGTGCCCCTGCTCGAAAAAGTCGACCACCCCGTCGCCACCAACCCCGACCCCCGCCTGCGCGCACTCGCGCAGCAGCGCGGCTGGCGCATCCTGGACCTGTTTTCTACGCCATCACCATGATCAAGAAGTTCATCGACAAGCTGCTCGGCAAGGCCGCGCCGGGCGCGGGCCGTGGAAAGAACCGTTTCGGCAAGCGCGAGGACGTACCCGCCTCCGAGCACCGCATCGACCCGGAACTCGTGGACCGCCGCGCCACCGAGGTGGTGCGCACGCTCCAGCAGGCGGGCTACGAGGCCTATATCGTCGGCGGCGCCGTGCGCGACCTGCTGCTCGGCCTGAAACCCAAGGATTTCGACGTGGCCACCAATGCCACGCCCGAGCAGGTCAAGGGCCTGTTCCGCCGCGCCTTCATCATCGGCAAGCGTTTCCGTATCGTGCACGTGGTGCACGGCCGGGGCCGCGAACACGAGGTGATCGAGGTCTCCACCTTCCGCGCCTATCTCGACAACACCGCCATCGAACAGCAGGTGAGCGGCAACGAGAAGACCTCCCGCGCGGCGCTCGCCGGCATGCAGCACGCCGTGGACGCGAGCGGCCGCGTGCTGCGCGACAACGTCTGGGGCCCGCAGGACGAGGACGCCACGCGCCGCGACTTCACCATCAACGCGATGTACTACGACCCGGCCACGCAGGTGGTGGTGGACTACCACAAGGGCATCCAGGACGCGCGCAAGAAGGTGATCCGCATGATCGGCGACCCGGCGACGCGCTACCGCGAAGACCCGGTGCGCATCATCCGGGCCGTGCGGTTCGCGGCCAAGCTCTCGGGCGTCGGCTTCACCATCGAGCCCAAGACCGCCGCGCCGCTCGTGCAGTCGCAGACCCTGCTGGCCGACGTGCCGCAGAGCCGCATGTTCGACGAGATGCTCAAGCTGCTGCAGACGGGCCACGCGATCGCCACGATCGAGCAGCTCAAGAAGCTGGGCCTTTCCACCGGCATCTACCCGCTGCTGGACGTGGTGGTGGAGCGCGCCGGTACCTCCTTCGTGAGCGCCGCGCTGGCCGACACCGACCGCCGCGTAGGCGAGGGCAAGCCCGTGGCGCCGAGCTTCCTGCTCGCCTGCGTGCTCTGGCAGGACGTGAAGACGCAGTGGGACCGCCGCCTCGCGCAGCGCGAGCATCCGTTCCCGGCGCTGCAGGGCGCGATCGACGACGTGTTCGACCAGCGCATCGGCGACGTGTCCGGCCGCGGCAAGCTGGCCGCCGACATGCGCGAGATCTGGGTCATGCAGCCGCGGTTCGAGAAGCGCGTCGGCACCACGCCCTTCAGCATGGTCACGCACCTGCGCTTCCGCGCGGGCTTCGACTTCCTGAGGCTGCGTGCCGACGTGGGCGAGGTGGACGAGGCCCTGGCCGACTGGTGGCAGGAATTCCAGCTCGCCGACGAGGCCCGCCGCGAGGACATGATCGACCAGGTGCGCGAGGAGCAGAAGCAGCGCGCGCGCAAGAATCCGCCCGTGGTGCGCCGCGTGCCCAAGCCGGCCGCGCCGGCCGACGAGTCCGGCGCCGCTGCGGCGTCCGGTGCTGCCGCGCCGGCAGCGGACGGCCTCCCGGACGATGCGGAGGGCAGCGCCGAAGGGTCCGCGGTCAAGAAGCGCCGCCGCCGCCGTCGCAAGCCGTCGGGTGGCGGCGAGGGTGCGCCGCCGGCTGCGCCCGACGCCTGATCGCAGTGGCGGTGGCACACGTGACAGTGGACCGGCCTGGCAACCACTGCCTGCCGCCTCGGCGCCATCCTCGCGATCCGGTCACCGCATGCATCGGCCTGGGTGCCAACCTGGGAGATGCGCGTGCCGCCCTGCGCTCGGCCGTGGCCTCTCTCTCCGCGCTACCCGAGACCCGCGTCGAAGCGGTCTCGTCGCTCTACGCGAG
>Ga0308159_1004280_pt1 | contig 13203 bp, 4 predicted proteins | sample PhyCR1_FD_201040 | JGI IMG/M metagenome (GOLD analysis project Ga0308159, IMG submission 201040) | Phyllosphere microbial communities from UC Gill Tract Community Farm, Albany, California, United States - DLSLC.R1 | ecosystem: Host-associated > Plants > Phyllosphere > Unclassified | place: USA...
GAAGCGGGACAGTCAGGAGAACTGCGCAGCCTGGTGGCGCCTGCCAGCCAATTGATCATGGCCGTGGCCGCCAGCGAGTCGGCCGACGCCTGAGCTCAGGCATACTCGATCCCATGCAACGACCCCCGCCCCTGGCGCGTCCCACGCGCGAGCAGATCGCCGCCCTGCCCCCTTACCGCGCGCTGCCGCCCAGCCACATCCACTTGCTGCGCAGCAGCGAGCAGTTCGCTTTCGCCGAATACGAACTGCTGGCCGCCACGCACGTGGGTTTCGATACGGAGACCAAGCCGACCTTCACCGCCGGCGCCGTGCAGACCGGGCCAGACCTGGTGCAGATCGCCACCGTCGATCATGCCTTCATCATCCAGGCGAACACACCGGGTGCAGCAAGCTTTCTGCGCGCAGTGCTCGAGACCGACCAGATCGTGAAGGTCGGCGTGGGCCTGGCGTCCGACCGGCCCGGCCTGCAGCGCCGTTTCGGCTTGCAGCTGGGCGCGTCCATCGATGTGTCGTTCCTGTTGCGCCAGCGCGGCTACAAGGACGCCGTGGGACTGAAGACGGCCGTGGCCATCGTGCTCGGTGAGCGCTTGCCGAAGTCCAAGAAGGTCACCACGTCGAACTGGGCCGCGCCGACCCTGAGCCCGCAGCAACTGCAGTACGCCGCCAACGATGCGCATGCGTCCTTGCTGATCTATCGGGCCTTGACCGCGTAGCCGGCTGGGGCGCCGGCGTCCCTGGACCGGCCCCCTTTTCATCGTCTTCAGCAGCTTTGCCAGGGCACAAAAAAACCGGCCGCTTAAAGCGGCCGGTTGGTGTGATCCCCACCTGGGGATCGGTCTTGCGGGTGGCTTAAGACACCATTGTCACGTCGATGGTGCTGAGGATGACGATGGACGCTTCACCAGACGCCGCGAAACCTTCCAGCACCTGGGCACGGCTTGCGCCGGCGTCCAGTGCACCCACCCAGAATGCCTTGCCTTCAGCGTCGGCAGTGCGGTCGAAGCCGTTGGTGTAAAGCTGCTCGACAAAAGCGGCGTTCGACAAGGCAGTCCCCGCGTATTCCGGTGCCTGCATGATGGACGCCAGGGTATTTTCCAGCGACACGCCAGCCTGTACCGCCGAGACCCAGAACGCATAACCGTCGGTGTCGACATTGCGACCCAGCAGCAACTCGTAGGCACGGCCGATCACGGCTTCCTGATGGCTATGCGCCAGGACGGTCACATCGCCGTTGGCGAAGGCCAGCAGCTCGACCTTGTCGAGGGCCAGCATCGCGCCGTCTTCCAGGCGGGTGAGTTCAGTGCGCTGGCCGGCGTCGACATCGATATGCACATCGGCACGCGCGCCAGCGATGCGGACGATGTCGATGCCTGCGCCCAGGTCGATGTTCAGCGCAATGCCGAATGCCGGCGTGATGTCGTCACGGCTTTCCGTGCCGCTGACGGTACGGGTGGCATTCAGTTCGATCAGTTGCGCGCCGGCAAACTGCGCCGTCAATGCCGCCACATCGCCCGCTTCATGCGCCACGATCAGCGATGCGCCGCTATCGAAGGTGATGTGCTCGACATCCAGGAAACGATCGACTTCGCCCGACACGTTGTGCGTCAGCACGACCGTGCGGCCGTCCACCGTGACCGCGTAGTCGGCCACGACACCCGACTGCGCCGCAGTATCCAGGCCGAAGCCACCGTTCAGCCGGTCGTTGCCAGCACCGCCATGCAGCGTGTCGTTGCCCGTGCCGCCGTAGACGATGTCGTCGCCGGCGTCGCCGAAGGTCTGGTCGTTGCCGCGCAGGCTGCCGACGGTGTCCTTGCCGCCACCGCCGTGCAGCACGTCATTGCCCTCGCCCAGGACGATGAATTGGCTGTCGCCGTCGCCGTAGACCACGTTGTCGCCGGCACCGCCGGTGACCCGGGCATTGCCGATGATGATGGCGAAGTCGACATTCTCCAGGTCGATCAAGGTGCCGGCCGGCAGCGCGCTGGTGTCGATCACCAGCGCGGTCTTGTGGCCGTCGGTGATGTTGGCAGCACTGACCACCAAAGGTCCGCCGCTGGCCTGCGCAGACAGCTTGATGGTCTGGATGACGACCTGGGTACCGCTGGGCAGACCGCCGAGGAAGCTGGCGCCCGCCGCCTTCAGGTCCGCGGACGTGGTGCTGGCAGCAATGCGAGCGTCCAGCGTCGATTGTGCAATGCTGCCCGACACGGGCGTGCCAGGGCCATTGGCCGTCAGGCCGGTGCCCACGGGCACGCCCACGTTCAACAGCACCGATCCGCTCGTGCTCTTGACCAGGGGAATGTCGGCCAGCTTTGCGTTGGCGGTGCTGCCGTCTTCGACGCGGCCGTCGGTCACCGTGGGAATCGTGACCTGCTGCTGGCCGTCACTGCCGATGCCGATCTGAACCGACACGCCATCGATAGGCGTGGGCGGCGGGGTAGTCGGGGTGGTGGGCGGAGTGGGCGTGGTCGGCAGCGTCACGAATGCCTGGAAGGAATAGGTCTCCTGGGCAGGGATGTTGCTCTCGGGCGAAAGGTCGGTGACCGAAACGGTCAGCGAAGCCGGCCCTACCGCTGTCGCAGTGAAGCGGGCCGCAGCCAGGTCAGCGTTGACCTGCGCCACGGTACCCGACAACTGGATTCCGTCCACGTCGATATTTGCATCTTCCACGCCGCTGATCGTGCCATTGACGGTGGTCAGGGTCACCTGGATATTCACACTGTCCGGATCGGCAACGGCAACCACATTGGCCAGCGAGAACGGGGCATCGAGCGTGATCGAGGCGGGCGTTGCGGGCGAGTCCGACAAGATCGGCCGATCGTTGACAGGGGTGGTCAGGATGATGCGGGTAGCCTGGATGCTCTCTTCGCCATCACGCTCAAGTTCGAAGCTGACCGCACGAACCAGCGGCGGGTTGTCGGACAGGCTGGCGTAGGACACGGCGCGGAACGCGGCTTGCCATTGAGTGGCGGTTGCACCCAGCGCGGAATGCAGCGTCAGTACGCCACCTGCCGCACCCACAACCTGGATGTCTCCCATCGACAGGGAATCGATCTGGATGCCCAGCTTCTCGAGTCCCGTGGGCGTGGCGCCGAGCAACTCGATCGCTATGCGTGCATCGGTAAACGTCTCGTTTCCCTGCACGGACAGGTTCAGCGCGTCGTCCAGCAATACTGCGCTGCCGTCTTCCGTGAACGGGACTCGCAAGGTGCTGAAGGCGAGCGGCGGCGCCGTGTCGGTGATGGTCAAGGTGTCCCGCGAGCTGAGGTTGCCCGCTTCGTCCACCACGTAGATGTCGTAGTCCCCTTGAGCAAGAATCGACGTATTGAACAAGCCAGATTCACCCGCTGCGATCTGCAGCGTTTCCATGCTGCCAATCTGAGTGAGCGATGCGTAATCGGTGACCGGCGTGTTCGCGAGCACCAGGTAGACCGTTGACGTTTCATTCACCGCAACACCGGCATAACCGCCGACTGCGGCTGTTCTGGCGAGCGACAACGCCACCGGTGCCGTGTTGTCGATCGTGACCGTGGTCGCCACGCCACTGCTGACGTTGTTGCCGGTAACTGTCCAGAATGTGTACCGACCCTCGGGCAAGGGCGTCCCGTTTTCGAAGACGCCTTCATGCGGAATCGACGAGTCCGTGAACGAAGCAATCTGCAGATCGGTGGTGCCATTCAGCTTGCGGGTGTCGCCGTCCTTGTCGAGCCAGACAGTCAGCACTTGTTGCGTGCTGCCGTTCTCGGCCGCAGACAACACATACTCAAGGTTCGCAACGGACTGCGTGCTGGTCGATGAAGGACCAGTGGGGTGCAACAGGCTGAAGATGGGTGCGCACATAGGTGCTCCGTAGGGAATTATTGAAGCGGAATGGACAGAGAAACGCCGATGCGGCGTGCCCCGCGTGATTCAAGAAATTTGGCGGCGCGTTCGACCGCAATGCCGCTGTTGACCGTCAGCAGCAACTCCTTCGCGCCACGATCGGTGGCAAACGCCCGCATGGCGGCAATCAGCCGCGGACCGGTGGACGAGCCACGGCGGTCCTTGCAGACGAAGAAGGACAGGTCACTTGCGTAGAGGTCTTCGGAAAAAAAGTAGCGATTCAGGAAGCAGATCGCGAAGCCAACCAGGCGATTGCCTTCGATGGCGATCAATACCGCCCCGCTGGTGGCCGGCATGAACTGGGTCAAGGTGGCGCGCAGCGCTTCGCGCGAGAAGCGCACGTTCTGCCAGTGCTCGCCGGTTTCCGGGTACACCACGTGTTCGCCGAAATCGAGCAGGACTTCCATGTCCGCTTCGACGGCGAGCCGGATGCGGCTCACGGGCGATTCTCCCTGGATCGTGCCGACAGACAAGGTGCCGCTGAAGCGGTCATTTTTCTGGATGCAGCCATGCACGGCCTCCGTAGTGAAGGGCCTCCGACGGTGGCCACGGCGCACTCTAGAAGCGTGTGGGGCGCTGCGCCATGGCAATCGCTGGCAAAAGTATTGAAATCATGTGGTTGAACGAAGCGAGTGTGACGCTCGTCTCATTTGCCGATTCGCCCGTGGCAGGCCGGTCACATCGCTAGAATTACCTTGCTATTGGCCGGCTGGCATGCGCCAACCGGGGCAAGGGTATCCGCAAGCCACAGGAACGAAAATGGCCGCAAAAAGCGGCCATTCGGTGCGCGATCGGCCGGACGATACGCATCGTCCGGCCGATCAGTGAGGACGACTCAGGAAATCACCGTCACATCGATGGTGCTGCCGATGACCGTCACTGCTTCACCAGACGCTGCAAATCCTTCCAGCACTTGCGCCCGGCTCACACCGCTGTCCAGCGCCGCCAACCAGAAGGCCTTGCCGCCAGCGTCCGCCGTGCGGTCGAAACCGGTCGCATACAGCAGGTCCAGGAAGGCGCTGTTCGACAAAGCAGCACCCGTGTATTCCGGCGACTGCATCATCAGATCCAGCGTGCCGTGCAGCTGCGCGCCGTTTTCGATGCCCGCAATCCAGAACGCATAACCGTCGGTATCGACATTGCGACCCAGCAGCAGCTCGTAGGCGCGACCGATCACGGCTTCTTCATGGTTGTGCGCCAGCACGGTCACGTCGCCGTTGGCAAAGGCCAGCATTTCGACGTTGTTGAAGGCCAGCATGGCGCCGTCTTCCAGGCGGGTCAGTTCGGCGCGCTGGCCGGCTTCGACGTCGATGTGCACGTCAGTACGGCCACCTGCCAGGCGAACGATGTCCTGACCGTCACCCAGGTCGATGTTCAGCGCGATGCCCAGTTCCGGCGTGACGTCGTCGTTGGCAACGGTGCCTGTGACAGCACGGTTGGCATTCAACTCGATCAGTTGTGCACCCGCGAACCGCGCCGTCAGGCCAGCCACATCACCGGCTTCGTGCGCCACGATGATCGACGTGCCGCTGTCGAAGGTGATGTGTTCGACGTCCAGGAAACGATCCACTTCGCCGTTGGCCTTGTGCGTCAACACGACGGCATGGCCGTCCAGCGTGACGGTGTAGTCGGCCAGCACGCCGGACTGCACGCCGGTATCGAAGCCGAAGCCGCCGTTCATTCGGTCAGTGCCGTTGCTGCCATGCAGCATGTCGTCGCCGGTGCCACCGTAGACCACGTCGTTGCCGTCGTCACCGAAGGTCTGATCATTGCCGCGCAGGCTGCCGACCGTGTCGGTCCCGCCCTCGCCATGCAGGATGTCGTCGCCTTCGCCCAGCACGATGAACTGGTTCAGATCGTCGCCATAGACCACGTTGGCACCTGCACCACCCGTGACCCGGGCATCGCCGACGATGATGGCGAAATCGACGTTTTCCAGGTCGATCAAGGTGCCGGCGGGCAAGGCACGTGTATCGATGATCAAGGCCGTCTTGTGACCGTCCTGCAAGTTGCCGGCATTGATGACCAAGGGGCCACCGTTGGCCGCCTGCGCGGTCACGGTGACTGTCTGCACGACGACCTGCGTGCCAGGCTCCAGCGAGGACACGAAGCCTTGTGCAGCCGCTTTCTGTTCAGAGGTGCCGGCGGCGGCAGTGATGCCTCCATCGAGCACATTCTGTGCGGCGCTGCCCGACACCGGCGTGGCCGGTCCCTTGGCCGTGGCGCCAGTGCCCACAGGCACGCCCAGATTCAGCAGCGGGGTTCCCGCCACGGTCTTCACCAAGGCGATGTCGGCCAGCTTGCTGTTGGGCGTGCTGGTGTCTTCGTCGCGGTTGTCGGTCACCACCGGGATCTTGATCTGCTGCTGACCGTCAGTGCCCGTGCTGACTTCCACCGGCACGCCGTCGACGGGGGTAGTCGGTACACCCGGCGTTGTCGGCGGGGTCACAGGCGGGGTCACCACCGGCGACGTGAACTGATAAGTGGCCAGCGTCGGTTGTGCGTTGACGCCATCGACCAAGGAAATCTCGATGGACCCGGTACCTGCGGTCGCCAGCTCGAACATGGCGTACGTCAGGTACTCGTTGATCGCCTGCGCGGTTCCGGTGTAGGTCGCGATACCTTGCTGGTTCACGCCCACGCCGAAAAGCTTGCCGTTGACAGGCGTGAGCGTGACGGTCAGCAACGCACTGTCGGCATCTGCCACGGTGAAGTGAACCAGCCCGGCGGCGCTGCCGACGCTCACCACCTGGGCGGTTTGCGGCACGCCCGTAATGACAGGGGCATTGTCGACAGGGGTGATTTCAACCACGACGGTTTGCTGGTCGATACTTTCCCCGTCGGTGTCCAGGACGGTGATCTCCACCGCGCGACCTGCAAGCGGCGTCTTCGAGGTATTGCTGTACTGCACTGCCCGCAATGCGGCTTGCCACTGCGCAAGCGTGCCCGTGCCGGTGATCGTCAGCAGGCCTTCGTTTGCCGAGTACTGGCCAGTCAGGCCACCCATGGTGACGGGGTTGGCAATCAGCACCAGCGATTCGCTGGCGTCGACGCTGCCGATCGGCGCGCCCCCGATCAGGATGGGTGAATCGGGAACCAGGCGCACATAGGCCAGGAACAGCCCGCCGGCGGCGGCATCGTCGTCGGACAGCAGCAGACCGGGCGCCACTTCTGTGGGCGCATCGCCTTCGGTGAAGGAGACCTCAGCATCGGTGATCGTCAGCGCCGGGACGGTGCGGATGTTGACCGTGTTGCTGGCCCCACTCGACACGTTGCCGGCAGCGTCGACGCCGTACACCACATATCCGCCCAGCAAGGTATCCGTGTCGAACACGGCGTGGCCATTGCTGACTGCCTTGGCAACTGCTTTGCCATCGCCAACCAGTTGGGTCAGTTCGCTGGACGTGGGGGACCCTTCATGGGCGCCCGTCTTCACCAGATAAACCGTGCCTGCTTCGCTGCTGGCAATCGACAGGTCCTCGCCACGCAGATGCGCGGCGTGGTCGGTCGGCAGCGTGAGCTTGGGCGCGATCGTGTCGCGGATGTCGACCGCCACGGTGTCCGACGCTTTGGACACGCTGCTGGGGGTCGCACCGGTGGAGATCAAGGAAATCTGATCCACTGTGGTGACCGCCAGCTTGTCGCCCACCTGCGCAAGGCCCACGGCTTGTGCGATCGGGATGACCGCAGACTGTTCCGGCAGCCATCGGTCCGATACGTCGACAACCTGCACATCTTCGCGCGTTGCCACATAAGCCAGGTCGTCGATAACGACCACCTGCGTGGCGGAACTCGGGAATTTCACGTGGCCCAACCAGGCGGGTGCGGCGGGATTGCTGATGTCGGCAATGGCCAGGCCGGCTCCCTTCATCGTCACATAGGCATACGCTCCCTGGATGACCACGTCCGTGGCCGACGCTGACCCCAGGTCGGGGATGTCCGTAAAGGAAAGTGTTTTGACGCTGTCGTCCGAGCGATCGACAACCAGCACACCGTTGCTGCCATTTCCGACCACGATGCGGGTGCCATCGAGCGCAACGGCAGTGGCGTTTTCGACCGGGATGCGCGTCTTGACGGACAGGTTCGAATCGGAATCGGCCGTGATCACCAGCACGCCGGACGGATAGCCGGCCACGACCACCGTGTCGCCATACGCGGCGAGGTCAGCAGGAGATTCGACGTCCTGCATCGCCAGATCAAGCGGCGAACCAAGGGCCGTTGGTTGCTCGGGCGTCGCAAGCGACGTCATGAGCAGATAAGACTTGTGGGTGGTGCTGTCGTTGCTGATGGCGTAGGCAATGTTCCCGGCCACTGCGACGCCGGTCAGGCTGGTGGTTTCGCTGCTTGCGCTGCCTACCGTCGTATCGATGTCCGCTGCGTCGATGACGCCCAGCCCTGACTGTCCGATGCTGACGAGATAACCGTCGAATGCAGCAATGCCCCTCGCGTTGGTGACATCGGTCGTGCCGATGGTCTCGGCGACACCGCCCAAATTCTTCCAGTCACCGCTCTTGCCGTCCGTGCCGTCCCAGGCTCGGAAACTGAGCGCATCGGTGATGGTGCCGGTGCTGGTCGCAGCTGCTTCGAAATAAATCCGCGTATCTGCGCCGAGCGTCAATGCGTGCGCAGCACTGACGGTGCCGGTGACAGCCACCCAGGTGGTGCCGCCATCCACCGAGTAATGCAAGCTGCCGCCATGGACGCCCGTGATCAACATGCCCACAGCGTCGTCGTCGATATCGCTCACGCTGTTGCCCAGCAGATCTGACACCAGCACACCGACTGCGCCTTTTGGAGCAAGCCCGCCAAACTCGGCGTTGGGCAGCTTGGGGGATGCATCAGCATCCAGCACCGGTGCGCTGTTGGGCGGCACGGTGACGGTCACGCTGACCATGCGCGTGACATGGTTGACGCCATCGTCGAGGCTGAGCTGCACCGAGTATGTGCCCGCCTCGGCAGGTTTCTTGATGAAGCGAATACCGTAGTCGGTCGCTTCGAACAGCGCTTGGTTCGCGCCGCCGGTGATGGTGTAGACCAGCGGGTCAGCGTCCGGGTCGTAGGCCCCAAGCTGGACGGCAGTACCGGTGGTGACGGCAGTGGCCTGCGCGACGGGGTCGATTTCGTGCACGACGGCGGCACCCGTTTCGCGGTCGGTCGAGGTCACGTACACCTGACCATCGTCGCCCAGCGCGATGCTGCTGTTGCGCGCGCCGGGGATGCTGTCGGAAATGACTGTCCATGCACCGTCGGCGTAGCGCAGCACATAAAGATTGTCGATCGTGACGAATTGACTGGCGGCCAGATAGATCGCGCCGTCCTTGCCGATCGCAAGACCGTAAGCCAGCGGAGACGAGCCGAGCATGCCGGCGCTGCGGGGCGATGGCAAAGACGTCCACGTCGTGCCGTCGAAGTGTTGAACGTACAGATCGCTCTCGGAATCGCTGTATGCGACGTACAAACCACCGGCATCTTCAGCGAGCGCAATTTCTGTGACCGGAACGTTCGCCCGCTGCGGATTGGCCACCACGGACCAATCGCTGCCGTCAAAACGCATCACGGTCAGTCGACCGCCATCGTTGCTGTCGGCGAAGGCGATGTGCGGCGTGCCATCGGCGGCGATAAGTATGTCCAGGTAGTCGGGGTTCAAGCCCGGCACAGTGCTCGCGCCCAACGAATCCCAGTTGCCGTTGACGAAGTGTCGCAGTGCCAGGTCGCCGGAATTGTTGTAGGCCAGATAGAGCGAGTCGTCGGGGCCAAGCGTGATGCGCGGCGTACTCAGGCTCTTGATGTCGAGCCACGGTTCCTCACCGACGGTCTCCCACGCGCCGTCCTTCAAGGTCAGTACGGTAAGCACTTCTTTTTCATCTTCCCCGCCCGGATCGATGGTGTGCAGGAAAGACACATACGGCACGCCCTGCGAGTCCGTCAGCAGCTGCGCATCGCGACCGCCAGCAAACAGGCTGTAGGGAATCGTCTTCCACACGCCGCCATCCTGATGGGCCACCACTACACCGTCTTCGCCGAGGTAAGCCAGATACAGCGAGCCGTCTTCGCCCTTGACGAGCGGGATACGGTCGTAGGGGACCTTTTCAAGCGCGGGGTTCAGGACGATCTGTTCGTACTTCAGATTGTCGAAAACCGGCGCCTGATTGGAGACACCGAATGCGACGATTCCATCGTTGCTGGGGAAGGGAGTAGGCATAAGTCAGTATTCCGAACGACACCGTGACCGGGATCGGCTGCACGGACGAGCAGGGCTCAGCCTTGGTTTACTGTGACTTGATGTAACTGATGTTTTGCAAGACCGACTGATTATTTTGCTGGACGGTTTTTTTGCGGCGCGATGGTAGTGCGTCACAGAATGGAAAAAGCCGGCCACGTCACCGTGGCCGGCTTGCTACAGCCCATCTGGCCTTGCAATCAAGCAGCGTCAGGAAACCAAGGTCACATCAATGGTGCTGCCAATGACGCCAGCTGCCTCGGCAGACCCGGCAAAACCTTCGATCACCTGTGCCCGGCTTGCCCCGGCCTCCAGCGCCCCTACCCAGAATGCCTTGCCATCGGCATCGGCGGCCCGGCCGAAGCCGTTGGCATACAGCAATTCCACAAAGGCGCTGTTCGACGATTCGGCCCCGGTGTATTCGGGCGCCTGCATGATGCCGCCCAAGGTGTCGTACAGCGACACCCCGCCTCGCACCCCCGCAATCCAGAAGGCATACCCGTCCGTGTCGACATTGCGACCCAACAGCAACTCGTAGGTGCGGCCGATCACTGCTTCCTCGTGGTTATGCGCCAGGACCGTCACGTCGCCATTGGCAAAGGCCAGCAGTTCGACCTGGTTGAAGGCCAGCATGGCACCATCGTCCAGGCGGGTCAGTTCCGCACGCTGGTCTGCTTCGACGTCGATATGCACGTCGATGCGCGCACCGGCGATGCGAACGACGTCCACGCCTGCACCCAGGTCGACGTTCAAGCCGATGCCGAAGGTCGGTGTGATGTCGTCAGGCGCGTCCGAGCCGACAAGCGCCCGGTTGGCGTTCAGTTCGATCAGCTGCGCACCCGCGAATTGCGCCGTCAGCGCCGCCACATCACCGGCTTCGTGCGCCACGATGATCGAGGCGCCGCTGTCGAAGCTGATGTGTTCGACGTCCAGGAAACGATCGACCTCGCCGGACACCTTGTGCGTCATCACCACGGCGAGGCCGTCGCGTGTGACCGTGTAGTCGGCCAGCACGCCGGCCTGCACCCCGGTATCCAGGCCGAAGCCGCCATTCATCCGGTCGTTGCCGCTGCCGCCATGCAGGGTGTCGTTGCCGGTGCCGCCGTAGACGATGTCGTCGCCGGCATCGCCGAAGGTCTGGTCGCTGCCGCGCAAGCTGCCCACGGTGTCGTTATCGCCACCGCCATGCAGGACGTCATCGTCTTCGCCCAGCACGATGAACTGCCTGTCGTCGTCACCAAACACCGTGTTGGCGCCGGCCCCGCCCGTCACGCGCGCATTGCCCACGATGATGGCGAAATCGACGTTCTCCAGGTCGATCAAGGTGTCGGCAGGCAGTGCACTGGTATCGATGACCAGCGCCGTGCGATGACCGTCGCCCAGGTTGCTGGCGCTGATCACCAGCGGACCGCCCGTGCTTGCCTGGGCGCTCAGCGTAATCGTCTGGATCAGCACCGGCGTGCCGCTTGGCAGGCTGTTCAGGAACGCCTGTCCGGCGGCCTTCAGTTCCGGGGCGCTGCTGGCGCCGCCGATCCGGCTGTCGAGCTGGGTCTGCGCGGCATTGCCGGTCAAGGGCGTGCTGGAACCGTTGGCAGCCAGGCCCGTGCCGACCGGCACCGCAACGGCCAGCAGCGTGTCGCCTGCGGCGTTCTTGACCAGGGGAATGTCGGCCAGTTGGCTGTTCGCCGTGCTGCCGTCCTCGTCGCGCCCTTCCGTCACCACCGGCACGGTGATCTGCGGCAGGCCATCGGTGCCGGTGCCGATCTGTACCGGCACGCCGTCGACCGAGGTGGGTGGCGTGGTCGGGGTGGTGGGTACGGTGGGGGTGTCGTTGCTTGCCGTGACCGCCGCAAACGTGGCCACGTCGTTGCCTGCGGCATCCTGAAGGGCATCGACGTCGTCGCCCAGGCCTGGGTCGGCATAGGCAACCGTGACCGCCTGTCCGGCCGTCACGGCGCTGGCGAGCGTCAGTGTCACGGTCTTGGCGGCGGCGTTGACCGATACGGCGTTCACCACGACGATGGCATCGCCCACCCTCACCTCGAAGGCCTCTGTCGCCGGCAGGTCGGTGGCGGCCAGCGCGGTGATGTCGGTGAAGCTCAGGACCAGGCTGGCACCATTGACCCGCGCGGAACTGAACTGCGGCGCTCCCGTATCCACCACGTAATTGCGGGTGGTGGCTTCGCTGTGGTTTCCCGCGGTATCGGCCACGCGCACAGAAAACGTGTGGCTGCCGGCAAGCAATGTCAGACCGCTCGCCGTCCAGGCGCTGCCGCCGACCGGGGCCTGCGCCCTCACCCAGCTCATGCCCCCGTCGACAGATACGTCGACCTGTTCACCGGCTTGCAAAGGCGCATCCAGCGTGCCGCTCAAGGTTTGCAGCGAGGTCTGGGTGATCAGGTCGGCAGCGCTGGCGCCGGTGTCGTTCGACAAGCCAAAAGCGGTGGCCGGCGCCGTCGTGGTGGGGGGCGTCGTATCGAGCAGATAGGCCTGGTCGAACACCTTGCTGTTATTGCCGGCGGCATCCGCTAGCTTCAAGCGCAGCGAACCCGCGCCGTCCATCAGCGGCACATTGGTCCATTGCAGCGTCGTACCGCTCACGCGGGCCGTGATGTCGACCCAGGTGCTTCCATCGATCGATCCGAATACCACGTCGCCCGCAGCGGGCGCCGCGCTCAAGGTCGCTTCGACGGTCTGTATCTGCACGTTGGTGATGAAGTCCGTGCTGCTGGTGCCCGTATCCGTACTGAGCGCCACGGCGCCGAACGTGATGGTAGGCGCCGTGGTATCGATCACCAGGGTCTGCGCACCCGCGCTCGACGGATTGCCGGCGGCATCCGTGGCCGTGGCCGTGACGGCATTCTCGCCATTCAGATTGAGCGCAAGCGTGCCCAGCGTGGGGGTGGCGGTGCTCAGATCGACCGACCACGTGCCGCCGCTGACTGCGGCCAGGTAAGTCGCGCCGCCGACCAGCACCGTCACGACGGACCCGGCGTCGGTGGTGCCGCGGATGACAGGCGTCGTGCTCTTGGTCAGTGCGGACGACGTGAAGCCGGGCGCCGTGGGCGCTGTGGTGTCGATCACCAGCGTCTGGGTGCCCG
>Ga0308159_1004281_pt1 | contig 13203 bp, 13 predicted proteins | sample PhyCR1_FD_201040 | JGI IMG/M metagenome (GOLD analysis project Ga0308159, IMG submission 201040) | Phyllosphere microbial communities from UC Gill Tract Community Farm, Albany, California, United States - DLSLC.R1 | ecosystem: Host-associated > Plants > Phyllosphere > Unclassified | place: USA...
TATCGGGGCGTTCGTCATCAGAGCGCAAAGACGACCTTGCCCGAGAGCTGCGAATCGCGAGCGGTGGCGAAGGCTTGCTCGGCATCCGTCAGCGCGAACTCGTGCGTGAGGGCGGTCTCGATACCGGGGTTCGCGGCCAGCAGTTCCACGGCGTGATCGATCTCGTGGTGGAAGCGGAACGCACCGAGGTAACGGACCTCCTTCGAGATGAAGGGCGCGAGGTTGACCGGCCGCGGGTCGTCGGGGAGCATGCCCACCTGCACGACCGTGCCACCGGGGCGCACCGCCTTCAGCGCCGTGGAGATCGACACGGGCACACCCGAGCATTCGAGCACGACGGCGTAGGTGTTCGGCTCCACCGCGTCGGCCGAGACGTCGATCGTCACCTCCGCCCCGAGGGCGCGCGCCCGCTCGAGCGGTCCCGACAGCACGTCGGTAGCGGTGACACGCGCACCCGCCGCAACAGCGGCGGCCACGGCCATGAGACCGATCGGACCCGAGCCGGTCACGAGCACGTCGAGGCCCGCGACGTCGCCGGCCCGGCCGAGCGCGTGGAGCGCGACGGCCAGGGGTTCGGCCAGCACGGCGCGGCGCACGGGGAGCCCCTCGGGGAGCACGCGCACCATGTCGGCCTCGACGATCAGGTACTCCGACGCGGCTCCCTGGGTATGGGGCCACGTCGAGGCGCTGCCGAGGTACGAACCTCCCGGCCAGAGGTGCGGCGCGTTCTCGATCCCCTCGCGCGGCGTGCCGAAGCGCGCGGGATGCACGGTCACCGGGGTCCCCGCGGCGAGGGCACCCGAGGGGTCGAAGTCGATACGCCCCGACAGCTCGTGCCCGGGCACGAGAGGTTCGCGCACGACGAACGCGCCGTTCGCCCCCTCGAAGTAGTAGTGCAGGTCGGATCCGCAGATCCCGACGTACTCCACCCGCAGGCGCACCTGCCCCTCCCCTGGCTCGGGGACGTCGACCTCTCGCACGGCGGCGGTGAGGGCCTTCTCGATCAACAGCGACTTCATCATCGTTCCTCTCCGCGGTCAGACGACCGCCGTCATCCCGCCGTCGACGAAGATGTTCTGCCCCGACACGAAGCTCGACGCATCCGAGGCGAGGAACAGCAGTGCGCCGCGCAGTTCGTCGAAGTCGCCCCATCGCGCGGCGGGGGTGCGCTGCGTGAGCCAGCGCGTGAACGCGGGATCGTCGACGAGATCGCGGTTCATCTCGGTCGCGAAGTACCCCGGGCTGAGGGCGTTGACCTGGATGCCGTGGCGCGCGAGGTCGGCGGCCATGCCGGCGGTCAACTGGGCGACGCCGCCCTTCGTGGCGGAGTACGGCGCGATCGTCTGCCGCGCGAGACGCGACTGCACCGAGGCGACGTTCACGACCTTGCCGGAGCCGCGCTCCACCATCGCGGGGGTGACGAACCGCGAGACATAGAAGACACCCGACAGGTTCGCCGCAACGATGTCGTCCCAGTCGCTGACCGCGAACTCGTGGATCGGCGCCCGGCGCTGAACGCCCGCGTTGTTGACGAGGATGTCGGGCGTTCCCACCTCGGCGAGCATCTCGCCGACGGCTCTCTCGACGGCCGTCGCGTCGGTCACATCGAAGGTCGCGGCGTGAGCCGGTCGCCCCGACAGCTCCTCGGCCTCGGCGCGCGTCCGTTCGACCGCTGCCTCGTCTCGACCGTGCACGATGAGTCGGGCACCCCCGCGAGCGAGGGTGAGGGCCAGAGCACGGCCGAGGCCGCGCGACGATCCGGTGACGAGCGCGAGACGCTCGGAGACGTCGAACAGGGCGGCGTTCGAGCCGGTCACAGGAGTGCCCCGATGCCGAAGACGAGCAGCGCCGCGATGGCGAGCAGCGGCGCCGTGCCGAGTGTTTGGGTCCAGTCGTCCAAGAGATCTCCGTTGATTCAGGGTGCGCGGCATCGGGCATGCTGTGTCGAGTCGCGCCCACGGGGGGGGTGAAGGCATCCTCACACAATGATCATATTTTTGACAAGATATGGTCGTACCAAACGACCTAAGGAGGGGTCATGGCCCGCGCCTCGCACGACTCCGTGCTGGATGCCATCGGCATCCGCATCGTCGACGGCGATCTCCCCGCCGGACGCGTGCTGACGCTGGGCGCCCTCGAGTCGGAGTACGGCGTCTCGAGGACGGTCGTGCGCGAAGCCGTGCGCGTCCTCGAAGCGATGGGCATGCTCGCCCAACGTCGTCGCGTCGGCGTCACCGTGCGTCCCGCCATCGATTGGAGCGCCCTGGACACGCGCCTCATCGGATGGCAGCTCGCGGGCCGTCGCCGCGACCAGCTCATCGTCAACACGACCGAACTCCGCGCCGCCGTCGAGCCCGTGGCGGCTCGACTCAGCGCGCGCCGGGCCACCGACCTGCAGCGGGGCGAGATCTCGCGCCTGGCCGAGGAACTCGAACGCCTCGGCGCGGCCGGACTCGGCAACTCCCCCGAGTATCTCGCCGCCGACATCGCCTTCCACGACCTGATCCTCGTCTCGAGCGGCAACCTCATGCTCGCCGCGGCCCGAGCCCCCATCGCCGCCGCGATCGAGGGACGCGCTCTGCACGGGCTCACCCCCGGGGTTCCGAACCCCGACGCCCTCGACAACCACGTCGCGACGGCGCAGGCGATCGGGCGCGCAGACGCCGACGCCGCCGAGGAGCACACGCGTCGGTACGTCGCCGCCGTGCTCACCGAAGTCCGCCGCACGATCTGATCCCGAACCGACCGCTTTCGACGAAGAGAGAATCCATGACCGCTCCCGTTCCCGTCCTCGTCTTCATGGGCCCCGCCGGCACGGGCAAGTCCACCGTCGCCGGCATGCTCGCCGGTCGCCTCGGATGGGACTTCCAAGAGGGCGACGACCTGCACCCCGCCGAGAACGTCGCCAAGATGGCATCCGGTCACGCCCTCAACGACGACGACCGGTGGCCCTGGCTCGATCGCGTCGCCGCATGGATCGACGGCCGGATCGCCGCGGGCCGCCCGGGCGTCATCACGTGCTCGGCCCTCAAGCGCAGCTACCGCGACGTGCTGCGCCGCGACGACGTCACCTTCGTGCTGCTCATGGGCGATCCGAAGCTCGTGCTCGAGCGGCTGCTGCGCCGCCAGGGCCACTACATGCCGCCGTCGCTGCTCACCTCGCAGTTCGAGACCCTCGAGATCCCGGATGCCGATGAGCGGGCGATCCGCGTCGACCTCGACCTGACTCCGCAGGAGCAGGTGCAGGAGGTCGTCGACCGGCTTCGCCTCACGCACACGCCGTCCTGAAACACGCGCGGGCCGAGCCGATAAAGTGGCGGAGGCGGCTCGCGTGCGCCCGCCCACCCCTTCCTCGCACCTGAACACGGAGCAACGAATGACGTCGACCCCCTCCCCGACCGGACCCTCGAGCGACCAGGATCAGGCCCCGCACAAAGCGGCACAGGTGCACGAGGGTGCGCCCGGCATCGAAGAGGTGGATCGTCCCACCGCCGAGGCCGACTCCCGCCCCGAGGGCGAGGGCGACGCCCGCGCCAACATCGGCGTCGTGGGCCTCGCGGTCATGGGCTCGAACCTCGCCCGCAACCTTGCCAGCCGCGAGGGCAACACGGTCGCGATCTTCAACCGCAGCAAAGACAAGACCGAACACGTGCTCGAGCAGCACCCCGAGGCGAACTTCGTCGCGTCGTTCTCGTACGAGGACTTCGCCGCGTCGCTGTCGAAGCCGCGAACCGCGATCATCATGGTCAAGGCCGGCCGCGCCACCGATTTCGTCATCGACGAGCTCGTCAAGGTCTTCGAACCCGGCGACATCATCGTCGACGGCGGCAACGCGCTGTTCACCGACACCATCCGCCGCGAGAAGGCCGTGCGCGACACCGGCATCAACTTCGTCGGCATGGGTGTCTCGGGCGGCGAGGAGGGAGCCTTGCTCGGCCCCTCGATCATGCCGGGCGGCTCCGACGAGGCGTGGGCCACGCTCGGCCCGATCCTGACCTCGATCGCCGCGGTCGCCGAGGGCGAGCCCTGCGTCACGCACGTCGGCCACGACGGCGCCGGCCACTTCGTCAAGATGGTGCACAACGGCATCGAGTACGCCGACATGCAGCTGATCGCCGAGGCGTACGACCTCATCCGCCGCGCCACGGGCAAGAGCCCGGCCGAGATCGCCGACGTGTTCGCCGAGTGGAACCGCGGCGAGCTCGAGTCGTACCTCATCGAGATCACCGCCGAGGTGCTGCGCCAGACCGATGCCCACACCGGCAAGCCGCTCGTCGACGTCATCCTCGACCAGGCCGGCGCCAAGGGCACCGGTGCGTGGACCGTGCAGACGGCCCTCGACCTGGGCGTTCCCGTCTCGGGCATCGCCGAGGCCACCTTCGCGCGGTCGCTGTCGAGCCACCCCGAGCAGCGCTCGGTCTCGCGCGCGCTCCCCGGCCCCTCGGGCACCGAGGTGCTGTCGGGGGACGAGGCCGACGCGTTCATCGAGCAGGTGCGCCTGGCTCTGTACGCCTCGAAGATCGTGGCCTATTCGCAGGGCTTCGATGAGATCCGCGCCGGTGCCGCGCAGTACGACTGGAAGATCGATCTCGGCGCGGTGTCGAAGATCTGGCGCGGCGGCTGCATCATCCGCGCGCAGTTCCTCAACCGCATCGCCGAGGCGTACGACGCCGAAGCCTCCCTCCCCGTGCTGCTGACGGCTCCGTACTTCGTCGAGGCGCTCGGCCGTGCCCAGGACGCGTGGCGACACATCGTCTCGCTGTCGGCGGCCAGCGGCATCCCGGCCCCCGCTTTCAGCTCGTCGCTGGCGTACTACGACGGCCTGCGTGCCGAGCGTCTGCCCGCCGCCCTCATCCAGGGCCAGCGCGACTTCTTCGGTGCGCACACCTACCGCCGCATCGACAAGGAGGGCACGTTCCACACCCTCTGGTCGGGCGACCGCACCGAGATCGAAGCCGAAGACACCCACTGAGAGCTGTCATGACGAAGCGGCGACGGGCCTGGCTCGTCGCCGCTTCGTGCATCTATGCGTTCGGGGTGTGGTGGATGACGCTGCGCCCGTCGATCTACGACCCCGAGGTGGGCGGCATCCTGGGTCGTCTGCTCGAGGCGATGCAGGCCTCCCCCCTCACGGCCTGGATCACGTTCGACATCGTCGAGTCCCTCTCGAATGTCGTGATGTTCGTTCCGCTGGGGCTGCTCGTGATCGCGTGGCGGGGGCGGTGGTGGCTCGGCATCGTGGTCGGTCTCGTCGTGAGTTGCGCGATCGAGCTCGCGCAGTGGTGCTTCCTGCCGACGCGCGTTGCCGATCCCGGCGACGTCGTCGCGAACACCCTCGGGGCTGTGATCGGGGTCGTCGTCGGGCTGCTCCTTCGGCGTCGGGTTTCGCGTTCCCAGGATTCCCATAAGGCCCGCCATAGAAAGCTCATAGATACGAGAGCACAATGAGTTTCATGACCGCGACCGCCGCCGCCCCGACCTTCACCCGCCCCGACGGAAGCGCCCTGCGTGTGCTCGTCGTCGACGACGAGCAGATGCTCACCGACCTGCTGTCGATGGCCCTGCGCATGGAGGGATGGGACGTGAAGACCGCCGGATCGGGCTTCGACGCTCTGCAGGCCGCGCGCGACTTCGAGCCGGATGCCATGGTGCTCGACATCATGATGCCCGACCTCGACGGCATGGCAGTGCTGCAGCGCCTTCGCCACTCGGGCAACGATGTGCCCGTGCTGTTCCTGACGGCGAAGGACGCCGTGGCCGACCGCGTCGCGGGCCTGACCGCGGGCGGCGACGACTACGTCACCAAGCCCTTCAGCCTCGAAGAGGTCGTCGCGCGCCTGCGGGGTCTCATGCGTCGCGCGGGCACGGCTCTCACCCGCGACTCCGAGCCCATCCTCCGCGTCGGCGATCTCTCGCTGAACGAGGACAGCCACGAGGTCATCCGCGGGGGCAAGGAGATCGAGCTGACCGCCACGGAGTTCGAGCTGCTGCGCTTCCTCATGCGCAACCAGCGTCGCGTGGTGTCGAAGGCGCAGATCCTCGACCGCGTGTGGAACTACGACTTCGGTGGCCGCTCGAGCGTCGTCGAGCTCTACATCTCGTACCTGCGCAAGAAGATCGACGCCGGACACGACCCGCTCATCCACACCGTGCGCGGTGTCGGATACATGATCAAAGCGCCTCAGTGAGTATTCCGCCGAGACCGGCACCCCCCGCACCGCCGTCCGAGGTCTGGGAGACCGACGTCCGCGAGACCGGTGAATCACCGTCGCGGCAGCCGAAAGAGCCCCTCTCGCAGCGACTGCGTCGCCCCTGGACGCTCCAGGCGCGTCTGATGACCGCCGTCATCGGCATGGTCGCGTTCATCCTCGTGATGATCGGCATCTCGACCAGCGCGATCCTGAGCCAGGTTCTCTACGTCAACCTCGGCGCGCAGGTCGATGAGGCGGCAGCCTCGATCCAACCCCGGGCGGCCTTCCAGAACTCGGCCGAGCAGGTCTTGAACTCGGGATTCTTCGATTCCGGCACCCTGCTCGTCATGAATTCGCGGGGTGCAGGGATCTCCGGCGCCGTCGTCGGCGACAACGGAGCGCGAGCGCTCACCACCGACGACCTCGGCCGGATCGCCGACAGCCTGCAGGCCGCCGCCGAGTCGAATGCCCAGACCGTCGATCTGCCCAATCTCGGCGAGTACCTCGTGCGGACGTTCCAGATCCCCGGGAGTGACAGCATCTTCCTGGTCGGGCTGCCGCTCTCGAGCGTCACCAGCACGATCGGCGCCATCCTCACCACGGTCGCCCTCGTCACCACGGGCGGACTTCTGCTGCTCGCCGTGATCATCGCGATCGTCATCCGGCTCGGGCTCCGTCCTCTGCGCGCCGTCGCCGAGACCGCGACCCGCGTCGCCTCGTTGCGCATGGACCAGGGCGATGTCTCGATCACCGAGCGCGTCCCCGCCGAGCAGGTTGACGACCACACCGAGATCGGGCAGGTCGGCACGGCCTTGAACACCCTGCTCGACCGCGTCGATGCCTCGCTCAGCGCCCGCCAGCGCAACGAAGAGCTCATGCGCCGGTTCGTCGCCGACGCCAGTCACGAACTGCGCACGCCCCTGGCATCCATTCGCGGCTTCTCGGAACTGTCGCTGCGCGCCATGCGTCAGGCGCAGGATGACGAGAGCCGCCAGCGCATCGCCCTGGCGGTCGAGACCACCGAGCAGTCGCTCGAACGCATCCAGGCGCAGTCGCTGCGGATGACCACGCTCGTGGAGGATCTGCTGCTTCTCGCGCGCCTCGACGAGGGTCAGGAACTCGTGTACGGATCGGTCGACCTCACGCGGCTCGCCATCGAGGCCGTGGGCGACGCCCGCCCGGCCGGCCCCGACCACTCGTGGACGATCGACGTCCCCGACGCCCCCGTCGAGCTCGCGGGAGATGCGGCCCGGCTGCACCAGGTGGTGGCGAACCTCCTTGCCAACGCCCGCACGCACACACCCGCGGGCAGCGAGGTGAACGTGTCGGTGGCGCACGAGGGCGCTGAAGCTGTGCTGCGCGTGCACGACAACGGCCCCGGAATCGATCCCTCGGTCGCCTCGCAGCTGTTCGAGCGGTTCGCCCGCGCCGATCGCTCCCGCGACCGTAAGACGGGCGGCACGGGCCTCGGCCTGTCGATCGCTCGGGCGATCGTCGACGCCCACCGAGGCACGATCACCGTGAAAAGCACTCCCGGCGACACGACGTTCGAGGTACGACTGCCGGCGAAGCCCGCGGACCCGGCCTGAGATCCCGGATGTCGGCGGTCAGGCGCAGCGCGACCTGAGCGCCGCCCGCGCGGCCTCGAGGTCGGGACCGGGCGCGGCCTCGATGTCGGGCATGAGGGGGCCGTCGTAGACCGTACCGGCGCGGTCGACGTCGTACGAGGTGGTGAGGATGAGGCGCGCACCGTCGCTGAGCTCTCTCACCTGGTTGCCGGTCGTCATCCCCGCCGTCGGCTTTCCGACCCGCACAGCGTCGGTCTGGCCGACGAAGGCGATCGCCACGATCTCGGCGGCACTGTTGGTCATGCCGGAGGTGAGAAGGGCGACGGGGGCGTCGACGCGGAACCCTCCCGGCGTCACGGTGTCGTCGCCCCCGGGCGTCGACACGACGCCGCCGTTCGCCACCCGCGCCCACTGCACCGTGTCGTCTCGCTTCAGCCCGACGACGTCGCCGTCGTCGAGGAGAGGAGCGACCACGGCGAGCATGGGCCACGCGCTGCCGCCGCCGTTCGTCCGAAGGTCGACGATCCAGCCGCACGTCGTCGCCGGGGCGGCCGCGCGCATCGCATCGAGGCCCGCCGACTGGTACTGCTCGATCGCTTCGCGGTCCTCCCCCTGGAACCCGGGCACTGTCAGCATGCTGATTCCGTCTCGCGTCGACACGGTGGGGACGGGAAAGGGCGCGCCCGGAGCGTTCTGGGTGGTGAGGGACGCGACATCGGCCGGCGTCTGCAGCCACGAGTGCGGTCCGCCCGCCGCAACCGCGAGCTCATCGAGACCCCGGTACGTTTCGGCGATCGTGGGCTTCGCCCTCAGCGCGGGCGCGGCCTGCGCCACGGCATCCCGGAACTCTTCCGTGTCGGCATGGATGCCGTCGCGCATCTCGGCGATCGCCGCGTCGACGTACGCGGCGACGTCGTCTTCTCCCCTGTCGGCCGAGCACCCGCTGAGCGCGACCATCACGACGGCGAGGGCCAGAGCCGGCCACGAACGGTTCAGTCCCACAGCCGTCGGGCCTCGGCGGGAAGCGGTCCGAGACGACGTCTCTCGCGGAGGACGCCCTCTTCAGGAGTGCCGAACGCCGGCAGGGGCACCGCGAAGGAGCTCATCCCCCCACCCTTCCGGGTGGAGCCCTCCTCCGCCACCCTCGATTCAGTACCCGGCGAACGCGTCCGTGGTGAGGGACTTCGCCTTCGCGAGCGCCGGGGCAAGGGCCGAGATGAGCCGCGGCGGGCCCGAGACGTACGCCGCGCGCTGCGCGATGTCGGGAACGGTGCGCAAGAGACCCTCGGCATCCACTCGATCCGGTCCGGCCCACACCCACCCCGCGGGCAGGTCGAGCGGCTCGTCACGAGAGAACACCACAACGGGGATGCCGCTGGCGGCGATCTCGTCGCGGAAGGCGAGTTCCGCTGCCTCCGACACCACGTAGACGAGCACGACATCGCGGTCCTGGCCCGTCGCCATCAGGTGCCGCAGCTGCGAGACGAACGGGGTCACCCCGATGCCGGCGGCGACCAGCAGCACGGGAGAGGTCGGACGCGAGGGGAGGACGAAGTCACCCCACACACCGGTGATCGCGAGGGTCGATCCGGGCTCGACCGCCGCCAGCGCCCGCTTGTAGGAGGACTGCGACCCGTCCTTGAAGGCGATACGCACCTCGGGCAGGTCTTCGGGCGCCGACACGATCGAGAACTCGCGGCGTGTACCGCGGGCGTCGGGGCGGCGGTGCGGCACGTCGAGCTCGAGGTACTGACCCGGGTGGAACGAGAAGGGGCGGGCGGCGTGGAACGACAGCTCGCGCACCGTGGGGGTGACGTCGCGGCGACGCTCCACCCGCAGGCGCACCGCCGCACGCAGGCAGAACAAGAAGGCGAGCAGGTTTCCGATGAGCAGGGCGCGCTCCTGACCGAGGGTGATCTCACCCACCGGCAGCGGCCAACCGGCGAGGACGCCGACGAGGATCGCGACCGAGTACTGCTGGACGCGGCGCGGAGGAAGAGTCAGCGGCTCCGACAGCATGAACGCACCGAGGAAGAGGAAAGGCGACGAGAACGCCACCTGCAGCAGCACGCTCGGCACGTCGACCGGGAACCCGGCGGCCTGGAACTGCACGCTCGTGCGGACGAAGGCGACCACCATGGCCACGACCCAGAAGACCGCGACGATCGGCAGCTTGTCGGTACGCAACAGAAGCAGCACGCCCAGCACCAGCACGGGCCCTGCGAGCCACGGCGAGCCGACCCACCAGGCCGAGGACCCCAGGTCGGGCGCCCAGATGCTCACGATCGTCAGGACGGCCGCCCCGGTGGCGGCCGGGTTGAAGATGTGCCGGCCGCGCCACGCGAGCAGGTACTTCGATGCGGATGCCACGACCCCGGCGAGAGCGAGACCGGCCAGGCCCAGCGGCTCCACCGTGGGACGCAGGACGAACAGCAGGATCCCGGCCGTGATCAGCGAGGACTCCAGGCGACGCGGCATCCGGAGCAGAGCCTGCGCGACGACGTCGGTGGCGGCGCAGGCGGCGGCGAGCACCAGGGCGCTCGCCACGATCGCCAGCGGCTGCGGCACCACGAGACCCGCGAACGACAGCGCGAGCGAGATGACCGCGAGAAGGCCGAGCGATGCCATGACGAGTCGGTACATGGAGACGCGTCCGATGATGCCGAGGACACGGGTCGAACCGGCGGAGAGCGTGGTGCTCATGAGGGGGAACCCTTCGGGGGATGGAGGTCAGGAGAAGATCTCGCCCGGGAACCCGGGCGACCACTCGACGCGTCCGTCGGTATGCATGCGTACCCACTGCGCGTTCCACGATGCGGCGAGCTCCGGGCCACCGTCGAAGAACAGGGCTGTGGCGAGGGCGTCGGCGCGCATCGCGGTGTCGGCGAGAGCCCAGGTCGCGGCGTATGCGCGGACGGGGGCCCCGGTGCGGGCATCGAGCACGTGATGCAGGCCGTCTCCCCAGGCGCGGCGGTTGATCGCCGAGGCGCAGAGCGACTGATCTGCCACCGTGACGACGCCGATCGCGAGGGTGGCGTCGTAGGGGTGCTCGAGGCCGACGCGCACCGGCGCTCCGCGCACGGCGAGGTCTCCGGAGGCGTCGACGACCGCGTCGCCGTCGACGTGTGCGCGCACCGCGTCGAGCACGAGGTCGACCAGTCGCCCCTTGCCGAGCGCCCCGACGTCGATGGTCGCGGGGGTCGAGACGCGCACACGGTCGGCGTCCCAGGTCACGACGTCGCTCCACGGCGGTGCGGGCTGCGGATCTCCCCACGGGGCGAGGGTCACCCGGGCGTCGTAGCCGAGACGCGCCAGCGCATCGCCCACCAGCGGGTTGACGGCGCCCGAGGTGGCAGCGTCGAGCTCACGGTAGAGCGAGAACATGGCATCCGCGTCCGCGGGAGCGGGAATGGATGCCGTCCGTCCCTCGGCGAGCGAGGACACGAGCGAGTCGCTGCGGAAACGCGACCACTCCCGGTCGAAACGCTCGACGACGGACGACACCGCCTCGCGGGCGACCGAGGGCAGCGGGTGCGCTGTCTCGATCGCCCACGACGTGCCGATCGCGTCGAAGGTCCAGGTCGAACCCGTCGCAATCGCAGTGCTCACGGCTGTCAGGCCTTGGCCTCGGACTTGATGGTGTCGACGGCCTTGTTGAAGCCGCCGCTCGTGAGCGAAGACCCGGCCACCTTGCTGACCGAGATCTCGTCGAGCTTCTTGCCCACGACCTCGCTCTGGATGCCGCCGATGAACTCGCCCTGGTAGCGCTTCGACTCGGCGGCCTGCGGGTCGCCGGTGACCGTCACAGCGGTGACGGTGTCGCCGGCGATCGTGAGGGTGACGTCGATGGTCTCGACGCTCTCGGGCGTCGCGTACTGGCCGGTGGCCTCGTACTCGCCGTCTTTGTAGGTGCCCGACGAGGTCGAGCCGCCGGCGGCGGCACCCGAGGTCGTGGCGGGGGCCGAACTCGCGGCGGGGGCGGCGTCGCTGGTGGTCGTGCCACCCGCGCACCCGGCGAGGGTGGCGACGCCGGCGACACCCAGCAGAGCGGTGCCGATGCGGACGGGACGGGGTACGGCTGTGGTGCGGATCATGAGGGTCCTCCTTCGGTCGTGCCTCGCGGCGCGTACGTGCTCACGGTAGGGACACGACCTTTGCCGCCCCCGGGTTCATTCTTTTGTGCCAGCTATGCGCGAGAGCCGTCGGGGCGAGGTGACCGTCCGACAGCCACCCCTACCGTCACGGGGATCCCCCCGGGCGACGCGCCGTGCCCGCGGCATCCGGGAACGACGTGACGAACCCCCGACGCCGCACGCCGGCCCGGCCCGAGAACGACTCAGCCACCTCCCCGAGAGGAGATGGCTGAGTGTTGAGGCGGGGAACGCTTACGCGTCGCCGCCGAACATGCTCGTGACCGACCCGTCCTCGAAGACCTCGTGGATCGCTCGGGCCAGCAGCGGTGCGATCGGCAGCACCTCGAGTCGCTCGAAACGGCGCTCGGGGGCGATCGGTACGGTGTCGGTGACGACGACCTGATCGATCGCCGGGTCTTGCAGACGGTCGGTGGCCGGGTCGCTGAAGATCGCGTGCGTTGCCGCGACGATGACCTTGCGGGCGCCCGAGGCCTTGAGCGCTTGCGCGGCCTTCTGAATCGTGCCGCCGGTGTCGATCATGTCGTCGACGAGCAGGCAGGTGCGTCCGTTCACGTCACCGACGATCTCGTGGACCGAGACCTGGTTGGCGACCTTCGGATCGCGGCGCTTGTGGATGATCGCGAGCGGGGCACCCAGGCTGTCGGACCACGTGTCGGCCACGCGCACGCGACCCATGTCGGGCGAGACCACGGTGAGGGTCTCGCGATCTTCGGCGGAGAGCCCCCGCTCGAAGTGGTCGAGCAGCACCGGCTTGGCGAAGAGGTGGTCGACGGGGCCGTCGAAGAATCCTTGGATCTGCGCGGCGTGCAGGTCGACGCTCATGATGCGGTCGGCACCGGCGGTCTTGAGCAGGTCGGCGACCAGGCGCGCGCTGATCGGCTCGCGACCACGGCCCTTCTTGTCTTGACGCGAGTACGGGAAGTACGGCGCCACGACGGTGATGCGCTTGGCCGAGGCGCGCTTGAGGGCGTCGAGCATGATGAGCAGCTCCATGAGCCACTCATTGACCGGGGGGCCGAACGACTGGATGACGAAGACATCGCAGCCACGGATCGACACCTCGAAGCGGGTGTAGATCTCGCCCGAGGCGAAGGTGCGGTGCTCAGTGGGGGCGAGCTCGGTGCCGAGGTGTTCGGCGACCTGCTTCGCGAGTTCGGGGTGCGAGCGACCCGAGGCGACGACGAGCCGCTTCTTGGTCTTGGCGACGAGCCCGGGGGCGATGCCGTTGTCGCGGTCGAGGTCTACACGATTCTTCTTACGAGCCATCGGCCGCTTCCTGTTCAGCCCGAG
>Ga0308159_1004282_pt1 | contig 13202 bp, 14 predicted proteins | sample PhyCR1_FD_201040 | JGI IMG/M metagenome (GOLD analysis project Ga0308159, IMG submission 201040) | Phyllosphere microbial communities from UC Gill Tract Community Farm, Albany, California, United States - DLSLC.R1 | ecosystem: Host-associated > Plants > Phyllosphere > Unclassified | place: USA...
ATGCGCGTGCGGGCACCCTGCAGCGTCTCTTTGGCGCGCTTGGTGAATTTGGCCAACGCCTCCGCGTAGCGCGGGAGGCGCTCGGGGCCGACGAGGACCGCTGCGATCACGCCGATCAGCATCAGCTTCTCGATCGTGAGGCCGAAGAACATGCGTCCAGATTACCGGCCTCGCCTAGGGGGTGAGCGACCATCTGCCGTCTAGCCTGATCTGAGGAGGTCCACGTGAGCGGTCATGAGGCGAACGAACGGTTCGTGCAGGAGTCGACGGTCGAGCCCGAGCACATCGCTCGCGCCCGGGCGCACGCACTCGAGCTCGGAGCGGCGCCCATCAGCCCCGCGGTCGGAGCCCAGGCGGCCGTGATCTCGGCGGCATCCCGTGCTCTCAACATCGTCGAGGTCGGCACCGGCGGCGGCGTGTCGGGACTGTGGCTGCTGCACGGCTCTCCCCGCGCGACCATCACGACGATCGACAGCGAGCCCGAGCACCTCGGAGCCGCACGGTCCGCGTTCATCGACGCCCGCGTGCCGGCCGCCCGTGCCCGGTTCATCACCGGTCGCGCATCCGATGTGCTGCCCCGCATGAACGAGGCGTCGTACGACATCGTCTTCATCGACGCCGACCCCGAGGGGGTCATCGAGTACGTCGAGCACGGTCTGCGCCTCGTGCGTGCCGGCGGGACGGTGCTCATCCCCCGTGTCCTCGCGCACGGCGCGGCCGACCCGGTGCGCCGCGACCCGGTGACCACGGCCTACCGTTCACTGATCCAGGAAGTGCAGTCCTCACCCGCCGTGATCGGCGCGCTCTCGACCACCGGCGAAGGCCTTCTTCAGCTCACGACGCGGCCGACCGAGTCCTGAGCTCCCCGAACGAACGAAGAAGGCCGGCCCCCGTGGGGACCGGCCTTCTTCGTGTCGATGGTCGTCAGGCGGTGACGACACCACCGAGGACGTCGTAGAGTTCCTTCGCCTCGGCGTCGTTCACCGAGACGACGAGTCGCCCGCCACCCTCGAGCGGCACGCGCACGATGATCAACCGGCCCTCCTTCACGGCCTCCATCGGTCCGTCGCCGGTACGCGGCTTCATGGCTGCCATCGCGGCCCCCTTTTCGTCGTTGGTCTGCCGACAAGTTTACCGGTATCCCGCGTGGCGGGTTGTACCGCGCGGTCGGCCTCTGTCGATCCGCCTCAGGGAATCTGCCAGTACGTGTTCGCGAGGGCGTACATGTTGTAGATCCACCACCACTGTCCGAGCAGCGCGAGCGCGAGAACGCCGATCCTCCATCGGCGGGACCGCGGCACCGCGAGCGCCCCCCACAGCGGCGAGATCGGAACCAGCAGCCGGAAGATGCTCGACTGCGGGAAGAACACCAGCAGCAAGTAGACCAGGTAGCTCGCCGACCACAGCCGTACCTCGACGCCCAGCCGCTTCACCTGCGGCGAGAACAGCAGCAGGGCGGCCACGGCCAGCACGAGCAGCGCGAGGAAGACGTAGCCCGTCACCGCCCCCAGCCCCCAGCGCGTGAACCAGAACCCCGCGGCCTGCACGAACCCGTCGAAGGGCACGAACCCGCCGCTCGAGTCGCCGAGCCAGTTGCGCCGCCACGCGAGCTCGGTGGCGAGATACGCGCCGGGGTCACCGGTGACGAATCCCGCGATCGCCTGCCACGCGAAGCCCACGACGACCGCGAGGCCACCCAGCGCGACGAGGTGCGCGATGTCACGCGTCGGCAGGGGATCCCTCCGTCGACGGACGAGACGATGGATGCCGTAGACCCCGAGGAACAGCGCGAACGCCAAGATGCCGGGGCGGGTGAAGCCCATCGCCGGGACCAGCAGATAGAGCAACAGCCACTGCCGCCGCTGAACGCACCGGAGAGCGAGGAACAGGAAGAAGAGGAACAGCGCCTCGGCGTAGCCCACCTGGAACAGGGCGGCTAGCGGACCGCTCGCGAAGAAGATCACGGCCCACATCGCGGCGGACCCTCCGATGCGCTCGTGCAGCAGGGAGTGCAGCACGAGGCAGGCTCCGTAGCCCGCGGCCAGCGAGATCGCGACGGCCCCGGCGCCCCACGACCCGAGCAGGAAGCCCAGCCCGGCCGAGAGGTACGAATACAGAGGCATGAACGCCCAGGCGTTCTCGGCGACGTGACCGCCGGCAGCGAGCGGCAGATCCACCGGGTACCCCGAGACGGCGGCGAGCCAGTACCACTGGGCGTCCCACCCCAGAGCGAGCTTCTCGAGCGAGGGCGCGATGCCGTACCGCGAGCCCGGACCCGACAGCGCCGAGGCGAGCAGGAAGAAGCCCGTCGTGACCACGCGCGCGGCGGCGTAGACGATCGCGATGCGCGCCGCCACGGGCAGACGCTGCCATCGGCCGACCCGCGTGCGCGTCGTGGCCGCCGTGGTCACGACCCGCTCAACCAGGCACGAAGGCCGCGCTCGACGGCATCGATCTGCGCGAGCGGGACGCGCTCCTCGTCGTGGTGCGCGAGATGCGGATCGCCGGGACCGTAGTTGACGGCCGGGATGCCGAGGGCCGAGAACCGCGCCACATCGGTCCAGCCGTACTTGGGCTGGGGCGTCGCGCCCACGGCATCCACGAATTCTTTCGCGAGAGCCGCGTCGAGCCCGGGGCGGGCGCCCTCGGCCACGTCGACGATCTCGACGTCGAAGCCCGTGAAGACGTCGGTGACGACACGGGTCGCGGCCGCCGCGTCACGGCTCGGAGCGAAACGGTAGTTGACCTCGACGGCACAGGCATCGGGGATGACGTTGCCGGCGACCCCGCCCGAGATGCTCACGGCGTTCAGGCCCTCGCGGTACACGAGGCCCTCGACCTCGATCTCGCGCGCGCGGTACTCGGCCAGGCGCGCGAGGATCGGCGCGGCCTTGTGGATCGCGTTCTCACCGATCCACGATCGGGCGCTGTGCGCGCGGACGCCCTCGGTGCGCACGATCGCGCGGAGCGTGCCGTTGCATCCGCCCTCGACCTCGCCGTTGCTCGGCTCGCCGAGGATGGCGAAGTCCCCCGCGAACAGGTCCGGGCGGTTGCGCGACAGCCGGCCGAGGCCGTTCAGAGAGGAGTCGACCTCTTCGTGGTCGTACCACATCCAGGTGATGTCGACCGGGGGCTCGGTGAGCTCGGCGGCGAGCTTGAGCTGAACCGCGACGCCGGCCTTCATGTCGACCGTGCCCCGTCCCCAGATGACCTCGACGCCGTCGACCGTGCGATCTTCGACCGGGAGGTTGCCGTTGATCGGCACGGTGTCGATGTGCCCGGCGATCACGACCCGACGGTCGCGCCCCAGATTCGTCCGGGCGACGATCGTGTCGCCGTCGCGGATCACCTCGAGATGGGCATAGGCGGAGACGGCCTCCTCGATGGCATCCGCGAGCGGGGTCTCGTCTCCGGACACGCTGTGGATGTCGCAGATGGCTCGGGTGAGGGCGGCCGAGGACTGGGTGAGGTCGAGCGCGGGCATGCCCCGATCTTCCCACAGGCACTGCCCCACTACCCTGGGACGGTGAGCAACGAACGACGCATCAGCGCTGCCGGCCTCTCGACGCGGACCACCGGGGGGACGGTGCTCGACGCCTGGTTCCCGAAGCCGGTCCTGGGAGATGCGATCGAGCTGGATGCCGAGAGGGCGGCGCTCGAGCCCTCCGCCGGCCCCGACGATCGTCGCGGGGTGGTCGTCGAGACCGTATCGCTCACCATCGACGCCGATGCCGCCCCCGCATCGACGGTCGACGCCTACCTGCGTCTGCACGCGCTCTCGCACCTCCTCGTGCGCCCGAACGAGATCAACCTCGACGGAATCTTCGGCCACCTCCCCAACGTCGCGTGGACCAACGCGGGCCCCGTCCACCCCGACGACGCGACACGTCTGCTGCCGCAGCTCAAGCGCCACGGCATCGAGCTGCAGGGCCTCGACAAGTTCCCCCGTCTGACCGACTACGTGCTTCCGGCGGGCGTCCGCATCGCCGACGCCTCGCGCGTGCGCCTCGGCGCGCACCTCTCCCCCGGCACGACCGTCATGCACGAGGGGTTCGTCAATTTCAACGCCGGAACCCTCGGTGCGTCGATGATCGAGGGCCGCGTCTCGCAGGGCGTCGTCATCGGCGACGGTACCGACATCGGCGGCGGGGCCTCGATCATGGGCACCCTCTCGGGCGGCGGCACCCACCGTGTCTCGATCGGCGCACGTACCCTGCTCGGGGCGAACGCCGGCATCGGCATCTCGCTCGGCGACGACTGCGTGGTCGAAGCGGGGCTCTACGTCACGGCCGGCACCAAGGTGCGGGTGGGCGACGAGACCGTCAAGGCCGGCGAACTGTCGGGTCGCGACGGCATCCTGTTCCGTCGCAACTCGCTGACCGGTGCCGTCGAGGCCTCCGCTCGCGCGGGAGTGGGCGTGACCTTGAACGAGGCGCTGCACGCGTAGACATGCCGCGAGGGCCGAGGCACGCGCGCGTACCGTCGGCCCAGCCCTCCGCGGGAGTGTGCTCAGCGTGGGCTTGGCCGCGGCCGTGAGGACGCCGTCTCCCGGGCGTCCCACCCCACGCATAAACGCTTCTCGCGCGCAGAAACACGAGCAGAACGCGTTTGAGCGCGTCGGAAGCGTTTACGCGTGCGGGTTGCAACGCTCCGAAGCCGCTCTCACCCTCGTCGGCCGAGTGCTCCGTCACGGACGCGCACCGACAGGCAGGTCACGCAGCCCTCGAGCTTCTCGAACTCGCTGATGTCGACCTCGACCACCTCGAGACCCCGCTGCCGATGCGCGGCGGCAGTGTCGGGCGCGTCTGACGACATCAGCACGGAACCCTCACCGAGGACCACGACGGCGGTGCCGTGCTCCTCGGGGACCCCCGCGAACACCGGGAACAACGTGGGATCGTCGACGAGCGGCTCGAACCCGATGACCGTGCCGTCGGGAAGCGCCGTCACCCCCGACTTCAGGTGCAGCACTTTCGTCACGGGAATCTCACGCACGTCCCACCCCCTCGGCTCCAGCAACGCCCGCAGCTGACCGATACCCGCTGCGTTCGTGCGCGCAGACGCCCCGACGTATACGTTCGCGCCGATCTTCAGCACGTCGCCGCCGTCGAGCGTTCCCGGCTCGACGATCTCGGCGACGGGGATTCCGGATGCCAGCACCCCGGCGCGCACGCTCGGAGCCTCGCCGCGGCGCGACGGCGCGCCCGCGCGGCACAGCACCGCGAGGTCGCCGAAGACGACGACGGCATCTTCGACGAAGACGCCGTCGGGCTGGTCGTCAGCGGGCTCGATCTCGACGACCTCCCACCCGCGCGAGCGGAAGGCATCGACGTACCTCTGCCACTGCGCGAGGGCCAGGTCGGCATCGACCGGCACCCGGTCCAGGTGCGTGAGCTCGCCGTCCGCGAGCGACGGCGAGGGGCGACGAACGAGCAGACGCGACATGCCCCGACCCTACTGGTCGGCGTCCTCGGCGGCAGCCATGGCACCCGGCATCCACCCCGCACGCGTAAACGCCGTTCACGCTCATAAACGCGTGCCGCTCGCGTTTCTAAGCGCGAATCGCGTTCATGCGTGCCCCGCACACGCGCCGGGCGCAGCGCGCACGAATCACCGGAAAGTGCACGCGACAAAACGCCCCGCCCCTGACGAGAGGGGCGGGGCGTTCCAAACCGGACTCAGATGCCGGGGTAGTTGCGCTCGGCGGCGCCCGTGTACAGCTGCTGCGGGCGGCCGATCTTGGTCTGCGGGTCGGTGATGGCCTCGCGCCACTGGGCGAGCCAGCCGGGCAGACGCCCGATCGCGAACAGGACGGTGAACATGCGCGTGGGGAAGCCCATCGCCTTGTAGATCACGCCGGTGTAGAAATCGACGTTGGGGTAGAGACGACGCTCCTTGAAATAGTCGTCCTCCAGGGCGATCTGCTCGAGCTCCTTGGCGAGGTCGAGCAGCGGGTCGCTCACGCCGAGGGCCTCGAGCACCTCGTCGGCCGACTCCTTGACGAGCTTGGCGCGCGGGTCGTAGTTCTTGTAGACGCGGTGACCGAAGCCCATGAGCTTCACGCCCTGCTCCTTGTTCTTCACCCGCTCGACGAAGCGCTCGACGCTCTCACCCGAGTCGCGGATGCGCGCGAGCATCTGCAGTACGGCCTCGTTCGCGCCGCCGTGCAGGGGGCCCGAGAGCGCCTGGATGCCGGCCGAGATCGACGCGAACTGGTTGGCACCGGTCGAGCCGACCAGGCGGACGGTCGACGTCGAGGCGTTCTGCTCGTGGTCTTCGTGCAGCATCAGCAGCAGGTCGAGGGCCTTCGTCATGACGGGGTTGGCCTCGAAGGGCTCGCTGTGCACGCCGAAGTTGAGCTTGAGGAAGTTGTCGACGAAGCCGAGCGAGTTGTCGGGGTACAGGAAGGCCTGGCCGATGCTCTTCTTGTGCGCGTAGGCCGCGATCACGGGCAGCTTCGCGAGCATGCGCACCGTGTTCAGCTCGACGTGCTCGGGGTTGTGCGGGTCGGACTCGGCCTCGTAGTAGGTCGAGAGCGCGGCCGTCGCGGCCGACAGCACCGACATGGGGTGAGCCGTGGGCGGCAGAGCCGAGAAGAGGCTCTTGAGGTCTTCGTGCAGCAGCGTGTGACGGCGGATGCGCTCGTCGAACGACGCCAGCTCGGATGCCGAGGGCAGCTCACCGTAGATGAGCAGCCACGCGACCTCGAGGTACGTGCTGTTCTTCGCCAGCTGCTCGATCGGGTAGCCGCGGTAGCGGAGGATTCCCTGATCACCGTCGATGTAGGTGATGTCGGACTTCGTCGACGCCGTGTTGACGAAGCCGTAGTCGAGCGTGGTGTGCCCGGTCTGCTTCGTCAGCGACGCGATGTCGATGCTCGGAACGCCGTCGGTGCCTCGCAGGACCGGGAATTCGGCGGTGGTGCCACCTACCGTCAGAGTGGCCTTGTCCTGCTGCGTGCCCGCGTCGCTCACCGCGCCTCCTTGCGATTTCTGGTCGCCCGTGTGGTCGAACGCGGGGGCTTGCGGCGCCCCGCGATCTTCTCGACCGATGGATGCCACGGGTATGGCATCCGGGTCGGCGGGGCGCGCGAAGGGTGACCCCGAACGACCTGCCTTTACAGCCTAGTAGTCCCTCCGGCGTACAGACGACACCGCCAAAGGGCACCCCCATCGAATGGAGGGATCCTCCTGGTCAGCCGCGCAGACGCTCCGCGGCGGCGGCGATGCGCTCATCGCTGGCGGTCAACGAGAACCGCACATGATCCGGAAAATGGGTGCCGTAGAAGTGCCCCGGCCCGACGAGGATGCCCAGGTCCGACAAGCGGTCCACGCTCTCCCACGCGTCGCGCCCCTCGGTCGCCCACAGGTACAGGCCGCCTTCGCTGCGGTCGATGGTGAAGCCTGCGGCCTCGACCGCGGGCTTGAGGACGGCGCGGCGACGGGCGTAGCGCTCGCGCTGCTCGACCACGTGCGCGTCGTCACCGAGCGCGACGGTCATCGCCCGCTGCACGGGACCGGGAGGCATGAGGCCGAGGTGCTTGCGCCCGGTCAGCAGCCGCGAGACGAGAGCCGGGTCACCGGCGAGGAACGCCGCGCGGTAACCGGCGAGGTTCGACTGTTTGCTCAGCGAGTAGACCGAGAGCACGTCGGTGAGATCGCCGTCGACGACGGCCGGATCGAGGACGCTCGGTACGGGCTGCGCGTCCCACGGGGCCTCCCAGCCCAGTTCGGCGTAGCACTCGTCGGACGCCAGGACGGCACCGATCTCGCGCGCCCGGGTCACGGCATCCCGAAGCTCGTCCCTCGACAGGACGCGGCCGTCGGGGTTGCCCGGGGAGTTGATCCAGACCAGTCGCGTGTGGGCGGGCCACTCGGCGGGATCGTCGGATGCCACGGCCTCGGCGCCGACGAGACGCGCACCGACCTCGTAGGTGGGGTAGGCGGCACGGGGGTGCACGACGGCATCGCCGGGGCCGAGACCCAACAGCAGCGGCAACAGGGCCACGAGCTCTTTCGACCCCACGGTCGGCAGCACGTTCGCCGCGCTCAGGCCCGGAACGCCGCGACGGCGCTCGTACCATTCGGCGATCGCTTCGCGCAGGGCCGGCGTGCCGGCGGTCTGCGGGTAGGCGTGCGCGTCGGTCGCGTCGGCGAGGGCCTCGGCCACGACGGCGGGCGTCGGGTCGACCGGCGAGCCGATCGAGAGGTCGACGATGCCGTCAGGGTGCCGCCGCGCGCGCTCCGCGTAAGGGGCGACGGCGTCCCACGGGTAGTCGGCGAGGTCGGCGACGCCCACGGCTCAGTGGCTCTGCGGGGGCAGCGCGGTGATGACGGGGTGATCCTTGGCGATCACGCCGACCTTGGCCGCTCCACCGGGCGAGCCGATGTCGTCGAAGAACTCGACGTTGGCCTTGTAGTAGTCGGACCACTCTTCGGGGAGGTCGTCCTCGTAGTAGATGGCTTCGACCGGGCAGACCGGCTCGCACGCACCGCAGTCGACGCACTCGTCGGGGTGGATGTAGAGCGATCGTTCACCCTCGTAGATGCAGTCGACGGGACACTCATCGATGCAGGCGCGGTCTTTGACATCGACACACGGGAGGGCGATCACGTAAGTCACCCGCTCAGTCTAATCGCGCCGGGGCGACCGACTCCGCCGACGGGCCCACGGGCTTAGGATTCGACCGGCCGCGCGGGGGCCTGCATCTTCGAGAAGTCCGGCCACAGCGCGACGAGCACCATCAGCGCGGGGCCGACGACCGTCCAGACCAGCGGGATCCATTCCGCACCCGCCGTGGGCGCAGCCACGATCGCGGAGCCGCCCGGACCCACCTGAGAGAAGAGGTACGTCGCGGCGGTGATGCCGAGCCCTCCGGCCAGGGCGTTGACCCGGTCGCCGGTGAGGGTGCGCAGGGCGATGAGCAACGCCGCGCTGCCGATCGACGCGAGGATCAGGCCGACGGGCACCGGGCCGACGAGGAAGGCCTGGCCGACCGTGCCCGCTGCTCCGTAGAAGGCTCCGACGAGCAGGGCCACCACCCAGCCGACGACGCGAAGAATCGTGGAAGTCACCGCCCGAGTCTAGGCGGGGCGGCTATGCGCGCCGTCTGAGAACTCAGGCGGCCCACCCCCACAGCCGCAGCAGAGCGGCGGTGACGGCCGCGGCGGCCACCACGACGAGGAACGGCGCCCGCGCCCAGAGCAAGAGGGCTGCGATCGCGACGGCCGGGAGCCGCGCGTCGAGGACGACCGCCGCGCCGGCGCCCAGGGTCTGCACCATCACGAGCGCCGAGAGCAGGGCGACGGTGAGGAAGTCCGCGATGCGAGCCGGGCGCGGCGCGTCGAGCCAGTGGGCCGGGAGCAGGTAGCCCGTCGCTTTCAGGGCGACGCAGATGACGGATGCCGTGAGCACCGCTGTCCACAGGGTCACGGCATCCGCTCCTCTCCTCGCGGCGCCTTCGCGGGCCGGGGGTCGAACAGACCCACCACGATCGCGACGCCGGCCGCGGCGATGACCGGGATGCCGGGGAGGAGCCACGGCGTGAGCAGCGCCGCCACGATCGCCGCTCCCGCCGCCACCGCGAGGGGCTGACGCCCGCGCAGGCGCGGCCAGAGCAGGGCGAGGAACGCGGCCGCAGCGGCGGCGTCGAGACCGTACGCGCGGGGGTCCCCGAGCACGTCGCCGAGGAGCGCGCCCAGGAGGGTCGAGAGGTTCCAGCCCACCCAGATCGCCACCCCGGTCACCCAGAACCCGGCCTGGCGCGCGCGGGGTTCCTCCTGGGCCAGGGCGACCGCGACGGACTCGTCGATGGTGAACTGCGTCGCCGACACCTTCCGCCAGAAGCCGCCGGCGACGACCGGAGCCATTCGCATGGCGTAGGCGGCGTTGCGCACCCCCAGCAATGCCGACGAGGCGATGGCCGCGGGGGCTGCGGCCACTCCCCCGGCCGCGATGACACCGACGAAGGCGAACTGCGAGCCGCCCGTGAACATCAGCAGGCTGAGAACGCAGGTCTGCCAGATGTCGAGACCGGATGCCACGGACAGAGCGCCGAACGAGATGCCATAGGCGCTGGTCGCGAGCGCGACGGCGAGTCCCTGCCGCGTGGCCACCCCCTCGGGTGTTCGGTAGAACGAACGCATGAACATCATAGTGAACGCTCCACGCGCGTTCGTCAAATCGAACGATCGGCGGCGATAATGAACGCATGAGCGACCTGAGTGACCGTATCGCCTCGAGCCTCCGACGCGAGCGGGAGCGGCGCGACCTCAGCGTGTCCGAGCTGGCTCGGCGGGCGGGAGTTGCGAAGGCGACCGTGTCGCAGCTCGAGAACGGGGGAGGCAACCCGAGCGTCGAGACGCTGTGGGCCCTGGCCTCCGCTCTCGAGATCACCTTCGCCGACCTCGTCGACGAGGGACCGCACTCCCCCACCCTGATCCGCGCCGGAGAAGCGGGAACCGCGGTCGCCTCCTCGGCGTCCGAGTACATCGCCGTGCTGCTCTCGGCGAGCCCGCCGCACGCGCGCCGCGACATCTACCTGCTCTCGGCCGAACCCGGGAAGCCGCGTCGGTCCGAGCCGCACCCGCGGGGAACGGTCGAACACCTCGTCATGGTCTCGGGCCACGGCCTCGCCGGCCCCGCCGACGACCCGTACGAGCTCTTCCCCGGCGACTACCTCTCGTACGCCGGCGACTCCCCGCATGTCTTCGAAGCGCTGACGCCGGGCATGAGCGCCGTGTGCGTCGTCGAGTCGCGCTGAGGACCATCGCCCGGGGCCGGGGTCACGGCATCCCGGGTCGAGCGTCCACGGCACGCCGGGTCGCCGGGCCCCGGCGCGGCGTGTTCTGGACACTCGATGTCGCTCGTCGCCCGGCACCCGCGGCGCACTCGCGCGTCCGGGGACGTCCGGCGCGCCCGCCCTCCGGTCACGAGCCGGCCTCAGCGCCGTCAACCGATTCACGCATAAACGCTTCCGGCGCGCAGAAACATGAGCAGAGCGCGTTTCTGCGCACGGATCGCGTTTATGCGTACACCGACAGCCGGTTGACTGCCCGAAACAGCCCGACGGATCGCAGACCCGTCGGAGTTTCCCGGACACTCAACGGGCCGGAAAACGCCGAACGGCCCCGCTCAGCACGAGGCTGGGCGGGGCCGTTCGCGAGCGGAATCGCTCAGGCGTTGGCATCCTGACGCTTGAGGCGCGAGGCGGCACGGCCGCGCTCGGTCGCGTCGAGCACGACCTTGCGGATACGGACCTTCTCGGGCGTGACCTCGACGCATTCGTCGTCGCGGGCGAACTCCAGCGACTCCTCCAGCGTGAGCACGCGCGGGGGCGTCATCGACTCGAAGGAGTCGGAGGTCGACGAACGCATGTTCGTGAGCTTCTTCTCCTTGGTGATGTTGACGTCCATGTCGTCGGCGCGCGAGTTCTCGCCGATGACCATGCCCTCGTAGACCTCTTCGGTGGGCTGCACGAAGAAGCTCATACGCTCCTGCAGGGCGATCATCGCGAACGGGGTGACGACGCCCATGCGGTCGGCGACGATCGAGCCGTTCTGACGGGTCGTGATCGAGCCCGCCCAGTCGTCGTAGCCGTGCGAGATGGCGTTGGCGATACCGGTACCGCGCGTGATGGTGAGGAACTCGCTGCGGAAGCCGATCAGACCGCGCGACGGGACGACGAACTCCATGCGCACCCAGCCGGTGCCGTGGTTCGTCATGTTGTCCATGCGTCCCTTACGGGCGGCCATGAGCTGCGTGATCGCGCCGAGGTGCTCTTCGGGGGCGTCGATCGTCAGGTGCTCGAAGGGCTCCTTGAGCTTGCCGTCTTCGCCGCGCTTGGTGACCACCTGGGGCTTTCCGACGGTGAGCTCGAAGCCCTCGCGACGCATGTTCTCGACGAGGATTGCCAGCGCGAGCTCGCCGCGGCCCTGGACCTCCCACGCGTCGGGGCGTCCGATGTCGACGACCTTGAGCGAGACGTTACCGATGAGCTCGCGGTCGAGGCGGTCCTTGACCATGCGGGCGGTCAGCTTGTGGCCCTTGACCTTGCCCATGAGGGGCGAGGTGTTGGTACCGATGGTCATCGAGATGGCCGGGTCGTCGACGGTGATCGCCTTGAGCGGGCGCACGTCTTCGGGGTCGGCGATGGTCTCGCCGATGGTGATGTCGGGGAAGCCGGCGATGGCGACGATGTCTCCGGGGCCGGCGTCTTCGGCGGGGTAACGCTCGAGCGCACGGGTCTTCAGCAGCTCGGTGACGCGGGCATTGCTGGTGGTGCCGTCGGCGCGCACCCAGGCCACGGTCTGGCCCTTCTTCAGCGTGCCGTTGAAGATGCGCAGCAGCGCCAGGCGGCCGAGGAACGGCGAGGAGTCGAGGTTGGTGACCCACGCCTGCAGGGGGGCCTCGTCGTCGTACGCCGGGGCCGGGACGTGCTCGAGGATCGCGGCGAACAGCGGCTCGAGGTCGTCGTTGTCGGGCAGCGCGCCGTTGTCGGGACGGTTGAGCGACGCGGCACCCGCGCGGCCCGAGGCGTAGACGACCGGCACGTCGAGCAGGGCATCGACGTCGAGATCGGGCACGTCGTCGACGAGGTCGGATGCGAGGCCCAGCAGCAGGTCGTGCGCCTCTTCTTCGACCTCGGCGATGCGCGCGTCAGGGCGGTCGGTCTTGTTCACCAGCAGGATGACGGGGAGCTTCGCCTCGAGGGCCTTGCGGAGCACGAAGCGCGTCTGGGGCAGCGGGCCCTCGGACGCGTCGACGAGCAGCACGACACCGTCGACCATGGACAGGCCGCGCTCGACCTCGCCGCCGAAGTCGGCGTGGCCGGGGGTGTCGATGACGTTGATCGTCACCGGCACGTCGGAGTGGATGCCGTTGTAGGTGATCGCCGTGTTCTTGGCGAGGATCGTGATGCCCTTTTCGCGCTCGAGATCGTTCGAGTCCATCGCACGCTCCTCGACGTGCGCGTGGTCGCCGAACGAGCCGGTCTGGCGGAGCATGGCGTCGACGAGAGTCGTCTTGCCGTGGTCGACGTGCGCGACGATCGCGACGTTACGGAGGTCAGGACGAAGGGCGTGCGCCATGGAGGGTCTCCAGGAAAATTCGGGGTGGTGCCCGGAATCGGGCCCGCCTAGTCTACCGGGCGCCCACGACACTCCCGGGCAGGAGACGTTCAGGAAGCGCCCCGGCACGAAAAA
>Ga0308159_1004284_pt1 | contig 13196 bp, 14 predicted proteins | sample PhyCR1_FD_201040 | JGI IMG/M metagenome (GOLD analysis project Ga0308159, IMG submission 201040) | Phyllosphere microbial communities from UC Gill Tract Community Farm, Albany, California, United States - DLSLC.R1 | ecosystem: Host-associated > Plants > Phyllosphere > Unclassified | place: USA...
AGGAAGAAAACAAACCTGGGCATAAAAACAAGCGCAGGCAAAACGTATCGATTCAATTTCAAAATCAACTGATCCGCAGAGCACAACTGCAGCTACAACTTACCAGGCCGATCAGAGAGGTTATAGAGATAAAGAGAATCTTCTTTTGAATGAAGAAGGGGTAACGTTGATAAATGATAAATCCAGGGTTTATAAAGGCGGTTCATGGAACGATATGGCTTATTGGTTAAATCCAGCAACCAGACGTTTCTTATCACAAGATGAATCATCAGCAGAAATAGGATTCCGTTGCGCCATGACCATGTTAGGTGCTCCAGAAATTAGCACCTCAGGAAAAAGAAGTTTTAAAACGCCTCCTCCCAGACCATACCGGGTAAGTAAAGGCAAGTAACAAAAAACTCCCAACTCTAACGAATTGGGAGTTTTTTGTTACCTTATAATTCTTGTATCATTTAAATTGAATAAGTACCTGATTCTTCTCTACCTTATCACCTTTATTAATTAGCACCTTTTTAACAATCCCCTCAGCTGAAGACTTCAATATATTTTCCATCTTCATGGCCTCCAAAACCAATAGGCTGTCACCCTTTTTAACTTCTACATTTTCTTCTACCATTACATTTAATACCAAACCTGGCATTGGCGCCTTAACCTCCGAAATTTTAGTTCCGGCAAGATTGTCCATGCCCATTTGTTTCAGCAACTGATCAAATTGGTCTTCAACCTTAATTTGATAGATTACTCCATTAACTTTTATTGCACAGGTTTTATTACTGCTATCAACTGATATGACCTCCGCATTATATGATTTATTTTTATAAAGCAGATGCGAAGAATTGTTGCTCAACTTAATGGAATCCAAAGAAATGTTTTCTCCGTTTAATTTAACCCCGTTATGGTTGATTTCAATATCATAATGAAGCTGATCATTAACTTTTACTTTATACATAAAATTATTGCGTTAGAGCATACTGAACTAAATTAGCGCCCATTTTAAGCGCCTTATCGCGAGTTTCCCGGCTATCCTCGGGATATGTACCAAAATCTTCCCAACCATTACCTAAATCGCACTCAAAGGTGTAGTAGCAAACCACTTTCCCTTTGTATATCAAGGCAAAACCTTGTGGCCGCTTATTATCATGCTCATGAATCTTGGGCAACCCACCCGGAAATTTGAATTTTTGGTTGTAAATGGCATGATTGGAAGGTAACTCTACGAAATTCAGTTCTGGAAAAACTTTTTTCATTTGAGGCCTGATAAATTTATCCAACCCATAATTATCATCAATATGCAGAAAACCTCCTCCTGTTAAATACTGCCTCAAATTTTTAACATCCTGATCACTAAAAACCACGTTACCATGGCCTGTCATATAGACAAACGGGTAATTGAATAGTTCTTTCGAACCTACTTCGACAATACTTTCTTCAGGATAAAAATTAGTCTTTAAACTGGAATTACAAAATGAAATTAAATTTGGAAGTGCAGTCCTGTCTGCATACCAATCGCCGCCACCACTATACTTCAGCTTGCCCATTCGGTAAGAAGGAACATTAAAAGAAGTAAGAACAAAGATTAAAGAGCAAAGAATAAAGATAAACGAACGCGAGAGTAACCGTTTTAATGATAATAAACCTATGATTTTCAATTTATAAATTTCAACTCTTTTCATCGGTTAAGATAATTGATTTCAAAACAAACAGATAATGCAGCGGTTTCGGTGCGCAACCTGTTATCTCCTAAAGTTAATGGTTTATAACCTTTGTTCAAAGCTAAACTCACTTCTTCGGGGCTGAAATCTCCTTCTGGACCAATAAGAATTAAATATTTGTGATGCGGGACAACGAGGTCAGAGATGTATTTCTTGTTCTCTTCATCAATGCAATGCGCTATTAGTTTACTCCCTTCAAAAGGAAGGTTAAGGAAAGCATTAAAGGAAATTGCTTCATTTAGTGTTGGATGGTAGGCTTTGATGGATTGTTTCACTGCAGAAGTAATAACTTTGCTTAATCGATCTCCTTTAACAATACGTCGTTCAGATCGATCGGTAATGATCGGGGTTACTTCATCTATTCCGATTTCCGTTGCTTTCTCTAAAAACCATTCCATTCGGTCTATATTTTTTGTAGGTGCGACCGCGATGTGCAAATAGTGATTTCTTTTATGAAATTCGGTTTCTACCTTAAGGATGGATAGACCTACCTTTTTGGGGTTATCTGAAATGATTTCGGCGGTGTAAAAACCCCCTCTACCATCAACTAAGTTTACTACAGCCCCAACTGATAATCGTAATACCCTAACGCAATGTTTACTTTCCTCTTCGTTAAGCGTATAGGTATCCTGGGTAATATCTGGCGTATAAAAAATATGCATTGTTGAATTTAATGATTATCAACCTGATCTTCTTTATTTATTACCAATTCGAGCTTAATAGTTTCAATGTTTTGTTCTGTTTTCTTTAAGATGGTAAACAGATAACCATACGATTCATTGCTTTCTCCAACCTCTGGAATCCGTTCAAAAACATGAGAAACTAGACCACCAACGGTATCAAAATCTTCATCCTCTGGCAAATCATGTGGTAAATGCTCATTCACATCATAAACTGTTGCAAAGGCATTTACAATAAATTCGTTATCCGATACTTTTTCAACTAAAGGCTTTTCTTCATCATATTCATCCTGAATTTCGCCTACCAATTCTTCCACAATATCCTCTAGCGTAACCATCCCTGCCGTACCACCAAACTCATCTAGAACAATGGAGATTTGGATGCGGTTACTTTGCAGTTCGCTCATTAAATCGTTAATTTTTTTTGTTTCAGTGACAAAATAAGGTTTGCGAATAATATCATTCAGCGTCCAATGTTGGTTACCAGAAGCAACTAATGGCAAAATATCCTTGGCGTGAATAATTCCGACAATTTTATCCATTATCTCATCATAAACTGGGAGGCGAGAATAGCCCTCAGCAATGATTTTATCGATTACCTCTTCTTTCGACGAAGATAATTCGATACCTGAAATCTTGGTACGCGGAACCATAATATTCTTTACTACGCGCTCATTAAAATCGAATACATTTTTAATAAGTTCGTGCTCATTGTTATCCAATGCACCACTTTCCTTTCCCTGATCTAACAGGTATTGAAGTTCTTCTGTACTGTGTAAGGATTCGTGGCCCGCAGAAGTATCGATACCGAATGGCTTCAAAATCACTGCTGCCAGGCTGTTTAAAGTCCAAATGAATGGTTTGAAAACCACGTAAAAAATTTGCAGTGGAACAGAAACAAACAAAGTAGTGGCTACCGGTCTTTGTATTGCAAATGATTTCGGTGCTAACTCACCAAATACGATGTGCATTACAGTAATTAGCGAAAAAGCTACAATTGTTGATGCGGTATGAATAGTGGCGTCACTAAACCCCCATTCGAGGCTATCGAAAAGATTTTTGAAAATAGTATGCATAACGCCTTCACCAACCCAACCTAAGCCAAGTGATGCAAGCGTTATACCTAGCTGCGTGGCCGCTAAATAACCATCCAAATTATGGAGGATCGTTTTGGCCATTTTACCAACCCGGCTGCCTGTTTTTGCTTTTATTTCAATTTGAGAGGCCCGGACTTTTACAATTGCAAATTCTGCTGCAACAAAGAATCCGTTTAGTAAAACTAAAAATAATGCTAGAAACAACCTCCAACCTACAGATGCAGTATCAGGCTCTTCTAAAGCAACCAAAATGGTATTGGTGGGCAATATTGCACTTAACTCTAAATTTAAAAACAAGCAGGCCGTGGGTAAATCCATTATGCTAATTCTCTAAATGTTGTGTTGTAAAGTTCTATACTTTCCTTAATTACTTTATGAGCATAGCGAACACCTAATAAATGTTCGATAGTAACATTTTTATCTTCCAGTGCTTTATAATCTTGAAAGAAACGAACAATTTCTTTCATTTGATGTGGTGGCAATTCATCCAGATCGTTAATATAATTAACGGACATATCATGTGCTGCAACCGCAATAATTTTATCGTCTTGCTCTCCATTATCAACCATGTGCATTACGCCAACAACTTTAGCTTCAATTAATGTCATCGGGTAAACATCAACAGAACAAAGTACAAGAATATCTAATGGATCTTTATCATCGCAATAAGTTTGTGGGATAAAGCCATAGTTAGCTGGATACATTACTGATGAAAAAAGAACCCTGTCTAACTTGATTAGTCCGGATTCTTTATCTATTTCATACTTAGCCTTTGAGCCTTTAGGAATTTCAATGATTGCGTTTACAATTTCTGGAACGTTCTTACCAGGAGATACGCTATGCCATGCGTGATGATCGTCTTTTGCCATTTTTAATTTAAATCTTTTTTTCCCCTTCCGGGATTTTAACTTTACTTTTTACAAAGGTAATCAATAAAGGTATAGTTGTAATAACGATGAAGCCAATAATAATATATAATAAGTAATCGTTTATCTCTTTTTCAAATCTTTTACCTAAAAAGTAGCCTAACAAAGTGAGCGAGCAGATCCATAAAATTCCACCAACAATATTATAGAAAGCAAACTTTTTAAAGTCTAATTTTACTACTCCAGCAAAAATCGGTGCAAAAGTTCTTACAATTGGAACAAATCTGCCCATGATCAGTGCGAAGGCACCTTGTTTGTTATAATATTCTTCTGCTGCTTTTAAATATTTCTTTTTGAAAAAGAAACTGTCTTTTCTGGTATACAGTAGTGGACCAGTTCTTCGCCCAAACCAATAACCCGTGAAATTCCCAGAAATTGCGGCTACACATAAGCCTGCTAAAAGGACTGCAATGTTAACATCAAGTTTTCCAGTTGCTACGAACATTCCTGCAAGAAACAGTAAATAATCGCCAGGAAGGAAGAAACCAAAGAATAGGCCAGTTTCTGCAAAGATGACAAATACTACAAGATAGAAACCGCCCTCCCTCAATAATTTCTCGGGGTCAATTAAATGTTGTAGGTGGTTCCAGAAATCCTGCATATTTCAATTATTCGTAAAACTACAAATAATTATCTAACAAGTGCATACCTATATCAGGTTTAAGACGATTGAAGGATAAATACCCAAAATTAGCGTAATCGCCACTGAGACAGCTAAAACAATCTTGTATTGTGCAGGTGTAGAAAGCTCGGTTTCAGCGCCATCTTTAAACCATACTGCCACAATAACCTTGAAATAGTAATAAAAACCTACCAATGCATTTAATATAGCGAAAGCAACCAATAGCATCTTGTATTCGCCCATAACATTAAGAAACATTAAATATTTCCCGATAAAACCAGCGGTTAAAGGAATACCTGCTAATGATAACATGGCAACCGTGAGCGATAAGGCCACTAAAGGATTTTTCTTACCTAAGCCATTGAAACTTTCAAAGCTATCGCTACCGGTTTTTTGTTTCACTAATATTAATACCGCAAAAGCGATAATTGATGCAAAAGTATAGGCAGCGGCATAAACCAAAACATTGTTTTGCGAGTGCGGACCAATTACAATCAAAGAGAATAACAAGTATCCTGCATGAGAGATACTTGAATAGGCCAACATTCGTTTGAAATTCTTTTGGAATAATGCAGTAACGTTACCAATGAACAAGGTTATACAAACAATCACGATAAGTGGCGCAACCCAGAAATCGTGAAGCGGTGCAAAAGCATCGGCAAACAATCTTAAAAAAGCTGCAAAACCAGCCGTTTTAACCACTGTACTCATAAACGTAGTGATCAAAGTTGGCGAACCTTCGTAAACGTCCGGAGTCCAGAAGTGGAAAGGTGCCGCTCCTACTTTAAAGCACAAGCCAATCATCATCAAAATTACCCCTGGATAAAAGATTGGAGAAACTGCTTTGCTATTATCAACTAAGTAAGCTTGAATTCTATCTAAATCGAATGAGCCGGTGGCTCCGTAAATTAATGTGATCCCAAACAACAAGAAACCTGTTGAAAAAGCACCCATTAAGAAATATTTCAATGAAGCTTCGTTTGATGCAAAATCCTTTTTACGAATACCCGCAAGGATGTATAAACTTACCGACATGATTTCCAAACCAACAAATAACATAGCCATATTTTTGTACGACACCATCATAATCATCCCCGCAAGGGCGAAAAGAATTAAGGTGTAATATTCTGCTATGTTATCGCTTTTAGCATGAAAATAGTTTTGCGTTAATAAGAAAATCAATAATGTGCCTACAATACAAACACCGGAAAATGCCAAAGCGAAATTATCAGTTTGCATCATTCCGAAGTGAACAGCATTGCCATCCCATGCAGCAGCAGTAAAGCCTAATGCAGTAAGTAAGCCAACAACGGTAAGCGGCAATAATGCTTTCTTTGCTTTAAACAAACCTGCATAAAGCACAATGAAAGCGGTTATACTAATGGTTATAATAATATTCATTGCTTATTTTACTGATGTTAATTTTTGATTTACCTGTTCTAATAAATGTTGTACAGATGCCTCTGTTAAGTGCAATAATGGTTTCGGGTAAACACCGAAAAGTATAATTAAAGCACAGATAATATAAAGAACCAATTTCTCAGTCCCTTGAATGTCGGTAAACGTGATGGTTAATTCTTTTGTTTTTCCAAGCATTACATTTTGGTACATACGCAACATATAAACTGCTCCGAAAATGATGGTTAATCCTGCAATTGCAGCTGCCCAAATGCCGTAGCTATAAACGCCCATCAACAGTAAGAACTCCCCAATAAAACCATTTGTTCCTGGTAAGGCAACAGTACCTAAAACGATGATTAAGAAAACAATCGCCAGTTGTGGTGCTGATTTAGCAATACCACCCAATTCTTCGATTTTATTGGTTTTGGTGCGAGAAAAGATAATATCTAAAACGAAAAATAAACCTACCACGTTAATTCCGTGACTTAACATTTGCACCATGGCTCCTTGCATCCCTTGTTCACCAAGGCCTCCAAGATTAAAGGATGCAAATATGCCTGCAGCAATTAAACCAACGTGAGCAATAGACGAATAAGCCACCAAACGTTTAGCATCTTTCTGCGTAAAGGCAATAAGTGAGGCATAAACGATACCGATAATAGATAAAACCATCACCAGGCCAGACCAATCTTGAACGCCTGTGGGTACAATTGGTAATAACCATCTGATTACACCATAAATACCCATTTTTAGCATGATACCAGATAACAACATGGTCCCTTGTGTAGGAGCAACTGTATAAGTATCTGGCTGCCAAGTGTGAAAAGGGAAAATTGGCATCTTAATCGCGAAAGCAATAAAGAACGCCCAGAAAATCCAGCCTTGTTGTTCACGATCTAGGTTTAAAGCGTAAAATGCCTGAATATCGAAGTTGTGACCAGGATTTTGCAAATACAAATAAATAATCCCCATCAACATAAACAATGAACCAGCAATCGTGTAAACGAAGAATTTCATGTTAATTCGAACTCTATCTTTTCCACCCCAGAATGCGCAGATAAAGTAAATTGGAATTAATGCAGCCTCCCACCCAATGTAGAATAAGAACGCATCCATAGCAGTAAAAACCAATAATAAACCACTCTGCATGAATAAAATCAATGCATAAAAAGCAGCTGGGTTTTTATAGTCATGTCTGTAACTAGATAAAATGATAATCGGAATTAACAAATTGGTAAGCAATACCACCAACATGCTGATCCCATCAACACCTGCATGAAAACGAATGCCTAAATCTGAAATCCATGGCAGGTTCGCTTCGAACTGCGTACTTGCATTTGGAATAAAGTTACAGGCGATGAACAAGGCCAAGCCTAAAGAAGCGACTGAAATTACCGTCGAGACTATTTTAGCAGACTTACCCGCAAATGCCGTAATGATAGCACCCGCAAGTGGAAGAAATATAAGTAGTAAAAGTTGTTCCATTATTTATTTTTGAACCCTTTTTATATGTAATAAAATGTATAAGCAAGCAATGCGATGATACCAGCTACCATCATAAATATATAGAAACCCACGTTTCCACTTTGTAATAAACGAACTCCCTTACTTGCCTCGTTTGTACTCCAGCCTAATCCATTCACAATCCCATCGATAAATTTTGTGTCGATAATTCTGTAGAAAAATCTAGAGAAAGCATCTAACGGTTTGGTGATGATAAAATCGTAAATCTCATCTAAATAAAATTTATTATAAGATAATTTTGCCAAAGCAGAGCGTGGTGCCTCATCAGCCACAGGAACACGAGCACCTTTAACGTATCTGATGTAAGCGTAAAGCAAAGCGATGATCGCAGCAACAACTGAAACACCCATTAAGGTAAATTCCGTTGAATGACTTAATTCCAATTCGTGTTGTGCAACGCCGGCACCGCTTAACCAATGTGCCAACCATTCGTTTCCACCGAAAACGTGAGGAATATTAATCGCTCCACCTATTGCCGCTAAAATTGCCAGGATGATTAAAGGAATAGTCATCGCTTTTGGCGACTCATTTACATGACTTTCTTCGTGATGTGTACCTCTGTATTTTCCAGAAAAGGTTAAAAACATCATTCTGAACATGTAAAAAGAAGTTAAGAATGCGGTTAACACACCAACTCCCCAAAGAATTGGGCTTGCCTGGTAGGCATTTGCTAAAATTTCGTCTTTAGAGAAAAACCCTGAAAACGGTGGTAAGCCTGCAATTGCGATGGTACCAATCATCATCGTTAAAAAGGTAACCGGAAGTTTCTTCCTTAATCCGCCCATGTGGCGCATATCTTGCTCGTGGTGCATGGCATGAATAACCGAACCAGCGCCTAAGAATAATAATGCTTTGAAAAATGCGTGGGTTAATACATGGAAGAATGAACCTGTATAAGCGCCAACGCCCAAGCCTAAAAACATATATCCCAATTGAGATACCGTTGAATAAGCCAATACTTTTTTGATATCGGTTTGTGTTAACGCAATAATTGCGGCAACTAAAGCAGTTGTTATACCTACAACGGCAACGATGTTTTGTGTAAGCGGTGCTAAATCGAACAATACGCTGGAGCGGGCAATCATGTAGATACCTGCTGTTACCATCGTTGCTGCGTGAATTAAGGCTGAAACAGGCGTTGGGCCTGCCATTGCATCTGGTAACCACGTGAATAATGGCAACTGAGCTGATTTACCACACGCACCAACAAACAATAGAATTGTAATTAAAAACAAAGTATTTTGTCCAGGTAACATATTAGCTGCCTGAGGAAAAACTTTAGCAAATTCCACACTTCCGAAAGTAGTAAAGATTAAGAATACACCTAACAAAAAGCCCAAATCACCAATACGGTTCATTACGAAAGCCTTTTTAGCTGCTGATGCATAAGCGCTGTTTGTATACCAGAAACCGATTAACAGGTAAGAGCATAAGCCTACACCTTCCCAACCGATAAACATCACGATATAGTTTGAACCCAATACCAATAAAAGCATGAAGAAGACAAACAGGTTCAGATAAGAAAAGAATTTCCCGAATCCTTCATCATCATGCATGTAGCTGGTAGAATATAAATGGATTAAGAATCCAATTCCCGTAATGATCAAAAGCATGATTGAACTTAACGGGTCAACCAGAAATGATAATGGAATATGCAGCGTACCTGCGGTGATCCAATCGAATAAAAATACTTCGTGAGATTTTTGTGTATCGCCTTGTAAACTAAAGAAAATAACTATGCTGATGATGAAAGAAGCTAATATTACACCACTTCCAATGATACCAACAAGTCCTTTAGATAAAGATTTTCTGCCCAGTCCGTTGATTACAAATCCTAAAAAAGGGAGTAAAGGAACTAACCAAATCAATTGTTCTATTGTCATTCTTAATATATATTTACCACTTAAGGCGATTTAAAACATTAATATCTATCGATTTTGTATTTCTGTAAACCATTACGATAATTGCTAAACCAACTGCAACTTCTGCCGCGGCAAGCGCCATAATAAAAAATACGAAAACCTGTCCTGAGGGGTCATTGCTATGTACAGAGAAAGCTGTTAAAAGCAGGTTAACTGCATTTAACATCAACTCAACGGACATGAAAATTACGATTGCGTTTCTACGGGTTAATACGCCAATTACACCAATTGTGAAAATAATTGCACATAAATAGATGTAGTGATTTAGTGGAACGCCTGCCATTTGTGTAGTTAAATTTTCCATTATGCCTCTACCTCATCTCTTTTAGATAATAAAACTGCTCCAACCATTGCTGCCAATAGTAATAGAGATGATAATTCAAATGGCAACAAGAATGGACCGAAAAGCTCTTTTCCCAAATTCTCTACCAAACCTAATCCTTGATTTTTCAAAATTAAGGGACTGTTAATTGTTGCTGCTTTAAAAGACCCAACTAAGGTAACCACAAGACAACACCCCGCAATTACACCTACAATTTTTATCAAAGGCGATTTCACAGGCTCGGTTTCCTTGTTCAGGTTGAGAAGCATCAGTACAAATAAGAATAATACCATGATGGCCCCCATGTAAACGATGAAGTTTACAACTGCCAAAAATTGTGCGTTCAACAGTACATAATGTACAGTGAAGGTAAAAAAGGTAAGGATTAAGTATAAAACGCTATGAATTGGATTTTTTGCAAAAATCACCATCAGCGAAAAGATTATACTTAATGTGGCTACGAAATAGAATACTTGTGTACTCATTAATTTGTTATTTGTTTGTACTCCTCGTCATTACGAGGCACGAAGCAATCTCATTTTTATTGCCATTGCTTTAGGATTGCTTCGTTCCTCGCAATGACGGACTGGTCTTATTATTTTTTCATCTCTAACGGAGCCTCAACCAATTTATCTTTTCCGTAAATAAAATCCTTACGTAAATAATCAGCTGGTACAATTGGTCCGTCTAAATAAATTGCCTCTTTCGGACAAGCCTCTTCACATAACCCACAGAAAATGCAACGCAACATGTTAATTTCATAAGTCGCTGCATATTTTTCCTCTCGGTATAAGTGTTTTTCTTCTGGCTTGCGCTCTGCAGCAATCATGGTAATTGCTTCCGCAGGGCAAGACAAAGCACATAAACCGCAAGCTGTACAACGTTCTTTTCCATTTTCATCACGCTTAAGGGAGTGCATCCCCCTAAAGTTGGCAGAAAATTCACGTTCTACTTCCGGATATCTTACTGTGGCCTCTTTTTTGAATAAGTGGCTGATGGTTATGCCCATTCCCTTTGCAATTGCAGGCAGGTACATACGCTCCATGAAGCTTAAAGGCTTCTGTTCCAGTACTTTTTTCTTGTTACTTAATGATTCCATAATTAAAACTTCTCTATAATCGCAATCACAACCCCAGTTATTATAATGTTGGCAATGGCTAAAGGTATTAAACCTTTCCAACCTAAATTCATCAATTGATCGTAACGGAAACGAGGGATTGTCCACCGTACCCACATAAAGAAAAAGATGAAGAAAACTATTTTCACAAATAAGATCCCAACCCCAAATAGTGGGGCCCAGGTAGGTCCAAGCAATGTTGCCATGTAATCCATTCCCGGGTAGTTGTAACCACCGAAATATAAAGTTGCCATTACTGCCGATGAAACAAACATGTTGATGTACTCGGCAAAAAGGTAAAAACCTAACTTCATCGATGAATATTCGGTATGATAACCACCAATTAGCTCAGTTTCGCACTCAGGCAAATCGAAAGGCGCACGGTTGGTTTCAGCAAAAGAACAAACCATAAAGATCAAAAACCCCAGTGGTTGATATAACACATTCCAATGCCAGCCATGTTGCTGATCAACAATTTCTTTAAGACTTAAAGTGTTTGTCATCAAAAGCAAAGCGATGATAGATAGCCCCATTGCAATTTCGTAACTGATATTTTGTGACGCGGCACGAATAGCACTTAACAGAGAATATTTGTTGTTTGATGCCCAGCCGCCAATCATTACGCCATAAACGCCCAAAGAAACCACGCCGAAAATGTATAAAACACCTACGTTGATATCAGCAACCTGAAGCGGAACAATTTTGCCACCAATTTCCATCGGGCTACCCCAAGGAATCACCGCTGTACCAATACAGGCACAGAGTAAAGCCAAACCCGGCCCAACAATAAATAACCATTTGTTTGATGTGGTTGGAATAATTTCTTCCTTCATAAACATCTTCACACCATCGGCTAAAGGTTGTAAAATACCAAAAGGACCAGCTCTATCTGGACCTAAACGATCTTGAAGATAAGCAGCCACCTTACGCTCTGCATAGGTAGAATACATGGCAATTACCAAACTGATACCGAAAATTACGGCAACCAGAATAAATTTTTCAATGATAAAACCTGTATCCATTAGTATTTAACTGTTTTATGTAATTCAATTTCATTTGCTGCTTGCAAAGCCTGATTTGGCTGAATAACATGCAAAGGTTTCAAGGTTTCGTAATGGTTTGATGCAATTACCGAAGTATCATCAATGTGAGTAGGTTGTTCAATAACCCAATCTGATGTTGCTTTTTTATCGAAACGGCAAGTATTACAGATAAACTCTTCTACTTCGCCAAATTTGTCTTTACGGGCAGTAACACGTAAAACGTCTTCTCCCTTGTACCAAAGTGTTACTTTACCATTGCACTTTTCATGGTCGCAATCGCGATGCGCATCAACCGGTTTAGTAAACCAAACACGGTTTTTAAAACGGAAGGTTTTATCGGTTAAAGCACCTACAGGGCAAACATCAATCACGTTTCCTGAGAAATCATTATCAACTGCTTGTTGAATATAAGTTGAAATTTCAGAATGGTCGCCACGGTTTAAAATCCCATGAACACGTTTGTTTGTAATTTGATCAGCAGTAAAAACACAACGGTAGCACAGAATACAACGATTCATGTGCAACTGGATTTTATCGCCAATATCGATACGTTCGAAAGTACGACGCTCAAATTCATAACGTGTTTTCTGCAATCCGTGCTCGTAACCTAAATTTTGTAAATCACATTCTCCAGCCTGATCGCAAACCGGGCAATCTAAAGGATGGTTAATCAATAAAATTTCGACCACACCTGCACGTGCTTCTAAAACTTCTGGTGAAGTGATATTCAGCACTTCCATACCATCCATTACTGTTGTACGGCAAGATGCAACCAATTTAGGCATTGGCCGCGGGTCTTTTTCTGAACCTTTTGTTACCTTAACAATACA
>Ga0308159_1004287_pt1 | contig 13190 bp, 11 predicted proteins | sample PhyCR1_FD_201040 | JGI IMG/M metagenome (GOLD analysis project Ga0308159, IMG submission 201040) | Phyllosphere microbial communities from UC Gill Tract Community Farm, Albany, California, United States - DLSLC.R1 | ecosystem: Host-associated > Plants > Phyllosphere > Unclassified | place: USA...
CAAGTTCGTCGTGTTCTGGATTCCGTTGCAGGACATCGCTCAGGAATACGCGCTGGAGGTAGTACGTGGCTCGCACCACCAGACACTCTACAACGGCTCCTATTTCGACCCCAGCGACGATACCCTGCCGGTCTACGACGAAAAGGAAATGCCACGCCTGCGCGACGTCGAGGCCGATCGCGGTGCATGGGACATCGTGACTTGCGGGATGCGACGCGGCGACGTGCTTATCTTCCACCCCAGCTGCCTGCACGGCGGTGGCCCAACCCCTGCCGGAGCGACGCGCCGAAGCCTGTCGTTGCGTATGCTAGGTGATGACGTGGTCCAAGTGGCCCGCCCAGCTCCCGCTGCGGATTCGCCGACCACGAACAACATCGGAGACGACGAGGAAGAACTCGTCGCCCGCATCAAGAAACTGCCGTTGGGAGCATCGGCTAGCACATTCGGCCTGACCCAGTTGGCGTGATCGCGGAGGTCGGTGCGCGGCAAAATCAGTCATCCTGATCACGGTCGACCTTGCTGGTTTCGGCCATCATCGAACATGCACCAACCCCCGGCCCACTAAAATCCGGCGTTGATGATCGGGCTGGCGAATGACGGTTTCGTTCCGCGAGACGGTGAAGGTCGGTGGCGGATCGGCGGCACAGACGCGGCAAGTGACCGGCGAGATCGTCGTGCCGCCGACGAGCGCGGGCGGCGTGCCCGTCAACTCGCTCACCAACCTGCAGCAGGTCGGATCGCAGCAGGCGGTGGCCGATGGCGAAGTGGCGCGCACCGAGGCGCAGGCCGCGCTCGGCGCCGCGCGCCAGCAACGCAGGCTGCTGGGCCCGGCGGTCGCCACGCTCGGCAGGCAATCGACGCTCTGGGTGCGCGCATCGGTCTTCGCCAGCGACGTCGGCGCGGTCCGGCGCGGGAGCGAGGCCATGGTGCGCCCGCTCGGCAGTGACCGCGAGAGCAGGGGCCGGACGAGGAGCGTACGGCCGGTTCAGGCTCCGCCCTCGGCAGACAGCGTGGCGGGCACGGTCGATCTCTACTATGCCGTGCACAATGACGACCGCGCCTTGCGCGTCGGCCAGCGAGTCGCGGTCGAACTGCTGCTGGCCGGGCGCACGCAGGGCCTCTCGGTCCCGTCCTCGGCCATCGTGCGTGACATCTACGGCGGCGAATGGGTCTACCGGAAGACCGGTGCCGAAACTTTCGTGCGCCAGCGCGTGGAGGTCGCCTCGGAAAGCGGCGGCCAGGCGCTGCTCGCGCGCGGGCTCAAGGCCGGGGCGCTGGTCGTGACCGTCGGCGCCGCCGAACTCTTCGGTACCGAGTTCGGGGCGGCGCACTGATGCTGGCCGGTCTCGTTCGCTTCGCGCTGGTCCAGCGCGTGTTCGTGCCGCTGCTTGTGGTCTTGGGCATCCGCGCCGGGCGGGACGTCCCAGGGGTTTGCCGTCGAGATCAAGATCCGGGATTGAGCCTCAATAGCTCAGCTTCCGGCTCGACGAGAATGCCTCATTGGGGAAGCTGGTCGGCGCGGTGGCATCGGCGCTGGTTCGCGGGGTTCAGCGGACCGCGTAGCTGGCGATAAAGCCCAGATGATCGGACAAGTCGGAGCCGCCGTTGCCGATCCCGAACGGCACTTCCAGATCGCGCAAGGCGAGCCGATCGTCGGTGCCAGCGCGGAAATACTGCTTGTCCTTGGCGCGTGAGAGAATTGCGGCGCGGTCGCGCTTGGTCATCCCTGTGGTGTCGATCGAATTCGCGAGAGAGGTGGCCTCCCGCGCCCCGGGCACGATGCCGCCGTCGGCCGCCTCGGCGGCGAGGCGTCGGGGGTCGTGGCCGAGGTTAAAGTCCCCGCCGAAGATGATGGCCGCGTCAGCCGCCACGTTGGCGCGGATGAAATTCCGCGCGGCAGTGACCTGAAGCTCGTAGGCGGCGTTGGCCTGGCTTACATCGACACCTGACGCCTTGCGCGAGTTCAGGTGGGTGTCGGCGATGGCCACGGGCATGTCGTGCCCGGGCACCTTGATCCAAGCAAGCAGCATGCCCTTGGCGGCAAGGCAGTCATAGCCGGCGCACATGTCGGCCGGGAACGCCATCTTGCGCGTGCGGACGATGGGGTAGTCGGACAAGATCACGAGGCCGCTATCGACCCATTTGCCGAGGCTTTCCCCCTTGAGCCACGATGAACCCGCAGCAAGGTTCATGGGTATATTCCTTACGTCGGAAATCTGCGGCCCCGTCGCGACATGGGCGTATCCGGCGGTCCGCGCGATGGCCTTGGCTTCGGGAATGAAGGCTTCCTGGAGCAGCACGACATGCGGCTGCAACCCGGCGCGGCGCAAGTATCCCAGCCGTTGCCCGATCTCGGCCAGCTTGCCAGCGCGGCCGAAGGCGGCGGGGAAGGGTAGGCCCTTGACGTTGTAGGTCATGACCGAAAGCTCGCCCGCTGCATGGGGACGGGCGTGCACCGGTTCAGGCGAGACGGCGGCAGGAGAAGGCAGGGACAGGTTCAGGGCGAGGATTCCCGCCAGGGTAGCGAGGGTCAACATGCGCAGGCGCTTCACGCGAGATACTCCCACAGGTTCACGCGGTAGACCCCGGGCCCCGGCGCGACCCGCACTTGGAAATTTCGATGTGCGGTTCCGTGCAGGCGGCGGAGTCCCAGCATTGTCCCGGGTTTTGTCGGACAGCAACGGAAGGGAAGCGGCGCGGATGCGCGGAACCGGAACCTTGAGTCTATTTTGCGTGCTGGCGGCGGCTGCGCCGGCCGGTGCGGAAGCACGCTCCGCAAAGATGCACGGTGCCCGCGCGGTCTCGCTCCTGCCTGAAAAAGTGCGCTGGAGCGGGCGCGACCGCAGCGTCGTGGATCGCGGCAAGGCCGTCAGTCTGGCAGTCGATGGCGGAGATGCGGGCTGGAGCTTCGACTACCTGTCCCTGCGATCCTCACGCGATGGCGATGTGGACTGCTGCGCTTCGGGCGATCGCTTCGGAAATCATCAGGCCTCCCTGCGTGGATGGCATGCCGTAGGTGAGGGGGACACCGTCGGACTGGGTGCCGATATCGGCAAGGCCGGGCGTCGCAGCATGTCTCCCGCGGTGCTACCCGCGAAATCGACGGCGGGCTACGCTTCGGCGCAGATGACATGGGATCATCGCGGCAAGTGGTCGGTCTCGACTGGATGGTTCCGGCAAGGCGGCTGGGGCGGCCGGCGGATGGACCTCGACGTGATAAGGATGGGCAATGGCGAACCGGCGGCGGCACGCGGCATGCGCGCCGCCTTGCGGATGAACCTGAGCGGCGTGGGCGACGACGCGCGCACCTGGCTGATGCTGGAGGCTCGCGAGGGTCGCCGGGCGGTCGGCGCCGGAACGGGAATGCGCCATGCGAGCGACCTCGGGCTTGCCCTGACGTCGCTATTCTGAATGGGTGCGATGATGACACCGGGGGCTTTTTCGGGTAAGGGTTTGCTCCGTCCTGGAGGGGAGACTGCTTTTGCCGAGGCTGGACGGGCGATGACATCCGATGGCCACGAAGTTCCGGTCGAATCCGGCCTGCGCCAGTTGAGCCTGACGCTAAGGCCCGAACTGCGCCGGTTCTTGCTGGCGCGCCGGGTGAGCGAGGCAGACGTGGATGACCTGCTGCAGGACCTGTTCCTTCGGGTGGAAACCAGCGTCACCGGACCGGTACGATCGCCGAGAGCCTATCTCTACCAGATGCTCAACAACATGGCCCATACCCGCCGCCGTACCGAAGCACGCCAGCAGGTCCGCGATGCAGACTGGCTCGGCGCGCCTTCCGGGCTGGCTCCTGCGGATGCCGAGATGGCGGACATCGCTCCCGATCAGGAGACGACGCTGCTCGCACGCGACCATCTGGCCCGCGTCGAAGCGCGGCTGGCGAAGCTGCCCGAACGCACGGCCTACGTGTTCCGGCAATACCGCATCGAAGGCGTGTCGCAGAAGGAGATCGCACGCGGTCTCGGTATCACCCTGAGCGCGGTCGAAAAGCATCTCCAGCGCGCCTATGGTGCAGTACTGGAAATCCGCAATCGGTTGGACTCGGACGGGATGGCCCCGGACAGTGCCGGCCCGACAGCCCTCGACAATGCAGGAGGCATCGATGCAACAGCTCGCTGAGCAATCCATGCGTGAGGCAGCGATCGCCTGGCACCTGCGCCTGGCCGATGGTTCGGACGCGGACTGGGACGGTTTCGCCAACTGGCTCGAAGCCGATCCGCGTCACAACGACATCTACGAAGCCGTCTGCGACGCCGACCTGGCGCTGCAGCCGGCGGTTGAGATCGCTCGCGAGGCGCCCGCAGAAGTCTTCGCCGAAATCGGGGCCGACCCGTTCACGGAGATGGCACAGGCGCGCCCCGCACGCCGCTGGATGTGGCCGGCAATGGCGGCTTCCGTCGCCATCGTGGCGCTGGGCACCTGGGCAGGCTCAGGCCTTCTGGCGAGCGATTACTCGGTGCAAACCGCCCCCGGAGAGACACGGACTGTCGCGCTGTCCGATGGCACGCGCATCATGCTCAACGGCGGAACGGATATCGTGCTGGACAAGTCCGACCCGCGCGTCGCCACGCTCAAGGGCGGCGAGGCGCAGTTCACGGTCCACCACGATGCCGCGCGGCCCTTCACGCTTTCGGTCGGTGATCAGCGCATCGTGGATGTGGGCACCGTGTTCAACGTGCGCAGCGGCAAGGACGTGCTGCGGGTCGAGGTGGCCGAGGGCGCGGTGCGCTTCGAGGACGGAATGACCCGGCTGCGCCTGAATGCCGGGGATACCGTCGACGCGGCCAGCGGCAGCATTGTCGAAGGGTCGAAGCCGGTAACGGAGATCGGCGGCTGGACCCGCGGACGGCTGGTCTACCACGACGCGCCGCTGGTCGAGGTGGTGGCGGACATCACCCGCGCGCGCGGTGTTACCGTCGAACTGGGTTCGGATATTTCGCATCGCCGTTTTTCCGGCGTCATTCAGCTTGATGGCGATGACGTCTCCCTCCAGAAGCGCGTCGGCACTCTGCTTGGTTTGAAGGTGACGGCAACTGCCGATGGTTGGTCGATTACGCGGTAGCGGGTGGGCGTGCGCAAGTCTGGCGGCAACCGCCGCTATGGCCACTCCGACATCGGCTCAGGCGCGCCCGGCGCAGCAGTTCTCGGTTCCGGCCGGGCGGCTGTCGGACGCGCTGATCGTCCTGTCGGAGCAGGCGGGAATCTCGATCGCGATCGGGGACAGCCGCCTCGACACGCTGCGCACGCGCGGGATCAGAGGGCGTTATGACACGGCGCAAGCGCTGGCCATGCTGCTTGCGGGCAGTGGCTACGGCTTCGTCTTCGTCGATGCCCGGACGGTGAAGCTCGTCAGGCAAGTTCCGGCGCCGCGCAGGAACACTGCCCGCCCGCCGCGACCATCGCCGCCCGCAGAGGGTTTCGGCCCTGACATCGTCGTCACCGCGACCAAGCAGCGTCTTGGCCTGCTGGACTACCCGGCCAGCATTTCGGTCGTCGAACCCGAGCGGACCGAGCTTGCTCGCGCCGGCGGCAAGGGGACCGGCTTCATCCTCGGCAAGCTGCCGCAGCTTTCCTCCACGAATCTGGGGCCGGGCCGCAACAAGGTTTTCATTCGCGGGATCGCCGACAGCAGCTTCAACGGCGCGAGCCAGGCGACGATCAGCCAGTACCTGGGCGAAACGCGCCTGATCTACAGCGCGCCCGATCCCGATCTGGCGCTCTACGACATCGCCCGCGTCGAGGTGCTGGAGGGCCCGCAGGGCACACTTTACGGCGCGGGGACGCTGGGGGGCATCATCCGGCTGGTGCCCAATGCACCCGATCTGCAAGCCGATACCCTCGACGTGTCCGGGGGCGTTCGCATGACGCAGGACGGCGCGCCGGGCGGCGACGGTGCCGTGACCGGCAATCTCGTGCTCGCCAAGGGCAAACTGGCCCTGCGCGCAGTTGCTTACGAAACCATCGATGGCGGCTACATCGATGACGTCCAGCGAGGCATGCACGATATCAATCGCAACAAGACTTCGGGCTTTCGCGCCGGTTTGCGCTGGCAGCCGGACATGGCCTGGACCATCGACCTGTCCGTCCTCAACCAGGACATCGCCTCTCGCGACGGGCAATATACGCTGCGGGGTGAGCCCGACCTGACCCGCCGTTCCGCGATCGCACAGCCGTTCGACAACGATTACAGGCTCGGCGACCTGACCGTGCGGCGGGACTGGGGCGGGGTGCAGCTCGTATCCTCCACCGGCTATGCCGATCACACGATCGATTCCACGTTCGATGCAACGCCGGCCGGAGGTGGCTCGCCGGTCGAGTTTACCGAGGAGATCACGGTCCATCTCCTGTCGCACGAGACGCGGTTGTCCGGCGACTGGGGCGGATCGGGGACCTGGCTGGCCGGCATCGGCTTGGTCCACAACGACGACCGGGTCGTGCGGCGTATGGGCACGCCCGGATCGCCGGACCTGCTCACCAGCCTGTCGAATACCACGCTGGACCTCGCCGCCTTCGGGGAGGTGGGAGTGCCGATCACGGGCAAGCTCGTGCTGACTGCGGGTGGAAGGCTTAGCTACGTGCGCCAGACCAGCCAGTTCATCGGGCAGATGGCATCCGAGGACTTCGAGCCCGGACGCACCCAGAAGCGGTTCCTGCCCTCTGCCGCGCTTTCGTGGACGGCCCGCCCGGGGATGCTGATCTATGGCCGTTTCCAGCAGGGTTATCGCCCGGGAGGGCTTCAGGTGACGGGTTCGTCCAATTCGCAGAGTGCGGAGCGTTTTGGCGCCGACCGCATCCGCACCGCGGAGGCGGGCATCCGCTTCGGGATGGAGAAGGACGCCCGCCTCTCGGGCAGCCTGGCGGTTTCGCTGGCGCAATGGCGGGATGTGCAGGCCGATCTCGTGGGGCTGGACGGCCTGCCCTACATCGCCAATATCGGCTCCGGCCGTGTGCGCAATCTGGCGTTTTCCCTTGCGTGGCGTCCGCGCGACTACCTCTCGTTCGAGGCGGCGGGTTTCCTCAATTCCAGCGACTTGTCCAAACCGGCGGTCGAATTCGCCGACGCAACCGACCGTGATTTGCCGAACATCGCCGACGAAGGCTGGCGCGTGGCCGCCAAGTACGACCGGGAGCTGTCATGGGCACGCATCACGCTTGATGGCGCAGTGCGCTATGTCGGGCACTCGAAGCTCGCGATCCGGGCGCCGTTCTCGCTTGGGCAGGGGCGGTACTACGAGGTATCGACGGGTGCGCGGCTGGGCTTCGGCAAATGGGGCGTGGCGCTGGACATCGACAACGTGCTCAACACCCGAGCCAACACGTTCTCGTTCGGCAACCCATTCTCGGTCGCGGATGGCTTGGAGCAGACCCCGATGCGTCCACGCACGATCAGGGTAGGTTTCGATGCGAGCTTCTGAAAAACGCCTGCTGGCGTCGATCCATGATGTCGCGCCCTGCTTCGAAAGCCAGGTGGATCGACTTGCCGACCTGATCGACGCGCGGCTCGGTCCGGCACGGTATGCCATGCTGGTGGTGCCCGATCACTGGGGCCGCGCTCCGCTTTCGCAGGCGCGCGGGTTTCAGGGCCGGTTGCGCGCCTGGGCGGACAGCGGGGTGGAGATGTTCGTGCATGGCTGGTTCCACCGCGACACCGCCGAGCACAAGGGCGCCGCCGGCCTCAAGGCCCGGCACATGACGGCGGGCGAGGGCGAATTCCTGGGTCTTTCCCATGCCGAGGCCCTGCGGCGCATGCGCGACGGCAAGGCGCTGGTCGAGGACATCATCGGCAGGGCCGCCGCCGGTTTCATCGCGCCTGCATGGCTCTACGGCCCAGGCGCGATGCAGGCGCTCGGCGAATGCGGCTTTGCCTTGGCCGAGGACCACACGCGCGTGTGGCGACCGGGGCAGGAGGAGCAGCCGCTGGCACGCGGGCCGGTGGTTACGTGGGCGTCGCGCAGCGCGACGCGCACGGCGTCCTCACTTGCCTTCGCGGCGCTGGCGCGCCCGGCGCTGCAGCCGCTGCGGACCTTGCGGCTGGCGGTTCATCCGGGTGACGTGACCAAGGCCTCGATCGTCGCCAGCGTCGATGCCACCTTGCGGGCCTTCTCCCGTCGTCATGCCCCGGGGCGCTACGCCGACCTCCTGAAATAATTTGCATATTCCCGCACCGGGGAGTGCGGGTCCTGCCGGGACGCGGAGTCCCATGGGCATGACGGAGCCCTTGCGGATCGCAATACCCATCCACAGCTTCGAGCCCGGCGGGGTCGAGCGTGTGGCTCTCAATCTGGCTGAACGCTGGCAGCAGATCGGGCATCAGGTATCCATCGTCCTGGGACGGGACGATGGCTCGGATCGGGGGCGCGTCACCGCCCACCTCGACTACCGGATCGTCTCGAGCAGAGTGCCGACCGCGCGGTTCGAGACGCTCTGGATGATCTGGTGTTTCTTCCTGCACCTGTCGCGCGAGCGCGTGGATGTGATATTCTGCCCCGGCAACACATACGCCATCGTCTGTGTCGCTGCGCGGCTCCTGTTGGGCGAGCGCTGCCCGCCCATCGTGAGCAAGGTGAGCAACGACCTCACTCGGCGCGACAAGTCGATTTTCCGGCGGCGGTTCTACCAGTTGTGGCTGCGGGTGCAGGGGATGACCCTGGACCAGTTCGTGGCCCTGGCCGAGCCCATGCATGGCGAGATCGTCAAATCCATGTCGGTGGGGGCCCACCGTGTCACGACCATCCATGATCCGGCCCTGACCAAGGCCCGCTATGATCGTCTCGTGGCGATCCCCCGGATCAGGAGGGACCGCCATCGCTATCGCTTTCTGGCGCTTTCGCGCCTCGTGCCCCAGAAGAACCTCGAAGTCATGGTGCGCGCCTTTGCAGCGGGCTTCAGGCCCGGCGACGAACTCACGATCGTGGGCGACGGTCCGGAACGGGCACAACTCGAAGCGCTCGTGCGCGGTCTGGCGATCGAGGAAAAGGTGCGCTTTCGCGGCCATGTGATCGATCCCGATCCTTATCTGCGGGATGCCGATTGCCTCCTGCTTTCCTCGAACTACGAGGGCGTACCGGCCGTTGTCCTGGAGGCGATCGCCGCCGGTTTGCCGATCATCGCTACAGATTGTTCCTCCAGCATGCAGGAGCTCGCCGGGCGGGGCGTGCGCGCAACGCTGGTGCCGGTCGGTGACATCGACGCGCTGGCACGGGAGATCGCACATGCGAACGAACTGCCGCAGCCCGGTCCGATGCAGCGCGAGTATTCACAGCGCTTCACTGTCGAGATCGCGGCCGGAGCTTACGTGGCGACGATGCGGCGCGCCATCGCTTCGGTCAGGAAAATGCGGGTCCTGATGGCCTCGCCAACCTTGCGATAATCGCGAACTTCCTCCGGATATCCTGTTCACTCTCAAGGAATTCCTTGTGCTTCAGTCTCCCCCCCTTTCGATCGTGGAACGACCGAACGTCATCCTGCGCGCGCAGGATACATTTTCGTGGAAGCGCTGCACCGCGTTGTTGCCGGTACTGTTCTCTATCCTGATCGCATTGGGGGTGGTCCTCGAACTGCGCGGCATGGACACCGCCAGGATCCTGTCCATGGTCCCTCGCGATCCTGGTTTCTGGATCGTCTTCGCGCTCAGCTATCTTGCCGGTCCCGGCAGCGAGTGGTTCATCTATCGCCGCTTGTGGCAGCTCCCCGCGGAAGGCTTGGCGGCGCTGCTGCGCAAGCTGGTGTGCAACGAACTCCTGCTCGGCTATTTGGGCGAAGCCTATTTCTACACCTGGGCGCGTCAGCGCACCAACATGACCGCTGCGCCTTTCGGCGCGATCAAGGACGTATCGATCCTGTCCGCCATGACGGGCAACGGGGTCACGCTCGTCCTGCTGGTGGCGCTGTGGCCCTTCCTGGGCTCGTCCACCATCGGTTTCGAGAGCCGGGCCGTGATACTCTCGCTCTCGGTGGTTCTGGCCACGTCGATCCTGGCGATGGCGTTTCGGCGCCGGATATTCTCGCTGGACCGGGATGCGCTCTGGTACATCACGTTCATGCATCTGGGGCGCATCGTCATCACGACGATCCTCTCTGCGGTGCTGTGGCACATGGTGCTGCCCTCTGTACCGGCGATGTGGTGGTTGCTGCTGGCGACGATGCGACTGCTGATCTCGCGCCTGCCGTTCATCCCGAACAAGGACGTCGTCTTCGCCGGTATCGCGGTCTTCACGCTCGGTCACGAGACGGACATCGCCGCGCTCATGACGATGATGGCCTCGACGATCCTGCTGGTGCACCTTGTCCTCGGCCTTGGCCTGGTGATGTCCGACCTGCTGCGCCGGGCCGTCGAGGCATGATGATCCGCGCGACGTCGCTGCTCGTGACCGCCCTGCTGCTCTGCGGAGCGGGGCTTCCGTCTTCGCCTGACCTGGGCAAGAAGGAAGGGCAGTGCCGCCGGGACGAGCGAGGGCCGTCGCTGCTGGTCGATGTCGAGGGGCTGAAGGACCGGCAGGGCTCGCTGAAACTGGAGGTCTATCCCGCCAACGACGAGGACTTCCTGGCGGACGACAACGTGCTGCTCAACGCCGGAAAGGTTTTCCGACGGGTCGAGGTGCCGGTTCCGCAGACGGGAAGCGTGCGCTTGTGCGTCCGCGTTCCGGGACCGGGCACATATGCCGTCTCCCTGCTGCATGACCGGGACGGCAATCGCAAGTTCGGATGGACCGTCGATGGTATCGGCTTTTCCGGAAACCCGAAGCTGGGCTGGAGCAAGCCGAAGGCGGCCAAGGTTGCGATCGCAGCCGGGGCCGGGCCGACATCGCTGTCCATCGTGATGAACTATCGCAGCGGTCTGGGGGTCTCCCCCCTCAAGCGAAAGGGCTGACCCTTGAAAATCGTCGATGTCTGCGCGTTCTACAGCCCTCAGGGCGGCGGGGTGCGTACCTATATCGAGCAGAAGCTGCGGATCGGGCCGCAACTCGGCCACGAGATCGTCGTCATCGTCCCGGGCGAGGAACACGCGATCGTCGAGCGCGGTCCCGGCGCATCGATCGTCACCTTGCCGTCCCCGCGCTTCCCGCTCGATCGCAAGTACGGCTACTTCGCCGACGAGGCCGCCTTGCACGCTGCGCTGGATGCGCAAAGGCCCGATGTGGTGGAAGTGTCGTCGCCCTGGCGTAGCCCGGCCATGGTCGCCCGCTGGAAGGGCGATGCGCGCCGCAGCCTGGTGATGCACGCCGATCCGCTGTCTGCCTACGCCTATCGCTGGTTCGAGCCGTTCCTCGCGCGCTCCCGCATCGATCGCGGGTTCGAGCGGTACTGGGATCACCTGCGCGAACTCAGCCTTGCGTTCGACATGACCGTCTGCGCCAACCACGACCTCGCAGGCAGGCTTCGCGATGGCGGGGTGTCCGGCGTGTGCGTTCATCCGCTCGGCGTCGAAACCGGCGCCTTCACCCCCGAGCGACGTGACCCGGAACTGCGGGGACGGCTGCTGGCCCTGTGCGGCCTCGATCCGCACGCCCGTCTGCTGGTGGCGGCGGGCAGGCTTGCGCCGGAAAAGCGCTGGCCGATGGTGGTGGATGCGGTCGCCGCGGCGAGTGCGCAGGTTCCAGTGGGGCTGGTTCTGTTCGGCGAAGGCCGCGAGAAGCGCGCGATCCGCAGCGCCATCGCCGGAAATCCGCACGTCCGCCTGTTCGAGCCCGAGCGCGATCGCACCGCCTTCGCGGCGATCCTGGCAAGCGCCGATGCCGTGGTCCACGGCTGCGAGGCGGAAACCTTCTGCATGGTCGGCGCCGAAGCGCGGGCCAGCGGAACCACCGTGATCGTTCCGGACGCAGGGGGCGCTGCCGATCATGCGCTGCAGGGCGGCGGGCTGACCTTCAAGGCCGGCAACCGTTTTTCGCTGGCGAACGCGATCGTGAAGTTCTGCCAGAGCCCGCAAATCCCGCTAGGCGAACGCAAGGTGATCAGCAATCTCCAGCATTTCGAGGGGCTCTTCGCCGCTTATGGCGAACTGCGCCGGAGCGTCAGGGCCGCATGAGGCCGAAAAAATTGTGATCGATGGGGTGCGGGTCTGCGCGGTTCGCGGAGTCGAGTGACCATGCGCATCGGATTCCTGTTCAATCACGACCAGATACACCAGGTCGCCCATAGTCTTCCGATCGCAATGGCCCTCGTCGACATCGGCTTCGGGGGACAGGTCGTGGTCGCCACCACGAACGCGGCACTTGCCGCCGAGGTGCGGCGCATCGGGGGGGCGCATATCGGCACGACCATCGAGCACGTCGAACTCGAACCGTCCCCGCTGTCGCGGCGGGTGGATGCGCTGCTGGGCAAGGTGGTACCTGCCGGAAAGCTGCTGATCTATCGTGACAATCTGGCATTCTTCCGCAGCCTCGACGTGCTGGTCGTGGCGGAGAAGACGTCGCTCATCCTCAAGAAGCGATACGGCCTGACGAACCTGGGTATCGTCCATACGCGGCATGGCGCCGGGGACCGGGCCATCGGTTTCAACAAGGCGAGCGCGTGCTTCGACCATGTTCTGTGCTCAGGCTCCAAGATCCGCGACCGGCTCGTTCGGGAAGCAGGGATCGCGCCCGAGGCGATCACCATCGTCGGCTATCCCAAGTTCGATCTGGTCAGTAAAGCCCGGCAGGTTCGCTTCCTGCCCACCGCGGAGCGCGTCGTGCTCTACAACCCCCACCCGTCACCGCACCTCTCATCGTGGTATCGCCACGGGCACGGCGTTTTCGAGCAGTTCGTGGGACGTGCAGATCAGGGATTACTCTTTGCGCCGCACGTCATGCTGTTCCAGCGGCAATACGTGGTGACCATCGACAGGCTGACGGTTGATCGGGCGGGAGAAATACCGCCCCGGTTCCTGCGCGGCGACAACATCAAGGTCGATCTCGGCAGCCGCGCATCGACCGACATGAGCTACACCCTCTCGGCTGACGTCTACCTTGGCGACGCGAGCAGCCAGGTGTACGAGTTCCTGCTGCGGCCGCGGCCCTGCATCTTTCTGAACACCCATGGCCACGAGTGGCGCGATGATCCCAACTTCCGGCACTGGACGGCAGGGGAGGTCATAACCCGGCCTAAGGAACTGCCGCAGGCGCTGGAGCGGGCCGAAGAGCTTCACGCGGCCCGCTACCGCGCCGTGCAGCAGGACCTGTTCGCACAGAGCTTCGACCTTC
>Ga0308159_1004289_pt1 | contig 13183 bp, 12 predicted proteins | sample PhyCR1_FD_201040 | JGI IMG/M metagenome (GOLD analysis project Ga0308159, IMG submission 201040) | Phyllosphere microbial communities from UC Gill Tract Community Farm, Albany, California, United States - DLSLC.R1 | ecosystem: Host-associated > Plants > Phyllosphere > Unclassified | place: USA...
TCGTCGCCGTCACCGACGAGCTGATCAAGACGGGCGAGCTGCAGCGCGCCGGGGGAGCGGACTACCTCCACACGCTCACCTCGATCGTGCCGACCGCCGCCAACGCCGGCTACTACGCCTCGATCGTCGCCGAGCGCGCGATGCTGCGCCGCCTGGTCGAGGCCGGCACGCGCATCGTGCAGATGGGTTACGCCGGCGAGGGCGACCCGGTCGAGCTCGTCAACAGCGCCCAGGCCGAGATCTACAACGTCTCGGGCGATGACAGCGCCGAGGACTACATCCCCCTGACGACGGCGGTGGATGCCGCGGTCGAAGAGATCGAGGCCGCTCGCGGCCGCGACGGGTCGATGACGGGCATTCCCACCGGCTTCGCCGGTCTCGACCAGCTCACCAACGGTCTGCACCCCGGCCAGATGATCGTGCTCGCCGCGCGCCCCGCCATGGGTAAGTCGACGCTCGCGCTCGACTTCGCCCGCGCCGCCGCGATCCGCGCCAACGCGCCCTGCATCTTCTTCTCTCTCGAAATGGGTCGCAGCGAGATCGCCATGCGCCTGCTCAGCGCCGAGGGTCAGATTCCCCTGCAGAGCATGCGCAAGGGAACGCTCGACTCGCGCGACTGGACCACGGTGGCCTCCACCCGCGGTCGCATCAACGACGCGCCCCTCTACATCGACGACAGCCCCAACATGACGCTCGTCGAGATCCGCGCGAAGTGCCGTCGTCTCAAGCAGCGCGAGGGTCTGAAGATGGTCGTCATCGACTACCTGCAGCTGCTCACCAGCGGCAAGCGCGTCGAGTCGCGCCAGCAAGAGGTCAGTGAATTCTCGCGCGCGCTCAAGCTGATGGCCAAGGAGCTGCAGGTTCCGGTCATCGCCCTGTCGCAGCTGAACCGTGGCGCCGAGCAGCGCGCCGACAAGAAGCCGGCCCTGTCGGATCTCCGCGAGTCGGGCTCGATCGAGCAGGACGCCGACATGGTGGTGCTGCTGCACCGTGAGGCCGCCTACGAGAAGGACTCACCTCGTGCTGGCGAGGCCGACCTGATCGTGGCGAAGCACCGTAATGGGCCGACGGACACCATCACCGTCGCGTTCCAGGGGCACTACTCGCGGTTCACCGACATGGCGCCGGGGATGTAGTTCATCCGGCTGTAGGTGCGCCGTGCAGTTGGCGGCTTACGCGGCTATCCGACGTTCATCAGCATGCGGTGTTCACGTCGACGCCGCCGAGCACGCCGTGACGGCCGCAGCGTCGGTTCGGGATCGAGCCCTTCGAGGGGTGTGGGAACGTGTCCCCCGAATGGCGGGTGCCGGAGCGCGGTCGGCATCGATAGCCTCCGAATGAACTCGAGTGGGGGTCTTGAGTCAAGCGTGGCCCCCGACGAGATCCTTGGGGGACGGCGAAGGATGGCGTCACGAGTTGTCCAATGCCTATGGGGGGCAAGGGAGGAAACGATGCAAGAAGAGCTTGTCCATCCAGTGGCGATACAAGAGGGAGCCGTCTTTCGCGTGCGCCTCTGGGTCCCTCCGTCCGCGGACGGCTTCGCGTGGCAAGTGGATGACTGGGAACTGACCAACGGTGATCTTGACGAAGCCCTGCGGTGGGCTGATGAGCATGCCCAGGGAAACCCGTACGAACTCTTCGTACGGGCAGGATCACCCGACTTCTACCGCCTCCGAGGCAAGCCGGCTGACGGTGGCGGCACTCAAGAAACCATCATCCTTCGCACCGACTCGACCCGTGAATGAAGGGGAGGCGCAGAGATGCCCGCACTGACATTCCCAACCGCCCGCGCCGCGTGACGCGCCGCCGCAGAATCGCGGCCGCTCCCCAAGCAGAGCAGAACCAGGAATTGGCTTGGACATCAGAGAACCTGCTTCCGGAAGGCGTCACCATGACGTCCACCGGGGATGGCGCTGAGCTGACCTTCTCGTTCGACAAGTAAGACGCGCGACCTGTGTCGGGCAGCCATCGCGGCGTCCGACACAGGTCGCTGTCTCATACCGCTTCCCGTGCGAGACACCTCACCCCTCCGCCCTGACTCGGCGCATCCCCCGTGGCGATCCCCATCCGGACAGCTATCAAGTCGGTGTTCCGCATCGAGACGACCCCCCGTCCTCCCATCTTGAGGAACCGACATCGCTGACACGATCACGTCGCTCGGCGACTACTTCGTGAGGATCGCTGGTCGACCGCTGCTCACGGTGATGGATGCGGCGTTCGACGCGAGCACTCGTACGGGAATGCCGGTGCGGATCGCCTGATCATCATCGGTCTGGCCATCACGATGATCAAGGGGTGTTGCCGCAAGTCGCGGTTCATCGACATGTCGTCGGGGACGTGACCAGGGTGCTCACGGCTTCCAGAAACCCAGCGTGCACAGCAGCACGGTCTCGTCGTCGGCACCCGCCGGCGGCTCGATGGCCGACGGGAAGACGCCCCACTGACGCCACTCGTCGGCGTGCGGGGTGACGTGCTCGTTCATCCCCTCGATCAGCTCGGGGGAGAGGTGGAACGGGATGCCGAACTCCTCGGCGATCGACCACGCCTGGAACGCGCGGTACGTCGCGAGGTGCGCGAACCCCTCGTCGGCCGGGTAGTCGCCGTAGGTGAAGTGGAAAGTGTCCGCGAACTCACCCGCGCGGACCGCGGCCGTGGCCTTGTCGTTGAGAGCGTCGTACGAGGCGACCGGATCGTCGCCCAACAGGTCGGCATCGGCGAACGGATCGCCGTCGGCGGCCGCACGCCCGGCGATCACGTCGGGCACCCACGCTTCGTCGTAGGCATGGCGACCCAGAATGCCGAGCAGCGTGGGCGACTCAAGCTGGCTCCACTCCTTTGGCACGGATGCCGAGAAGTCAGCCGGATCGAGCTGATCGACGACCTCTTGGAGCGCGGCGTCGGCGTGGAGGAAGAGAGTGGCGGGGCTCATGGTGGGGAGGGTACGCCGAAGGGGGACTCAGGGGTGGCGGGCACCGACTGAAGGTTCTCGCCCCACGCAGATGAATAACTTGCGAGCAAGTGCCCCGGTTCGGCTCGGAGTGTCTGAAGCCGCCGATGCGAGGGAGTGCCGGCGAACTGCGGTGATGGTTGCTGTCAATCTGATCCGACTACCCGGGTGGCGCTGAGCGCGTGCACATGAGGATGGCGCAGCGACGAAAATCTGTGCTGGTCGTCAGTCTGACGCGGGGCGCAGTCCAATGCGACCCGGCTCTGAGGGCCGACGCGACGGAGTGCATCCAGGCAAGTGAAGTTGGTATACGCGTGACGGTCAGATACTTCGCAGTCGAATCTGCGAATCGCGGCTGTAGAGCCGGTCGCGAGGAGTTCGCGCACCGGGACGGCGCTCAGCTCGGTCATCTGCCTTCCATTGATGTGAAATGCTGATGCAAACGCTGCCCGGGAGGACGCATGCCTGAAGACCAAGTCACCGGCGTGGGAGCAGATTCGGATTTCCGAGTCGATGCAGAACCGGAGAGGGCTCTCTTCGTCGACATGCTCACCCGCGACATCGAGTTAATCCCCGCCATTATGGATCTGCTTGACAACAGCATCGACGGAGCTCGCGCCCAGGGGGACGACAGTTCTGCGTTGGGCGACTTCTGGGTGGAACTGAACGTCTCGGCGGGTAGCTTCGAGATTCGCGACAACTGCGGGGGAATCGACCTCGACGTAGCTCGGAAGTACGCCTTTCGTTTCGGGAGGCCGAAAGAGTATACGGGTACCAAGCGTTCCGTCGGTCAGTTTGGCGTCGGCATGAAAAGGGCGCTTTTCAAGCTAGGAGATACGTTCTCGATCGAGTCTCGTGCCAGCGCCACTCGATTCTCCATGACCGTAGACGTCAGGACGTGGGTGAAGGACGATAGCCCTATCTGGACATTCGAGATGGCCGAGGTTTCGCGGAATTACGATCCACAAGAGTACGGCCGTGGAACTACTGTCACGGTCACTGATCTTGACCCGTCTGTCAGTGAGGATCTTGCGGACGGTGGGTTCCTGTCCCTGCTTAGAGAACAGATCCGGTTCCGCCATCAGGCTGCTATCGCGGAAGGTATTCGCATTCGGCTCAACGGTGAGGACCTCGAGGGTCTGACGAAGGAGCTTCTGAGCGGGCCGAACTTTCATCCCATCAATCGCACCTTCGTGGCTACTTCCGACAAGGGTGACGTGGCAGTCAGGCTTATTGCGGGCATCACAACCCTCGAGAGACGCGATGTTGGAAAGGATGAAGGTGACGCTGAGAATTTCCGCGGCGGGGGCGAAGCCGGGTGGTGGATATTCTGCAACGACCGATTGTTGCTAATGCGGGAGAGGTCGCGCCTGACCGGCTGGGGAGAGAATCTTCCAAATTATCACCCCCAGTATCGGCAGTTTCGGGGATACGTCTATCTCAGCGCCGCGTCCACTGAAGCGCTGCCCTGGAACACCACCAAGACCGGGATTGATGAGGAATCGAGAATCTGGCGTCAGGTCCAGGCGCAGATCAAGGTTGCGGGGTCACAGGTTGTATCGGTAATCAACCGCTTGAAGTCGGAAGAGCGCACCGCAGTGGCGGATGATGAGATGCCAACAGTCAAGGCGGCTGCGGCAGCGAAGCTTGTCGATACTAAATCTCTCGACGAGAGCGCAGTCTTCGCGGTGCCCGCACCGCGCCGGGCTTCACGAAGGTCGGTCCCGAAGAAGCCGCGCACGCGGAAGATGCAGTTTGAAGTCCCCGCCGAGCGCTTCGAGGCTGCTGCCGCACAACTCGGTACATCCGTTGTCGCGGACGTCGGGCGCCGCACGTTCGATTATTACTACGAGCGCGAGATCGAGGATTAGGATGCCGACCGTTCTCGATTACGGTGATCGTCCTTCGAAGAGGGTCACCCGTCGCATCTTTGTGGAGGCGCTCAGGCGCCTGCAATCCATTGATCGCCTTTCGAACTATTCATACGTCGGGTTTGGAGCGTATCAGTTCCTCGACTTTGATCTCGTGCATCGGCAATTGGGGATCGAGCGAATGGTCAGCATAGAGAGTGATGCAGACCTAATTGCGCGGTGTCATTTCAATGTTCCGTACCGCGCAATTGACATCCTGGAGGGCACGGCTACGACTCTTATTCCCACTCTGGACTGGTCGGGCAAATCGATTGTGTGGCTCGATTACACCCAGAGGCTGCGATCCGACGAAATGGCGGACTGTGAGAACGTGGCTCTCCGACTTCAGCCTGGGAGCGTCCTGGCAGTTACGTTGAATTGTCATCCCGGGGAGGACGGTCAGCGCCGTGCAGCCCTAGCAAAGTCCGTCGGTTCGGAGAATGTCCCGATCGGGATCACTGAAGCTAGGCTCGGTGATTGGGGGCTCGCCAAGGCGCAGCGGGAGTTGCTTACGTCACTCATTCATCGAACACTTGCCGGTCGCGGCGATGGAGTGAATTGGCAGCAGCTACTCAATATTCACTACCGCGACGACGCGAGAATGCAGATGATTGTAGGGATTGTCGATCATCCGGACCTACACGAAAAGATTCAAGGTTGTCGGTTCGAGGACATGCGCGAGGTGTCATTCGACGGCCACCCTATAGTCGTAGATCTGCCGGTCCTCACGCTTCGCGAACAACAAGCCATCAGCAAGAAGCTCCCTTCGTCGCGTTCCCTACGCGAATTCGCGGGGATATCCGCACGCGACGTAGCTTCCTATGCAGAATTTTACAGATGGCTTGACCCCGTCGGATGACGTCCAACCCCTTCTCGGCGTCCGTGCTTCGTCGGCGTCCGACGTAGCTGCACGTCGATGGCTGAGGTGTGAGCCGTCGCTCGATTGGGCATCCAGGGCCTAAATGTGCGATCGTCAATGCGTGACTAGTGCTACCTTGCCTGCACGCCGCGCCAGGCCGCTTGCGGTTGATCTATTCGCCGGTGCTGGGGGGATGAGTCTTGGGTTCGAGCAGGCGGGTTTCGACGTCGTCGCCGCGGTGGAGTACGACCCGGTTCATGCGGCAACACACGGCTACAACTTCCCGGGATGCGAGATTTTGTGTCGCGACGCTTCGAAGCTTTCAGCGCGGGACGTCCTGCTTGCCGCGGAACGGGGCTTCAGACGGATGTACCCCGACGAAGTCTGGCCGGGTCGGCTCGACGCGCTGATCGGTGGCCCACCGTGTCAAGGCTTCTCGTCCGGGGGTAAACGCGACGCGGCTGACGAGCGGAATGATCTGCTCCTTCAGTTTGTCCGTCTGGTCGAGGATTTGCGGCCGCGCACCATATGCCTCGAGAACGTATCTGGGCTGCTGGAAAAGAAATATGAAGCCGTTCGAGAGGAGGCCTTTCGGCGGCTTAGGCAGGCCGGCTACGACCTCTCCGGTACGAGCAAGGCGCTCAATAGTGCGGACTTTGGGGTACCCCAGACGCGCCGCAGGGTGATCGTGTTGGGCGCATTGGAGGGCGGAGCCCCAGGTGTTCCGACTTCTGGAGCGGGCGTGGTATCAGTCCGCCAAGCGTTCGAAGGTTTGCCCTCGCCTTCGAAGTACGCGGGGTTGCTCGCTTCTGACTTCGTCGCGCTTTCGCGGGAAGACATTGACCGTCGGTCAGCAACTGACGGGCAATACGCGCGTCGTCTGGCAGGCTTAGTCAACGTTCCGTCGGACATGTCAATGCCTCGTGTGTGGGATCCGGGGTTTCTGACTGGATCTCGTCGAACGGTCCACACGGCCGACACCCTGGCGAGGTTCGGGGCGACGAAGCGGGGGACCGTCGAGCCGAAGAGCCGCCTGTTCAGGTTGCCGCTCGATGGTCCCGCTCGTACCCTTCGCGCGGGTAGTGGCTCGGAGCGGGGCTCGCACACCTCTCCGCGCCCCATCCACCCGGTGGAGGACAGAGTAATCACCGTTAGGGAGGCGGCACGCCTTCACGGTTACCCGGACTGGTTCAGATTTCACACGACTAATTGGCACGGGCACCGTCAGGTCGGAAATAGCGTCCCGCCGCCACTCGCGTGTGCCGCGGGATTGGAATTGATTAAGCACCTGTCTTGCTTTCCGGACAAGTGGGCTCTACCCGTCTCGCTCGGTGATGAAGATTTGCTCACCCTTTCTCGTACGAGGGCCAAATCTGTCTTGGAAGTGGTTGACGATCAGTTGCCAGCCCAAAGAACGCGGCGTGCCCCACGGAAGCCTTTGAAGCTAATCGAGAAGAAGCCGGTCTGACAGTAGTGTGCCGCTCGGTGGGCAGGGCGCCGAGAGAGTCGCTCATAGCTCGGTGAGCCCGCTGTACCTCAAGCCCAGGGCGGGCGGGTGGTCGCGACGCGCATCAGGTGAGCGCCGCGACCGGAACATCACTCTGCGGTGACTGAAGCGCTCCACGTCACGCCGAAGCGGTCGGTCAGCATGCCGAAGCCCGCGCTCCACGCCGATGCGGCGAGCGGCTCGACGATCGTGGCATCCGTCGACAGGGTGTCCCAGTAGCCCTGGAGCTCCTTGAGGGTGGGGGTGCTGATCGAGACGAACAGCGACTGGTCGGTGACCGTCGTGTTGTTCTCGCGGTGGGTGGAGCCGGGGGCGGCGATGCCGCCCTCGGTGCGACCGGGGATGTCGTAGCCCATGATGCGGAAGCCGTTCTCGCCGACGATCAGGCCGAAGACGACCTTGTCGGAGCCGCGGATCTCGGCCGGCATGCCGAAGTCGGCGTAGGTGTTGATGACGAGGTGGCCGCCGAAGACGGACTGGTAGAACTCGAGCGCCTGCCGGGCATCGCCGCGGAAGTTCAGGTGGGTGGTGGTCTGCACGGGCATGTCTGCTCCTCAATGTGTGGGCCGGGATCGGCTCGTGAGATCACGTTCCCACCCGTACAGGTCGGGTTCTGTCCTAGACCGCGAGTAGCGTCGGACGCATGGCCACGACGTCGCGATTGCTCACCCTGCTGTCGCTCCTGCAAGCGCGGCGGGACTGGCCGGGGTCGGTGTTGGCCTCGCGGCTGGATGTCAGCGATCGCACGGTGCGACGCGACATCGATCGCCTCCGCGAGATGGGCTACCGGATCGAGACGACGATGGGCCCCGACGGGGGATACCGCCTCGACGCGGGCGCCGAGATGCCGCCGCTACTGTTCGACGACGATCAGGCGCTCGCGGTCGCGATCGCGCTGCGCGCGGCCCCCGCGTTGGGGGCGGACATCGGCGAGGCGGCAGTGCGCGCCCTCGCGACGATGCGGCAGGTGCTGCCGTCGCGGCTACGGCATCGGCTTGACGCCGTAGAGGTGACGACGGTGGGCCGCCCGGGGGAAGCGCCGGTTGCTGCCGTTCCGCTGGAGGTGCTGCTGACGCTTGCGCAGGCGGTGCGCGATCGCGTGTCGATCCGCTTCGACTACCTGCCCCGGGAGGGGGACGGCGCCGAGGCCGGTCCGACGCGGCGGGCGGAGCCCCATCACCTCGTGGCATCCCATGGTCGGTGGTACCTGCTCGGGTGGGACCTCGAGCGCGAGGACTGGCGGCTCTTCTCGGCGGACCGCGTGCGACCCCGGGTGCCCCATGGTGCTCCCTTCGTGCCGCGGGTCGTGCCGGGCGGGGACGTCGACGCGTTCGTATCCGCGCGATTCAAGGGCTCGGACGCGAATGAGTGGCCCTGCCGAGGGACGGTGCTGTTGCATGCACCGGCGCGGGATGTGCTGCCGTTCGCGGGTGACGGCATCGTCACCGCCGTCGACGACGAGCGCTGCACCCTCGAGGCGGGATCATGGTCGTGGGGTGCGCTCGCCGCATCGTTCGGGAGGTTCGAGGTGCCGATGGAGGTCGTCGAACCGACAGAGTTGGCGGAGGCGTTCGCGGTGCAGGCTGGGCGGTTTGCGGCGGCGGGCTCTTCCGCGCGGGAGCCGCGGCGAGGAAGCTAGCGGCATGACCCGGCCGCTTCGCTACGCCATCAACGTCACCCTCGACGGCTGCGTCCATCACGAAGCGGGCCTGCCGCCGGATGCCGAGTCCATGGCGTTCTGGACCGACGAGCTGCGCCGCTCCGACACCCTCCTTTACGGCCGCGTCACCTATGAGCTGATGGAGGGCGCGTGGCGCCGGCCGGATTCGGGGGAGTGGCCGGACTGGATGGATGCCAGTGAGGTCGCGTTCTCGGAAGTGATGGATCCGATGCGGAAGGTCGTGGCATCCGGGACTCTCAACTCTGCCGACTGGAACGCCGAATTGGTCCGGGATGACGTGGTCGAGGCTGTTCGGCGGCTCAAGGAGGAACCGGGGCGAGGGATCGCGCTCGGTGGGGTGACGCTTCCTGGTGCGCTCGCGGCGGAGGGGCTCATCGACGAGTTCACGTTCGTCGTGCATCCGGTGATTGCGGGGCGGGGGCCGCGGCTGCTCGAGGGCGTGCGGGATCAGATGAATCTCGAGCTCGTGGAGCGGCGGGACTTCCGCTCGGGGGCCATCGCGCAGCGCTACCGGCCGGTGTAATGCGAAAGAGCCCCGCGCGAACGAGTCGCGCGAGGCCCTTCGAGCAGGACGGACTACGCCTGCAGGAACGGGTAGTCCGTGTAGCCGCGCTCGTCGCCGCCGTAGACGGAGGCCTGGTCGACCTCGTTCTCGTCGGCGCCCTTCTCCCAACGGGTGACGAGGTCGGGGTTGGCGATGGCGGGGCGGCCGACGGCGACCAGGTCGGCGAGGTCCTTCTCGACCACCGAGACGGCCTCGTCGCGCGTGGTGACGCTCGAGAAGCCCGAGTTGATGATGAAGGTGCCGCCGAAGGTGCGGCGGAGGTCCTGGATCAGGTCGCCGGCCGGGTCGGCGTGCAGCACGCTCAGGTACGCGAGGCCCAGGGGAGCGAGGCCCGATACGAGCGCCTCGTAGGTGGCGCGGGTCTCGGCGTCGTCGGTCTCCCAGACGTCCTGGATGTTGTGCGCGGGCGAGATGCGGATGCCGACGCGCGTCGCGCCGACCTCGGCCACGACGGCCTGCGCGACCTCGATCACGAAGCGGGCGCGGGCCGCGGGGGATCCGCCGTACTCGTCGGTGCGCTGGTTCGACGCGGGCGAGAGGAACTCGTGCAGCAGGTAGCCGTTGGCGCCGTGCAGCTCGACGCCGTCGAAGCCGGCATCCACGGCCTTGCGGGCAGCGGCGACGAACTCGTCACGAACCGTGGCGAGCTCAGCGGTCTCGAGCGCGTGCGGCACGGCGTAGGCGACCTTCGTGCCGTCGGCGAGGCGCGTGTCGCCCTCGATCGCAATCGCCGAGGGGGCGACGATGCGATCGGTGCCCGTGATCTCGGGGTGAGTGACGCGTCCGCCGTTCATAAGCTGCATGAAGACGGTGCCGCCCTCGGCGTGCACCGCGTCGGCGACCTTGGCCCAGCCCGCGGCCTGCGCGTCGGTCACGATGCCCGGCTGACCCGGGTACGCGCGCGACTCGTCGCTCGGGAAGACACCCTCAGTGACCAGCAGGCCGATGCCGGCGCGCTGCGCGTAGTACTTCGCGACGATCGGTCCGGGGACTCCGTCGGCGCCGGCGCGCAGGCGGGTCATCGGGGCGAGCGAGACGCGGTTGCGGACGCCGATCTCTCCGACGGTGGTGGGGCTGAACAGGCTCATGGGTGTCCTTTCGTGGGGGAACAGGGCCGTGCCTCCCAACCCGCCGCGCGCAGCCGATATTCCACACGCGCAGGTTGTCGGCGTGTCGTCAGGCGGGGTTGTGGCCGACGGGCGGGCTTCGCCAGGATCGGGGCATGAGCACTACCTCGAGGAAGCGATGATGGCGCGCGCTCCGTGGAACCGTCCGGGTGAGTCGGCGCAGACTCGTCGGCTCCGCATTGCGATGTTCTGGACGGCGGTCGTCCTCGTCGTGGCCGTCGTCGGCATCCTCGTCTACTTCGTCGTGCGGTCGGCGGGGATCGCCGGGCTCTGAGGGGCGCCCGCGTCAGCGCTGGTGGCTGAGGCGGCGGGAGGCCCGGGAACGGTTTGTCGTCACGTGCGACCGCCTCAACAGGCGTCGCGCAGACATACGCTGGCATCCCAGCCACCCACCGGAGGACCCGCGATGACCGAGAACCCCCTCGCCCACCGGCTCGACTACACGCTCGCCGAGCTGGATGACGACGCCCTCTCGGCCTCGCCTTTCGAGCTGCTGCAGCAGTGGCTGACGGATGCCGCTGACCAGCCCGAACCGAACGCGATGGTCGTGTCGACGGTGGGTGCCGAAGGCCGGCCCACCTCGCGGACGGTCCTGCTCCGCGGAATCGACGACGACGGGGCGCTCGTCTTCTTCACCAACCGGCAGTCGCGGAAGGGCCGCGCGCTCGCCGGGAACCCGGCGGTGTCGATCCTCTTCCCCTGGTACGCGCTGCAGCGACAGGTCATCGTGCTCGGCACGGCCACGCCGCTGCCGTCGGAGCGCGACGACGCGTACTTCGCGTCGCGGCCGCGCGGATCGCAACTGTCGGCCTGGGCGAGCCGTCAGTCGGAGCCGGTGGCATCCCGAGCCGCTCTCGAAGAGCAGATGGCCGAGGTGTCGGCGCGGTTCGCCGCCGACGAGGTCGTACCGCGCCCACCGCACTGGGGCGGATATCGGGTCGAGCCGCGCGAGATCGAGTTCTGGCAGGGCCGGCGGTCGCGGCTGCACGATCGGGTCGTGTTCACGCGGGACGGGGACGGCTGGGTGGGGATGCGGCGGCAGCCGTGAGGGCGGCAGGCGGGCGTGTTCCCGAGCTGTGCGGCCCCTATGATCGCGATATGGATATGGGCGACGTTGCCGGACTGATCGGGGGCGGGGCTGCCGTGGCGGGTGCCGGGGTGGCCATTTGGCAGGCAATTGATGCTCGACGTGCGCGAGACGAAGCGAGGGAGTCGAGCGCCGAAGCCGCCGCGCTCGCCGCAGATTCCAACGCGTCGTGGCAGCGCATAGCCACTGCGCAAGAAATCGTTGCGCAGGCGCACCGGCCAAAGGCGTGGGGAGTTCCAAAGCGTGGTCAAGGCGATCTGTGGACGATCAGGAATACCTCCGAGCGTGCGATCGTCGTCGAGCGCATTGACGTCAAACCGGAAGGGGCGGCCGAGTCTCTTCTTGAGGTGGATGGGGTGATTCCGCGACTCTTTCGAGCCGGAGAGCTATTGGAGTTCATGGCGCACGCTCGTCTCACCCTTTCTATACGGACGATCACGATCGTGTGGCGATTCGATGGCGACGATGCGATTCACGACTCGTCCCGGACTCTGGGCTGAGGTTCTCCGCGTAGTCCATCGAGTCGCCTCGCGAGCCGTTTCGAGCGAGACCAGCTCTTACTGTCCGCGCAAGGGGCACCCGCAGAATCTCCGGGAGAGACCCCGCCCCGTAGATTCGACCCATCCGCAACCGCGGATCGCGACGCGAGTCATCGGGGGTAGAGCCGAATCATGGCGAAGAAGAACGCCGACAAACCCGACCTCGACGACAAGGCGTTCGTCCAGGCGACGTCCGAGGCGAAGTCGCGGTACGGCCGGTTCAACCTCGCGATCGTCGGTGCTTCGGGCGTGGGCAAGTCGTCGCTCGTCAACGCGGTGTTCGGGCGCGACTGGGCGAAGGTCGGGCGCGGCTTGCCGGTCACGCGCGGCGTGCACTTCTACAGCGATGATTCGCTCGGTATCTGGGACGTCGAGGGGTTCGAGATCGGCTCGCCCGTTCCGCCGGATCAGCAGCTGCGCACCCACCTCGACGCCATCGCCGCACACCCCGGCGACCACCAGATCTCGGTCGTCTGGTATTGCGTGCGGGCCGCCGACGATCGGCTGACCCCAGCCGACATCGCGATGATCCGCGAGCTCGACGCGCGGGGGCTGCCGGTGATCCTCGTGTTGACGAAGGTCGACTGGATTAAGAACCCCCTGACCGGGCACCAGGGCATCGCGAAGGATCTGGAGGCGTTCGTCGAGTGGCTCAACGACCCCGTCGACCCGAACACCGGTGAACGACTGCGCATCCCCTACCGGCAGGTCGTCCTCACCTCGACCCGCGACAAGAACGGGAAGGGCAAGGGGCACGGCCTCGGTGACCTTGTCACGCAGACCCTCGAGCTCGCCCCCGAGCGCGACAAGGACGCGTTTCGCATCGCACAGCGGCTCAACCTCCCGTGGAAGAGGGAGATGGCGCGGCCGATCATCGCCGCGGCGGCCGCGGCCGCAGCGGGGGCTGCGACCGTTCCGCTTCCTGTCTCGGATGCTGTCACGCTGGCGCCGATCCAGCTGA
>Ga0308159_1004290_pt1 | contig 13182 bp, 17 predicted proteins | sample PhyCR1_FD_201040 | JGI IMG/M metagenome (GOLD analysis project Ga0308159, IMG submission 201040) | Phyllosphere microbial communities from UC Gill Tract Community Farm, Albany, California, United States - DLSLC.R1 | ecosystem: Host-associated > Plants > Phyllosphere > Unclassified | place: USA...
TGGCAGCTAAATAGCCGCCCTCGGAAAACGCTAGACTACGAAACACCGGCAGAACGATTTAGCCAATCTGTTGCGTCGACCGGTTGAATCCACAGCCAAAAGCGGACGTCGGCAGGCGACCGCTACCGGCCATGAGCTGCCATTGGTGCCCCGCAGCCTTGCCATTAGTAGTAAGTTTAAGAACTGCTTTAGGCCGTAGAAGGCTGTCAGATCTCTGACCTACGGATAGGGCGGCTATCTTCGGAGCCGCTACCTATAGCGGCAAGCAGATCATTCCAAGGCTTAAGTTCATTATCTGCGCTAGGGCATTTAGGCATATGTGCAAAATTGGTAGCGCCATCTGCTTCTGCTTGCCCAGCGCCGCAGGCCTTGCAAATAACCATTCCTTTGTTAAGACCCCATTTTTTACTCCATGAAACGAGCAGTTCGGAGGTAGACATCAAAGACACCGAAATATTTGTACAAAAATAAAATACTGTACAACTATTCTGATTCCTCCTCCTAAAATGTCAATCTGTAATCTACGTTTTCCCTTTGGCCGATCGCAGGGCACCGTAACAGGTGGCAATAAGCCCTTAGCGAACGCTCACAAACGACCGCTGCCGGCCAAAAGCGGACGGTGCATGACAAGACGTTTTCTACAGTAAATGCTCGCGGAGAAAATCAATGAACGCCATCGTCCGCGCTGAACGTCGTCGCTCACGACTGAGCACGGCGCTGACAGGCAGAGCACTGGCCTGATAATTGTCGAGCACGGTACGCACCTTGCCCTGCTCGACGTCAGATGTGAACAACCACTCTGGTGATAGGGAAATACCCAAGCCTGAGAGAACCATTTCACGGATGGCCTCGCTGCTGTTACTGGTGACGTTGCCCTTGATCGCTACATTGAGCTCCTGCGCGATGTGCATGAAGTGCCAACTATCGTAATGCTCAAGCAAGGTGAAACCGATGCAATTGTGTCCTGTCAGCTCCTCGGGCACATCTGGCACGCCGCGTCGAGCCAGGTAGCCGGGCGCGGCGTAGACCCGCCGCGGACTTGTGCCCAGCGGCACTGCCACCAATCCCTCGCTTTTCACCACGCCAATGCGAATCGCCAAGTCGATGTTTTCCTTGAGCAGGTCTTCATTGTGGTCACTCAGCCGTAGATCGATCCGGACATCGGGATGGCGCTGCAGGAAAGTCCCTATCAACGGCGCGATGCATAACCTCCCGTAGCTTACCGGCGCGGCGACGCGCAGAGGGCCGGCGATCTGCTCATGACCACTGGTGAAGTTGCGAGTGGCAGTTTCGAGATGACCGAGAATTTCCTGGCAATGGCTGTAAAAACGTTGCCCCTGATCCGTCAGGGCCAGATACCGGGTGCTGCGAGCGAACAATGGTCCGCCCAGGTACTCCTCCAGCGCGCGCACCTGCTTGCTGACTGCTGGCTGGCCCATATTCAATTCGCGAGCCACCGCGGAAAAAGATCCGCGCTCCACGACGCGAACGAACGTGCGCATGCTGTCGAACAGGTCCATCGTCGTTTCGGCCTCTTTCTGGAATAAGTCATATGCCGATTTGGCTTCTTATCGGAATGATGAAAGGGCGGCAATCTGCAGGTGTCAACTCAATCAGAGGTATCCGTCATGAATCACACCATGCTCGCCGCTGTCGCGGAATCCGCTCAGGCTCCTCTGGCTGTCCGCCAATTCGTTCGCCCGGTCCCCGGCCAAGGCCAGGTACTGGTCAAGGTTCACGCCGCCGGGGTCAACCCGCTAGACACCAAAATCGCTGCCGGCGCAGGGGCTCATGCGCGCCAGCCCCTGCCAGCAGTGCTCGGCCTGGACCTCGCAGGTACGGTTGTCGAACTGGGCGGAGCGGTCGAGGGTTTCACCGTAGGCCAGGAAATCTTCGGCATGCCCGGCGGGATCGGCGGCGCCCAAGGCACCATAGCCGAGTACATTGCCGTGGATGCCCGGCTGATCGCTGCCAAACCACACACTCTGGGCATGCGTGAGGCGGCTGCATTGCCTTTGGTATTCATCACTGCATGGGAAGGTCTGGTCGACCACGCCAATGTTCGCGCCGGTCAGCGCGTGCTGATCCATGGCGGCGCCGGTGGCGTCGGCCAAATGGCCGTGCAACTGGCCAAGGCTCGCGGTGCCGACGTCTACGCCACCGGGTCGGCGGGTAGTCTCGACTTCATTCGTTCGCTCGGGGCTACGGCGATCGACTATCAGGCCCAGAGCGTCGAGGACTATATCGAGCACTACACGGCTGGTGAAGGGTTCGACATCGTCTACGACACCGTCGGCGGCAGCACACTGGATGCTTCATTCCATGCCGTGAAAGCTTATACCGGGTATGTGCTGAGCTGCCTGGGTTGGGGCCAGCACAGCCTAGCGCCGTTGTCGTTCAAAAGCGCAACGTATTCGGGCGTCTTCACCCTGACGCCGCTGCTCACCGGCAAAGGCCGCGAACACCACGGCGCCATTCTGCGCGAAGCCGCCGCATTGGCCAACGCCGGTCAACTGACGATTCGCGTGGATGAGCATCACTTTGCGCTGCCAGACGTCAACGAGGCATTTCGCCAGGTCGCCGAAGGCCGTGGCAAGGGCAAGACAATCATTCAGTTGGTGAGTGAATAGCCTTTGTGATCCCGGGTCCAATCAGCGAAAACGGCCAGGAGCCATCCGCTTCTGGCCGGATAGCGACGGTCAGGGCTCGACCGTCGCTATGAATATTCAAACCTCGGTCTGTTCCGCCATCTCCAGGGCATCGTCGACTTCAATTCCCAGATATCGAACGGTGCTCTCCAGCTTCGTATGGCCAAGGAGCAGTTGAACCGCTCGTAGATTCTTCGTCCTGCGATAGATCAGCGATGCCTTCGTACGCCTCATTGTGTGAGTGCCATACATGGTTGGATCAAGGCCAACGGCTTCCACCCAGCCTTTGACGATACGTGCGTATTGACGTGATGATAGATAGTCTGAGGTATGCAGCTGGCTCGGAAAAAGGCAGTCCTCGCTCTGGAGTTGGGCCTGGTGTATCCAGGCCGCGATAGCAAACCGTGTTTGTTTGGTGATCTCGAACTGCACTGGCCGCATCGTTTTTTGCTGCATCACTATGGGGCGTGGTGATACATGCTCGCCGTGCGCGATGTCGCGCACACGAAGCTTGGTTAAGTCGCAGGCCCGAAACTTGCTGTCGATGGCCAGATCGAAGAGCGCAAGATCACGGGTACGTTCTGCAATTTGAAGCCTTAGCCGGATGGCCCAGATATCTCTCAGGCTGAGTGGAGCTTTCTCCCCGACCAGTTTTCCTTTGTTCCAAGGCTGGCGGCTGTAGGTAGCGAAGGTGTTCATGATTAGTCCTCCACGTGTCGAAGGACAAGGATGACTGACCAGAGGAAGGGGCGCTAACCGGCTAAAAGCAGGCAGTCGGATGCATTTAGGAAATCAGGGACGATTCAGTGAGAAGGTATCGAAAGCCCTCATTTGTTGCACTGCTCTTTTGATGGCAGTTGCCCTAATATCTTTGTTCTACCGCGTAGAACTCCTCAACCCACCTATGGTCACTCAAGATAGGCCGCTCGATAACTAAATCAGTCAGGTTGCTTGAGCCAAGGCGTAGCCATGGGGCAATTACAACCCTCCCTACAGGCAGAAATCGCCAAACCCAGCGCTTACGCCGGGTTGGCGAATTTCGTTTAGCGGCCAACTTCTGCCTGGGTTCAAACCTGCGGGCCAGCGGAGTTCTTGCCGCGGGTTTTCCACAGCGAAAGCAGCACACCGCCAAGCAGCAAAGTCACCGTCACGCTCAAAGACAGGACTGCAGGAATCTTGCCGATGATGCCGACCATGAAGATCTTGCCACCGATAAACACCAGTACCAGCGCCAGGGCGTACTTGAGATAGGCGAAGCGGTGGATCATTGCCGCCAGAGCGAAATACAGCGCACGTAGGCCGAGGATGGCGAAAATGTTAGAGGTGTAGACAATGAACGGGTCCTGGGTGATGGCAAAGATCGCCGGAACGCTGTCCACTGCGAATACCAAGGTCGGCACACTCGATCAGCACCAAGGCCAGGAACAACGGCGTCGCCCAGACCACGGACTTGCCCTTGGCATAGGTCTGGCGAACGAAGAAGTGTCCTTCATGCAAGCGGTCGGTCACCCGCATGTGTTTGCGCAGGAACTTCACCAGCAGGTTCTCGCTAAGGTCCGGGTTGGCATCGATCTTGCTGAACAGCATCTTTACCCCGGTCAAAAGCAAGAAGATGCCGAACACGTAGAGTATCCAACTGAACTCGGCAATCAGCGCTGCACCCAGGCCAATCATGATAGCGCGCAGCACTATTACACCGAGAATGCCCCAGAACAGCACCTCGTGCTGGTACTTGCGCGGAATTGAGAGAAAGCTGAAGATCATCGCCATCAGGAAGACGTTGTCCATCGACAACGATTTCTCGATCAGAAAGCCGGTGTAGAAATCCATCCCGGCATCACCGCCCTTGACCTGCCAGACCCAGTGGCCGAACAGCAAGCCGGCGGCAATATAGCCCGCAGACAGCAGCAGGCTTTCACGGACGCCGATCTCTCGATGCTCACGGTGCAGCACCCCAAGATCGAAGATCAAAAGGCACAAAACGATGCTGACAAAAACGAGCCACAACCAAGTGGCGGTGTCGAGAAACTCGGCAAAAAAGAACGGTTCCAGGGCAGTCATGAGCCCCCTCCTCTAGTGTCGAAGTTGTACGAACTGCAACTCCGACATGGCAGCTATTCGCTGTCAGAGGGGCCCGGCGTTGTGAGTAAAAATTTGGAGAGCCACATGTGTTTTCTCAATCGTTCAAGAGTTGCAAGTTATTTCATTACGGAAGCCCCGACAGAGGTTGAAATAACCACTTTCAGAAACTGAAGATAAGGAGACAGATTATAATCTGTTGTCTCTGGCGATCAGCAGAGCCCTCAAGACGGATCACGCGAAGCTGCTTGAGGCTGAAAGCAGACCGCCAAATAGCCAGCTTCTTGGCGTCGTTGTCACGGGACAGGTCCACAGATACTTTTAGCATTCACTCAATGCAAATCCAAAGTCGTCACTGGACACTTGAGCTGCTTCGTTAAGCCGCTGGCGCAGCGCAGCCGTTAGGTGCCTCTCCACCTCCCATGGATCAGATAGAGCAGCGAGCTGAGGCGCCAATTGAGGCGACAGGCTCATCAGTGAATGATTGAGCGATCGCGCCGTTTCATACGCCGCCTTCTGCACAAAACTGATTTCCACCAGTTCTCCCTGTGCTTTGCGAAACTCCATCTCTGCCATCCGCGCCAGGTAATGTTCGCGATGCGCTCGGGCTTTCTGAAAGTCTGGAGTCTGCCCTTGCGCAGGATCAGCGGGCGGCGGCGCAGCCATTTTAGTCGGCTCGGATTGGGCTGCGATGTGACTGTACACATCACGCTGAAGCCGATCCTGTTGATGGCGAGCAGCGACGGCAGCCTTGCTCGGGTCGGCGGTCTTGCGGATCAACGCTTCAGTGGCAAGCACGTCCACCTGCTTGCCGTTGGGCGACAGGACCAGTCGGCCGTTCTCTTTCAGCCAGGTGATGTAGCTCGGTGATCGGCCGATGTGCGCAGCGAAGGCGCTCTTTGACAGGTATGTAGCTGTGCTCATAAGCCCTCCTTTTCAGCGGCTTTTCAATGAATCCTTTCAAGATTTCAGTGGATTGAAATTTCAGTAAGCTGGCGGACCTCCCACTAACAAGATCCCGCGGGTTTCCGACCCCGTGTCCTTTGAAAGTCCTCAGGGTCCCCGACGACTTTTCGGTGGCCTGGCATGAAGATCCGCCTCGCTCGACTAGCATCAGTGGACGATTCGTCAGAGGGAAAGATGTCATGGACATGATTGCCGTGCGTTCCAGTGCGATGACCGCCGTTGGCTACGACCCAGCAACGAGACGAATGAGGATCCGCTTTGAACAGGGTCACTATTACGATTTCTGCGGCGTCCCGTCGGCCATACACAATGGCTTGATGGCCGCGGTGTCCAAAGGCGCCTATTACAACCAGCACATCCGTGATCGTTATCAGTGCTGAGGCCCGTACGCCACTTGGAAAGACGGACATCCCTGCGAAGGTTTCAGCTAGAGAGAATCCGCGAGTTCGATAACCCGTGTAGGGGGCGGCCCTCGGGGAGGACCCGTAAAAATCGACGCCCTACCCGGCCTGCCCGGCTCATGCCTTCGGCTCGGCCTCGCTCAGGTCCAGCCGCTTGGCCACCCAGCGCTCGTACAAGCCGATGGCGACATCCGCGCCGGCCATCGCGGTCAGGCAACCCAGGGCGCCCGCTGTCCAGATCGACAGACCCGCGCCGAACAGCAACATCATCGCTGACACACCACAAACGATGCAGGCGCCGGAGCGAAGTGCGAGGCGGCGCAGTAACGCCCAGCCTCGCGCCCCATCCTTGTCGGCGCGCCGCATCTCGCCAGACACACCACCAACCAATGACAGGGCAATCACCAACCAGATCGGCATCTCTGCCAGTGCCTGCTGCTCGTTCGTCATTGCCCTACCCCATAAACAAAAAGACCCGACGCATTGGCCGGGTCAGGTGGTGGGTGGCCTGCCGCGCTTTGCGGTCGCACCCATCGAAGATGGCCCCTTTTTACAGGTCGATTCTGGTGGCAGCAAGACCGGTTTAATGCCATCCGGTGAATGTGTGGCTTACGTCGGGTGAACGGCTGGCGAATGTCGGTGAATATCTCAACCCGGCTGGCTTTTGCTTCTGTTGTTTCGGTGGCGTCCCATGTGTCCCACCTCTGTAAAACAAGGTGGGACGTCTGAAAGACCCGCAGATTGGGGCTTTGCCCCACCGTCCTACTTTTACTTCTACTTTCTCGTGTATAGAGAGAATATTTAAAAACACGCGTGCGCGTGAACACGCGCATTGATGCCCGCTACGCATACACGGGCGGGAGGCATGAAAAAGGTGGGACGGTGGGACAGCCCAACAACGACGGGGCCTGCGCCCGTCCCACTACTGCAAAAAGCAGTGGGACGGAGGCAGGCCGGTGGGACGGCATGAGCCAGAGTAATGCCCACGATCAAGCCGCTTCCCCCAAGAGGAAGTGCTCGACCACGATGTGGGCGTCATGCAGGCGCTGGTAGTAGAGGTTACGTGTGCAGCCACTCTGAGCCAGGCGCGCAGTCAAAGGCGCATCAGGCTGGAAGTAATGCACCTGGACCACCGACATCAACTCGGGATCGAGGCGTTTCTTGACGATGCGCTCGATGTCCAGTGAGGCTTCCAGCGGCACCCTGCTCCCGCGCCTGCCGCGCAAGAGCTGACCACCGCTCTCCATCATCATCGCAACCATGTTGCCGCCCGAGTAACCAGCGGCCACCTCATCGCTGTGCAGTTCCTGCGCCCATTGCTTGAGGGCCATGTCGATCGCTTTAATCATCGAAGCACGGCTCCTCAAACTCAGGTTGTTCCAGCGCAGGCGCCCTGCCCCAACCCTCCGGTTTCTTGTACGCCCAAGGCCGCTGGCCGCTTTTGCTCAAGGCGCCCAGACGGAAACGTCGCCAGCCCAGTCGATGCAGAATCGCACCCACGCGCATCTGCTCCGGTTTGCCCCAATGACCGGGATCGAGCTTGAGCGCCTGACTCATCACCTCACTGCCGGTGGTGGTCTCGCCGATCTGCGACTCTTCGAGCCAGGTCAGGATCGGTGTTTCCCATTCATCCACCACAAAACGTTCGTCCTGCTCCTCGCTGAACATCGGCGCCTCCTCACGGGTCACCCACCAGAGGTCACCGGCCTCGAAGCAAAACACCGCTTCGGCCCACAGCTGATCGCGGATCTCGCGCAGCAACGGCACGTCAACCTTGGTACAGGCGACCGGCCAATAGCGGCGGTTGCCGGTGGCGTCCTTGAGGTACTCGTCCTGGTTCGTGGTGCCGACGAAAACACACTGGCGTGGCACGTCCAGGGTTCTACGGCCATAGCTTTCGCGGTAGGTATCGGTCGACGCGGAGAAGAATTGTTTGGCCTTGGTGCTCTCGGCCTTGTTGAAGCTGTCCAGCTCGCCGAGCTCGACAATCCACTTTCCACGAATCGCCTGAAAGCCGTCCTTGTCACCAAGGGAAAACGGCGTGTCCATAAACCAGTCACCGCCGAGCACACTCATCGCGGTCGACTTACCGGCGCCCTGTACGCCTTCGAGGATCATCACCGAGTCCGCCTTGCAGCCGGGTCTCATCACCCGTGCCACGGCCGAGAGCAGCCAACGTTTACCAACCTTGGAGGTGTAGTCGGTTTCCTTTACTCCCATCACATCGGTCAGCCACCGGTCCAGGCGCGGGACACGATCCCATTCCAGCTTTTTCAGGTACTCGCGCACCGGGTGGAAGGCGTGATCGTGAGCCACCACACTGACGGCTTCGATGACGTGCGAGGACTTCACGCGCAGGTTGTACTGCTGCGCGATCCACTTCATCACGCGCACATCATCAATGTCGGCCCACTCGCCGGTACCACCGCCATAAGGTGCTGCACGCAGCTTGACGATCTTCGAGCTGAAGGCGCAGTAGCTGATCACCCCGGCCCAGCGTTCGTCGTGAGCGAGAATTAGCTCTACGTTCTGCATGTGCGCGATCAAGGCGCCGCTTTCACTGCGAGCGAGCTGATCTTTCCAGCCACCAGCCGCCGGTGGGCGGACCACCGCGAGCACTTGTCGGCGGACCGCGTCGAGGCCTTCGGCGACGTGCAGGTCGTTGAAGTCGGTCCACTTGTCGTGACGCTCGACCGAGAAGATCGGCGCAACAACCTGGGCACCGACGATCAGCGCGGCGTTGCTCGCCTTCTCCTCGCCCGGGTTCCAGGCATCGCCATTAGGCTTGGCGGTCTTCCAGTCATCATCGCGGCAGATGATCAGCGGGCAACCCGCGAAGCGCTCGCGCATGACCTTGCACACAGCCAGCAGGTTGCCAGCATCGAAGGCCACGGCCACGGCGAGCGACGTCGCCATGTGCAGGCTGGCGCCGGTGGCGTAACCCTCACACACCAGCACCGGTTCGCCCGGTACCGGGTGCGGACCGAGCAGGTGAAAGGTGCCCTCCTTCGCCATGCCGTAAGGCCAGTAGGATTTGTCGCGGCCGGTGTCTTCCTGTTTGTTCGGGAAGATCACCTGCAGGCCCATGATCTGATCACGGGCGTTCTTCATTGGGACCAGCACGGCACCGGTGCGCGGCGCGTAACGCACGTTGATGCCAACGATCTGTTTGCGATCCAGGTAATCGCTGCGCCCGGTGGTCGGCATGCGCTCGAACAAACCTTGCGCCCTTTTCGCGGCCCGCCGCGCAGCGTTACTCGCGATTTCGGCGGCGCGGCGCTTGGCTTCTTCCTGGCGAGCGCGCATCACTTCGCGCTCTTCGGGGGACATGCGACCGGCCTTGACCTTGATCTTCTGCGTCTCGCCCGAACGCCAATCACCGAAGGCGCCGAAGATCAGCGTGTCGCCCTTCTCCGTACGCTGTTCGTGGACCACGTACCAGCCGTTCTTTTCCTTGCCCTTGTCCTGCGATGTCTTGCAGCGGGTCAGCTTTCCGAACACCAGCGGTTGCGCTGGCTCCAGACCGTAATCGGCGAATTGCCCCAATACCTCATCGAGCATGCTGAATCCCCCGCTCAGAGAGAGACTGGCAACTGATGCACTGTGAGCAGCCCGGCTGGGCCAGACGACGAGCTTCCGGAATCGGATCGTCACAGGCTTCACAGAACAGCAAGGAATGGGCAGCGCTTTCGGCCTTGGCAGCGCTGCGCGCCGCCATGGCCTGATCGATTCGTTCCTGCACCAGGTCGTTGGCGAAATCGGCGATATCAGCCACGGTCAGCACCTCGCGTCGTCTGGTTGACGTAGGTGGCGCGGTTGAACAACCCCAGCAGCCCTTGAATGCCGCGGAATACTTGCAGACGAATCGCCGCCAGCTCCTGATCAGTCACCACACCGTCGCCGATGCTCTTGGCCCAGGTCTCGGCCAGATCAGCGACTTGGCGGAAGTATTCGGCGATACCCGTGGTGAGGGTCTCGGGCATGTCGTTGGTGTAGGTGTCGGCCAGCTCTTGCCAGATCGTGTCACCGACCAGCGCGTGCACCGCATCCAGAATGCGGCGGTCCTTGGTCAGTTCGAGGATCTCGCCGAATTCCTGAATGTTGATGGAGTGGCTCGGATGAGTCGGCGACAGCTTGTGCTGCAGCGTGGTCGGGTTGCGGCCCGTAGTCGCGGCGATGGCTGCGGCGCCACCCGGGTAATCGCGAGCGGCGTGATACAGCGCTAAATCGAGCGGCAGGATTTCCCGCTGCGCCCGTTCCAGAGAACTGAGAGCAATTCGGCTCATGGCATTAATCCTAAAAGTTGCCAGTGCCGCGCGACAGGGAGTGGTGATACATTTGTCGCGTGGCTTGGTATGGCCCAAACGCCGGTAACCCTTGCAGGGGACAACCGGCACCGTGCCGGGGCGAACAGTCCGTTGTTCACCCCTGGCGCAACAGCTGCCAGCTCTGTGGTAAGAACGGCAGCAACGCCAAGGCTTCCGAGCCTTGGAAACGCAATGAAGGTCGGCGGCATGTGGTGTGCTCGCCTTCCGACATCGCGACCCGATAGCATTGTGGTGATGCTGTCGGGAGAAACTGGGCGACCCTTGGTTCGCCTTTTTTCTATGCAGCCTTCTGCGGTGCAGATTTTCCAAGTAGCCAATCGGCGTCGAATGGATTGCCTTTTTCTCCTGCAGCTGCAGCAAGCAATTTCGCGTACTCAGTCTCACCTGTGTAATCGGTGCGTGGTAACGAAGCTGCTAGCCTCCACTTGTTGAGTGCTTGGTAACTGCGTCCACACACGCGTGCTGCTGCTCCAATACCGCCTACGGCCTCGAAGGCGAAAGCAATGGCATTAGGGAAACTCTGTGGGTCAAGCATGAATGCCTCCTTTCAACTGTCGGTTGATAATAATGTTCAACTGACAGATTAGCAATCATTATGTGACTATCAACCTATGATTGATAAAGAATCCGAAAGACTTATGTTTGCCGAGCGGCTCAATACTGCGCTGGACGCCAATGGCGTTCGCCAGCGTGGCCGAGGGGCAGACATCATCAAACAGCTCAGCTCCAAGGGAGTGGTTAAGACCGCCCAGGCCGTTAGTAAATGGCTTAACGGAGCGGCCATTCCTGAAATCGACAGTTTGACGGCGCTATCCGCTTGGCTGGGCGTGCGCAGAGAATGGCTTGAGCACGGGGTCATGCCTGTTTTCCCTCACGAAGCAGGCAATTCGCAAACAGCGCAGGACGAGAACGTCATTGCCTTGACATCAAGCATGAACAAAGTACCGCTGATTTCATGGGTTCAAGCGGGAGCTTGGTGCGAGATTGCCCCCACCGTTGAACTACTCCATGCCGAGCAGTGGGTGCCCTGTCCCGTGAATATCAGCAGATCAGGGTATGCGCTTCGCGTTGTTGGAGACTCAATGACGAACACTGGTCCAGGTCGCAGTTACCCTGAGGGCTGCATCATTTTTGTCGACCCTGATCTCGTTGTGAACAACGGTGATCGAGTTATCGCTTCTTTGCCGAGCAGCAACGAAGCCACGTTCAAGGTTCTCGTGAAGGACGCCGGAAAGCACTACTTGAAACCGATCAACCCGCAATACCCCATCATAGAAATGACGGACGACATGCAAATTTGCGGAAAAATCGTTGGGTCATTCACTCCTGAGTGATTACTCAATGCGTATTTTTCACCTGATGGTTGTTGACTTAATTTAACCACCGGTTGATATTTACCTCACTCTTTACCACAGAGCGAGGCGATACCTATGCGCACCACCGCAACCTTGCATGTTCATCCGGCATGCGTCAGCAATCGCAAACTGATCGAACAGCTACAGCTCTCCACGGGCTGTCTGGTCGTCATTCACAACAGCAAACCCAAGCTTGTCGCCCAATCCTGCCGCCCCTCTCCTATCGATCCGAACGGTGGAGGGCATGCGGCATGATCAAGTACAAGATCGACAACCGAACCCTGCAGTTGCTCAACGCCCAGGTCAACCTGACCGAGACCTTCAACCACGTCCTGCGAACAGCGCCGAAGCGCGAATGCCTGGCATTCCGCCTCAAGGTTGAGCGCGGCACCGTGGAAAGCACTTTTGTCGTCGAGCTGGGCAGTGAACGCCACACACTGACCCTGCCAAACGACAAGACGATGCACCTCAAACTGGCCGACTTCATCGAAGAGATTGCCAACGGCCCGCTCGACCCGAGCCACACCAGCGACCTGGTGCATCCGCTGCACGCTGATCGCCAGTACGGCCGCTTCGAAGTCCAGGACAAACAGCGGGTATTCGAGCTGATTCGCACCGGCGGCGTGGTGAGCCTCGACATGGGCTTCGACCTGCCCCTGCATGTCGCTGTTCATCGCCCGAACACCCTCTCCTGCATCACTGCCATCCTCAGCATCGGCAACAAGAGCCCGCGCACCCGGTGTTTTACCGCGTGCGGTACCGATGTCGAAATCTTAGGCAAGGTCAGCGAATCCATCAGCCAAATTGCTGCAGCGGCCACTCCTGCCGCACACGCGGCTTAAGGAGGGCGCCATGGAACGTACCCTCGCCCAAACAGCTGCTCATCTCGGCCTGAGCCGCCCCAAGCTCATCGCCCGCATGCGCGAAAAAGGTCTGCTAAAGGGAAACCTGCCAGCGGATCTCAACCGCGACGGTGAGTACCTGCGGGTCAAGGACAGCCCCTGGTACGACGAGAAATACGGCATGCAGTACAGCCAGTCGACCCGGGTCAAACAAGCCGGCATCCGCTGGCTGGCCGAGCAGTTGGACATCAATCTTCCTGCCATTCCGGCAGACCGCCGTGACGTGGCCTAGGGAGTATGCCCGCCAGATTGTTGCCATGCGCACACGCGAGGAGCGCAATGCCGCGCTCCTCGAAGTGCCCGAACATCTGCGCGAGCTGACCAGACGTCACTGCCTCAACGCTTGGAACCACCCGGTACGACAACGACTCAAGGAGGCTCGACAAAGCCATGAGTAACGCTGCACAGAATCCGCTTCGCCTTCATCCGGCGCCCGAATCGACCACCGTCGAAATGCTCTATCGCACTTTTGGGAATGTACTGATCCCACTGGAAAAAATACG
>Ga0308159_1004291_pt1 | contig 13182 bp, 8 predicted proteins | sample PhyCR1_FD_201040 | JGI IMG/M metagenome (GOLD analysis project Ga0308159, IMG submission 201040) | Phyllosphere microbial communities from UC Gill Tract Community Farm, Albany, California, United States - DLSLC.R1 | ecosystem: Host-associated > Plants > Phyllosphere > Unclassified | place: USA...
CGCCCATGGTCGGCACGGTCTTGAGCACCCAGTCCACCAGGTTGTCGCTGGGGTTCATCATGACCATCTTGGACTTGTTCTCGCTGCCGCCGCCCTTGGCTGCGACGGTGATGTCCACCGTGTTGCCCGGCACGATCTGCACGAAGATCACGGCCGGGGTGTTGTCCTTGGTGTTCTTGCGCAGGAACTGCGGGTCGGCCACGACGCTCGCGCGCAGCGTGTTGTCCGGATGGTTGTAGCCGCGGCGCACGCCTTCGTTGACGGCGTCTTCCAGGCCCTGGCCGGCCGGGAAGCCTTCCCAGCGCACGTCCATGCCGACCTTCAGGAAGACGTTGACGATGCCGGTGTCCTGGCAGATCGGGCGCTGGCCCGTGGCGCTCATCTTGCTGTTGGTGAGGATCTGCGCCATCGCGTCCTTGGCCGCCGGGCTCTGCTCGCGCTCGTAGGCACGGGCCAGATGGGCGATGAAGTCGGCGGGATGGTAGTAGCTGATGTACTGCAGGGACGCAGCAACGGACTCCACGAGGTCGTGGTACCGGATGGTCGTGGTCATGGTGGGGATGTTGTGGGGGAAGAAACGAACCCCGCAATTATCGCCGCCCCTCGCCGTCTCCTGCCGGCTCCTGCCGGCTCCTGCCGGGCCCCGCCGCGCAGGGCCGTGCACACGGCACCAGGCGCCGCCTCAGGCGCGCTCCGCCGCCGCGTCTGCCGGGCCGCGCTGCGGCCTATACGGGAACCGCGCCGGGGGCCTCCAGCGTGTCGCCGATGCCGAAGACCGACGGCGAGAAACCCAGTGTGCCTTCCGGCTGGTCGTCCAGGGCCCAGGCCTGCAGCCGGTCCGCAGGCATCGGCCGGGCGAAGAAGAAGCCCTGCAGCTCGTCGCAGCGCATGCCCAGCAGAATGTCGCGCTGCCCGCTCGTCTCCACGCCCTCCGCGACCACTTTCAGGCCCAGCGCGTGGGCCAGTCGCACCACCGCGTCCACCACGGCGCGGGCGTCCTCCTGGTGTTCCAGGTCCTGCACGAAGCTGCTGTCGATCTTGAGCTGCTGCGCGGGCAGGCGGCGCAGGTAGCTCAGACTGGAGTGACCGGTGCCGAAGTCGTCGATGGAGAGAAACACGCCGATGCGCGCCAGCTCGCGCAGCGTGCGCTGCGTCGTGCGGGTGTCCTCCATGGCGACCGTCTCGGTGATTTCGCACAGCAGCTGGCCCGCGTCCACGCCGTGCGCCTGCAGTGACCGCGTGATGCGCTGAGCGAGGCCCGCCTCGCGCAACTGGTGCACCGACACGTTGATCGCCACGCGAATGCGCAGCCCGCTGCGGGCCCATTCGGCGATCTGGCGGCAGGCCTCGTCGATGACCCAGCTGCCCAGCGTGTTGATGAGCCCGAAGCGCTCGGCCAGCGCGATGAACACCGCCGGGCTGATCGCGCCGCGCGTCGGGTGGTTCCAGCGCAGCAGCGCCTCCACGCCGCAGATGTGGCCGCGCTGGCCGTCGATCTTCGGCTGGTAGTGCAGCGCCAGCTCCCCGCGCTGCAGCGCCTGGCGCAGGTCCTTCTGCAGCTCCAGCTGTTCGGAGGCGTCGGAGTTCATGTGGTCTTCGAACAGCGCGAAACCGTTGCCCCCGGCGCGCTTGGCGGCGTACATGGCCGCATCGGCGTTGGCGACCAGCTTCTCGCGCTCGCCCTGGTCGGGGTAGACCACCACGCCGATGGAGCAGGAGATCTGCACCTGCCGGCCGGCCAGATCGAAGGGCTGCGAAAGGGTGTCGAGCAGACGCTGGACCACGCCCAGGCAATCGGCGGTGCGGCCCACGTCTTCCAGCAGCACCAGGAATTCGTCGCCACCCATCCGCGCGACGGTGTCGCTGTCGCGCGCCTCTTCCCGCAGGCGCTGCGCCGCGCTCTGTAAAATGGCGTCGCCCGCCGTATGGCCCAGCGAATCGTTGATCGGCTTGAAGCCGTCGAGATCGACGAACAGCACGCCCAGCCGTTGCTGCGCGCCCCCCGCGTTGGCCCGCTCCAGCCGCAAGAGGGCATGGTGCAGGCGGTCTTCCAGCAACAGCCGGTTGGGCAGGCCCGTCAGGGGGTCGGCAAAGGCCTGCTTGTGCAGTGCCGCGTTGGCGGACTGCAGCTTGGCGTTGCTGTCCTTGAGCGAGCGGGTCAACTGGCGGGCCTTGTGCTGCAGCAGGGCGTCGAGCACCGATGCCACCAGCGTGCTGACCAGCAGCATCGTCGTGGCGAGGATGATGACCGCAGTCAGGCCGGAACCCGTCAGGCCATCGACACTGAGGCACACCGCACCTTCCGGAAATTGCGCGGCCGCCATGCCCATGTAGTGCATCGAGCCCATCGCCAGTCCCGACACGGCCGACGCCACCACCTGGTGAAGCAGCCTGCGCGGCCCGCGCTGGGCCAGCAGCAGCCGGAACATGCCCAGGCCGCAGAGCGCAGCCAGCAGGGCCATCGCCAGGGATGCGGCGACCAGCCAGGGGTTCCAGACGATGGGGATCGACATCTCCAGGGCCTGCATGCCGAGGTAGTGCATGGCGCCCATGCCTGCGCCCAGTACCAGTGCGCTTGCCAGCCAGTGCAGTGCGCGCGCGTGGGGCAGGCCGGCCAGGCCCAGCACCACGCCGGAGACGCACACCGCCAGCAGCCACGACAGGAGCGTTGTGAACTCGCTGAAGCCGAGCGTCACCGGCAGCTGCAGCGACTGCAGCCCGAGGAAGTGCGTCGCCCAGAAGCCCGTACCCATCACCACCGATCCGACCGACCACCAGACGAGCGCGATGCGCCAGGACGCCCGCTGGATTCGCCGCGCCACGTCAAGCGCCGCATAGGCTGCCAGCCAGGCGATGCCGAACGACGCTGCCACCACCTGCAGGTTGTAGGTGGAAGTCATGAAGCCGGAACCGGGAAGCAAAGGGGTGAGCATGGGGCGCGGGGTGGGCGGTGTCGAAGGGTGGCGAGCGCGGCGCGCCGGCACGCGCCACCAGGCACGCACGATGCGGTCTGCCCTTTTTACATCAAGTAACGTGTCCGCGACGTAGGAAGCACCTCGATTCCGCCGGAATCCCACAACTGTGCAATGAGAATGGTTTTCGTTTGTCGCTATTCTGATGGATCACCCGTTGTTGCGGGCCCCATTCACCGGGGGATCTTCCGTTGTGCCAGAGCCGCCTGACGCGAACCTCTGCAGCGAGCCGTCCCATCCCTTGCTACCCCATCATTCACTCCAGGAGCCTGTCCGCCATGACCCATCGCATCGAACGTGACACCTTCGGCCCCATCGAGGTGCCGACCCAGCAGCTGTGGGGCGCCCAGACGCAGCGCTCGCTGCAGAACTTCGACATCTCCGGCGAGCGGCAGCCGCGCGAGATCATCAAGGCGCTGGCTCAGGTGAAGCGGGCGTCGGCGCGGGTCAACCAGGCGCTGGGGCTGCAGGATGCGCGCAAGACCGATGCCATCGTGGCTGCGGCCGACGAGGTGATCGCCGGCAAGCATTCCGGCGAATTCCCCCTGGTCGTGTGGCAGACCGGCTCGGGCACGCAGACCAACATGAACGTGAACGAGGTGCTGGCCAACCGCGCGAGCGAGATCCTGGGCGGCGAGCGGGGCGAGGGCCGCCTGGTGCACCCCAACGACGACGTGAACCGCAGCCAGTCGAGCAACGACGTCTTCCCCACCGCCATGCACGTGGCGGCGGTGGAGGCGCTGACCCATCGCTTGCTGCCCGCCATTGCGCGGCTGCGCACCACCCTGGAAGCGAAGGCGCAGGCCTTTGACGACATCGTCAAGATCGGCCGCACCCATCTGCAGGACGCCACGCCGCTGACGCTCGGCCAGGAAATCTCGGGCTGGGTGGCGCAGCTGAGCCATGGCGAGCGGCACGTGCGCGACGCACTGCCGCACCTGTATGAACTGGCGCTGGGCGGCACCGCCGTCGGCACCGGCCTGAACGCACCCAAGGGCTATGCAGAAGGCGTGGCCCGGGAGCTGGCCGAGCTGACCGGACTGCCTTTCGTCACCGCGCCCAACAAGTTCGAGGCACTGGCCTCTGTGGATGCGCTGGTGCATGCGCACGGCGCGCTCAAGACCCTGGCCGCCAGCATGATGAAGATCGCCAACGACGTGCGCTGGCTGGCCAGCGGCCCGCGCAGCGGCATCGGCGAGCTGTCGATCCCCGAGAACGAGCCGGGCTCGTCCATCATGCCGGGCAAGGTCAACCCGACCCAGAGCGAGGCCGTCACCATGCTGGCCGCGCAGGTCTTCGGCAACGATGTGGCGATCAACTTCGGCGGCGCGTCCGGCAACTTCGAGCTGAACGTGTTCCGTCCCATGGTGGCGCACAACTTCCTGCAGAGCGTGCGGCTGCTGGCCGACGGCATGGTGAGCTTCAACGACCACTGCGCCGTGGGCATCGAGCCCAACCGCGAGCGCATCGCCGACCTGGTCGGCCGCTCGCTGATGCTGGTCACCGCGCTCAACACCCACATCGGCTACGACAAGGCCGCGTTCATTGCCAAGAAGGCGCATAAGGAAGGCTCGTCGCTGCGCGAGGCAGCAATCGCCTCCGGCCATGTGACGGCGGAGCAGTTCGACCAGTGGGTGGTGCCCGGCGCCATGGTCGGGCGCTGAGGCTCCGGGGCCCGGGTCGGCGGCTCAGGCCGCCGCGCTGGCCGGGGCCTGGCGGCGGCGCTGGCCGGGGCGGGGCGCGCTGCGGCCTTTCGGCGCAGCTGCCTGCCGGCGGGGCGCCGTCGGCTTTGCGGCGGCGGACTTGGGTTGGGAATGGGCTTTGGCCTGGGCCCGCGCCGCTCCTGCCCGAGCGCCTGCCTGCGCGCCCGCCTTTGGAACGCCGGGCAGCGGCCGCCGCAGGAAGGCCAGCAGCCGGCGCTCGGGCGCCGTCAGGCCGCGTGGCGCCGAGCCCTCCCCGCCGATCCGGTCCCACACCTTCTGCATGTCGGGCCCCGCGTCGGACGCCAGGCGCGCGCCCAGCTCCAGCACGGCAGGATGGACGTACGACTTCTTGCACACGGCCGGCGTGTTGCCCAGCTGGCGCGCCACCTCCACCAGAATGGCCTTGGCGCTGTACGACGCGGCGCCGCTGTCTCCGGTACAGGCCAGCCGCGTCAGCTCCAGCGCCTGGGCGGTGCCGTGCCAGGTGCGGAAGTCCTTGGCGGTGAAATGCAGTTCGCCGCCATCGGCCGCAGTGCCCGCCGCACCCGCCGTGCCGGCCGTGCGCCGCGCTCCCTCGGTGATCTCGCGCAGGTAGTCGTTCACGTCGCTGGAGCCGATGGCATGGCGCTGGCCGTCGGCGTCTTCGTACTGGAACAGCTCCTGGCCCGGCAGCTGCTGGCAGCGGCGCACCACGCGGGCCACGCGCGGGTCGTCCAGCCGGGCCTCCTGCTCCACGCCGCTCTTGCCGCGAAACCGCAGCGTCAGCGTGCTGCCGCGCACGCCGGCATGCCGGTTGCGCAGCGTGGTCAGGCCATAGGACTTGTTGGTGGCGGCGTATTCCTCGTTGCCCACGCGCAGGAAGGTGGTGTCCAGCAGCCGCACGATGGTGGCCAGCACCACGGTGCGCGACAGCGCGGGCTCGCCGCGCCGGGGCTTCAGGTCGCGGGCGACGCGGGCGCGGATGCGCGGCAGCGCCAGCCCGAAGGCGCGCATGCGCTCGAACTTGTCTTCGTCGCGCACCCGCCGCCATTCGGGGTGGTAGCGGTACTGGCGCCGCCCGCGCGCGTCGAAGCCGGTCGCCTGCAGGTGGCCGTTGGCCTTGGCGCAGATCCAGACGTTGGTGTAGGCGGGGGGAATCGCCAGCTTGCGGATGCGGGCGATCTCCTCCTCGTCCTTCACCCAGGAGCCATCGGGCTTGCGGAAGGCGAACGAATCGCCCTTGAGAACGCGGGTGAGGCCGGGCATGTCCACGCTCACGTAGATCAGTCCGCCGGGCAGGCGGCTGCCGGGGCGGGGCGGCGCGGGCTTGGTGGTGTCGGGCTTGGCGGCGCTGGCGCGGGAAGGAGTGGGCATACGGTGCCTGGGCAGCAGGGGGGATGGCCCATCTCACCGCAAGCCAGCGCAGGCTGGTGTAGGCGCCGGTCCGCAGCGCGGGTGGGAAGCTGTCTGTCCACCAGCGGCCCATCAGCGGCCCACCGCGCCCGCCGGGCCTCGTTGCAGGGTGAAATCCGGCTCCGGCGCTTGATTGGCAAGCACCTTTAGCTATGAAAATAATAGCATGCGGTGCTGGGTAGGGAGCGCCGTCAGAACCGCGCCGTCAGCCCCACGAAATACGTTCGCCCGCCGTTGTCGTAGTTGCTGCCCAGCTCGCGGGTCTGCTTGTCGGTCAGGTTGATGACACCGGTACGCAGGGTCAGCGACTCGTTCACCGCGTAGTTCGCCGTCAGATCGAGCGTGGTGTAGGCCTTGGCGAAATTGGTGGCAGTGCCCGTGGTCAGCAGTTCCTTGCCGGTGTGGCGTGCGCTCACGGCCGCGTTCCAGGCCGGGTTGATGCGCCATTGCAGGGCCGAATAGACCGTCAGGCGTGGCACGGCGAGCAGCGACGCGCCGGTGGTCAGGTTCTTCGACTCAAACATGCGCGTGACGGTGGTGTTCCAGTCCAGCCCCGGGGCCAGGGGCACATTGGCGGTCGCCTCCAGTCCGCGCGTGCGGGCCCGCTGGGCGTTCTCCATGCGCGTCCACCAGAAGCCGTTGAACAGGCCCAGCGGCTGGTAGTCGATCTTGTTCTTGAAATCGGTGTGGAAATAGGTGGCGCCCAGCGACCAGCCGGCGCGGTCCCAGCCCGTGCCCAGCTCGAAGTTGGTGCTGGTTTCGGGTTCGAGATTGGGATTGCCCGCCATGTAGCAGCCGCGTGTGCCGTCGGCATTGCGGCTGTTGCTGGTCCAGCCGCGGCCGGCCAGGCTGCGGCAGCCGTTGCCGCCCGACTGGGTGGCGGCGTTGGCCGAGTTCTCCTTCAGACCCGGCGCGCGAAAGCCGCGCGAAACGCCGCCGCGCACCGTCCATTCCGCTTCGGGGTGGTAGACCAGGTAGGCACGGGGGCTCCAGTTGGTGCCGTACTGGTCATGGTGGTCCATGCGCAGGCCCAGCGTCAGGGCCAGGTTCTCGCGCAGGAAGATGCTGTCTTCGGCGAACAGCGCCCAGGTGGTGGCGGACAGCCCCGAGCCGCCCAGGCGGTTGCCTGCGTAGTCGATGGGCGCCACGCCGATGGTGTCGCGGTTGTCCAACGCCTCGCGCTTCCACTGGAAGCCCGTGGTCAGCGCCTGGTCCAGCCCGAAGAGCTGCACCGGCAGGTCGAAGCGGCCGTCCAGCACGGTCTCGTGCGCGTTGTTGCCGATGGTGTTGCCCTTGTCCTCGTACTCGTTGCGCACCAGGTTGAGCTTGCTGCGCGCGGCGCCCCAGCGGCCTTCATGGCCGATGCCCAGCTTGGTGTGTTGCAGTTGGGCCAGGCCCCAGGGGCTGACGATCGGGTTGCCGGCGGCATTGACGGTGTCCGAGCCCAGGGCCCGCTGCGTGCCTTGCGCCGCCTCGACAGACAGCAGCTGGTCGGGCGTCAGCTGCCAGTTCAGCAGACCGTTGAGGTTCTGGTTGCGCGCGCCGGCGGTGGAGAGATACGTGCCGGCAAACCCGCCGTTCGAAGCGTCCGATGCGCGTTCGGTGACGTTGCCGCCCAGCCGCAGGCCGAACCGGTCGGCCAGCGGCCCGCTGAGGTTGAAGCCCAGCTGCCGCGTGTCGCCCCGGTCGGAGTCGGACGGCTTGCTGTAGTTGAGCGTGGTGGAACCCGTCCAGCGCGTGCCGATCTTGCGGGTGATGATGTTGATGACCCCGCCCATGGCGTCGGAGCCGTACAGCGACGACATCGGCCCGCGAACCACCTCGATGCGCTCGATCATCTCCGGCGAGATCCAGTCCAGGTCCTGCTGGCCCAGGTCGTCGCGGTAGTTCACGCCGGCCGAGTTGCCCTGGCGCTGGCCGTCCACCAGGATCAGCGTGTATTTCTCCGGCAGTCCGCGCAGGCGGATCTTCGACTGCGCACCGGTGCCCGAGAGGCCCCCGGTCACGCCCGGCACCGTGGCCAGCAACTGGCCGATGCTGGTGACGGGCTTGCGTTCGATGTCTTCGCGCGTGATGACGCTGATGCTGGCAGGCGCCTCCTTGATGTCCACCGCCGCGCCCGAGGCAGTGACCACCACCGTCGACAGCGCCGGTCCGGCCGCAGAGGGGCCTGCGCCGGTGGCGGAAGGGGTCGGGGAGGATTCGGCGGAGTCTTGGGCCTGGGCGGGAGCAACGAGGCCGGCGCAGGCGAGGGCGGTTGCCAGCGTCAGGGGGCGGAGCACAAGGATACGGGGCATCGAAAGCAGTCCTCAAGTCAAGCAAAAAGACGCGAATGATAACAACTCTCATTTGCATCTTTGCCTTGGCTTTACGGTGCTTTCACACGGTTTGGATCGCAGCGGCGCTACTACCCACTGGCCTACTGACCTACTGACCCACTGACCCACTGCCGCACTGCCGCACTGCCAGGTTTGCCCACCTGCCCGCTTGCGCAGCCAGGTCGCAGCAGTCCTCCACGCAGGCCGGTGCCGGCCTCCTGATGGCGCGGGCCTAAGGGGCCTGCGCCGGAGCCGGGGCGGCGTCCATGGCCTCATCCGGCGGCGGCTCGAACGCGAAGCCCACGCCGTAGACCGACCGGATCCAGTCGTGGTCGCGCCCGTCGGCCGCCTTGAGCTTCTTGCGCAGGTTCTTGATGTGGCTGTCCACCGCCCGTTCGTTCACGTCCAGCGTGTCGTCGTAGGCCATGTCCAGCAGCTGCGCGCGCGAGAAGATGCGGCCGCTGTGCCGCACCAACGCCTGCAGCAGACGGAATTCGCGTAGCGTCAGCGGCACCGTCTCGCCGCGGATCTGCGCCTGCCACTGCACTTCGTCGAGCGTCAGCGTGCTCTGGCGTGCCACCTCGGGCACGGTCTGGGTGGTGCGGCGCAGCACGGTCTTGATGCGGGCCACCACCTCGCGCGGCGAAAAGGGCTTGCAGATGTAGTCGTCCGCGCCCAGCTCCAGGCCGATCAGGCGGTCCACCTCCTCGACCCGCGCAGTCAGCAGGATGATCGGCGCCTGGGTCACGCGGCGCGCCTCGCGCAACACGGTGAGGCCGTCCGCGCCGGGCAGCATCACGTCCAGCACCGTCAGGTCGGGCGGATGGCCGGCGCCGGGCTGCGTCAGCCGGGCCACGGCGGCGGTGCCGTCGGCCAGGTGTTCGGCTTCGTAGCCGGCATGGCGCAGGTAGTCGATCAGCACGTCGGCGATGTCCTGGTCGTCTTCGACCACCAGGATGCGGGCGGATGGGGTGGCAGAGGTCATGCGGTTCTTTCCAGCAGGGGCAGTGTGAGGTGGATGCGCAGGCCGCCCAGCGGCGAGGCCTGGGCGCCGATGTGGCCGCCGTGCGCCTGCACGATGGCGCGGCAGATCGCGAGGCCCAGGCCGGAGCCGCCGCGGTCGCCGTTGGCGCGGGTGCGCGAGGCCTCGGCGCGGTAGAGGCGCTCGAAGATGCGCGGCAGCTCCGGTGCCGGCACGCCCGGCGCCGTGTCATCGAAGCGCAGCGACAGCACGGGCCGGGCGCCGTCGCCGCGCTCCACCGCGGCGCTCACTTCCAGGCGGCCGCCGCGGTCGGTGTAGCGCAGGCTGTTTTCCAGCAGGTTGAGGAACACGCGGTGCAGCTGCTGGGCGTCGCCGCGCACCAGGGGCTGCAGGCCGCCTCCGCTCAACCCGGCCGTCTGCAGCCCGACGCCGGCCTGGTCGAAGCGCGGCTGCATGGAGGTGACGGCCTCGGCCAGCAGCGGCAGCGGGTGCACCGGGTCCATGGCGGTGGGCTGGCCGCTGCCGTCCGCATCGAGGCTGGCGCGCAGGTCGCCCACCAGATGGGTCAGGCGCATCACCTGGCGGTGCAGGCGCAGGGCGGTGTTGTCGTCGAACTGGCGCACGCCGTCCTGCACGGCCTCGATCTCGGCGCGCATGGCGGCCAGCGGCGTGCGCAACTCATGCGCCACGTCGCCGATCCACTGCCGGCGCGAGGCCTCCATGCTGGCGAGCTGCTCGGCCATGTGGTTGAAGGTGTCCACCAGCCGGGCCAGTTCGTGGCCGCCCTGCGCCGGAACCCGCGTGTCGAGCCGCCCGGCAGCGATGCTGCGCGCACCCGCCACCAGGGCGCCCACCGGCGCCAGCCAGCGCCGGCCCAGCCACCAGGACAGCACCAGCGCGAAAGCCAGGCCCGCCGCGCCGGTCCACACGACGAAGACGAGCTGCTGGCCGAGGAAGGCCTGGTCGGCCTCGCGTTCCAGCACCAGCGGCGGCGACAGCACCAGCTGGCCGATGGGCCGGCCGTCGGCATTGCGCAGCACGGTGCGTGCATGGCCGGGCTGGGGCGGGGTGCCGGCGATCAGCTGGCGGTCGTTGTCGAGCAGGCCCAGGCGCTGCGAGAGGCCGTCGGAGAAAGGGGGCGGGCGCGTGCCGCCGCCAGAAGGGCCCTGAGCGAGGCCCTGACCCTGGCCCTGCGCCGGCGACTCGGGTCGGCTGGCGCCGCCGCCGTCGCCCAGCGCCCACGGCGGCGGCACCGAGCCGTAGGGCGGTGGCCGCAGGCCCATGCCTCCGGCTGCGGGGCGGGGGTCCACCACCCAGTCGTCCAGCAGCGGCCGGCTGGCCGTGACCGGGGCGCTGGCCGGGGCGGAGCTGGGACCGAACACGGCCTGGCTGGGCATTTCGGGGCGGCGCAGGTCCGGCCACAGGTCGGGCTGGGTGCGCAGCGTCTGCCAGCCGCCGTGCTGGGCATGCAGGTGTTGCAGGCGCGCGGCGAACCAGTCCATGCGGGCCAGCTCGATCTCGGCCACATACGGTCCCATGCCCCGCTGCAGCCCGAGGCGCGACAGGCCGACGAACATCAGCAGCATGAGCGCCATGAGCGCGGACAGCGCCAGGAAGGCCTTGCGCTGCAGGGTGAGGTGTCTCATGACGGAAGGCGGGCGACGCGGAACATGGCCGTAGCTTGCCATGGCGCGCGGGCCCGGGTGAGGGTGGGGGTGGCGGCTGCGGCCACCGCTGCGGCGGTGTGGTGGAGGCGCCCGGCGGGCCGGGGCAGGCGGCGCACGCCGCTCACTGCGCGGCTGGACGTGGGCCGGGGCCGCGGTGTCCGTCGCGCGCTTGCTGGGGTGAGGCGCCAGCGGGCCGAGCGGCGAGCGCGCCGCTCTCGGTGGGCAGGCACTGGGCGGACAAGGTCTTGCCGCCTGGCAGCGTCAGGGTGACGGCCGCACCTTCGGCCTGGCCCTCGCAGGCGGCGAAAGCCTCCTGCGGCGGGCCGCGTCGCCCCTCGGCCGGTGGCTGTGCCATCGCCGTGGAGGCCGCCATGGCGATGAGCGACAGGCCCAGCCACAGGGCGGCCAGCGTGATGTGGAAGGTGGACAGCAGCGGCGCGGGACGCTCCAGCATCTCGGTGGCCGCGTCCCTGGTGGGGCGGCGGTGGGTCGGAAGGCCGGGGCCGGTGGGGGCGGTGCGATGCATGGTGTCCTCCTGTGTCGTTGCTGTGGTGGCAGGGAATGTGCCGAGCAATTCAGGAGAAAAATCGGAGCGGAAGGTTCCGCTTCCCGCATCCTCCGCCACAGGGCTCTGCCTCTGGTCTTTTTGCTATCATATTAATAGCTAAGTGCCAAGGTATATCAAGCGCCCGAGCCCGATTTGACTCGGAACTGGGCGCCCGCGGCGCACCTGCCGCTGTCCGCGCTCCGGTGGCGCCGCAGCCTACCTGGCCGCGGCCAGCGCCTGCTGGATCCATCCGTCGAAGGTGCGCTGGTGCGCGCGGATCCAGCCGTCGGCATGCCGCTGCACGTCGGACGGCTGGTTCTGGCCGTCGCGCATGGCCAGGTTCTGCGCGTTGATGTCCGCCACGGGCAGCCGCATCAGCTCGAACAGCCGCGCCGCAGCCGGGTTGGCCTCGATGAACTGGCGGTTCGCCACGATGCGCTGGTGGTTCGGAATGAAGCCGTAGTTCTTGCCGTTGGGCAGCTGCGTGTCGATGCCCGACTGGTCGCCCGGCAGCGCGGAATGCGGCACCTGCAGCCACACCACGTCTTCGCCCGGGCGCAGCACGCTGCTGACCCAGTACGGCGTCCAGGTGTAGTAGAGGATGGGCTGCCCCTGCTTGAAGCGCTCGATGGTCTCGGCCATCAGCGCGGCATAGCTGCCCTGCACGTGGGTCACGGTGCCGCGCAGGCCGAAGGCGGTCAGCTGGTGCTCGATCACGCCCTCGCAGCCCCAGCCGGGCGTGCAGCCGGTCATGTCGGCCCGGCCGTCGCCGTTGGTGTCGAACAGGGCGGCGATCTTCGGGTCCTTCAACTGGTCGATGCGGGTGATGTGGTGCGCCTCGGCCGTCTTGCGGTCGATGAGGTAGCCCTGCACCGCGTTGCTCGAATAGAAGCCCTTGCGCCACAGCTTGGCATCGCCGCCGGCGTTCTTGTAGAAGTCGGCCTGCAGCGGGTCCCAGTGGTTGGCCATGAAGGTGGCATCGCCATTGGCAATCGCCACATGGGCGGTGGCGTACTCGATCTCGCGGATCGGCTGCACGGTGTAGCCCAGGCGCTCCAGGCCGCGGTTGACCAGCAGCGTCTGGAAGGTTTCTTCCGCCAGCGAGCTTTGCAGCGGCTGCACGGTGATGCCCTTGCCGGGCAGGTCCTGCGCCTGCGCGGCGGTGGGCGCGGCCGCGCTCAGGACCAGGCCCAGGGCGAGAGCGAGGGCGGCCGCCGCGAGGCCGCGCGCCAGCAGCGGGGGACGGGCAAGTTGGGACGGGTGGCCAGCGCGGGTCGAGGGCAGGCAGTACGAAGGCATCGGCATGGGTTCCTTTCTCGGGTGGGGTCGGGCCGTGGGCGCCGCGCTCAGCGCGCGGCTCCGGCCAGCAGGGCGGCGGCGGGGGCGGCGGCGGCATCGACCGGCAGCGGGGCCGCTGGGGCGATATCCGCGCGGCGCGCCTGCAGCCGCCGCGTCACCAGGCCGGCGGGTCCGGTCTGCCACCAGTGGCGCACGCCTCGGCGCGGCCGGCCGAGCGACTGCGTGATGCGGTCCAGCGTGATGGCGAGCAGCACGATGCCCAGGCCGCCCACGGTGGCCAGGCCCATGTCCAGCCGCCCGAT
>Ga0308159_1004292_pt1 | contig 13179 bp, 7 predicted proteins | sample PhyCR1_FD_201040 | JGI IMG/M metagenome (GOLD analysis project Ga0308159, IMG submission 201040) | Phyllosphere microbial communities from UC Gill Tract Community Farm, Albany, California, United States - DLSLC.R1 | ecosystem: Host-associated > Plants > Phyllosphere > Unclassified | place: USA...
GCGTTGCACAGCCTTGGGAGCGGCAACGCTGTTGTCATGGATCAACTGGGTGATCATGGCGTCAGCCTCGGCCAATTGGCGTTCATACACGTTGGTGGTGAACGAGGCCTTTTGCGGCGCCTGTTGCGCCAGCACCGGGCCGCTCTGGTCGTGCAGGTCTACATTGACGACCGTGCTCAGGCCCACGCGCAGTGGATTTTTGGCCAGTTCATCGGCATTGATGTGGATACGCACCGGCACCCGCTGCACGATCTTGATCCAGTTACCGGTGGCGTTCTGCGCCGGCAGCAGGGCAAACGCGCTGCCGGTACCGGCGCCGAGGCTGTCGACGGTGCCGCTGTACTTCACGTCGCTGCCGTAGATGTCCGACTCGATGTCCACCGGCTGGCCGATGCGCATGTCGCGCAGTTGGGTTTCCTTGAAGTTGGCGTCGATCCACAACTGGTTCAGCGGGATCACGGCCATCAACGCCGTGCCCGGCTGCACGCGCTGGCCCAGTTGCACGGTGCGCTTGGCCACGTAGCCGGTGACCGGCGCGATCAAGGTGCTGCGCGCATTGGTCAGGTAGGCCTGGCGCAGTTGTGCGGCGGCGGCTTGCACGTCGGGGTGCGAGCTGATTACGGTGTCATCGACCAGCGCGTTGGTGGTCTTGAGTTGCTGCTCAAGGTTGGTCAGCGCATTCTTGGCGGCGGTCAGGCTGTCACGGGCATGGGACAGTTCTTCCTGGGAAATCGCCCCGCCAGCAGCCAGGGTTTTACGGCGGTTGAAGTTGTCCTGGGCGGTCTGCACGTCGGCTTTCTGTGCATTGACCTGAGCCTTCATGCCGTCGACGTTGCTGTACAGGCCGCGTACCTGGCGCACGGTGCGGGCCAGGTTGGCCTGGGCACTTTGCAGGCCGACGGCGGCATCGTTCGGGTCGAAGTTGACCAGCACCTGGCCTTCGTGGACCAGGTCGCCATCGTCGGCGCCAATGCTGACCACGGTGCCGGTGACCAGCGGGGTGATTTCCACCACGTTGCCGTTCACATAGGCGTCGTCGGTGCTTTCATTGAAGCGCCCGTAGAGTTCGTGCCAGGCCCACACGCCGACTACGGCGAGGATGACGATCAGCGCGAGGCCGATCAGCATGACTTTGCGTTTGCGCGGGTTGGTGTCTTTGGGTTGTTCGGTTGCGTTGGTGTTTTCGGCAGTGGCCATGACAAATACCTCAAATTATTCCGTGCGTGTGGCTGGGGTGGTCGCGGCCACGTTATCGGCTTGGTATCCGCCACCCAGGGCCTGCATCAATTGAATCGACAGATCGATTTGCCCGGCATTCAGGGTCGCCAGCTGACGCTGGGCCTGCAGCAATTGCTGCTCGATGCTGAGCACGTCCAGGTAGTTACCGATACCTGAGCCGTAACGCTGAACCACGGTGTCGTAAGACTGCTGGGCAATATCCGTGGCATGTTGCTGGGCCTGGATCTGCCGCCCGGTTTCGCGCAGTTGTGAAAGGGTGTTGCCGATGTCCCCCAGGGCTTGCACCAGGGTCTTGTTGTACTGGGCCACGGCTAGGTCGTAGTCGGCGTCGCGGGCATCAAGGTCGGCACGCAGGCGGCCGCCGTCGAAGATCGGCAGCGAGATCGTCGGCGCGATATTGAAGAAGCGGCTGGCCGAACCGAACATCGCATCCCCCAGCAACGACTCGGCCCCGGCACTCGCGCTCAGGTTGAGATTGGGGTAGAAGCGCGTCTTGCTGGCGGCAATGTCTTTACTCGCGGCCTCGACGCGCCAGCGCGCGGCGATCAGGTCCGGACGACGGCCCAGCAGCTCGGCGGGCAACACCGACGGAACGGCGACGGCGGCCGGTTTCAACACGCTGGGACGTGCCAGTTCATTGCCACGGTCGGGGCCTTTGCCGAGCAACACCGCGAGGGCGATCTTGGCGCTCTGCAGTTGTTTCTCCGCATCGATCAGTTGCGACTGGGAGCTGGCTTCCAGGCTTTCGGTCTGCTGGTACTGGTATTGGCTGTCGATACCCGAGTCCAGCCGGCGTTTGCTCAGGTCGAGCATCTGACGGGTGCGCTTGAGGTCGTCGGTGGCCAGATCCCGCACGATGTGGGCCTGGCCCAGGTCGCTGTAGGCCTTGGCCACGTCGGCGGCGAGGGTCAGGCGCGCGGCCTGCTGGTCGACTTCGGCGGCGCGGGCCTGACCCAACGCGGCTTCCCAGGCGGCGCGCTGGCCACCCCAGAGGTCGAAGTTGTAGTTGAAGCTGGCGCCAATGTTGCGCACGGTCGAATACGCATCGCCCTGCCCCAGCGGGTCCTGGTCCTTGGCCAGGCGCGAACGGCTCACACCGGCGCTGGCATCCAGGGTCGGCATGCGCGCGGCATTCGCTGCATAGGCGGCGGCTTCGGCCTGGTGGGCACGGGCGCTGGCGACTTGCATGTCGGGGCTGTTTTGCAGGGCTTCATGGATCAGGCCGTCAAGCTGTGGGTCGCCGAGGCTCTTCCACCAGTCGGCGGCAGGCCAGGCGGCGTTGGACAGGGTCACACCGCTCAAGGACTTGCCGGTTTGCAGGGTATTGGCGTCGAGGCGCTGGCCCTGGGTGTCGAGGCCGCTGAAATTGGCGCAACCGGCCATGCTCATGGCAACCAGCACCAGGCTGAGGGCACGTGTGTTCATTCTTTACCTACCCGCTGCAGGGTGATGGGGTCACCGGCAGCTATCAGAATTTTCTTGAGGATCTTTTCCAGGGTCTGCAGCTCACCGGGCTCCAGCGCACCGGCCAACTGGTTCAGGGCCTGGGCGCCGATATGCGGCAGCATGTCCGCCAGGCGCTGGCCGTCGGCGGTCAGCACCAGCTGCAATTGGCGGCGGTCCAGTTCGGAGCGCTTGCGGTCCAGCAGGCCTTTTTGTTCAAGACGGTCGAGCATGCGTGTCATCGAGCCGCTGTCCAGGGACAGGTTGCGGCACAGCTCCGCCGGGGTGTCGACGCCAAACTGCGCCATGATGATCAACACCTTGAACTGCGCGGCGGTCACGCCGTGGGGCTCCATATGGGTGTCGATGATCTTGTCTTTGAGAATCGCGGCGCGGCCCAACAACAGCCCGAGGTGGCAGTTGTGGAAGTTGTCCGGGGTGAAGTGTTTCATCGGAAGTCACCTTATTACTGCCTAGGCAGTGAATGTATGACGAGATGTTACTGCTTAGGCAGCGAATGTCAAATGGAATAATTAGCTTGCTTGGTAATGTGGGAGGGGGCTTGCCCCCGATAGCGGTGGATCAGTCACTGACGTGTTGACTGGACCATTGCTATCGGGGGCAAGCCCCCTCCCACATTTTTGACTGCGAACGGATTTAGAAATCGCGCTTGTAGAAGATATCCAGAGAGCTGGCCACGCCACTGGCCACTTCCAGATACACCTTCTTGCTCAGCAGATAGCGCAAGGCAATCGTGCTGGCCGGCTCGAACACTCCTACCCCGTAACGCAGGCTGAGTTTTTCGGTGATCTTGCCGCTGGCCACCACCGCCGTGGTGGTGCCGCTGCCCTGGGTGTCGAGGTCGAAGTCCTGGATACCCAGCTTGTTGGCAAGGTCGGAGGTGACCCCGGCGCTTCCCATCAAGCCCAGGCCAAGGGCGGCTTGGGCGAGCATGTTGTTGTCTTCACCGGTGGAGCTCAGCGGACGCCCCAGCACCAGGTAGGACAGCGCCTGCTCCTGGCTCATGGCCGGCTCCGAGAATATCTGCGTGGTGGGCTGCTCGGCGCTGCCGCTCAGGCGGATACCGGCGACCACATCGTCGGTCTTGCGGATCGCTTCGATGTCCAGGTAGGGCTGGTCGAGGGGACCGGCGAACAATAGCCGCGCACGGCGCACATCCAGCCGCTGCCCGTATGCGCGGTAGCGCCCGTCGTTGAGCCACAGCTCGCCACGGGTGTCCATGTTGTCGCCGATATGCACCTGGCCCTGCACCTTGGCGGTCAGGCCGAAACCCGAGAAGTTGAGCTTGTCTTCGCCCACCACCACGTCGATATCCATGGCCATGGCCATCGGCGGTTTGCCTTCCTCGGTCTGGCTGCCAATGATCACCGTGTCATCCGAGACCTTGACCGTGGACGGCGGCAACTCGCGCACAGTGATGTCTCCGCGCGGAATGTGGACCTTGCCGGCAATCGCCAGCTTATCGTTTTTCAGGCTGATCTTCAGGTCGGGCGCCACTTCCAGCACCGCGTAGGGTTCGACCGTGACCGGCAACTGCGAGCCCTGCAGGCTCAGGTCCACCGCCAGGGCCTGGCCCCAGTCGATCTGACCCTTGAGGCTGCCCTGCCCGGCCTTGCCGCTGCGCCACGCGCCGTTGAGCTGCACGCTTTCGCCGGCAATCAACGCCTGTACGTTCAGGCCTTCGAGGCTGATGGGCAGTTCCGGCCCGGAGATTTCGCCGCCGATCAGGTTGACGTTGCCGTTGACCTGTGGCGCCAGCAACCCGCCGGAAATTCGCCCACTGCCGTTGAGCTTGCCGTTGAGTTTTTCCACCATCGGCACAAACGGCCGCGCCACGGCGAGATCGAGGCCGGTCAGGCTGAAATTGCCGGTGATCGGCTTGTTTTTCGGCAGCGGGTTGATCTGCGCCTGCAACAGCAACTCGCCGAGCTGGCCGCCGCGGAAATTCAACTGAGTGTCGATGCGCTTGGGATTGAGGGTGGTTTCCAGCTTGAGGGTGTCGTAGGGGAAATCCAGCCACTGGGCCTTGTCCTTGACGCGCAAGGTGCCGCCGCTGGCATCCACCGACACCACGCCCTTGGGGCCGCTGGCCGGCAGGTCGAGTTGCACGTCGGCGTTGAGCTTGCCCTGCCAGGCGAAGTCCTTGGGCAAAAACGCCGCGAGGCTGTCGATGGGGAACTGCTTGAGGTGGTAACGCAATTTCGGCTCGGGCATCAGACGCTGGTCTTCACCGCACAGGCTGGCCGGGCCGGACACCCAGCAGTGCGCGGCAAAGGTCAGCTTGCCGTCGGCCAGGCGTTCGATTTTCGCCGGGGCTTGCAGCTTCCAGTCCTGGCCGCCGGCCTGTACATCGCCGCTGGCCAGGCGCCCGCGCCAGTTGCCGTTGTCGAGGTTGCCGTCCAGGGCCAGGGCCAGCTTGACCAATGGGCCGGCCAGGTCCAGCTGGACCTTTTGGCTCTTGATGTCGCCCTGGGCACTGGCGGTCAGGGTGCCGACCTGGGTTTCCCCGGCCTGAATGCCGCTGCCCTTGAGGTCGATTTTTGCGCGCTGGGCGCTGTCGAGGGTGGCGTCGAGGGTCAGGCTTTGCAGGCGGTTGTCGGCAAATGCCAGTTGCTGGCCCTTGAGGTCGAGTTTGCCTTGGGGCGCCTGGAGGCTGCCGGCCACGTCGAGACGGCCATTGACCTGGCCACGCAACTGCGGCCACAACTGGGCCAGGCGCGCGAGCTTGATATCAATCTGCCCGGCCAGGCGTTGTTGCAGGCTGCCGCTGCCGTTGATGCGGTTGTCGCCCAGGCGGATATCCAGGTTGGCCAGGGTCCATTGCTCGCCCGCGCCTTCTGCCTTGGCTGCCAGCACGGCGGTTTGCCCGCGCAGGCGGCCCTTGAGGTCAAGGTCGGCATTCAATTTGAGTTGCGCGTTCTTGAACTCACCCTTGCTGCGCAGCGGGCCAGCCAGCGTGCCGGGCAACTCGGCGACCCAGTACGCCGGGTTCAGCGCCGACAGGTCCAGCGCCGTGTCCCAGGCGATACCGTCGGCGAATTGCAGGTTGAGGTGGCCCTCGGCCTTGCCTTGGCCGGCGGTCAGCTTGAGTTCGGGCAGGAACACTTGCTTGAGGTCGCCACTGAACGGCGTGACCACGTTGAACTTGCCGGCGGGGCCGTCGAGGTCGGCCTTGAGGTTGCCGAGGTAGTTGCCGTCCCTGTAGGACACCTCACCATTAAAGGTACGCAACACCACCTGCGGCTCGTCGATCAGCGGGTAGAGACGATGCCAGGGGAAGTCCAGCCAATCGATCTTCGCGTCGGCGCTGAAACCTTGCTGCCAATCCAGCTGGGCGCTGAGCTTGAGGCTCTGTTTGTCGCCGGCCGTCAGGTCTAGGCCGGCGATCTGCGCGCCCTTGGCGTCGACCTTGCCTTGCAGCAGCAGGGCCACCGGGCCTTTTTCCGCCGGCAGCACGGCCCTGCCCAGCAGTTGATAACCGCTTTTAAGGTCGCCCTTGGCCGTCAGGTCCAGTTGATTGAGTTGCAGGGTGTCGGGCAGGTCGGCGCTGGGCTTGAAGCCATCGGCGGTGATATGCAATTGGGCGGGGAGGTTCTCCGCCAGAGGCTGCAGCGCGCCGGTGAGCTTGGCCGGCAGGTAACCGCTGCTGTCGGCATCCAGCGTGAGGGTCTTGAGCAAGTCGCCATCGATCTTCAATGCCACCTGCCAGGGCGCGCCACCGGGAGCGTACGGTAGGCTCAGATTGCCGCTGGCGCTCAGCCGCCAGTCGCCGGTGGGTTGCAACAGCCCCGCCAGGTCCAGCACGAGGCCGTCGCGTTGCAGATGCACCGAGTCAATCCGCATCCCGGCGGCCGTCCAATGCGCGGCCAGTTGCAAGCCCTTGAGTTCCTCGCTGCCGTTAAACAGCAGGCTGCCGACGCGAATGTCGCCCAATTGGACGGCAATCGGCAACTTCAAGTCCGGCAGCGTGACGGGGCCGCTGCTGTCTTCGGTACTCGGTGGAAATTGCAGGCTGACCTGTTCCACGTCCAGCTGATCGATGCACAAGGTCGTGCGCAACAGGCAGGTGGGCGACCACTCAAACACGGGCGCCTTGAGTTCCACACGGCTGCTGCCCTGTTGCCACAGCAGGTGATCGGCGCGCCACTGGCCACCCAAATGCCCCTGGAAGTTCTCTACCGTCAAACCGGGTACGCGCCCCAATGCCCAGCGGCTGCCCGTCTGGGTGCCGAGTACCGCCCACAGCGCCAGCAACAGCACGGCGAGGATGGCCGCCAAGGCCAGCCCCGCTATTTTTACACCACGCATCACAGCTCGGGCCCCATGGAAAAGTGCAATCGAATACCGCCCGGGTCTTCCAGGGCATGGGCCAGGTCGAGGCGGATCGGCCCGACCGGCGAGACCCAGCGGATGCCGACGCCGACGCCGGTTTTCAGGCTGGGCATTTCCAGGGTGTTAAAGGAGTTGCCCTGGTCGATAAAGGTCGCGATCCGCCATTTTTCGGCGATGGAATATTGATACTCGGCGCTCAGGGCCACCATGTAGCGGCCACCGATGCGGTCGCCACGGTCGTTCTCCGGCGACAACGTCTGGTACTCGTAACCGCGCACGCTCTGGTCGCCACCGGCAAAGAAGCGCAACGACGGCGGCACCGATTTGTAACCATTGGTGGCGCTGCCGCCGACCTGCGCCCGGGCCAGGAAGCGGTGGTTGTCCCACAGCGTGGTCAGGCCCTTGACCATGGCCGTGCCGTAAAGCAGGTTGGTGTCGGAGCCCAGGCCTTCCTTGGCGACCTTGGTGTCGAATTGCAGGCGGTAGCCGTTGTGGGGGTCGATACGGTTGTCGCTGCGCAGGTAGGAATAGGTCACACCCGGCATCACCAGGTTACTGAGGCCCGAATCGTTGCCCAGGCGATATTCTTCGCGCTGGTATTTCAATGAGATGATGCGGGTCCAGCCACTGGGCAACTTGCTGTGCCATTCGGGGCCGAGGGTGAGCAATTTACTCAGGGTATCGGTGTTGGCGATTTCTTCATTCTGATAGCCCCCGGCAAAACGCAGCTTGTCGGTGAGTGGCGGGTCCAGCGGAATGTCGTACCACAGGCCAACGTTTTGCCGAGGGGCCGACAGCTCGGCTTCCCAGCCATAGCTATGGCCCTGGGGGTTGACCCAATGGCGGGTCCAATTGGCCTTGCCACGCGGGCCGACATCGGTGGAGAAACCCAGGCCCAGGCCCATGGTGCGCGGCTTGCGGGTTTGCAGGTTGACCGCCACCGGGATCACGTCATTGGCGGAGGCGGCCGGCGCGGCGTCGACGCGCACGCCTTCGAAAAAGCCGCTGGCTTGCAGGTTCTGGTTGAGTTCGGCGATCAGTTCGGAATCGTATGGGGTGCCACTTTTGAACGGCACCATGCGTTGCAGCAGTTCTTCATCAAACGGCGTGTCGCCGGCGAAATTGACTTTGCCCAAGGTGTAGCGCGGGCCACTGTCGTAGATCAGTTCGATGTCGGCGACGCCGGCCTGTGGGTCTACCGCCAGCGTCTGGCGACTAAAACGTCCGCTGAAAAAGCCGTAGCGCGACGCCTGGTTCTGGATCAGGCGCTTGGCGTCTTCGTAGTGGCCGTGGTTGAGCACGGCGCCGGATTTGAGGTCGTCGCTGGCGGGCACGCGAAACGCCTTGAGGTTCGAGGCAGGGCCGTCGACCCGAATGGTCACGTTGCGCAAATGCACCGGTTCGCCGGGGTCGATGGTGAGGATCAGGCGCGGGTTCTTGCCGCCTTTTACATCACTCTCGATCTGTGGCTGATAGAAACCCAGAGCCTGGGCCGCCTTGCGCGCCTGCTCTTCGGCGCCACGGCTGAACCGCAGCAACGCTTCTTCATCACGATCGCCCACCCCGCCGATATAGCCTTCGATGTTGGCTTTCAACGCGTCGTTTGAGGGCTTGATCCGCACGTCCAATTCGCTTTGCGCCATTGCGCCGCAGCTGGTGAACAGCAGAACCAGGCCGCTGGTAAATCTTCCTGGAAACTTCATAGGCGCGGATGCTACATGAGCAAGGGGGGTACTTTGAACTCAGAAAATTCTGAAAAATTCTGAGTTAAGTCGTTGCAGCACGTAGGACCTGCGGATTTGGGTGGAAAAAAACATGTTCCAAAATGGGTCCAATCGCCACTTCACCGATTTCCTCGTAGCCCTGGCGCTTATAAAACTCCAGGTAACGTGAATTGCCGGTATCCAGCACCACACCGGACGAATGTGGATCTTCGGCGCACCAGTTGTGAATCGCTTCGAGCAGTTGCTCACCGTAGTGCTTGCCCTGGAACTGCGGGTGAATGCCCAGCAATGGCAACACGTGCACCGACTCGCTGGGCAGGCACGCCAGCACCGCATGGTGGTAATCCAGATAACGCCGCGTGCCGCGCACACCGGTGCTCAGCCACATGCGCAGTTGCCAGGCCCAGCTCTCGGTGATCCCCAGACGCCGTTGCGGCGGCGCGATCAGGGCGATGCCGATCAGCCGGTCATTCACAAACAAACCGATGGCAGGCAGCTTCTGGAAAAAATGCTGTTTGACCAACTCACGCACCGTGGCGCGCACGCGTTGCTCATACCCGGGGCGTTCCGCTTCGAAGATGTAGGCGAAGGTCGGCTCATGGCGATAGGCCTGGTACAACAGGGAACGGGCCTCGCGGGAATAGCCGCTGTTGAGCACGCGAATTTCGGCAATGTCAGTCGAGGTGTTGGGCATGCAATCAATCTCCATGGCGCCATTCAAAAGATGACGTTCTTATGGGTACGAACCTGCGCAGCAGCAGTCGTTCCCAGACATTAGCAGCGCATCTGCCCTACCGCCACGCTGGCCCCCGCCGGACTTGTCGGCTAGCATCGCCCTTTTGCCAGAACCGGACTGCCGACCATGAAAATTGTGTCTTTCAATATCAACGGGCTGCGCGCCCGCCCTCATCAGCTGGCGGCGCTGATTGAAAAACATCAACCCGACGTGATCGGCCTGCAGGAAACCAAGGTCCACGATGACCAGTTCCCCCTCGCCGAAGTACAGGCCCTTGGCTACCACGTGTACTACCACGGGCAGAAAGGCCACTACGGCGTGGCCCTGCTCTCGCGCAAGGAAGCCCTGAGCCTGCACAAAGGCTTTGCCAGCGACGAAGAAGACGCCCAGCGCCGCTTTATCTGGGGCACCTTTGCCGATGAGAACGGCCACCCGGTGACCATCATGAACGGCTATTTCCCCCAGGGCGAAAACCGCGACCACCCGACCAAGTTTCCGGCCAAGCAACGTTTTTACGAAGACTTGCAGCAACTGCTGGAAAGCCAGTTCAGCAATGACCAGGCCCTGGTGGTGATGGGCGACGTGAATATTTCCCCGGAAGATTGCGACATCGGCATCGGCGCCGACAACGCCAAGCGCTGGCTGAAAACCGGCAAGTGCAGCTTCCTGCCCGAAGAGCGCGAGTGGATGGCGCGCCTGAAAAACTGGGGCCTGGTGGACAGCTTCCGGCACCTGAACCCGGATGTTGCCGACCGTTTCAGCTGGTTCGACTACCGCAGCCGTGGGTTCGAGGACGAGCCCAAGCGTGGGCTGCGGATTGACGTGATCATGGCGTCCAACGGTTTGCTGCCACGAGTTAAGGATGCGGGTGTGGACTACGATTTACGCGGTTTGGAAAAGCCATCGGACCATGCGCCGATCTGGCTGGAATTGAGCTGATCTCACGCCGAATAAAAATCCAAATGTGGGAGGGGGCAAGCCCCCTCCCACATTTACCCTGCAGTGCGTCAGTCACAATGTTGCAACCTGCCTGTCTTAATCTCGCGCCACTCCCTTTGCCTTGAGAAGGTGGCGGCATGATGCTGCGCGTTCTGTTTCTGTTGACCCTGCCTCTTTATGCGATTGCCGCGCCCCTGCCCGTTCCCGACCAAGGCCCTGCGTTGCGCATTCAGGGCTCCAACACCATCGGCGCGGCACTCGGCCCCGCCTTGGTCAAGGGCTTGATGCAACAGCAAGGTCTACAAGGCGTACACAGCGAACCGGCCGAAGGCGCCAACGAACAACGCGTGATCGGCACCACGCGACAAGGCAAAACGGTGACCATCGAGGTAGCCGCCCACGGCTCCAGCACCGGTTTTACCGCGCTTAAGAAATTCACCGCCGACCTCGCCGCCTCTTCACGCCCGATCAAGGACAGCGAACTGGTAGACCTCGAACCCCTCGGCGACCTGAAAAGCCCCGAGGCCGAACAGGTGATCGCCATCGACGGCCTGGCAATCATCCTCAACCCGCAAAACCCGCTGAATACCTTGAACACCGAGCAACTGGCGCAGATCTTCAACGGCGAGGTCAGCACCTGGGAGGCATTGGGCGGTGTCGGCGGGCCCATTCATTTATATGCCCGGGATGATCAATCCGGCACCTACGACACCTTCAAGGAATTGGTACTGCGCCTGCGCGGCAAGCCCCTCGCGGCGTCCGCCAAACGCTTTGAGTCCAGCGAGGAACTGTCCGACGCGGTGAGCCTGGACCCGCAGGGCATCGGCTTTATCGGCCTGCCGTATGTGCGCCAGGCCAAGGCGGTGGCGATTGTCGATGGCGAATCCCAGGCGATGTTGCCGCTCAACAGCCTGATTGCCACCGAGGATTACCCGCTGTCCCGCCGGCTGTTCTTTTACTTGCCACCGTCGGCGCGCAATCCGTGGGCCAAGGCGCTGGTGGACTTTACCCAAACCAGCAAGGGCCAGGCGATTGTCGCGGCCAACGGGTTTATTGCCCAGCAAGTACAGGCGATGGCCGTGGAGGCGCGGCCGTCGATGCCGGAGGACTATCAAGCCATCGCCCGTGACGCCCAGCGCCTGACCGTAAATTTTCGTTTCGAAGAAGGCAGCGCCAGCCTGGACAACAAGGCCCGCCAGGATTTGCAGCGGGTGGTGGCGTACCTGAAAAGCCACGGCAAGCTGGATAAGCAGGTGACGCTGGTGGGGTTTGGCGATGCGAAGAATGACCCGCAGCGGGCTGCATTGCTGTCTAAGTTGCGAGCAATGGCGGTGCGTCGGGAGTTGGTCAAGAACGGCGTGGTGCTCAGGGATATCCGGGGGTTTGGGGCGCAGATGCCGGTGGCGACGAATGCGGCGGATGAGGGCAGGATCAAGAATCGGCGGGTGGAGGTTTGGGTGTATTGAGGCCTGGGGTTTTGGGGGGTTAATACTTGCCTCATCGGGGGCAAGCCGCCTCCCACACTTAACTGTATTCACAGATCAAAATGTGGGAGGGGCGGTGCGACGATTCGACTTGCTCCCGATAGCAGGCGCCGCGGTTTTACTGCCCGCCGCGCATCAGCTCTTTAGGCACATACTTGCCAATCTCGAACTTGCCAATCGCCGCCCGGTGCACTTCATCCGGGCCATCAGCCAGGCGCAGGGTGCGCTGCATCGCATACATGTAAGCCAACGGGAAATCGTTGGACACCCCCGCGCCACCATGGATCTGAATCGCGCGGTCAATCACCTTCAAGGCCACGTTCGGCGCCACCACCTTGATCTGGGCGATTTCGCTTTTCGCGACTTTGTTACCCACGGTGTCCATCATGTACGCCGCCTTCAGGGTCAGCAGGCGTGCCATGTCGATTTCCATGCGTGAGTCGGCGATCTTGTCGATATTGCCGCCCAACCGCGCCAAAGGCTTGCCGAACGCAGTGCGGCTGACGGCGCGTTTGCACATCAGTTCCAGCGCCCGCTCGGCCATGCCGACGGAGCGCATGCAGTGGTGGATACGGCCTGGGCCAAGGCGACCCTGGGCGATCTCGAAACCGCGCCCTTCACCGAGCAGTACGTTTTCGTACGGCACACGTACATTGTCGAACAGCACTTCGGCGTGGCCGTGTGGCGCGTCGTCGTAGCCGAACACCGGCAGCGGGCGCAGGATTTTTACCCCGGGGGTATCCACCGGCACGAGGATCATCGAGTGCTGCTGGTGGCGCGGTGCATCCGGGTTGCTCAGGCCCATGAAGATCAGGATTTTGCAGCGCGGGTCGCAGGCGCCGGAGGTCCACCACTTTTTACCGTTGATCACCCATTCGTCGCCCTGACGCTCGGCGCGGGCGGCCATGTTGGTGGCGTCCGAGGAAGCCACGTCGGGTTCGGTCATGGCGAACGCCGAGCGGATTTCGCCGCGCAACAGTGGCTCGAGCCAGCGTTGTTTCTGCTCTTCATTGGCGTAACGCACCAGCACTTCCATGTTGCCGGTGTCGGGGGCGGAGCAGTTGAACGGCTCCGGGCCCAGCAGCGAGCGGCCCATGATTTCGGCCAGTGGTGCGTATTCCAGGTTGGTCAGGCCGGCGCCCAGTTGGGATTCCGGAAGGAACAGGTTCCACAGGCCTTCGGCTTTGGCCTTGGCTTTCAACTCTTCCATGATGGCGGTGGGCTGCCAGCGGTCGCCTTCGCTGACCTGGCGTTCGAACAC
>Ga0308159_1004294_pt1 | contig 13178 bp, 9 predicted proteins | sample PhyCR1_FD_201040 | JGI IMG/M metagenome (GOLD analysis project Ga0308159, IMG submission 201040) | Phyllosphere microbial communities from UC Gill Tract Community Farm, Albany, California, United States - DLSLC.R1 | ecosystem: Host-associated > Plants > Phyllosphere > Unclassified | place: USA...
ACCGCAAGCCTATACGCCAGCGGCACCAAGCGCATCGCGCAGAAAGTCGGTGAAGAAGGCGTAGAAACGGCGCTGGCAGCCACCGTCAATGACCGCTTCGAGCTGAAGAACGAAGCCTCGGATCTGCTGTATCACCTGATGGTACTGCTTCAGGACCAGGATTTGGACTTGAGTACAGTTATCGATAATCTGCGTCAGCGTCATAGCAAGTAACCGCCTGCGAAGACGACTCGCTGACAGAATTATCTCGCTGCGATAATCAAAAAGGCCGCCTGAAATTATCGGGCGGCCTTTTTTGTCAGGTTATTTGGAGGGACACGTTATTTTTTTATGATAAATCGCGGTCGTCCCTTGGTTTCAACATATATTCTGCCGACATATTCACCCAGCACGCCAATACCAATCAGCTGAACGCCGCCCAGGAACAGGATTGACACCATGACGGAAGGATAGCCGTGAACGGGATTTCCAAAAACCAGCGTGTCGAGAACCAGCCAGGCACCGTAGACAAATGAAGTCAGCGCGACGAGCAGCCCAATATAGGTCCAGACGCGCAACGGGAACGTTGAAAAGCTGGTGATACCTTCCAGCGCCAGATTCCACAGTTTCCAGCCATTGAATTTGGAGGTACCGGCTACCCTGGCCGCGCGGGAATACTCGACGACCTCCGTCTTGCCTCCAACCCAGCTTAACACCCCTTTCATAAAGAGATTTCTTTCGGGAAGTTGCTTGATATTCTCGACCATATCACGCGACATCAAGCGAAAATCACCCACATTCTCTTCGATTTTGGGGTTGCTGATTTTGTTGTGCAAGCGGTAAAACCACAGCGCAGACTGCTTTTTCAGATGGCCATCGGTTGAACGATCGGTTCGTTTGGCGAGAACCATATCGGCACCTGTCTGCCATTTTTCAATCAATAGCGGGATGACCTCGATAGGGTCTTGTAAATCCACATCGATAGGAATGATGGCATCGCCCGTGGCATGTTCAAGACCGGCCAGCAAAGCCGGTTCCTTGCCAAAATTTCGGGTAAAGTTAATCGCCTGCACGTTACTGTCGGCCAATGCCAGGGCATTGATAATGGACTCGGTGCTGTCACGGGAGCCATCGTTGATAAAGACTATTTCAACGTCGTAGTCTTTCAACTCGGCATAACCACGGACCTCTCTATAAAAAATCTGAATAGTGTCTTCTTCGTTATACACGGGAACGACAAGAGAAATTTTCATTATGCTTTTTTCCTGAACACGATGAAATTCGAATAAAGAAATCCGATGAGCAGACTGGTGCCTGAAAAACCGATCAGGGTAATGTACGGATTCAGTTTTAGTTCATCAGCCAGCAGGCCAAAGCACAGCGCGACAAGTCCCATGAAACCGACAAACATGAAATATCTCATGGAAGTATGCTCGGCTTTGAATGTCCATCTTGCATTGACATAGAAGCTGAAGGTGACGGCAACACAGAAAGCGACGAAGTTGCTGATCATCTGATTGCGAACAATCAGATTATAAACAAGGGCAAATGTGGCCCAATGCAGCAGCGTGTTAAAGCCTCCGACGACCACGTATTTGATAAAGACTTTAATCATGTTGCACCTCTCCGTGCCGAGTCAGGCAAACCGTACATTTTAACGCGCGCCGATTATTCAACATTTATACTTTTGATACCTATTGCCAGCATGCGTGAATCCATACCCAGACCTGCATTGAGCGGAATAATCGCGTCAGGAAGTTCAAAGTGAAGGCTCACGGTTTTACGGCCCTGAATCAAGGCGTGCGGAAGCGCAATCTCCTGGGTCGCACCCGCGCCGTCGGCACTCGAGAATTCAGCCAGCGTTTTACCCTCGAGCGTGACGATAACGTGCTGAACAGGCGTTTTTGAGGAGATAAACGGGTTATAGGCCAGCGTGATTTTGTGTGCTCCCGGTTTTATCGGCAACGTAATCGCCGTTTCGCGGTTGCTGCTCCACACGCCCCAGGGTTCCTGAACCGACCAGCCATCGGCCAGCAGCAAGGTGTTTTTACCCTGCTCCCTAAAGTCGAAGAAACTCTCTACCGTATTTTTCGGCTGAACCACTTCACAGGCAGCACATGCCGCATCACCTGGCGCAAGTACATATACGCCGTCAATTTTGGCATACAAATCCTGCGGTCGGAGATTGAATAATGAACTCCAGTCTCTGTCCATGACATACAGGGTGTCTTTTTGATAATTGCCTTCCAGCAGGGATTCAAGCACGGCCTGATTCATCTCCCCTGCTTTTTTGCTGTCAAAGCGCGCCATGTACACCGCATCCGTGGCCTTGTTGCCTTTGGACGCATAATAGGAAAGCTCTTTCCAATACTTCTCGGAGGAGTTGTCGAAAGGCACCCAGCGAATATATTTGTATTTAGCGACCTCATCGCGCCAGAAGGCGTTTTTCAGATGAGGGGTCCAGTCAGGTTGTTCAGACGCGCTGTACTGCTTGTGAATCGCCACCCAACCGCTACTGGTATCGACAATCTGCACAAACGCACAAAACGCCAGCAGGAAACCGGCTGTGCTGCGGCTGTTGTTCTTGATAGTCCGTACGACCAGGAAAATAATCAGGAAATAGGTGACAGGCCACATGAGTCGACCTGAAGCCCTGAATATGGCGCAGATTTTAAGCACGAAATCAGGCAGTGGATAATGTACGACGTAGGGACCAATACCTATCTGATTGCTCAGGGAGTAGATAAACAAAAAGGCAACGGCAAAAATGACAGCGCCATGCTGTTTGACTTTCGAGGCCGTGAAGTAGCGGACCACGCTTCTGACATTCAACAGCAGCAGGAATATTACGCCAAGTCCCAGGAAGTTGAAGCCCTCTCCCTCGGTCGGGTAATAGGAATGCGTATTGATAAGCAGTGACCAGCCGTTAGCCAGTACAGGTGAAAGCAGGTTGGCCCGATATGCCCCGAATCCTTGCGCCGCCACACCATGACTTACGGAAAAATAGCCGGTGACATAGGCCAGCAGTGCGACACAGACAAAAATAGGCACCATCTCGAAGAGAATCATTTTAGGTGCTTTTTTTATGTCTTTAATCGCCCTGAACAACATGATGCTTCCCCAGAACACGCAGACCATAAGGGAAAGATAGAGGTGAACCAAAATCGAAAAGCAGATGAGAATCCCCCACTTCAGCGCATTTTCTCTGTGTTTGGGATTCAGGGTGAGGTAAGCGGCGGCCAGTATAAAGAAGTTTGCCATCAGGTTGATGTGATAGATGCGGTTTATCCACGCAGGTATAAACATCAGCAGCAAGGTTCCCGCAAGCTTGATAACGATACTTTCGGAATACAGTCGGATAATTTTCCAGGCGAAAATAGCCTGCAATACACAGCAACCCAACAACCAGATCCCAAAATACTGGAAATCGGCAGGCAGGAAAGAGTTAAATATTTTAAAGATTATGGCCAACAATGGATTTGAATCCGAGTAGACCACGGCATTGCTCACTTCCATACCAAAATCAGGGGTCAAGCCAATGACAGGAAAGCGCCAGGGCGTGTTTCTAAAGAATTCCCACCCTAGATACGCCTGCGCCGTATCACCATGACTCAACCAGGCGATATTAGCGGGATTGATGATTTCGGTGCCAAAAATTGCAAAATAAAACACGATGCCAATAAAAATTGAAAGCAGAAAACCGCGATAGTTATCCCCTTGCTCGGGACTACTTAGCAACATGTAACATCCTTAAATATAATTGTATTTTTACCGTATGGAATCAGTAAGGAAGTTTACAGAGGTTGGCGAAGCGTGTCCAAACGTTAACGGCGTTTTAAGCATTGTCCTGTGCCTGCCGCCTCGGGAGGCTTGAAAAACGCATAAAAAAAGCCCCGGAGTAAAACTCCGGGGCCTTGATTGGCTGGACAGTATGACTGTCCGCAATAGGTCAGTTCACTGCTGAACTTATTCCATCCACTCGGTGTGGAAGACGCCTTCTTTGTCGGTACGCTTGTACGTGTGAGCACCGAAGTAGTCGCGCTGAGCCTGGATCAGGTTCGCTGGCAGAACCGCACTGCGGTAGCTGTCGTAGTAGTTGATAGCAGCGGAGAAGGTTGGCGTCGGGATACCGTTCTGTACAGCGTAGGAAACCACGTCACGCAGCGCCTGCTGGTATTCGTCAGCGATGTTTTTGAAGTATGGTGCCAGCAGCAGGTTCGCGATGGACGCATCTTCCGCGTAGGCATCGGTGATTTTCTGCAGGAACTGGGCACGGATGATACAGCCCGCACGGAAGATCTTGGCGATTTCGCCGTATTGCAGATCCCAGTTGTTCTCGTCGGACGCCGCTTTCAGCTGTGAGAAGCCCTGTGCATAGGACACGATTTTACCCAGGTACAGTGCACGACGGATTTTCTCGATGAACTCGGCTTTTTCGCCTTCGAAGGCTTTCACGGTTGGACCGGTCAACACTTTCGAGGCAGCAACGCGCTGGTCTTTCAGGGAAGACAGGTAGCGGGCGAAGACGGATTCAGTGATAAGAGACAGCGGTTCGCCGAGGTCCAGAGAGCTCTGGCTGGTCCACTTACCGGTACCTTTGTTGGCAGCTTCGTCAAGAATGACGTCAACCAGGTAGTTACCCGCTTCGTCTTTCTTGGTGAAGATATCTTTGGTGATGTCGATAAGGTAGCTGCTCAGCTCGCCTTCGTTCCACTCGACGAAGGTTTTGGCCAGCTCTTCATTGCTCAGGTTCAGAGACTGTTTCAGCAGGGAATAGGCTTCGGCGATAAGCTGCATGTCGCCGTATTCGATACCGTTGTGAACCATTTTAACGTAGTGACCCGCACCATCGGCGCCAATGTAGGCAACGCAAGGTTCGCCGTCTTCGGCCAGTGCCGCGATTTCGGTCAGGATTGGAGCAACCAGTTCGTAAGCTTCTTTCTGACCACCAGGCATGATGGATGGGCCTTTCAGTGCGCCCTCTTCGCCACCGGAAACGCCGGTACCGATAAAGTTGAAGCCCTGCTCGGAAAGTTCTTTGTTACGACGGATGGTATCTTTGTAGAAGGTGTTGCCGCCATCGATGAGGATGTCACCTTTATCAAGGTGCGGTGTGAGGGAGGCGATGGTTTTATCGGTCGCTTCGCCTGCTTTCACCATCAGCAGAATACGGCGTGGTTTTTCCAGTGACTCAACAAACTCTTCAACTGTGTAGTACGGTACCAAATTCTTACCCGGATTCTCGGCAACGACTTCTTCAGTCTTGTCGCCGGAACGGTTAAAAATAGCAACGGAATAACCACGGCTTTCAATGTTAAGCGCCAGGTTACGACCCATTACCGCCATACCCACTACGCCGATCTGTTGTTTGGACATTAGCAACTCCTGTCTGAAATAGTTGATAGCCCGGTGCAACGTAATCCCATGTTATTAGTGGGTTTATCGCCACCGCGCCATACAAATGAACCCAAGCATTGTACATCAGAATGACTGAGGGTGTACCTATCACAGCTATAACTAGCACAACCAGTACGTGGTCATTGCAGCCAAGCCTCAGCCACCATGCTGAGCACGAAACACTTTACCGGTAACAGCGGTAAATTGCAGGTCAAAAAGAGCGATGAAATGTTTTCTGCCGGAGTTTTCACCAGTTGGAATGGCTTCAGCGGCCCGAGATAAGTCTTTCATAGATTTGCGCGTACTGTTCGACCATCTTTTCGGCGGTAAACAGTTGATCAAAACGTATTTTGGAAGCCTCGCCAAAGCGCTGCGCCTCTTCGGGATTTGACCAGATTCGGTCCATCGCCACGCGTAGAGCCTTGGGATCGTCGGGTGGAACCACCAAACCGGTGGACTCGGCGATATTGATAAAGGTCGTGCCCGTACCGATTTCGCAAGAGATCAAGGGCTTGCCATACAAGGAAGCTTCAATCAGCGAGATACCAAAGGCTTCCGAACGGAGGTGCGAAGGAAACACCAGGCACGTCGAAAGCTCGAGCAAGGCGGCTTTGTCTTCATCGCCCAACGCCCCCAGGAAATCGATATTGGTGACGCCGCTGGCGCTTGCCTGCTCTTTCAGTTCAGCTTCGATAGGCCCGCCACCGATAAGCACGATGGGGTACTGTGAATTTCTCGCCGCCTCAATGAGAATGTGCAGCCCTTTATAATAACGAAAAGCGCCGACGAACAGGAAAAAGCCGTTGGGATAGCGCTGTTTCCATTGGGCTTTCACATCAATCGAGGCGTTATTATAAAATTTCCGGTCGAGGCCATAAGGAATGACGGCGACTTTGTCCTTGAAATTCTGTAATACGCTGCTGCTTTCCACATAGTTAGGCGAGGCGGCAACGATGACATCGACATCAGACAAAAACTTGTTCATCAAGGGCGTATAAAGGCTTAGCAGATATTTTTGCTTCACGATATCAGAGTGATAACTGACTACGCTCGGCTTCTTGATACCGGCTCCGTAATGCAGAAAATCCATAAACGGATACGGGAAGTGATAGTGAATAATATCTGCTTGTTCGGCCAGCTTCTTGAATTCGTTGAAGGCTTTCAGAGAAAAAGGCGTCGAGGCCACTTCAAGCTGCGTTTTGATGCGATAGCTTGAATGGTGCTCAATCTGGCGCGGGTTCGGTCCAATTTCGTTGGAGGTCAGCGTGAAAACGGTGGAAGCGATCCCACGTTGCGCGCCCCCTTCGGATAACTGATAGATAACCTGTTCAATGCCGCCAAAAGAGTCCGGGTAATAGGTTTTATAACAATGTAAGACGTTAATCATAGCGTTCCGAAACCTGATGATAGGCCTGAATGGTTTTATCCGCGCAATGCTTCCAGGAAAATTGGCTGGCCCTTTCAATACCGGCAGTTATCATGCGTTGTTCAATCGAGGGATCCTGAATAAGTCGATCGATCGATTCAGAAAAACGAGGAACGTCATAAGGGTCGTGCATGAGCGCCGCCTCTCCCACCACTTCCGGAAGTGAACTGGCGTTGGAACAGATGACCGGCACGCCTGAGGCCATCGCCTCAAGCACAGGCAATCCGAAACCTTCATAAATCGAAGGAAACAGAAAACCTTTGGCTGCGGCATAAAGCTTGGGTAAATCTTCCGAGGCCGTAAAGCCGAGATAGTTAAGCCAGCCTTCGTCGCTACCTTTCTTGAACAGCTTGAACAGCTCTTCGTTTTCCCAGCCTTTATACCCGCTAATGACCAGCGGGAAGTTTCTCTTTGTCACCGCATCCAACCTGTCGTAAGCCTGCAACAGACTCAGAATGTTTTTACGAGGTTCGATGGTGCCGGTGTACAAGAAGAACTGCTTATAACCCAGCTTGTATTTGTTCAATACGGAATGCACGTCGGCGGGTTGTCGCGGCATGAAGAATCCGCTGCTCGCCAGTGGCGCAACCACAACGTCGTTGGCATCCAGACTGAAATACTCGACCAGCTCGGTTTTGGTATATTCCGAATCGGTGATAAGCACTTTCGCACGGGCTACCGTCTTCTTTAACTCTTTCTGCATAAGATGCACACGACCGGCAGGATGAAACTCCGGCCAGTGGAACACGGAAAGGTCATGGAAGGTCGCCACGCTTTTGCCGATATTGGGCGGAATATAGTAATTGGGGCTGTGGAAGATGTGCTCTTGCTGTTTTTTCAGTACATAGGATTTGGCGTAAGGATAGGTGACACGGTAAATGTCACTGACCAGACGGCTTTTCTGTAACTGCCTTTTCAATCCTTGTCCGCTATTACCCGTTTCGCTGGCCACGGGCAATGTCTTCGTAATCGATAAGCCATTGAGGTAGGACAGGTCAACACTCTGGCTGTTTTCGAGCTGTTTGGCCAGCTCGAATGCATAGCGCCCAATACCGGTTAGCGGGAACTTTACGCAGTCAGTGGAAAGGATTATTTTCAACATTAGTTATTCAGCATCCAACGCAGGGTCTCTTCCAGTTCGATTTTTTTCGGCAACACGTGACAGGTTGACTGCAAACGACCTGTATCGCCGCAGAGTTCCTTGATTTCGTTTTGCCTGACGAACAGAGGGTTCACCTGGACATCGATTTTATGGCCGGTTATTTTTTCGCAAAGCGAAATCACGTCACGCAGCGAATACATTTCGCCGGAAGCCACATTATAGGTGCCGCCAAAAGCCTGCGCGTTGATCAACGCATGATAAACGGCCGTAACATATCTGACATCGGAGAAGTCGCGCCACACATCGATATTGCCCAACTCAATGGTCGGAGAACGTCTTTTGAAGTGATCGACGATTTTCGGGATCAGGAAATTGTTCGCCTGCCCTGCACCGGTATAGTTAAACGGACGTGTAACGATAATCGGCAATTTGCTCGCGTAAAGCTTAGCCACGTACTCCATGGCAATTTTACTGACGGCATAATCGTTGGCAGGGTTCAGCTCAGTCTCTTCGCTCAACCGCCCTTCTGCCGCGTTGCCATAGACATTGGCGCTGCTGGCAATGAGCACGGCTTCGGGTTGATGCGAGCATTCAACCAGTGCCTGCAACAGATTGCGAGTGCCGCACACATTCACGTTGTAGAAAGCGTTGATATCGGCGTGGCCCACAAAGGCTATAGCGGCCAGATGCACGACAACATCGGGTTTGATGCTTTCTATAATGGATTTCGTCGCCTCGAAATCGGTCAGATCGGCGACGGCATAGTTAACCAGCGATGGGGATGGCTGCGTGCCCAGGCCATGAACCTGGTATCCGGCAGCCGATAACTCGGCTGCCATGAAATGGCCTGTAAATCCCTTAATCCCGGTGATTAAAGCTATTTTGCCATTTGTTGTCATTAGAAGGAGAAGCCCTGTTTGTTGCGACGCAGATCTTCTTCAACCATCATTTTGCACAGCTGCTCGAGGTTGGTTTTTGGTTCCCAGCCCAGCACTTCCTTCGCTTTTGCCGGGTCGCCGATCAGCAGCTCGACTTCCGCAGGACGGTAGAACTTAGGATTCACTTTAACCAGCGTTTTGTTGGTTGCGGTGTCGATACCCACTTCGTTCTCGTTTTCGCCTTCAAAGCGCAGAGTGATGCCTGCTGCCTTGAACGCCATGGAGACGAAATCACGCACGGTTTCGGTACGGTTGGTCGCCAGCACGAAGGTGTCTGGTTTGTCGGCCTGCAGCATGCGCCACATGCCTTCAACGTACTCTTTGGCGAAGCCCCAGTCACGTTTGGCATCCATGTTACCCAGCTCGAGCACGTCCAGTTTGCCCAGATGGATTTTCGCCACGGAATCGGTGATTTTACGGGTAACGAATTCCTGACCACGCAGTGGAGATTCGTGGTTGAACAGAATGCCGCTTGACGCAAAGATGTCGTAGCTTTCGCGGTAGTTGATGGTCATCCAGTGTGCGTACAGTTTTGCTACGCCGTATGGGCTGCGCGGGTAGAAAGGCGTGTCTTCCTTCTGAGGAATCGCCTGGACTTCGCCGAACATCTCGGAAGTGGATGCCTGATAGAAACGGGCTTTCGGATTAACGATACGAATCGCTTCCAGCAGGTTTACCGCACCCAGACCGGTAATTTCGGCCGTGGTGATAGGCTGTTCGAAGGACACGCCCACGAAGCTCTGTGCGGCCAGGTTGTACACCTCGGTAGCACCCGTGTTTTGCAGCAGACGGATGCTGGCTGACAGGTCGGTCAGGTCATATTCGGTCAGATGCAGGTTAGGATTACCTTTAATTCCCAGTTCTTCGATACGCCAGAAGTTAACAGAACTGGTACGGCGGTAGGTTCCGTAAACGGTATAGCCTTTCTCCAGCAGAAGCTCAGCCAAATACGCGCCATCTTGTCCGGTAATACCCGTAATAATCGCTACTTTATTAGTCATCATGAAATCCATCTAGGTTTACAAATGTTATAGTTTATTGATTATCAATCAAAAGTGCATTAATAAGTTGTTGAGTACTTTGAGCGTAAATCGGTACAACAATTCCCTTTGCATGACGATTTTTCTTTTGCCGAGGAGCAAGAGTGTGACGCAGGCAAAGCGATAATAAAATCGGATTTTTACAGCTTTTTATAAGCCTTGAGAGTCTCGTCCGCACAATGTGCCCAGGAGAACCCTCCGGCCTGATGAAGTCCGGCGGTGATGGCCTCACTGCGCCAGACCGTGTCTTCAATCGCGCGCTGAATCGCCTGAGTGAACCCCTCGACATCGAGAGGTTCACAAACCAGCGCCGCCTCGCCCACGACCTCGGGTAATGAAGCCGCATTCGAGCACACGACAGGCACTTCGGAAGACATGGCTTCAAGAACCGGCAAGCCAAAGCCTTCATAAAGCGAAGGGAACAAAAACGCACGCGCGCCGGCAAACAGCAACGGCAGATCCTGCGAAGCCATATAGCCCAGATACTTGATCCACCCTTCGCGCTCGCCGCGCTCAAAGCGCTGGTGAATCGCCTCGCTGCCCCATCCTGAATATCCGCATAACACTAGCGGATAGTGCGCCCTGAGTGAAATCGGTAATTTCTCATAGGCATCCAGAAGTGTGCCAATATTTTTACGTGGCTCGATAGTGCCCGTATACAGGCAATAGTGACCCTGTTTCAAACCCAGTCGACGCATGAGATCGGCTGTTTCTGCGCTCGAGCGTGCATAAAACTGACCGCTGCTCGCCAGGGGTGCCATATCGATTTTATCCAGCGGATAATTGAAATAGCTGGCTATCTCCTGTCGCGAGAATTCCGAGATAGTCACCAGCCGTTGCGCACGACGCAGCGACAGCAATAATTCCTTGCGCATAAATGCGATACGGTCGGCGGGATGACACTCGGGCCAGGTAAAAATCGACAGGTCATGAAACGTCGCGATTGCGCGGTCAACGCTTGGCGGCAAAAAGTAGTTGGGTGAATGAAATATAGCCCCTTCGGCCTGCTTCAAGGTGCGCGACTTGAGCCACGGATAGACAAACCGATAGGCTCCGGTAATCAACGGATTCTTGCGTAACATGCCCCGCATCTTCGGCTCGACCTCACCGCTCTCGACCGGCACGGGCAACTTTTCGACCAGTGTTCGTCCGTTGAGATAACGCAGCGAGGTAATTTCGCTGCGGGTTTCAAGCTGCGTGGCTAACTCCAGCGCATAACGCCCAATCCCGGTCAGGGGATACTTTATGCAGTCTGACGCAAAGACTAGCTTCATGGTTAACACCTTTATGCCCTCGCTCGACCCCGCCCGATAAGGGGCGGGCGATTAAGGGATTGCATTCATATCGTGATCCTGGCGCGCGGGAAACTCGTCACGCAGGGAGTCAGTCGTCATGCTTATAAAGGCAATTGCCTGACCAGTAATTCCGTGCTTTCGCGCCATGTCAACCAGTTGATATCCGAAGACCGAGGGATGTTTCCGGTCTTGGCCTGCTCAATCCAGGTTACGATGGCATCGCTCAGAATGGCCGGATCTGACCCGTTGAAGTAAGTCGCATGATCGCCCGCGATTTCACGGAATACCGGAATATCACGAATAATGACCGGTAAATTTTTCTGCGCCGCTTCAATCACCGGCAGGCCGAAACCTTCGGCAAAAGATGACACCAGCAACGCGCTAGACTGGGCATACAGCATTTCAAGGAATTCGTCGCTTATTCCGTTCAACCAGAACAGTTGTTTGTCCAGTTCAGGATGGTTACGGATTCTCTCGACCAATTCTTCAACGGCCCAGCCCTGCTTGCCGACGATAATCAGATTGCACTTGACGCCTCGACGCCAAAGGAGGTCGAAGGCTTCGAAGGCCTGCTGATATCCCTTGCGTGGCTCGACGGTACTGACCATCAGGAACGAGTCGTTCTGCTTCATGGTCGCCAGAATCTGTGCCGCGTTTTCCGGCATGCCCTTGCTTGGCATACTGGCGTCGAGATCCGCACCGAGCAGGAAGTTTTTCACCGTCAGGTAAGGGTTGACGGGAATGCTGTCACGCTGCTCGTCAAGCCAGGTGCGCACTTCGTTCGCGACACTGTTGGAGATGCAGACGATACCGTCGGCATGCTGAGCCAGAGAGGCCAGCCACCCCGGGAACACTTGCTGAATGCTCTCCGCGGCCCATTTTGGCTGCGAAATCGGAATAATGTCATACACCACAAAGTGGACCTGGGTCCCGGTGCGGCGAATTTTGTCGAGCTGCGTATTCAGATAAGGGAACAGGTGCGCCGTAAGGTCGAGCACCAGCAGCAGGTCGCCCTTGCAGAACAGTACCGCGTCATCTTCGCCGTGGTGCGAACCAAACTTGCGGTCCTGATAGGTATTGGCGTAATGGTAGTTCTTGCCCATATGGCAATAGACCGGGCGCACGTCGTAGTCCGGCAGATTCATTTCCAGCAGACAAGACAGCACGCTACGCGCAACACGCTGAATACCGGTTCCGGCGTCGTGTTCGACCAGCACCGAAACATCCACCAGCAGTTTTTTCTTGTGGCGGGCAAAGCTGTTCTGAGCCAAGGCCCAGGCCGTTCCAAGCCGGTCTTCTTCCGTAAACGCCGGAATGGCGTTGATATGTTCAATCGCGTGGTCAAGACTTACCGCGTTGGAAACCGGCTCGATTTCAGCGGGCGCTGCCAGCGCTTGTTCAAAGGCGGCCAGTGAAAGCTCGGCGCTGCGCTCCCAGGAGAATTTGGTTGCCTGCTGGGTGGCGTGGGTGACCAGTTCGGCGTGGAAAGCTTCATCGGTCAACGCGCGCTCCATGAGCGCGGCCATTGCGCGGGTATCGCGAGGGTCAAACATCCCGGCTTCCCACCCCATGACTTCCGGCAGGCTGGTGGCATTGGAGGTAATGGTCGCCGCACCGCATTTCATCGCTTCAAGCGGAGGCAGGCCAAAGCCTTCATGCAGTGACGGGAAAACAAACAGTCGACAAATATTGTAAAGGCCAATCAGGTCTTCATCGGAGAGATAACCGGTAAAGACGATTTGCTCCATCGGCACGCCATGCTTCCTGGCCACTTCCAGCAGATAGGTGCGGTTGTGCGGCTTAATCTGACAGGCCAGCACCAGGCTATATTGCGCACGCACACCTTCCGGCAGCAAACCGTAGGCTTCGATCAGCGCATCGATATTCTTGCGCGGTTCAACGACCCCGATAGTCATCAGGAAATCGCCCGGAATATGATATTTAGCTCGCAGTGCATCGCGTTCGACGTCATTTAATCCCAAAACATGGAATTCGTCGTCT